>Ga0136622_10001076_pt1 | contig 11288 bp, 10 predicted proteins | sample AntDrymUQ4482106_2_FD_104803 | JGI IMG/M metagenome (GOLD analysis project Ga0136622, IMG submission 104803) | Polar desert sand microbial communities from Dry Valleys, Antarctica - metaG UQ448 (21.06) | ecosystem: Environmental > Terrestrial > Soil > Desert | place: Antarctica: Dry Valley...
CGTCCGCGTCCTGGTCGTCGACCGCGCGGGCGTCGACGACGGCGCGGTCGGCCTGCTCGCAGATCAGGACGATCGCGGTTTCGGGGCGGGCCTTGGGCTCGCACCCCGCTCGGCGCTCCTGGGTGAGCGATTGCTCGCGGGTGATCTCGCGGGCGGCGGGGAGGATCAAGTCGTAGATGCGTCCCGCGCCTTCCTCCCCGCACTCGTAGGTCGCCTCATCGACGATCTCGGCGACCTCGGTGGGGCTCTGCTCGCCGCACGCGGCGAGCGCCAGCGCGGCCAGGGTGAGCGCCGGCGCCACGATCCGCGCTCTCACGTGAGGACTTCCACGAGCTCGTCGGCGCGCCGCGCGCGCTCGGGCGAGGTATCGAGCGCCTGGAGGAGATCGTCGTAGACGAGGTCGATCTGGACCTCGGCGACGCGGTCGCCTATGTCGCGCATGAGGCACAGGCCCTTCTCGTAGTCTCGTAGCTGCTGGACGAGGGCCTCGTCGTCCTCGTCGAGCCCGAGCAGGGCGAGCGCGCGCTTGGCCTCGGCCGGCGTCTCGATCTTGAAAATGAGTCGCGTACCGACGAGCTCCTCGATATCGCCGATGTCGCCGAGGCGCTGGGTGGCGAGGATCAGCGTCACGTTCTGTGAGCGTCCGAGGCGCGCGAGGCGGTCGACGAGGCGGCGGCCGTCCTGGGAGCCGAGCAGCATCCACGCCTCGTCGAGTAGGACGACGGCGTGGCGGCCGGGGTCTGAGGCCAGGCGCATCGCGTAGGTCGCGACGAGCTTGAGGGTCGCCACCGCGAGACGCTCCGACGGAGCCCAGTCGCTGCGCTGCGCGTCGGGCGAGGGCAGCGTCAGCCCGTTGGCGCGGATCGTCGTCACCGCGCGCTCGGCCTCGGCGGCATCGCCTGCGCCCTGATGGGCGAAGGCCAGGCGCCCGAGCCCCGAGTCGGCCCAGACCTCGAGTGCCTCGAAGGCCGCGGTCGCGTCGGTGTGCCCGCGCGTGCGTAGGCGCTCGAGGATGTCGAGCGACGTGTCTGAGCCGTGGGCGATCGCGTCCTTGACCGCCCGGCGGACCTGCGTCTCCCACGCCGGCGGTGCCTGGGGCAGCAACTCCATGAGGTACGACGCCGTCAGGTCCTCGCGCAGCGAGGGCGGCGCGATCCGCAGCGGGTCGAGGATGCCGCGATAGCGCTCGTCGCCGGAGAGCTCGAACACCGCGACGCGGCCCTCGAGCGCCGCCACCTGGTCGAGCGCGTGGTCGGGCTTGGGGTCGACGGTCACTGCGAGCGACCCGCGCCGCTCGGCGACGAAGGTGATGAGCTCGCTTGAAACCGTCTTGCCCGAGCCGAGAGTCCCCACCATTAAGATCGTCGTCGCCCGCCCGGCCGCCGATGCCCGGCCGGGGTCGAACAGCACCGGCGCGGCCGACCCGCCGGTGGCCTCGCCGATGTAGATGCCCTGCTCGTCGCCGACGTGGTGGCTGGCGATTGGCATGAGCGCGGCGAATTGCTCGATCGTCAGGACCTCGTAGTAGTCGGTCACGCCGGCGCCACCGGGGCGCGGCAGGTGGTCCTCATACAGCGCGGGCTGGAGGCCGAGCGGGCGGTGGAGCTCCACGGTCCCGAACTCGCCGCGCAGCGCCTCGACGCGGCGCTCGCACTCCTCGGAGGTCTCGGCGCCGACGGCCGCGAGCAGCGTGGCCTCGAGCAGCGGCGGGCGCCCCTCGGACTGCAGGTAGGCGTCGAGCTCGCGGCTCAGCACGCGATTCTCCTCGGTCTGCCACGTCGCCCCCTGCTGGCCGCGCTCCTCCTCGCTGAAGGCGTGGTCGGCCTCGAGGATCTTCTTCTTGACCTGCCCGATGGCCTGGCGGTTGGCCTGCCAGCGGACGTGCAGGGTGGCGTCGACGGGAAAGTCGAGCCCCTCGAAAGGTGCGAACAGGAGCTCGGCCCGCGGTCCTGGGAAGACGGCCTCCTCGGGAAAGCCGCCCACCGCCAGCATGGCCTGGTGGGTGCGACACTCCTCGGCGTCGACGACGAGCTCGCGCTCGGACTCGCGCACCGGTGCGTTGGCAAACCGCAGCAGCTCGGTCTCGCGGGGCTCGTAGACGCGCTCGCCGTCCTCGCCCTCGACGACGAGCGCGCTCGGCTGCCACGCGTGGTCGAGGCGCGGCTCGGCGACCCCGCGACAGGCGGCGCGCCGCAGGAGCCATTGGAGCTCCTGGGTCGTCGCCCGGCGGACCATCGGGCGCTCGCGAAGGTTCCCGAGCGTGCGGCGCACGCGCTCGAAGACTCGTTGCTCGGAGGAGAGCAGCGCGTTGAGCTCGGCTGAGGACACCGGCTGCGCGGCCCCGACGCCCGCGAGGTCCTCGAGGCGCCGGCGCGCGCGGTCGGCCGCGCGCACGAGGCCGCCGGCGATGCGCTTGGACGGCGCCGGCTTGAGCGAGACGCCGAGGTAGACCTCGGGGAGCCACTTCTGGGCGCCGGTCAGGTACTCCTGGTGTCCCTCGAGGAGCTCTTGCCACCCGAGCGCCGAGGCGTAACGCGGGTCGAAGAGATCCTGGGCCTGCTCGATGTAGCGCTCGGCCGGGTAGAGGCGGTTGACGCGCCAAAGCGAGAAGTCGGCCTCGGCGGCGAACGCGAGCTTGGCGAGGCGCATGAACCACATCATCTTCTGGCGCTCGGCCAGGAACGGATAGGAGACGGTCTCGAGGCGAAAGAGCCCCATGCGCTCGTCGCCGCGACCGAAGACCACGTTTCCGTACGCGTAGCGCAGCGGCAGGCGGCTCAACGGCGCACCTCGAGAACCTCGCCCTGCTCGAGGTCGAGAGCGTCGGCGACGGTGTCGGGGGCACGGCGGCGCTCGCGCTCGACCGGACTCGCCTGCCACCCGTTGCGGCGGCGGCGCAGCGCCATCGGCGTCGGGAAGTCGATGCGCGCGGGGCCGCGGACGCGGGCCGGCGCGAGGCCGGCCCACCGCTCGTCGCCGCGCAGAGCGAGCGTGCCGCCGAAGGGGACGGGCTCGTCCTCGAGCGGCACGGCATGGCCGGCCGAGCGCCGGCGGGCACGCAGACCAAAGGCGAGCCACGTCAGCGCGTAGCGGTGGGCAGAGCGCCCGTCGGGGGCGATCTGGGACCCGAGCGCAGCCACCGCGGCGGGGATCAGCACGTAGCGCATCGGTGGGCTCAGCGCACCGATGAGGTCGCCGACGAGCGGCAGCCCGTCGAGGATGAGGATGGCGAGCAGCGTCCCGACGAAGTAGCCGAGCGTTCGCAGCGGCAGGCCGCCGGGGATCGGCAGCACCCACCGGTCAATGTGGTGGATGCGCCAGTCGACGCGAAAGACGCGCTGGTAGGAGCGGACCGTGACGCTCACTGGCCGAGGACCGTCTCCCCGATGCCCTGGGCGGCCTTCGAGACGGAGTCGGGGCTCGTCACGAAGACGCCGACGACCAGGGCGGCGACCACGAAGATCGCGAGCTCGACGTAGCGCTTCGAAAGGAGGAAGACGATCGACACGATCGCGATCACGCCGACGTAGAGCTCGGTCGCCCAACCTCCGAGGAGCTCGCCGAGGTTGCCGCCGATGTCCTCGCCGCCCTGGGCGAGCGCGGCCTCCGGGCCGACCAGCGCCGCGACGGCGACGAGGAGGAATGGGATCACGGGCTTGGGCATGGAACTCCTAACGGTTGGCGTTGAGCTGCAGGACGTACCAGCGATCGCGACGGACGAGCCCGACGCGATAGCGCAGTAGGTAGGTGGCATCGGTCTCGGGATCGCTCGCGCGCAGCACCGCGAGCACGATGCGCTCAGAGCCGCGCCGTTCTCCGACCTGCTCGATCCCGACGATTTCCTCGAACTCGTAGTCCTGGCGGACCGCCTCGAGCCGAATCCCGGCGGGCAGGAAGTAGTCGAGGTCGCCGGCGCGCCCAGAGAGGTACGCGCCGAAGAAACGCGCGAGCATCTTCTCGATCGGCTCGGCATCCTCGGGCTCGAGCTCCTGGGAGCGCTCGGCCGCGACCTCGGCGCGGGCCGGTGGCGCCGAAAAGGCCGGATAGTCGAAGAGCGCGAGCCCGCCGCGGCGATCGCGCGCCACCGGCACCGTGAGGTAGCGCGTGGTCACGCGCTTGCTCGCCACGACGGCAGCCACGGTCACGAGCGCGCGGTCGCCGGCGAGCGGCCGGGCCTCGGCGACGGTCGCCTCCTCGACGACCTGGTCAGGGCCGGAGTCGGGGACCTCGAGCCCCGCCCCCGGGCGCAGGCCGGCGGCGAGGTAGGGCTTGAGCGCGAGTTCGTGGAACTCGGGGTTCTCGGGCGAGAACGTCAGGTACGCTTTGGTGACGTTGACGCTCCACGCCTTGGCGGCGTCGGTCGGCCAGCGGTCGGCGGGGTTGACCGCCGGACGCGCCGTGGTCTCGGGCGGCGGCGAGAGGATCGCCCCTAGGCCGCGAACCACGACGAGCGCGACGAACGCCCACAGCAGGACGCGCCCGACGCGGCGGGCGAGCTGGCCCACGGTCGTGCTCTGTCGCGCCGAGCTGCGCTCGGGAGAAGTAGCCGTCGGCTGTGGAGTTTCGTTAGGTTGGGCGCGCATCGCGAGAAGGCAATCTCGTGGTGTCGGGCCGGGGGCGGTTAAGGCCGCGCCCCGGCCATTTCTCGTCGAGTCGCCGGCAAGCGGTCGAGCCGATCCGTTCGCTCGCCCCGCTGGCCGTCCGTGGCTCGATCGAGTTGTTGGTCATGGGTTGCAGCATGTTGGTGGGGCTACCCATTTCACGACGGCGGCACCGTAACACATCTCCCGGCGGACCCCGAATCTGTCGTCCGTCGCATAAACTGTGGCGCTATGGCAGAGGTCAGTGCCGAGGAGCGTGCGCGGCGCTTGACCCACCCAACGGCCCAGCTCTTTCTCGACACGGCCCGCCGGCTGATCGTGCAGGAGGGCGTCGGGCACGCGGGTCCGATCGCCGTGGCCGAGACGGCGGGCCGGGCCCGTGGCCTCGCCTCCTACTACTTCGGCCGCAAGGACGGGATGCTCGCCGCGCTGCTCGACCGCGACGCCGACGCTTGCACCCAACAGCTCAGCGCGGCGCTCTCCGCGACCGCTACGTGCGAGGAGATCGTCGACGAGCTCGTAGCGCAGTGCGTTGCCTATTGCGCAGACGGAAGCGACATCCTGTTCGACCAGCTTCAGACGTACGCGTTCGGCAGTCCGGAGGTGTGTGCCGCCTACCAGCGCACCCGGGCGCGCTGGCGAGGCGCGCTAGCGGACCAGCTCGCCACAAAAGCCGACGAAGGCGTGATCGACTTAATCGGTGATCCCCAGACGGTCGCCGCCCTCCTGACCGCGCTCGGTAGAGGCCTGGCCGACGAGCTTCGGGCGGATACTGAGCTCGAGCTCGAGTCGACCGTCGCGGTGGCTCGGTGTCTCGTCTACGCGGCGCTCTCGAACTAGCTCGGCGGCACGTCCGGAAGCTTTGCGAGCGAATGGTCATCGTTGGAGGAGCCGGGCTCGGTATCGGAGACTTCCACGATCGGTGAGTCTTGGTCGGTTTCCCGCACCGGTCCGCCGAGCCGCGGCCGCGGGCGGTCGGGGTCGAGCCCGGTGTGCTGTCGCGGTTCGTCGACGGGGGGCGTGCGCCCTCCGTCGCGCTCCGTACCCGGCCAGGCGACTTGGACCTTCGCCTTGCGCCCGCGCTGGATCAGGAACGCCTGACCGGGATCGAGCTCGCGGATCTCCTGGGGGTTGAGCGCCCACTGGTACTGCTCCCTGGCCGAGCCGAGCCCGGTGGCGACGTCGCGTTGGACCTGGATCGACGACTCGATGCCCTGTCTGGTGCCGGCGAGCTCGGCGACCTCCTCGGGGTTGGGCACGCGGTGGCAGATCGTCGTCCTGACGGCCTTGAAGCGGGCTCGCGTCTCGGGGTCGCCCATGCCCTCGAGGACCTGCGGGGCGAGAATCGCATGGCCGCCGAGCTGGCGCAGGCGCTCGACGATCTCGACCGCCGCCGGCGACTGCGCGGCGCCGGCGGCGAACTCGTCGATCACGATCAGGATTGGGCGCTCGTCGGTCTTACGGCCGGTCACGTACTGGACGAAGTCCTCGAGCAGATAGTTGACGAATTGGGGCCCCGAGCGCCCGAAGCGCGTCGAGTCGACGAGGATGTAGCCGGAGTCGGTGTCGTCCCATGACCACTCGCCGTCGAGCCCGCCCGCCGCACCGCGGAAAAAGGCGTCGAACCGCCGGTAGGCGCCGTCGATCTCCTCATCCTTGAGCCGGGCGACGGTGTCGAGGCCAGGGTGGTCGGCGTAGAGGTTCTCGAGGGCGGACCGGCCAAGGCGCCGTAGAAAGTCCTCCGAGTCCGCCGGCGGGCCCGCCGGCGCAGCACAGACGAGGTGGACGAGCTGCTCGACGGTGAGCGCGTAGTAGGCGGCACCCTCCTCGGTCCCGAGCGGCGTGGCCTGGAGTAGGCGCTCGGCGATCTCCTGCGGGGTGCCGCGCCAACCCGCGAGCGCGTCCTGGGGAAAGAGGCGGCAGTCGCGCGCCGTGCGGTTCATCATCGCCGGAAAGAGCTCGGCCGCGGTTGAGCGCGCCTTGGCGTCGACGTAGAAGATGCGCCAGTCGGAGACAAGGCGCGCGACCTGGTCGACCATCCGCAGCAACGTGATCGTCTTGCCCTCTCCCGAGGCGCCGAGCACCACGGTGTGGTGGATCACGTCGTCGAGGCTCATCTGGACCCAGCGGGCGCGACGTCCGGGGAGCCCGCGTTGGGCGGTGCGGATCTCCTCGTCGGGCTCTCCGAGTGCGATCCCGAGATCGATGGCGTCGGCATCGGCGCGAGCCTCGCGGGCGGGCGCGCCCGAGCGCGCGCGCGCCCGCGAGGCTGTGTGCTGCTCGGTTCGGCGCTTGGTCGCCTCGCGGCGAGCGAGCTTCTGCTCGGGCGAGGCGCGCAGTAGGTCGGCGACGAGTGCGCCGGCCGCGAGCAGCAGGCCCGCCGGCACGGCAATCGGGACGACGGCTCCAAGCCATCGCAGCAGCCCGAGCTCGGCGAAGGCCGCACTCGTGTTCCACGCTGCGCCGGCGCCGAGGCAGTCGGCGACGGCCTCCTCGAGGCCGATCGCCAGCGGCACGAGCATCGCCACGGCGCCGGCGCCGGCAACCCAACCGACTCGGACGCCGAGACCTCGCGCGGCGAGGACCGCGACGACGGCGACGACGGCCGCAGGCCACAGCGCGAGCACGGCTCCCACGCCGGCGAGCGCGACGATGACGTGACCGACCTCCTGGTCGGTCCACCCGCCGGCCTGCTTGTGCTCGCTGCTCTTTGCGGAGCTGCTAGTCGTCAATCGGTTGACTCGGTAGGTGCAGGATCAGCATAGGCTCGCAGGTCAACGAGCGGGCACCGCATCGCCCGGGAGCGGGTCAACCTTCACCTTCCCCGCGAGTCCGAGCTGGTCGGCGACCCGCTCGAGCGCCCGCGCCGGCCCCGGCGGCGCGAAGTACCACACCTGGCCGTGCGCCTTGACCGCCTCGCGCATGATCGCCTCCATCCGAGCTGCCTTCTTCTGGGTGCGCTCGACCTCGATCGGGATCGTCTGACCGGCGTCGGTCTCGACGAGGGCATCGGGGCGATGGCCAATGCGCACCCCGGCCGCCGTGCGCTCCTGCCGGCGGGCGAGCTCGCGCTCGCAGGTCCACCCCCAGTCCGGGCGGACTTCCGCGACCCACAGACGAACCTCGTTGACGGCTTGGACGTGGGCCAGCATCGCCGCCGACGGCCGCCACGTCGGAAACTCGAGCTCGCACATCCGTAACCCCTCGGCCGTGAGCCATACGAGCGGTGGCTGGTCGGCACGGATCGCCCGTCCGGTGGCCCACCCCGCTCTGATCCATCGGCTGCGGGTGTGGTAGGCAGCTCCGCGCGAGCACGCGAGCAGGCGGCCGAGCTGAGGCAGGAACGCGGCGTACTGCTCGCCGACCCACGTGAGTGTGGCGATGTCGCGCGTCGTGAGCCGCACGTCGCCCGTGTCCGATCGCCGAGCTCGCCGACGCTCGAGCTCCGTCCCCACTAGCGGTTCGACCTCGAGCACCCGGCCGAGCTCCCAGAACGCCGTCTCCACGCGCTCCGGCGCCTGCTCACCCTGGCCGGCTCCCACGCTCGCCCCGCCGCCGCCACGGCGGTTTTCCCCTCCCTCTCTTTCTCTTTCTCTTTCTCTTTCTCTTTCTTCTATTGCATTGTTATTCATCTCTTTTTCTACCTTCCTCTGTATTTCATCCTCTCCTCTTCCCTTCCTGACCCTCCACCCACCATTCTCCTGACCACTTCACCCATGCTTTTCAAAGCTGAGGGGGAGTGGTCAGGAGACTAGGGCTTCGCCCGCAGAGGTGGGTGGAGGGTCCATTCTTGGCTCCCTAGAGCCAAGAATGGCTAGCAGCTGTCGAGGGCGCAGCAGCTTAAATACCTGACTCTCAGTCAGGGACCTAACCGGTACTTGTCAGGGGTTTGCTGGGGGTTTGTCAGGGATCTAACCGACCATACAGGGTGTGGCGGCGTCGAGCGGAGACCAGCTCCGCCCTCGACCATCTCCGAGATCGAGGGCGGGAGGCTGGTCGCGCGAGCTTGAGCGAGCGCGACGTTTACTCCCTTGACGTTCTTGCTGTTGACGTTCTCCCCGACGTTGGGGTCGGCGCGATCCCGCACCACGAGCAGGATCGCGCGCGGCTCGCGTCACTGGCGGGCCACCGTTCCGTCACTGGCGGGCCACCGTTGCGGCCCCCAAGCGTCACTGGCGGGCCACCGTCGAGCGTCACTGGCGGGCCACCGTCGAGGCAACCGCTCTGCTTGCCGCAGGACGGCCCTGTCACCGAAAGGCCACCGTTCCGTCCGGGGCTCTTGCCAGCGTCTCGCCGCATGAAGTGCGCACAGGACCGCCGCCAGCAGGGGTCGATGGAGACGAACCTGTGTCGCAAGGGCGTGTGGGCTACCACCGCCGCGGTTCAGCTCGACCTGCCGCTCGATGGCGAGGACCTCCTGGGCCGGCTGCGCGCGTCCGGGCGACTGCGGATCACGCCCGACGTCGATGTCCTCGCCTGGCTCATCGAGTCATGGCGGCGTACGCGTGAGGCCGAGGGGTGGGTCCGCTTCACGCTCCACGAGCTCGGCACCGACCTGTATGGGTTCGACCCGGGTGGCAAGCAGAACAGGTCGATGCGCGCGAGCCTGCGGCGCTTGAAGGGGCTGACCGTCGACCTGATGGGATACGACGCGCGTCGCGACGAATACAGAGCGACCGTAGCGACTGCGGACAACCTGATTGACCGCATCGTCTCCGAGCTCGACGACGTCGGCCCCGACGCGGCGAAGATCGGTGCACTGCGCGGCTACACGTTCGAGGTCCAGCTCCCGCTCTGGCTCCGCCGCCAGGTCGAAGCCGGCAACGTCACCTATCTTCATCTGCCTACGCTCCGAGCGCTCGACGCGCTCGCCAAACGCGTGTGGCTCTATCTCGAGGCAGAGCGCATGAAGCCGGCCGGCCACGGGACCCAGGGCTGCTGGGTCAAGCTTGGCGATCGTGCGTACACCGCGCTCGGGATGGGCTACAAGCACGAGCGCCAGGCGCGCGCCGCCTTGCGGCGCGCCGGCGAGCGCATCGTCGAGGTTGACGAGCGCTACGCCGAAGTCACGACCAGATGTGTGCCGGGGGGCTGGGCCCTCAGCGCGCGCAAGGTCGTCGATCGCGAGCGCTGGGTAGCTCATCAGGCGATCCGCGCTTCGCTCGATACCTAGCTGTCCACTGGCGCCTGGGCTTCGGGCGGTATCGCTTGACGCTGCCGGTTGCGCGTGCACTCCTGCTAGCACGCGTACTTCTGCTAGCGCGTGCGCTATAACTATCACCAGTGCGAGCGGAAGGACTTGCGCTAGCGGTGGTGAATGAGGAGCCTGTGAAGACGATCGTCCTGGCCAACCACAAGGGCGGCGTCGGTAAGACGACGTCGGTATTGAACCTCGGGCCCGCGCTCGCCGAGCGCGGGCTGCGCACCCTGCTCATCGACCTCGACCCGCAGGCGAATCTCACCGAAGGCTTCGGCCTCGAGGCCCACGACGGTCTCCGGATCGAGGACGTGTTAGTACGCGGCGACGGCGCGGGAGTAGCGCCGGCCACGGTCGCCGTCGGCGACCGGCTCGCCGTTGTCCCGACCTCGTGGTCGCTCGGCTCGGCCGACGCGGACCTCGCCGCTCGCGGCGAGGGACACGTCGATCGGCTGCGCGAGGTTCTTGGTCCTGTTGAGGACGACTACGACGTGGTGCTGGTCGATACCCCGCCGAGCATCGGCATGTGGTCGGGGCTCGCCCTGCTCGCCGCCGATGCGGTGGTGGTGCCGGTGACGCCTGCCCACTACGATCAGATGGGAGCGCAGAAGCAGCTCGCCTTCATTGAGCAGCACATTCGGCCGGCCAACCCGGACTTGCAGGTTCTCGGGGTGCTGGTCACGAAAGCTCAGCGCCGGTGGCGCGTCTTGCGCGAGATCCGCGAGGCGATCGCGCGCGATGCCATGCCCACGATCCCGGGCGAAGTCCCGCTACAGATCCGGGTGGCGAGCGCAGTGGGGGAGAGGCGGCCGAGCTTCTTCCTCGAGCCCGACGGCCAGGTGGCCTACGCCTACCGGCGGGCCGCCGAGTACATCGCGCGCGAGGTGGGTCTATGAGCGCGCCGCGTAAGGCCACCATCCCCGGCATGGGCGGGCCGGCTGTGCGAGCCAGCACGCCGGGTGCCCCGATGTCGCCTGCGCCGGAGCGCGAGGGGCCGCAAACCTCGCCGGGTTCCACGTCCGAGTCGGCCGCGGTCGAAGCTAACGGCGCCAAGCGCCGGCGGAGCAACGGCTACGCGGCCAGCCGGCGGGTTGCGATGAACCATCGCGTGCGCGAGCCGGTGGCCGCTCGCCTCGCGGCGCTTGTCGAGGAGCTGCGTGAGAGTGACTACCCCGCAAGTCAGGCCGAGGTTCTTCAAGCATTGATTCACTTCCGCTTGCCCGAGCGCGAGGAGGCGACTCGTCTCGTCGAGCGCTGGCGGGCGCTCGTCAACGCCCCACCGGAGCGTTGAACCTAGCTCGGGCAGCAACTGGCCTCACGCTGGCTGTGCTGGCGCTGTCGGCTTGCGGCCAGGGCGGTAGCGCTGCGGATGTCGTCGAGTCGCCGGTGGTGGTTCCAGGCCTCGTCGGGCAGCCGCTCGAGCGCGCCGAGCGTCGTCTCGGGGCGCTCGGCTTAGAGGTCCGGGCGCGTAGGCGGTTCTCGAACAGAGC
>Ga0136622_10001083_pt1 | contig 11271 bp, 13 predicted proteins | sample AntDrymUQ4482106_2_FD_104803 | JGI IMG/M metagenome (GOLD analysis project Ga0136622, IMG submission 104803) | Polar desert sand microbial communities from Dry Valleys, Antarctica - metaG UQ448 (21.06) | ecosystem: Environmental > Terrestrial > Soil > Desert | place: Antarctica: Dry Valley...
CGCCCCCTTTGTGGGCGCCGCAACCGGCCGGGGTCGACGGCGGGGAGCTGTTCGCTCCACCGGTGCAGGAGTTCGAGCTGGGCATCTACCGCCTCGAGGGCGGCGAGCAGTTCATCCTGACTCCGGCACCGCGGATCGTGCTGTGTCTGGACGGCGCGGTCGAGGTGGTCGGGAGTGACGAAACGATCTCGCTCCGGTACGGGCAGTCGATGTTCGTCGAGGAGTGCTCCGGGACGGTACGTCTTGGCGGGTGTGGTCGCGTGGCCGTCGGGCGTACCCCGACATGACCACGCCGATCCCCGGTCTGCACGCGATCATCCCCGCAGGCGGTGCCGGTACCCGCCTGTGGCCGCTGTCACGGGCCGCCCGTCCCAAGTTCCTGCTCGACCTGACCGGCACCGGCCGCACCCTGTTGCAGCAGACGGTCGACCGGCTGGTCCCGCTCGTGGGCGTCCCCGGGATCACCGTGGTCGCCGGCGTACGCCACGGGGCGGCCGTCGTCGCGCAGCTCCCCGAGCTGCCACCGGGGGCGGTGGTGCATGAGCCGTCGCCGCGGGACTCGATGCCTGCGATCGCGCTCGCCGCCGCGATCATCGCTCGGGGCGACCCCGATGCGGTCGTCGGCTCGTTCGCCGCGGACCACGTGGTGACCGGCGACGCACTGTTCGCCGACGCCATCGGTCAGGCGGTCGTCGCCGCGAGGAATGGTGACCTGTGCACGATCGGCATCACCCCGACCCACCCGTCGGTGGCATACGGCTACGTCGAGGCAGGTGACGCCCTCGGCCTAGCGGGGGCACCGGACGCCCACCGGGTCGTCCGCTTCGTGGAGAAACCCGACGCGGTGACCGCGACGAAGTACGTCGGATCCGGTTGCTTCTGGTGGAACGCCGGCATGTTCATCGCCCGCGCGGACGTGCTGCTGGGCCACCTCGCGGAGCATCAGCCCCGCATGGCCGACGGCATCCGGGCGATCGCCGAGGTATGGGAAACCGGCCACCGCGCCGATGTGCTCGAGCAGGTGTGGCCGACATTGACCAAGATCGCCATCGACCACGCTCTGGCCGAACCGGTCGCGGCCGCCGGTGCCATGTCCGTGGTGCCGGGTGAGTTCGGGTGGACCGACATCGGCGACTTCGCGGCGCTGGACGAGCTGCTTGCCCGCTACGCGGGCGAGGGAGCGCTGCGCGTGCTGGACGGCGGCGACAACGTACAGGCGATCGATGCAGGCGGCCTCGTCATCGCTCACGGCGACAAGGTCGTCACCGTGATCGGCATCCCCGACGCCGTGGTCATCGACACCGCGGATGCGTTGCTGGTGACCACTACCGGTCATGCCCAGCGCGTCCGAGCGGCGGCCGAGCGCTGGCGCGACCAGGGGCGCGACGACCTGCTGTGACCGCCGGTTCACTGCCCCGACCAATACCGCACGACCGCGGACGCGAATGGCCGGTCCACCTGACCGGCCGCACCACCGCCGTCAAGCTCGACAAGGGGTTCCTCGATGCTCTCAAGAGTCTTGAGCTGACGCCCGGTGTGGTCGGCAAGGCCGAGCTGACCAAGGGCGGGCTCGTTGGTGCTCCCGATCAGCGCAGGCAACGTGACGTACCTCAAGCCGGGCACCGTCTCGCCCTACGTGCAGGGCAAGATCCAGCACGACGGCAGCGGCCTGTCGTTGTCGGCGGGCGGCACGGAGGTCGAGCTGACGGACTTCGAGATCGATCCCGGCACGTCAAAGCTTTACGGCAACGTCGCCATCAACAACGAGCCGGCAGCCGACCATGCGCTCTTGTTCCAGCTGGACGGGAGCACGCTCAAGCCGCTCCGGGCCGCGAAGAAGACCGCGATCCTGCAGGGTACGAAGGTCGAGGTCTCCAAAGACGCCGCTCCGCTGCTCAACAAGACCTTCAAGACCGATGCCGTCAAGCCGCTTCAGCTCGTCGGCATCGCCACGATCACCATCAACACCAAGTAGGACGCTCCTGGCGCCGATGTCAGCAACCAACCAGATGTACGCTTCAATCATCTCGTTGCTGACTGGTGCCCACTTGCCCGAGACGGCCTTGAGGTCGACGAAAGCCGAGGGGACCCGAAACCGATGGACGCCCGTGCCGCGCTGAGCGCCGCGCATCAGGTCACGGTGCTTCTGCGCGACCTGATGGCAGATCGACAGGCCACCGACGCACTGGACGTGCTGGTGGCCAAGAGCCGCGACGTGCTGAGCTTCGATGGCTGCAGCATCACCCTGAAAAGTGACCAGGGAGCGAGGACCGTGTCGTCCACCGATGACAACGTCCTCCACGCCGACACGCTGCAGTACGAGTTCGACGAAGGCCCGTGTCTGGATGCGATGAGCCGCGACGATCGCTACGTCATCAACGATCTCTCGACCGACAGCCGGTGGCCGCGATGGGGCCCGCCGGCCGAGGAGCTCGGCATCGCCAGCATGCTGAGCATCCGCCTGGTCGGTGAGAGAACGCGCGGCTCACTGAACCTCTACGCCGGCCGGCCTCGCACGTACAACCCGGAGGAGCTCATGCTTGGCGAGGTGTTGGCCGCCCAAGCCGGCATGGTCCTCAACACCATCGAGAACCACACCAACCTGCGGGCGGGTCTGGACGGACGCACCGTCATCGGCCAGGCCGTCGGGATCTTGATGGAACGCTACGAGCTGGACTCCGATGCTGCGTTCGCCACGCTCAGGCGGCTGTCCATGGACAACAACGTCAAGATCCGCACGCTCGCCGAGGAGATCGTCCGATCACGGCGACTCCCGTTCGCGGGCGCCGAGGACGGCTGAGACCGCAGAGCTCAACCACTCACCTGGGCGTCGACCTCCGCGTTCGTCATGAGCTTCGCGAGCTCTGGGGCCAGCACCGTCGCGTGCCACCCGAGCGCGTCGCGGGCCTTGGATGCGTCCCCGATGAGCTGGTCGACCTCGGTCGGACGCAGGTACCGATCGTCGAAACGCACGTGGTGATGCCAGTCGAGTCCCACCGCCTCGAAGCAGAACCCGAGGAAGTCGCGAACGGTGTACGCCGTGCCCGTCGCGAGCACGTAGTCATCTGGATCATCGGCCTGGAGCATCCGCCACATGCCCTCCACGTACTCCTTGGCGTAGCCCCAGTCGCGGATCGCGTCGAGGTTGCCCAGATAGAGGAAGTCCTGTTTTCCGGCGGCTATTGCCGCCGCGGCCATGGCGATCTTCTTGGTGACGAATGCTTCGCCTCGGCGCGGTGACTCGTGGTTGAAAGCGATCCCGTTGACCGCGTACATGTCGTACGCCTCGCGGTAGTTCTTCGTCATCCAGTACGCGTAGAGCTTTGCAGCCCCGTACGGCGAGCGCGGGCCGAACGCGGTCGACTCGTTCTGCGGCGGTGGCGCGGCGCCGAACATCGCCGACGAGGACGCCTGGTAGTACCGCGCCGGGAGATCGATGAGCCGGATCGCCTGCAGGATGCGGGTGGCGCCAAGTCCTGTCGTCATGCCGACCAGCTCGGCCTCCTCGAAGGAGAGCCGGATGTTGGAGGTGGCCGCCAGGTTGTAGACCTCGTCGGGCTGCACCTCGGTCAACAACGTGATCAACCGGGAGGCGTCGGTCAGGTCGCCGTGGTGGAGGAAGAACCGCGCATCCTCGTCGTGGACGTCGTGGTGCAGGTGGTCGATCCGGCTCGCGTTGTAGCTGGAGGACCTGCGGATTACGCCGTGGACGGCGTACCCCTTGGACAGCAGCAGCTCCGCGAGGTAGGAGCCGTCCTGCCCGGTGATCCCCGTGATGAGTGCCGTCTTCGTCGCCATGTCGTCCCGTCAGTCGCACGACTCGTGCTGATGTCATGCCGAGGATAGTTTGCTGCACCGGAAGACTGTCGACGTATCCGGTGACACGGGTGTATGTCTGTCCAGTTTGCCGGACTTCGGCTACCGCGGTTCGCTGCCAAGTGAGAGAATGACCAGGCATCGGTGACGACCGGCGAGGGCACGATTGCGGCCCGGTCGCGTACCTCCCCCCACCGCCGGCCGGCGGTTATCCCGTCCGCGGTCTCCACGACCTCGCCGAATCGCACCTGCCCGGCCGGTGCCCCCGCCGGGCACCGTGCAGCGATCTGAGAGGTATGAGTTGTTCTGGTCCCTGTCGTTCGACCTGACGGCGGCCTCCTGGGCACGGATCGGCGGCTTCTGCACCGACTACGCAGGATATGGAGGTGAGGACACGACTTCGGCGAGAAGGCCCGTTCGGCCGGCGTGCCGCTGGATTGGGTCGGTGGCGCGGACGCATCTCACCAGTGGCACCCGGTCCCCCGGCCCCCCCGTTGAACATCTCGCTGACATCCTCGCCAACGCCGCTGTCTTCCACCGACGCTGGGGACGATGGACGAAGGCGCTCAGATGCCCTGGGGCGGCGCCGGCTGGCGAGCGGCCGGACCCTCGTTGTTGCTCGGCTGAGAACCCGCAGCCGAGCCGGCCTTCTCCTTGGCCGCTGCAGCAGCTTCGGTGGCCTTGTCGCGGGCAACGTCCGCGGCCTGGGACTTGCGCTGCTGGACGCGAGGGTCCGACCACACGCTCTGCGCCTGGGACTTGATCTGCTCGTAGCGTTCGCGCCCTGCGCGGCTCCCCAGCACGTACCCCGCACCTGCGGCCACGATTACCGAAAGCTTGCTCATGTGATGCTCCCCTGTCTGTTGGGCGGCAGCGTCCAGCCTGGGTCGTGCCGCTCGCGTCGATCTGTCTGCACGAGTCAAGCATCTCTTGGCCTTTCGTGCGATGTGTAACACTGTAAGTGTGTAACTGTGTAACCAGCCATTCGATGGAGGAAAAGACATGAGCGACGACAACAGCACCAGGGGGGACCGGCGGCGTGCGGCCGGGCGCGGACGCGGTCGGCCGAGTGGCCGCGGCGGCGGCAGACCCGACGGCGGCGGACGCCGAGGCGGCTGGCAGCAGGCCGATCTGCCCGACGTGAGCGACGCCGAGGGGTGGTTCACCGGACGACTGCCAGGCAACTGGTTCACCGCACCTGTCGAGGTCTCGGTAGACCGCGAGGAGATCGTCGTCACCGGCGCGCTGCCCGACGTCGAGGTCGACGACGCCGAGACGAGTTCCAGCGCCGCGGGTGAGGGACGCGCCGCGAGGTTCCGGGAGGAGACCCGCACCGAGCGCATGTCCATCGCCGACCAGGCGGAGTCGCGGTACGGACGCAAGGTGGCATGGGGCGTACAGGTCAACGGGCAGCGCTTCCTGTTCACGCACCTGTCGGTGCCGGTCATGACGCGTTTGCGTCAGCCCGAGCGCCAGGTGCTCGACACTCTGGTCGACGCCGGAGTGGCCCGTTCGCGCTCCGAGGCGCTGTCGTGGGCCGTCAAACTCGTCGGCGAGCACACCGACACCTGGCTCGGTGAGCTCCGCGAGGCGATGAGTGCAGTCGATGACGTCAGGACCCGCGGGCCGGCGCTCTAGGCCGCGCGAAAGCTAGCGCAGCACCGGCCGTACGTGCAGGCCGGCCTCGGGATCGACAATGGCCTGCTGCGCCGCGGGAACGCCGTCGGCCAGGAGGTCGATGTCGAGCGGGACGTTGCGCTTGACGAGCGCGAGTGCGATCGGTCCCAGCTCGTGGTGGTGCGCCGCGGATCCGACGAACCCGACGACACGGCCGTCCGCGGTCACCTCGGACCTAGGCGCCGGTAGGTGCTCGGCGGACCCGTCGAGGTGCAGAAGCACCAGCCGGCGAGGCGGTCGGCCGAGAGTGTGTACCCGAGCGACCGTCTCCTGGCCGCGGTAGCAGCCCTTGTCCAGGTGCACCGCCGCCTCGCGGCCGGGTACCGAGACCCAGCCGACCTCGTTGGGGATCGTCTTGTCGTCGGTGTCGAGGCCGAACCGGGGACGTCCCGCCTCGATCCGCAGCGCCTCCCACGCCCACAGACCAACTGGCGCGCCATGATCCTCGGGGTACGCCGCGAGGTCCTCGCGACGTACGAGCGCGTGTCGCAGGGCGGGGAGACCGACCACCGCCCAGTCTGCGGAGACGTCCGCGACCTCGACCCGCATCATGAAACGCATGCTGTCCAGCCACGCAGCGAGAGCGGCGCCGCGGCCGGGTTCGGTGTCCGCCCAGAAGGTCTCGCCGTCATCGACCCCGTCGAAAGCGTGCTCGACCCGCCCCTGCGGGCTCAGTATCAGTGCCTGGGTGGGGGTGCGCGGGGCGAGGCTCGTCAGATGCTGGGTCGTCAGCGAGTGCAACCAGCCAAGACGGTCCGGACCGGTGACCGCGACCACGTCGCGGTGCGACAGGTCGACGAACGTCGGCGGGACATCGGCCTCAGCAGCCGCCACGAGGCGGCGCTGCTCGCGTGCTATCGACCCGTAGTGGGCGGCGACGCCAGAGTCGGGCGCGTCGGCCTCGACGGCTCCTGGCAACGCCAGCAGGGGGCTGGTCACGTGGGTCCTCTCATCGGCTCGGTCTCCCGGACTGCGTACTCGTGGGCCTTCGGTACAACACCGCGTCGGCGCGCTTGCTTCCCAGGAGACGCCGGCCGCATGTGGTCACACCCGCGTGAGCCGCCCCCAGCTCCGCGACTGCATGGGCTCGCCCTCGGCGGCCTCGTCGTAGGCGTACATGAGGTCTCCCTCGACGAGGCCGTACATTCGTTGCGCCGCCGCCAGGGCCGGAGCGCTCTGCGTGCGCGCGACCAGGTCCGTTGCCAGCGTCATGCGGGGACCGTCGATCCGTCCGTACCAGATCTGGGCGTGCCCGCTCTGCCGGGCGAGGACGACCTCGACCTCGGTCGAACCGTCCTGCGGTGGGCTGACGGTACGCACGAACCCCGTCTCCAGATCTCCCGGGCCAAGCCGTTCACCGGTGTCGTCGGTGCGCCACGTTCGGCTGAAGTAATGCAGGAACGCGCGCCCGTCGTGCGCGAAGACGGTGTCCTCCTCGAAGGTGTACGCCTCGATCGTAGGGTAGTCGGCGTGCCCGTTGCCGTGCCAGGCGCCGAGCAGCCATGCCAGGGGGTAGAGGTCTTCGTGCAGGTCGTCGGGGATCGCGAACGCCGCCATGGGCCGCAGCCTACCGGCGGCTGTTCGGCCCACCGGTGGGCGATCCCTACCATGAGGACATGCGGGCGGTCGTGCAACGTGTCACCCACGCCAGCGTGACCGTGGCGGGCTCGCAGGTGGGCGCTATCGATCGAGCCGGCTTGCTGGTGTTTCTCGGGATCACGCACGACGACACCCTCCAACGCGCCGCCACCGTGGCCGCGAAGATCTGGCACCTGCGCATCTTCCCCGAGGAGATGGCTGCGGCCGACCTCGGCGCACCGCTGCTCGTGATCAGCCAGTTCACGCTGTACGCCGACACGCGCAAGGGTCGCCGGCCGTCGTGGAGCGCCGCGGCTCCACGCCCGGTCGCCGAGCCGTTGTACGACGGTTTCTGCTCGGCACTGCGCGGGCTCGGCGCCCGTGTCGAGCAGGGTGTCTTCGGTGCTGACATGGCCGTTGACCTGCGCAACGACGGGCCGGTGACGCTCATCGTCGAGTCCTGAGGCCGTACCTGGCTGAAGAGCTGACGGGGTCGGTCGGGGTGGGTCGAAGCCGCATGGCTTCGATGTCGGTAGACCGAATTTTGTATGAACCGCAAATGATTGGCACACTTGGGAGGCTGTCGGCGTCAACCACGCCGCCAGACCCATGCCCACGATGGAGATTGATGACCGACCAGGACACGGACGACACCTCCGACAACGCGTCCGACGGTGCTGCCCCCGGAGCGGACGTCGCCACGTCGCGGGACGCCGAGACCGGCAAGCGCAAGGCCGCCGAGCCCGCACCCGCCAAGCGGGGCTGGGTGCGCCGGCACTGGGTCATCTCCGCCTTCCTGGCGCTGGCCATCGTGATCGGCACCGCCGCCGGCGCGTACGCGTACATGCTCAACCGCAACTTCGCCAACATCGACCGCGTCATGATCAGCGGCGGCAAGGACGGCCTCATCGAGGAGGAGCGGCCCGACCCCGTTGAGGGCGAGGCCCTCAACATCTTGCTCCTCGGTGCCGATGCGGAGTCTGAGAACAACAACAACTCCAGCTCCATCGCCGAGGACATGGCTCAGCCGCAGTGGCCCGTCGGATCGCATCGCAGCGACACCGTGATCGTCATGCACATCTCGGCCGACCGCCAGAATGTCTACCTCGCCTCGATCCCGCGCGACAGCTACGTGCCGATCTACGACCAGCGCGGCGACCCCCGCGGCACGGACAAGATCAACTCGGCGTTCTCCTACTACGGCCCGGCCGGCGCCGTGTCGACGGTCGAGCACCTGACGAACCTGCGCATGGACCACCTCGCGATCATGGACTGGAACGGCCTCAAGGATCTGTCCACCGCGGTGGGCGGCGTACGCCTCTACATCCCCGAGACCTTCTATGACGAGTCACAGATGATCACCTGGGAGAAGGGCTGGCAGGACCTCGAGGGCGAGGAGGCACTCGCGTACGTCCGGACCCGCTACGGCCTGGAGAACGGCGACTTCGACCGGATCAAGCGCCAACAGAACTTCATCCGCGCCTTGATGAAGCAGTTCCTCAGCAACGGCACGATGAACAACCCGCTCAAGCTGAACAGCTCGCTCGGCGCCTTGACCAAGAACCTCACGATCGACGACGACTGGACCGACGGCGACATCCGGGGACTCGCGCTCGCCATGCGGGGGATCAGCGCAGACGACGTCCAGTTCCTGACCGTCCCGACCGCCGGTTACGGCTACGACGACAACGGCCAGAGCATCGTCAAAATCGACAACCTCAAGAGCAAACAGCTGTTCAACCTGATGAAGAAGGACAACGTCCAGAAGTACATCGAGCAGAACCCGAAGGAGACGCTCGACGGCGACAAGACCGTCAGTTGATCGGTCCGGCGTCAGGTTCGACGAACGGCGCTCAGGCCGCTACGGTCACCTCGGCGACCGAACCGCGCTGCGCCACGACGGCGCGATCCGCGAACTCCACTCTCGGCGCCATCGTGCGCAACGTCCAACGGCCGGGGCCGGCGAAGAAGCGGAACTGTCCCGTCGCCGACGTCGGCACCTCTGCGGTGAACTCTCCCGTCGCGTCGAGCAGCCGCACGTACGCGTTGCCGACCGGCTCGGAGCCCTTGACGACGATCCCCTGGATGACGGCCTCCTTGGAGATGTCGATGTCTTCAAGACTCGGGCCGCCCCTTGTCGCGCCGCACATGGCTCAGACCGTCCCGGGTTCGTCGCCGACTGCCACCGGAACGCCGATCAGCGAGCCGTACTCGGTCCAGGAGCCGTCGTAGTTCTTGACCCTGGGCAGCTCGAGGATCTCGTGCAGGACGAACCACGTGTGCGAGCTGCGTTCACCGATCCGGCAGTACGCGATGGTGTCCCTGCCGGTGTCGAGCCCCGCGTCGGCGTACAGCTGCTCGAGCTCGGCGTCGCTGCGGAAGGTGCCGTCGTCGTTGGCCGCCTTGGACCACGGCACGTTGCCGGCGGTCGGGATGTGCCCGCCGCGCTGCGCCTGCTCCTGGGGCAGGTGCGCCGGTGCGAGCAGCCTGCCGGCGAACTCGTCGGGACTGCGTACGTCGATGAGGTTCTGGCTGCCGATGGCCGCGACGACCTCGTCCCGGAACGCCCGGATCGAGGTGTCCTGGTCCTTCGCGGTGTAGCCGGACTGCTCGCGCGTGACGGGCTCGTCGACCAGCTCGCGACTGTCGAGCTCCCACTTCTTGCGGCCGCCGTCGAGCAGCTTGACGCTGTCGTGGCCGTACAGCTTGAAGTACCAGTAGGCGTAGGCGGCGAACCAGTTGTTGTTGCCGCCGTACAGCACGACGGTGTCGTCGTTGCTGATACCGCGCTCGCTCAGCAGCGCGCCGAACTGATCCCTGTCGACGAAGTCGCGGCGCACCGGATCCTGGAGATCCTCCTTCCAGTCCAGCTTGACCGCCCCTGCGATGTGACCCTTGTCGTAGGCGCTGGTGTCCTCATCGACCTCCACGAGGACGATGGTGTCGTCGCCCAGGTGCTCCTGCACCCAGTCGGCGGTGACGAGCGCGGATTCGCGGCTCATGGGTTACCTCCAGTAGTTGACGTACGTCTGTGCTTGCGGAATGTGGAACGTGTGTGTCAGTGCGCCTCACGCACCCGGGGTACGGCGCGGCGCACCAGCAGGTACGCCTCGCAGCCGAGGCACAGGCCGATGGTGGCGTTGAGCAGTGCGGCGACGAGTGCGAACGTCGTGGCGACGGCGCCGAGCACGACCAGGCCCGACGCGTATCCCGCCAGGCCGACAACGGCGAACGCGAGCCCTACCGCCTGAGCGAACCGGGGCGGCTCTGTCGGCTCCAGCTCGGCCGGCGGCCCGATGCGGGGGCGTACGAACGCGCGGAACACGAAGGCGTACGGCGTCCGGCCCGGGCCGGCGACGACGCCGGTCGCGAACATCAACGCCTGCGCGGCGAGCAGCGTGGCCGCGACCCCCGGCATCGCGGTGCACAGCAGGGCGAGGGTTAGCACGACGGATGTGAACGCAGCGGCGAGACGTTGACCGCGAGGGTCTACCCCACGCAAGCGGTCGGCACGTGTCGACACCGAACGGGTGAAGGTGGGCATGGTGCTCCTGCGCGAATTCGTCGAGCTCGGGCCGCGAGGCGGCGGCGGACGGTGACGGTCAGCGCATCTGACACAACGCGGAGCGGACGAGGCAGTTGTCGACTGCGCGTCGCTTCGTCAGGTGTGTCGTACGGGGCATGGTGCAACAGTACGCGGGCCGTACCGGCGGACGCGGACCTCGTCTCATATGGTGGACGAGCGTCTCAGGAAACGGACGGGTGCTCCAGATCCCTCTCAGCGTCGGCAGCGACTGTCCGGTCGAGCAACGCAGCGACCTCGGCGCGGTCGGGCAGACCGGATGCACGAGTGACGACGACGCCGGAAGCATCCAGCACCAGGATCGTCGGCGTCCGCAGAATGCCGAGCTCACGGACGAGGTCCAGGTGCGACTCGGCGTCGACGTCGACGTAGGTCACGCCACCACGCCGCTCGGCGACGCTGCGCAACAGCGTCCGCGCTCCACGGCACGGTGCACAGAACACGGTCGAGAACTGCACCAGGGTGGCGCTCCCGCCGAGCGGTGCTCCGATGTCGGCGGCGGTCAACCGCCTCGCACCGGCGGCGGGCTGGTCCCGCACCGCAAGTTGTGCGGGCGGCGGCGCAGCCAACGGCGCGAACCTGCCCGCCGCGTGCCGGTGAACCAGCGCAACCACGGC
>Ga0136622_10001088_pt1 | contig 11252 bp, 8 predicted proteins | sample AntDrymUQ4482106_2_FD_104803 | JGI IMG/M metagenome (GOLD analysis project Ga0136622, IMG submission 104803) | Polar desert sand microbial communities from Dry Valleys, Antarctica - metaG UQ448 (21.06) | ecosystem: Environmental > Terrestrial > Soil > Desert | place: Antarctica: Dry Valley...
GACCGCGTCGAAGCCTGTCGTCCCCGGGGTTCTCCCCATTGTAGACGCGGGCGGCCGGCTCCTACCTCCGCTTCTTGCGCTTCTTCTGGCGCCGCCGCACTTCTTGACGGCCTTCTTGCGCGCCTTCTTGCCCCTGACCGCCTTCGCCTCGGTCCTGCAGACCTTGCGGCAGGCGCGGGTGGCCCTCTTGCGTGCCTTGCCCCTGAGCTTCTTGGCATTGGTCAGGCACTGCTTCAACGTCTGCTTCGGCGCAGCCGGTTCCGGCGGCGGCGCGGCGGCGGGGGGCAGGCGGCCGCGTGCGCCTTCTCCCTCCGGGAGCGGAACTGGACGGCCGCGTTGCCCGGGCACGAGTCCTGTGACTCGTCCCCGAAGCCGTCGCGGTCGGCGTCGGGCTCCCAGTCGGCCTGGAGCAGGATCTGGTAGCCGACGCTCCCGCGACTGTCGACGCGCTGCTGCCCGCGGCTCAGGTGGGGGTAGTAGGTCCCGGTCGCGGGCCCTCCGTTGTAGTCGCCGCTGTCGTGAAGAGGGACGCCGACCCCCGGAGCGAGAATGCTCAACGCGATGCTGTCGAAGTTGTACGCGTCGTTCTGGGCGATGTACTCCGAGACCACCGGCAGCCGGACGCCGACCGATGGTCCAATCTGACCGGGCGGGGGAGCTGCGAACACCTGGCTCTCGCCCTGCCAGATGCAGCAGGCGACGTTGACCCCCGCGCCACCCGGAGTGGTGCCCACCACCTGGCGCGACCGGATCGAGCGCAGGATCGTGACCTGCATCGGCCCGCCGCTGGCCCCTCCCTTCACGCGGATGCGGGTGATGACCCCGGGTCCGTCGGGCACGATGCCGGACTCGGCGCCGGTGAAGGGAATCCCCGACCCGAACCAGGTGCAGGTGTTGTCGCCGAAGGGGAACACCACACCCGAGAACGGGACCAGCCTGCAGTCGACGTTCACGTTGACCGGGCGGTTGAGGTCCGCCCCGATGGTGACGGCCGCGGAGGCGGTGCGCATCGGCAGCCATCGCTTCAGAAGATGGAGCAACGCGACGTCGCACTCAACGAAACGACGCGGCCGAGCCACGCTGAGGAGCCCGGGATCGGAGGGTCGCAAGCGACCCTCCTTCGGGCGGCGCGGCCTTCCACCTCGATGGCCTCGCTCTTTCGCGGCTCGAACCGCGTCCTGACAAAAAATACGCCCCCCGGGCCGGAAGGCAAGGCCCCTCGCGCAGAGAATTCCGCAATCTCCGCGCAAAACCGCCACGCGGCCGGATGCGTAGGAACGGTTGCGACAATGGCTTACATGGAACGCCGTGCCGAGTGGCTCCCGCCCGCTCCCCCCGCCCCCACGCTGCCGCCGGCCCCGGAGCGTGCGCTGCCCCCTGCGGAGAACGCGCCCCAGCCTTTCGAGCCCGACCGCAAGCCCCCGCTCAAGCGGCTACTGGGAGCGCTGGCGGTCGCCGGCCTGCTCGTCCTGAAGTTCGGCGCGAAGCTCAAGGGCCTTCTCCTTCTGCTTCCGAAGCTGAAGATCCTCACGACCTCCGGCACGATGCTGGTGTCGATCGCCGCCTACTCGCTGTTCTGGGGCTGGAAGTTCGCGCTCGGCTTCGTGATCCTGCTGTTAGTCCACGAGATCGGGCACGTGATCCAGCTGCGCCGCGAGGGGATCAAGGCCAGCGCGCCGGTGTTCATCCCGTTCCTCGGCGCCGCCGTGTGGGCGAAGTCGCTGGGCGACAACGCCGTCGCCGAGGCGCGCGTCGGGCTCGCAGGCCCGATCCTCGGCTCGCTCGCCGCGGCGGCCGTCATCCCGGTGGCCGAGGTCACCGGCGACGACTTCTGGGCCGCGCTCGCGTTCACCGGCCTGCTGCTCAACCTGTTCAACCTGGCGCCCGTGCTCCCGCTGGACGGCGGGCGCGCGATGGCCGCCATGGCGCCCTGGATGTGGTTCGTGGGCTTCGCGGCCATGGCGGCGGCGACCTTCTTCTTCCCGAACCCGATCCTGCTGCTCATCCTCCTCCTGGGTGGCTTCGAGACCTGGCGGCGCTGGAAGCAGCGCCGCTCGGGCAGCGAGGAGCAGCAGGCGTACTACAAGGTCAAGCCCGCGCACCGCCTCGCGGTGGCGGCGGTCTACATCGGGCTGATCGTGGGACTCGCGCTGGGCATGGACGCCACCTTCGTGGAGCGCTCTCTCGAGGACGCCTGAGCCGGCGGCGGGGCCCGGCCCTCGGTCTGAGTCGCACGACCCGCGCTAGCGCTGCGCCTCTCGCAGGGCCCTGTCCATGTCGCGCTTCATCTCCCGCGCGCGGATGGACTCCCGCTTGTCCCGAACGTCCTTGCCCTTGGCCAGCGCGAGCTCGACCTTGGCGTGGGCGCCCGTGAAGTACAGCCGCGTCGGGACGAGCGTCAGGCCCTTCTCGCGGGTCTTCCCGATCAGACGATCGATCTCGCGGCGGTGGAGCAGGAGCTTGCGGTCCCGCTCGGGCTCGTGGTTCTCCCGGGCGGCCGGGCCGTAGGGGGGAATGTGCACGTTGTGCAGCCAGACCTCTCCGTCGCGCACCATCGCGTAGCCGTCCTTCAGCTGGGCGTTGCCCGCACGCAGAGCCTTCACCTCCGTGCCGGTGAGCACCAGGCCCGCCTCGTAGCGCTCGAGCAGCTCGAAGCGGTGCGCGGCCTGGCGGTTGGTCGCCACGTCGCCCGGGGCTGCCTTGCGCTTCTTCCTGGCCATGGACCGGAGGCTATTGGGGCGAGGCGGGCACGAGGTCGACCCGCCCCCGGGGCGACTCGACGCGCTCGACGCGCACCGTCACCGGGTCGCCGAGGCGGATAGCCTTTCCGCTGTGCGCGGCAACGAGCATCGTGCCCTGCTCGTTGAGCTCCCACCAGTCGCCGCGCAGGCGCCGGACGGGAAGCATCCCCTCGTAGCCGTCCCCGAAGGCGACGAACGCGCCGGCCCCTATCACCCCGATCACCTCGCCCTCGAAGTCGCGCTCCCGGCCACCCTCAAACAGCTCGCGCTCGAGGAGGAAACAGCTCGCGACGTCGTCGGCGTCGCGCTCGATCGTCATCGCCTCGCGCTCGCGAGCCGAGGCGTGTACCCCCACGTCCTCCAGACCCGAGGCGTCGGGCGCCTCCTCCGCGGCCCCTATCGCCGCCAGGAGGGAGCGGTGGCAGACCAGGTCGGGATAGCGCCGGATGGGCGAGGTGAAGTGGCAGTACCGGGTCGAGCGAAGCCCGGCGTGGCCGACGTTGCGGGGGGAATAGAAGGCCTGCTTGAGAGACCGCAGGACCAGCGACGTCAGCGCTCTCCTCCCCCGCCCCGTCCGCCCCACGTGGCCCTCGACCAGCCGCGACACCTCGGCCAGGGCGTCGGATGCCTGCTGGGGACTTAGGTGCTCGGCCAGCGGAGGTGTCGGCACGTCCAGCGAGGCGAGCTGCTCGACCAGCGCCCGGATCCGCCCCGGGTCGGGCTGCTCGTGCACCCGGTAGAGCGCCGGGAGCCTGCGGTCGGCGAGCAGGCCCGCAACCTGCTCGTTGGCCGCGATCATCAGATGCTCGACGATCCGGTGAGACTCGGTCTGGGGCACGGTCCGCATACCGGTCACGTGGCCCTCGCCGTCGAACTCGAATTCCGGCTCGGAGGACTCCACCACCAGCGCGCCCCGTCCCTCGCGCGCCCGGTGCAGGGCAGCGGCGGCGCCCCGGGCCGCAGACAGCGGATCGGACCAGGCTTGCTCGGCCTGCTCCTCCCCGGAGAGCACCCTGTCCACGCGGTCGTAGTCCAGCCGGGCGTCGGAGCGGATGAACGAGCGGCAGAAGGCGACGCGCTCCACCCGGGCTCCCCGCAGGTCCATCTCCACGCTGACCGCCAGGCGATCCTGGGCGGGAACGAGCGAGCACGCCCCCTGCGAGAGCGACTCGGGCAGCATCGGCTCGACCGAGCCGGGGACGTAGACGCTGGTCGCCCGCCGGTACGCGTCCCGCTCGACGGGCGAGCCCGGCCGGACGTGCGCGGCGACGTCCGCCACGTGCACCCAGATCCGCCAGGCGCCCGGACCGCGCTCCTCGGCGGAGATCGCGTCATCGAAGTCACGTGCCGCGATGGGGTCGATGGTGAAGGTCGGGAGGTCGCGAAGATCGCGGCGATTGGGCTCCCCCACAGCCTGCGCGTTGCGCGCGTCGCGCTCGACGGCCGGGTCCCACTCGCGCCTCAGCCCGTGGTCGAGCATCAGCGCCTCGATCACGTCTCGGGCGACATCGGGGCGCCCGATCCGGCGCAGGACGCGTCCCTTTCCCCCGCCCCGGCCGCCGGACGGCTCGGAGCGCACGAGCACGAGATCTCCCGCAGCCGCCCGAGGGTCGCGATCCACGACGACGCGCCGGCCGCGCTCGAAGAAGGGCGTGGCCACCAGGAAGCGCCCGCGCCGCTCCAGCACCGCCACCGAGGGCGAGCCCCCCGCCCCTCGCCCCTTCACCGCAGCCGGTCGCCTCGGCCGGTCACCGCGACAGCCGGCCGGCGAGGGTGCGCAGGGCCGCCTCGAGCGCCTCGTCCCGCGGGGTACCCACGGCGTCGCGCGCGCGGACGTCGGGCGTGATCCCGGCCCCGCGCCTGTTCCCGACACCGCCGGGACTGCGTCCGCTGGGCGTGAAGTACTGGCCCACGGTCAGGTCGAGCGCCCCGCCGTTGGGGAGCGGGCGCACCTCCTGAAAGACGCCCTTGCCGAACGTCCGCAGACCCACCACTGAACCCCGCTTGCGGTCCTTCATCGCGCCGGCGACGATCTCGGCCGCCGAGGCGGTCTCGCCGTCGACGACGACCACCAGGGGGATCCTCGGCGGGATGGCGCGCCCGCTCGCCTGATATGTGCGCCGCCCGCGAGAGCGGCTCGAGGTCGAGACGATCGGCCCCTCCGGAATGAAGATGCTCGAGACGCGGACCGCCTCGCTGAACAGGCCGCCGCCGTTGCCCCGCAGGTCGAGGATCACCCCCTTCGCGCCCGCGGCCAGCGCGCGATCCACGACGTGCCTGGCCAGCTCCGCCGCCCGCTCGGGGAAGCTGGTGAGCTCGACCACGGCCACCTTGCGACCGTCGATCCTGCGGTAGGCGAGTTCCACGCTGGGCACGGTCACGCGCGCGCGTGTGAGGGGCACCACGCGACGGCGCCCCCGATGCAGGACCGTGAGCGTCACCCTTGTCCCGGGCTTGCCGCGGATCAGCCCGCTGGCGAACTGGCTGCTGCGACCGGCGAGCGCGCGCTTCCCAACGGCGACGACGAGGGCACCCCGGCGGAGACCCGCTCGCTGCGCGGGCGAATTGGGGATGACCTCCACGACCCGCAGGCCCCGCCGGTGACCTGTCACGTTTATCCCCACCCCGGAGAAGGCGCCCTCGGTGGTCTCCTTGAAGTGGCGGTAGCTGCGCGGGTCGAAGTAGTGCGAGAAGCGATCTCCCAGGCTCTTCACCATCCCGTCCACCGACTCGTTCACCAGGCGGTCGCGGTCCACCTTGCGGATGTAGTCGGTCTCGATCGCGTCGAGCGTCTCTTCGATGACGCGGCTGTCGCGCTCCGGCGCGAGCGAGTCGCGCAGGAAGCCCGGAAGCACCGAGGGATGGCCGCCGAGCCAGATCCCCACGAGCAGCAGGATCGGCAGCAGCAGGCAGAGGACGGCGACCAGCGAGTGTCGCTTGCGGCGGTGGTCGAACACGGCCGAGGGAGCCTAACGAGGCCCCTCAACGCCCAATCAAGGGCGGCTCAGACCCGCAGCCAGCGACGCAGCGAGATGGCCGAACCGACCGCCGACACCGCGACGCTGGCGAGCAGCAGCACCACGATGAGCAGCCCGAAGTGGATCGTCGTCGGCGCGGCGATGAGCGCGAAGTCCGCGGCCAGGGGGTCGATGAGCGCAATCTTCGCCACCAGCAGAAGGAGGATGGCGAGCACGCCTCCGAGGGCGCCCACGATCACTGCCTCGATCATGAACGGCAGGCGAATGAACCAGTCGGTGGCGCCGACGAGCTTCATGACCTCCACCTCGCGGCGCCGCGCGAAGAGCGACAGGCGGATGGTGTTGGCGATGAGCAGTATCGAGGCCAGCACGAGCAGTACGGCCAGGAGCCCCATCGTGAGCTTCACGACCCGGGTCGCGGAAAGGATCTTGTCCGTCTCGTCGCGGCGGTTCTTGACCTCGTCGATGGCCGGGTCCACCGCGGTGCGCCCCCCGGTGCGAGTCCTTGGGGACAGGGCGTCACGGATGGCGTTGATCTGGCTCGGGTCGTCTGGCGTGACCCGGAACGTGTCGGGAAGCGGATTGCGGCCCAGCAGCTCGTAGGCCTCGGGATTGCGCTTGCGCTCCTCGGCGTACGCGTCCGCCTTGGAGATGTACTCCACGCGCTTGACGTGCGACGTGCGCTCTGCGATCACCCGGCGGACGCGCTCCACGTCGGTGGGAGTGGCGTCCGCGGTCAGGTAGACGTCTAGAAGGAGCTTGCCCCGCACGTCGTTCGCCGCGCCCGTGGCCGCCTGCACGACCGGGATGAACACCCCGACGACCAGCATCGTGACCAGCACGGTGGCCATGGCGGCAAAGCTCGGGGCCGCGTTGCGCTGCAGCGAGCGCAGCGACTCGCGGAAGAAGAAGCCGAGTCGCATCAGCTCGTCGAGGTGTGGCGGCCGCTCGCGCTCGTGCGCGGGCCGCGGGACGTTCGCTTGACCCGCTCGGGATCCGTCGCGTGGACCTTGGGCTCCTCGTCGCGCAGCCGTGCGGCGAACTCGCGCGTGGACTCGTCGCGCTCGTAGAGGCCGCCGGCCTCGTCGCGGACGATGCTCCCGCCCGCCAGCTCGATCACCCGGCGCCGCATCTTGTTGACCATGTCGCGATCGTGGGTGGCCACGAGCACGGTGGTCCCGGTGCGGTTGATCCGGTAGAGCAACTGCATGATCCCGATGGACGTCTCGGGATCGAGGTTGCCCGTGGGCTCGTCGGCCAGCAGCAGCGGCGGGTGGTTGACGAACGCTCGCGCGATCGAGACGCGCTGCTGCTCGCCGCCGGAGAGCTGGTCGGGGAAGTTGTGGAGCTTCGTCGACAGGCCGGTCAGCCGCAGGATGTCGGGGACCTTGTCGCGGATCTCCCGCCTACCCCCGCCCGTGACCTGGAGCGCGTAGGCGACGTTGTCGTGGACCGTGCGGTTGGGAAGCAGCTTGAAGTCCTGGAAGACCACGCCGACGTTGCGGCGGTAGTACGGGACCTTCGCGTGGGTGATGTGCTCGAGGTCGTGTCCGGCCACGCGAATCGTGCCTGCCGTGGGCTCGAGCTCCTTGATCAGCAGCCGCATGATCGTCGACTTGCCCGACCCGGTGGCGCCCACCAGGAACACGAACTCCCCGCGGTTCACGGCGAACGTGGCCTGCTCGAGGCCCACGTTGCCCGGGCCGTAGTGCTTGGACACCCCGCGGAACTCGATCACGGGGCCTCGGGTGCGCCCAGGTTCCGGCGTCCCGTTGGCGGGCTCGGGCGCGCCTGGCGACTTGGAGCGGCGGAGGCGGGAGGTGTCGATGGCCATCGGCGTCCCCCACATTCGCGCTTCGGACCCGGAAGCCTGCAATCCCGGCTGCAACGGCTACCGTGCAAGACGTGACGCAGATCTCGAGCTCCACCCTGTCCAATGGCCTCCCCCTGCACCGTCTCGGGATCGAGGGCACGCGGGCCGTGACGATCCTGGTCGCCTTCGACGCCGGCGCTCGCAGCGAGCGTCCGGAGGAGAACGGCATGGCCCACTTCCTCGAGCACTTGGTGTTCAAGGGAGGAGAGAAGTTCGCCGACTACCGCGACGTCAACTCCACGGCCGAGCGCATCGGCGCGCAGCTCAACGCGTTCACCAGCCACGACCTCGTCGCCTTCCACATCACCGCCCGGGCGGAGCGGGCACCCGAGGCAATCGACCTGCTGACCGACTTCGTGGGGCGGCCCCGCATCGACGCCGAGGAGCTCGACCGCGAGCGCGGTGTGGTCATCCAGGAGATCGCGCGGGCCCAGGACCAGCCCTCCACCGTCGCCGAGCATCTCATTGACCGCGCCGCCTTCGGGGACCATCCCCTCGGCCGGCCTGTGCTCGGCCCCGAGGAGAACCTGCGCACCTTCAGCCGCGACGCGATCGTCGCCTTCCGCGAGCGCCGGTGGTCCGGCCGCCGGGGAGGCGCCTTCGTCGCCGGGAACCTCGAAGCCCTGCCCGACGACGACGTGCTGGAGGAGGCGTTCGGCCGCTTCCCCGAGCTCCCCGAGCCCGACGGGTACGAGCCCGCCCCGCCGCCGTCGCCCCGCACGCTGATCGAGACGCGGGACTCCAACCAGTCGCACCTGCGCATGTCCTACCGGCCGGAGACCGAGGTCGGCGACGAGGCCGCGCGGGCGGCGCTGACCATCTACTCCACGCTTCTGGGCGGCTCGATGGGCTCGCGCCTGTTCGACGAGATCCGCGAGCAGCGCGGCCTGGCCTACTCCGTCTACGCGATCGGCCACTCCTTCGCGGACGTGCCTGTCCTGCAGCTCTCGGCGGGCCTCGACTCGAGCAAGTGCGTGGAGGCCTACACGCGCATGCGGGAGATCGTCTCCGAGCTGCGCGAGGACGGCCCGACCGAGGAGGAGGTGGAGCGGGCGCGGGCATACGCCGCCGGCCGCAGGGTGCTGGCCTTCGAGAACACGAATGCGGTAGCCAGTCACGCCGCCTACCAGTCGATCGTCTACGGGGAGGACATCGACCCCAACGTGAAGATCGCCGCGCTCGACGCGGTCACGCACGACGAGGTCGCGGCGACCGCCCGCGGCGTGGCCGACGAGCTCTCGCTCGCCTGCGTGGGGCCGCACGAGGAGGCCGATTTCGCCGCCTGACGCGGTGCGGCGGAAGAGCGCTGCGCCGCCGCGACGGTTCCCCCTTGCCGGAGGACCCCGGCATCACTACGGTCTGAAGGCACCGGTTTGTTGACGATGAGGGAATGCGAGCAGCGAGGGCACGGAGGCCGCATCGCCCTGGGCGCCGTGCTGGCCGCACTCGCCCTCACCCTTCTCGCCGCCGGCACCGCCTCCGCCGACCTCGCCTCGCTGAAGGCGGCGTGTCAGACGAGGGATGCCGCCGACGGGACCGTCGCCAACGGCAACCAGCTCCCGTACCAGTTCTGCGACGACGGGGTGCCCGACCAGGGCGGCGTCACCCCGAACGTGGGCGCGGTCAAGGCGGTCGCCGTCCCCGCCAAGTACGACGGCCACCTGGGGCTACCCGCGCAGGCCGCCGACGCCGCGACCCAACCCGGCGCGGACCCGGCCACCGGCAAGATCGCCTTGGACGTCGATGTCTCGCTCCCGGACACCACGGCGTATCCGCTCGCCGGCGGCAAGTATCCGGTCGTCGTGATGATGCACGGCTGCTGCTCGGGCAGCAAGACGAGCTGGGAGGGCAACCGGATCGACGAGCCCGGCGAGAAGTGGCACTACAACAGCGCGTGGTTCGCCGCGCGCGGCTACGTCGTGCTCACCTACTCGGCCCGCGGGTTCGTGAATGCGAGCAACAGGGGCTCGACCGGTCAGACCCAGCTCGACGACCGCCGCTTCGAGATCAACGACTACCAGTACCTCGCGGGACTGGTCGCCGACGACGCCTTCTTCAACGCGGACCCGGCGAAGGTCGTCCCCACCGGGGGGTCCTACGGCGGCGGCTTCAGCTGGCTGGCGCTCACCGACCCGACGTGGAAGAGCCCCGGCAACCTCGACATGAAGACCGCCGCCGCGGCCCCGAAGTACGGGTGGACCGACCTGGTCCAGTCACTCGTACCGAACGGCAACGACAGGCGCGACGAGCTGCCGGCCCCCGACGGCTCGAGCTCGATCAACCCGCAGGGGTTCCCCAAGCGCACGATCGTCGGTGCGCTGTACACGTCGGGGAAGACCGGCATCCCGCCGGGCACGGCCCACACGACCTTCGCGCCCAACATCGACTCGGCGCTCCTCTGCCTTCAGTCCACCGACCCCTATCAGTCCAACCCGCTGTGCTCGTCCACCCTGAGCGACACGATCGTGTCCTTCCGCGTCGACAAGTCCGCCTACACGCAGAGCCAGTGGTTCCAGCGGATCGAGGCAGCGGAGGCGGACGCAATCGTGCCCCTTTTCAGCGCCGGCACGCTGACCGACCCCCTGTTCCCGCCGGAGGAGCACCGGCGGATGGTCGAGCGCATCCGCTCCATCAAGGCCGACTATCCGGTGCAGGAGTACTACGGCGACTACAACCACTTCGTCCAGGACAAGGCCAAGGAGTACGGAGACGTGTGCGGCGCCGACCGCCACGTCTGCCGCTACGCGGACTACCCCGGTGGGACGGTGAGCGCGCTGAACACAGATCCCTCCGAGCTGACGAGCACGGGCGTCAATACCCGGCTGAACCGCTTCATCGACCGCTACGCACGGCCGCCCGGCAACGCCGGCCAGGCAACACCTGACTTCGACGTGACCGCGGCCACCCAGATCTGCCCCGAGAACGCCGGCCCGCAGCTGCCGGCCGACGAGCCCGGAGAGCGGTTCACCGCACCGACCTTCGCCGCCCTGGCCCCGGCGACGCTGACGGTGGAGGCGACCGGCCTACAGGAGACCACCAACCGCGCGCAGCCCAACACGCACGCGGCGCAGACCGAGCCTGTGCAGAACTTCATCGCAAACGGGGGCAAGTGCCCCAAGCATCAAGGGCCACCGGGCGTCGCCACCGCCGGACCCGGCGTCGCCACCTACGACTCCGCCCCGATCCCCGGAGACCGGATCATGGTCGGCAGGACGCGGGTGACCGTGCAGCACACCGGCGCCGCGGTCGGCGCCCTGCAGCTCAACGCCCGCATGTACGACCTCTTCCCCAACGGCCAGCAGGTGATGATCGACCGCGGGGTCAAGACGCTGACCAGCCCCAACGGGCCCACGGTGCTCGACCTGCACGGCAACGGCTGGCGACTCCCCGATGGGCACCGGATCCGCATCGAGCTCGCACAGGATGACGACCCCTACATCAACGCGTCCAACCAGCCGTCGTCCATGCAGCTGACGGCGGTCACGCTCAGGGTGCCTGTCCGCTGTCCCGCCGGAGAGGCCTCGTGTCCGGGCGCGGACGGCAATCCGACCATAGGCGGCAGCGCCGCACCCTCGAGCCTTCCGGACGGCGGGGTGCCCGGCTCGGCGCCTGGAGTGGGCGCCGCGGCGGGCTTGCCCGACGGGGACGCGCCCGTCATCA
>Ga0136622_10001090_pt1 | contig 11244 bp, 7 predicted proteins | sample AntDrymUQ4482106_2_FD_104803 | JGI IMG/M metagenome (GOLD analysis project Ga0136622, IMG submission 104803) | Polar desert sand microbial communities from Dry Valleys, Antarctica - metaG UQ448 (21.06) | ecosystem: Environmental > Terrestrial > Soil > Desert | place: Antarctica: Dry Valley...
CAAGGCCCGCCGCCGGCAAGGGTGAAATGGTGCGGTAAGAGCGCACCGGCGGCGTGGCGACACGCCGGCCAGGCAAACCCCACCCGGTGCAAGGCCAAGCAGGGGTGCAGACGCTGCCCGCCGAGCCCCAGGTAGGCCGCAGGGCCGCGAGGCCCGCCCCGCGCGTGCGCGGGGCAGATGGATGGCTGCTCACGACAGGATCCGGCTTACCGGCCGGCTACGGGAAGGGCCCCGCAAGGGGCCCTTCCTACTTCGAGCGTCCGCTGGGCCCTCCGACTGCTTTGCGGTTAAGATTCCACTTTGGCCTGGGGCGCGCCCCTCCCCTCTCCACCCTCTCCCATGGATACCTCTCAGCGACCCCAGGCCGCGGGCCTCTACGACCCGACGTACGAGCACGACGCCTGTGGCGTGGGGGCGGTGGCCTGCCTTTCCGGCGAGCCCAGCCACTCGACCGTGACGCGGGCGCTGCACGTGCTCGACTCGCTCGAGCACCGCGGCGCGAGCGGTGCGGAGGTCGACACGGGCGATGGCGCGGGCATCCTGTTGCAGATCCCGGACGCGCTCCTGCGCGCGGAGGTGCCGTTCGAGCTCCCGCCCGTGGGCCATTACGCCGTCGGCGTCTGCTTCCTGCCGAAGCAGGAGCACGAGCGGCGTGCCGAGATCGAGCGCATCGTCGAGGCAGTCGTCGAGGGCGAGGGCCAGCGCCTGCTCGGCTGGCGGGACGTGCCGGTCGACTCGTCGGTGCCCGGCCCGAGCTCCGCGGCGGTCGAGCCCTGCATCCGCCAGGTGTTCGTCGGCTCGACGCTCGAAGATCCCGACGAGTTCGAGCGCCGGGCGTACGTGATCCGGCGCTTGATCGAGCGCCAAGCGGGCCTCGACGACCTCGCGATTCCGTCGTTCTCCTCGCGCACGCTCGTCTACAAGGGGATGCTGACCTCGCCGCAGCTTCCGCGCTACTACCCGGACCTGTGCGACGAGCGGATCGCCTCTGCGCTCGCGCTCGTGCACTCGCGCTTCTCGACCAACACCTTCCCGAGCTGGGAGCTCGCTCACCCGTACCGGATGATCGCCCACAACGGGGAGATCAACACGCTGCGCGGCAACGTCAATTGGATGCGCGCGCGCGAGTCGCAGCTCGAGAGCGAGGTCTTCGGCGAGCACCTCGAGAAGCTCATGCCGGTGGTGCGCCCGGGCGGCAGCGACTCGGCGACCTTCGACAACGTGCTCGAGCTGATGGTGCTCGGCGGCCGTTCGCTGCCGCACGCGCTGATGATGATGATCCCCGAGGCGTGGGAGGACCGCGACGACATGGAGCAGGAGCTCCAGGACTTCTACGCCTACCACTCGTGCCTGATGGAGCCATGGGACGGGCCGGCGGCGGTGGCCTTCACCGACGGGCGCGTGATCGGCGCCACGCTCGACCGCAACGGCCTGCGCCCAGGGCGCTGGCAGCTCACCCGCGACGGCTTCGTCGTGCTCGCCTCCGAGACGGGCGTGCTCGAGGCGGCGCCCGAGGACGTCGTCGCGAAGGGTCGGCTCCAGCCCGGCAAGATCTTCCTGGTCGACGTCGAGCAGGGGCGGATCGTCGAGGACGGCGAGATCAAGCACGACGTCGCGAGTCGCATGCCGTACGGGCGCTGGTACGCCGAGCGGACGGTGCACCTCGACGACCTGCCGGACGTCGCCCCGCGCCAGATCGCCGCCGAGCCCCTGCTCACGCGCCAGCTGATGTTCGGCTACACCGAGGAGGACCTGCGCGTGACGCTCGCCCAGATGGGCGGCAAGCCGGCCGCGGAGCCGATCGGCTCGATGGGCAACGACTTCGCGCTCGCGGTGCTGTCCGACCGAGCCCCGTTGCTGTACGGCTACTTCAAGCAGCTCTTCGCGCAAGTCACGAACCCGCCGATCGACCCGATCCGCGAGGAGATCGTGATGAGCCTCTCGAGCGCGGTCGGGCCGGAGGTCAACCTGCTCAAGGAGACCGCCGACGACGCGCACGAGCTTGTGATCCCGCGTCCGTTGCTCTCGAATGGCGAGCTCGAGAAGATCCGCCAGGTCGACCACCACGTGCTGCGTTCGGTCACGCTCGACGCGACCTGGCCGGTCGAGGAGGGCCCCGCCGGACTCGAGGATGCGCTCGAGCGCCTGTGCACGGAGGCAGCCGAGCGGATCGAGGCGAGCTGCAACATCATGATCCTCTCCGATCGCGCCGGCGGCCCCGATCGGGCGCCGATTCCCGCGCTGCTCGCTACGGCCGCGGTCCACCACGACCTCGTGCGTGCGGGCACCCGTCTGCGTGCCGGGATCGTCGTCGAGTCGGGCGAGCCGCGCGAGGTCCACCACGTCGCCTGCCTGATCGGCTACGGCGCCTCGGCGGTCAACCCGTATCTCGCCTTCGAGACGGTCACGGGCCTCTTGGACGCCGGCTCGCTGCCCGAGATCGAGGGCGCCGACGTCGCGGAGCGCAACTTGATCAAGGCGATGGGCAAGGGCCTGCTGAAGACGATCTCGAAGATGGGCATCTCGACGATCCGGTCCTACTGCGGCGCTCAGATCTTCGAGGCCGTCGGGCTCGAGCCGGATCTGATCGACTCGCACTTCACGGGCACGACCTCACGGATCGGCGGGATCGGCCTCGAGGTGCTCGCGCTCGAGACGCTCGCTCGCCACCGGCTTGCCTACCCGACGCCTGAGACCGACCCGATGTCGACGCGGCTCACGGTCGGCGGCGTGCACGCCTGGCGGCGCACCGGAGAGCGTCACCAGTGGAACCCGGACACGATCGCCGCCGTGCAGCAGGCCGTCCGCCACAGGGGGGTCGAGGCCTACGAGGAGTACGCGCTCCGGGTCAACGACGAGTCGAGGCGCCGCGCCACGCTGCGCGGGCTGCTGAAGCTGAAGGCAGCCCCCGAGCCGATCCCGCTGGAGGAGGTGGAGCCCGCTAAGGAGATCGTCAAGCGCTTCGCCACCGGCGCGATGTCGCTTGGCTCGATCTCGACCGAGGCCCACGAGACGCTCGCGATCGCTATGAACCGGATCGGCGGCAAGTCGAACACCGGCGAGGGCGGCGAGGACCCGCGACGCTTCACGCCCGACGCAAACGGCGACTCGCGGCGCTCGAAGATCAAGCAGGTGGCCTCGGCCCGCTTCGGCGTGACCGCGCACTATCTCGTAAACGCCGACGAGCTCCAGATCAAGATGGCCCAGGGAGCGAAGCCAGGCGAGGGCGGACAGCTCCCCGGCCACAAGGTCGACGGCTACATCGCGAAGATCCGCAACTCGACGCCCGGGGTCGGCCTGATCTCGCCGCCGCCCCACCACGACATCTACTCGATCGAGGACCTCAAGCAGCTGATCTACGACCTGCGCTGTGCGAACCCGAGGGCGCGCATCAGCGTCAAGCTCGTGTCCGAGGTGGGCGTCGGCACGGTCGCCGCCGGAGTCGCGAAGGCGAACTCCGACCACGTCACGATCTCAGGCCACGACGGCGGCACCGGTGCCTCACCGGTGTCCTCGATCCAGTCGGCCGGGGTGCCGTGGGAGATCGGCCTCGCCGAGACGCAGCAGACGCTCGTCAAGAACCGCCTGCGCGACCGGATCACCGTCCAGGCCGACGGGCAGATGAAGACCGGCCGCGACGTCGTGATCGCGGGGCTGCTCGGCGCCGAGGAGTTCGGCTTCTCGACCGCGCCGCTGATCGCGCTCGGGTGCATCATGATGCGCGCCTGCCACCTGAACACCTGCCCGGTGGGGATCGCGACCCAGGATGCCGAGCTGCGCAAGCGCTTCACCGGCCAGCCGGAGCATGTCGTCAACTTCTTCTTCATGCTCGCCGAGGAGGTGCGCGAGTGGATGGCGAAGCTCGGCGTGCGGCGCTTCGAGGACCTCGTCGGGCGCACCGACCTGCTCGAGGCCGAGGAGGCGATCGAGCACTGGAAGGCGCGTGGCGTCGACCTCACGCACCTGCTCGCCGCAGCGGACGCTCCCGATGACGTGGCGCGGCGCAAGGTGCGCCCGCAGGACCCGGTGCTCGACGACCACCTCGACCACGAGCTGATCGAGCAGGTGCGCCCGGCGCTCGAGCACGGCGAGCGCGTCTCCGCCGAGCTGCGCGTGCGCAACAAGCACCGCACCGTCGGCGGCCTGCTGTCGGGCGAGATCGCGCGCCGCTATGGCGCCGAGGGGCTGCCGGAGGGCACGATCTCGGTGACCCTCGACGGCTCGGGCGGTCAGAGCTTCGGCGGCTGGCTCGCGGCCGGCGTGACGATGCTGCTGCGCGGCGACGCGAACGACTTCACCGGCAAGGGGCTGTCAGGCGGCGTGTTGGCGGTGCGCCCCCCCGACGGCACCACGTTTGCGGCCGAAGAGCACGTGATCGTCGGAAACACCGTGCTCTACGGGGCCACCAGCGGTCGCGCCTTCTTCCGCGGCCTGGCCGGCGAGCGCTTCGCCGTTCGCAACTCGGGCGCCTCGGCCGTCGTCGAGGGAACGGGCGACCACGGCTGCGAGTACATGACCGGCGGCAGGGTCGTGGTCCTCGGCCCGACGGGGCGCAACTTCGCCGCGGGCATGAGCGGCGGGATCGCCTACGTGCTGGACGAGAACGGGGTCTTCCCCGCTCGCTGCAACCCAGAGCTCGTGGAGCTCGAGTCGGCGGCGCCCGACGACCTGGAAGAGATCCACGCGCTCGTCGCCGAGCACGGCGAGCGCACGCAGAGCCCTGTCGCCGAGCGCGTCCTGGTCGAGTGGGAGAGCCTGCGCGACGCGTGGGTCAAGGTGATGCCCCGCGACTACAAGCGCGCGCTCGCCGAGGCCGCGGAGCGCGAGGCGAGCGGCGGCGGCGAGGCCACCCCGGTCGGCTCGCCCTCGGGCAGCAGCGAGGAGGAGGCGGTGCCGGCGTGATCGGAGGGGCCGTCTGATGGGCGAGCTCGGCGCCTTCCTCAAGATCGCGCGTCAGAACGGCCTCAAGCGGCCGGTGTCGGAGCGGGTCAACGACTTCCGCGAGTACCAGCAGCGGCTGCCCGTCGCCGACATCCGCGCGCAGGGGGCGCGTTGCATGGCATGCGGCGTGCCCTTCTGCCACCAGGGCTGCCCGCTCGGCAACCTGATCCCCGACTGGAACGACCTCGTCTATCGCGACAGGTGGCGCGAGGCGATCGACGCGCTACACGCCACCAACAACTTCCCCGAGTTCACCGGCCGCATCTGCCCGGCACCGTGCGAGCCGGCGTGCGTGCTCGCGATCAACGACGACCCCGTCACGATCAAGGAGATCGAGGTCTCGATCATCGACCGCGCGTTTGCGGAGGGGTGGGTCGTGCCGCGGCCTCCCAGCGCCAGGACCGGTCGCACCGCGGCGGTGATCGGATCCGGCCCCGCGGGGCTCGCCGCGGCGGCCGAGCTCAACAAGTTCGGCCACTCGGTGACGGTCTTCGAGCGCAACGACCGCGTCGGGGGCCTGCTGCGCTACGGGGTGCCTGACTTCAAGCTCGACAAGGCCGTCGTCCAGCGCCGCGTCGACATCCTCGCCGCCGAGGGCATCGAGTTCGAGACCGGCGTCGATGTCGGGCGTGACATCTCCGCAGACGACCTGCGGGAGCGCTTCGACGCGATCGTGATCGCCACGGGCTCCACCGTCCCACGCGACCTCCCGGTGCCCGGCCGCGAGCTCGACGGCGTCCACTTCGCGATGGACTACCTCGAGCAGCGCAACCGCTTCGTCGCGGGCGACGCGGCTCCCGAGCGGCCGATCAGCGCCGCCGGCAAGCACGTCGTGATCATCGGCGGCGGGGACACCGGCGCCGACTGCCTCGGCAACTCGCATCGCGAGCACCCCGCGAGCGTGACGCAGTTCGAGTTGATGCCGGAGCCGCCGCACGAGCGCCCCGACGCGCTGACCCCGTGGCCGGCCTGGCCGCTGATCTACCGCACCGCACCGGCCCACGAGGAGGGCGGCGAGCGGCGCTTTGCGGTGATGAGCACCGAGCTCGTCGGCCGTGACGGCCGCGTCGCCGAGCTGCACGGGCACGAGGTCGGTCCTCCGCCCGACTTCAAAAGGCGCGAGGGCAGCGAGTTCAAGCTCCCTGCCGAGCTGGTCCTGCTGGCGATGGGCTTCCTGCACCCGCGACACGTTGGCCTCTTGCAACAACTGGGCGTCGAGCTCGACGATCGCGGCAACGTGCGCGCCGACAACCACGCGAGCTCCGTGCCCGGCGTCTTCGCGGCAGGCGACGCGCGGCGCGGCCAGTCGCTGATCGTCTGGGCGATCGCCGAAGGCCGGCAGGCCGCGCGCGCCGCGGATCGCCACCTGACCGCCCTAGACCAGCACGGAGAGGACCGCGTCGGCGCGCTCCTCAGCCGCTAGGAAAGGCTCCGCCGGGTCCGCTACTCTCTCACCTGCAACCCCTCTTGCAAGCGGTGCCCCGGGCGCCTCGAGGGGGCCGGCCGCTGGCCCGGCAGGCAGGGGGCCAGAACTTGACGTTAGAACGCTACGTATTATGGGGATCGACTCTTGTCACGTATGGCTGAACTGAACGAAAACGCCAACTTCGAGGCCCTCCTTCGCCGCGGCGAAGAGCGCGGCTGTCTCGACCCGAAGGAGATCGCCACGGCGGTCGAGGAGCTCGAGCTCGGGGAAGGCGGGGCCGAGGCGGTCGTCGCCGAGGTCGAGCGGCGCGGCATCGACATCGTCGAAGACTGCGCGAAGGACACCCCGGCGCCATCGCTCTCCTACGACGCCTCCGAGTCCGCCGGCGACTCGCTCCAGCTCTTCCTCCACGACATCGCCCAGCGCCGCCTGCTGACGGCGGCCGAGGAGGTCGAGCTCGCCAAGCGCTTCGAGCGCGGCGACCAGGAGGCCAAGAATCGCATGATCGAGTCGAACCTGCGACTCGTGGTGGCAAACGCCAAGCGCTACCGTGGCCTCGGCCTTCCGTTCCTCGACTTGATCCAGGAGGGCATGCTCGGGCTGATTCGCGCCGTCGAGAAGTTCGACTACCGGCGCGGCTTCAAGTTCTCCACCTACGCGACATGGTGGATCCGCCAGGCGATGCAGCGCGGCCTCCAGCACCACTCGCGCACAATCCGCATCCCGGTGCACATCGGCCAGGAGCTTACGCGCCTGCGCGCCGCCGAGCGCAAGCTCGGCTCGGAGCTTGGCCGCGAGCCGACCACCGAGGAGCTCGCGAAGCAGCTCGAGATGGACCCGCACCAGATCGACGAGCTGCGCGCGGCAGAGCGGATACCGGTCTCGCTCGAGGCTCCGGTCGGCGCGGAGGGTGACACCGAGCTCGGGTCGCTGCTTCCTTTCGACGGGCCGAGCCCACTCGACCAGGTAGCTGTCGAGCTCGAGGAGGAGTCGGTGCGCCGCGCGCTCGAGCGCCTCGATGAGCCCGCGCGCCAGGTGATCCAGCTTCGCTTCGGCATCGGGGGCGGCGATCCGCTCACCCTGCGAGAGGTCGCCAGCCGGCTCGGGCTCTCCGCCGAGGGCGTGCGCAAGCTGGAGCGCCGAGCCCTGCGCCGGTTGGCCGCCGAGGCCGACCTCCAGGCGCTCGCCGCCTGACCGGAGGCCGCTCGCCGAACGAGGCGCGCACGGCGCGGTCGACGGCCTGTGACGCCCTCGCGGTCGGTTAGCATCCCGCGCCAATGGAGGTCATCGGCTTTCTAGCTCCGTGGATGATCATCGGGATCGCCGTGATCTTCCTGGCGCTCCGGGACGGGTCATCGCCCGCGCGCCCGCGTCGCTCGCGCAGCGGCGGGCGCGTGCTGGCCGCGGTCTTCGTGCCGCTTGCGATCGCGCTCGCGATCCTGATCCCGGGCGCGGTCATCGCCGACAACGGCCCGGAGCGCAGCGGCTCCGCCGCGGCGACGCTCACCGAAGAGGAGGAGCGCGGCCGCGAGCTCTTCAGGCAGACCTGCGCGAGCTGCCACTCGCTCGCCGCCGCGAACGCCCGCGGGGTCACGGGGCCCGACCTCGACAGCCTCGGGGCGGTCGACAGGCGCCGCGTGGAGATCGCGATCCAAGTCGGCGGCTCCGGGGAGAAGCGTATGCCCGCCGGGCTGCTCCAGGGCGAGAACGCGGCCGCGGTCGGCGCCTACGTGGCCAAGGTCGCCGGCGGCTAGAGCGCCGCACCGAAACGGCCGCGCGCGCGCCGGTTTGCAGGAACCGGCGCACACCGGGGGTCGCGCTAATGCATCCGCTGGCCGCGTCCGATGCGTATAGCGGTTAGCTTGACCCCGGACCTATACTTACCTTAAGTAAGAAACGAGAGAGCGACGAGATGAAGACCCAGGAGAGCAGGTTCCAAGTCCACGACGAGCTGACAGCGCCCGAGCGGAGCCTGCCCGTGCTGAAGGGCGCGCTGTCCGGCGGCGGCCAGCTTCCGAACTTCGTCGGCGTCATCGCGGGCTCGCCCGCCGTGCTGCGGGCGTACGCTCGCTTCCGCTCCGAGTTGCGCCACGGCGCGTTGCCGCTGAAGACCCAGCAGCGGATCGCGCTCGCGGTCGCGCAGCAGCAGAACAGCGCCTACGCGCTCAGCACGCTCCAGCGAACCGCCCGCGAGGCGGGGGTGGGCATGGACGAGATCGCCCTCGCGCGCGGGTTCGATTCGCGCGACGAGCGCGAGGCCGCGATGCTCCGCTACGTCAAGGGGCTGCTCGAGAGCGACGGCACGCCTCCCATGCACCTGCACGAGGAGGCCCGCGAGGCCGGCTGGAGCGACGAGCAGATCCTCGAGGCCGTCTCGCACGTGGCCCTTGGCACGTTTGCGAACCTCGTCACCCGTGCCGGCGACGTGCCACGCGACGGGTCGGTCGAGGAAGCCCGCCTGCTCCAAGCGGCCTGACGCGCCGCGCGCCGGAGGTCTACGCTTCCTAGATGGGCGCAGCCTCTACCCGCCAGTCCCGCGCCGAGCTCGCTCCGCATCGGCGCCAGGCCTGCTGCGCTCTCTACCACCAGGCTGTCGAGCTCGTCGGCAAGCGCTGGACGGGTGCGATCCTGATCGTCCTGCTCGACGGCCCATGTCGCTTCTCCGAGGTGGGGGAGCTCGTGCCCGACCTCTCGGACCGCCTGCTCTCGGAGCGCATGAAGGAGCTCGAGGCACACGGCATCGTCGAACGGCGAGCGATCGATCCCGTGCGCGTCGAGTACGCGCTCACCGCGAAGGGTCGTGCGCTCGAGCCGGCGGTCAACGCGCTCAAGGCGTGGGCGGAGGCCTTCCCGATCTCGCATGGCTGATCAGCCAACGACCGTCGACGACGTCAAGGCGATCGTCGAGGAGAGCAACCTCCGCTTCATCCGCTTCTGGTTCACCGACATCCTCGGTCAGCTCAAGTCGTTCTCGATCAACGCCGCCGAGCTCGACGACGCCTTCGAGGGCGGCATGGGCTTCGACGGCTCGTCGATCACCGGCTTCAACGCGATCGAGGAGTCGGACATGATCGCGATGCCCGACGCTGCGACCTTCGCGGTGCTGCCGTGGCGCCCGAACGAGAGCGGCGTCGGGCGGATGTTCTGCGACGTGATGACGCCTACCCGTGAGCCCTATGAGGGCGACCCGCGCTACGTGCTGCGGCGGGCGCTCGAGCGCGCGGCGCAGCTGGGCTTCGACGCCTTCAACGTCGGCCCTGAGCTCGAGTTCTTCTACTTTCGCAGCGCTCGCCCGGTGGACGGCGTGCCGGAGATCCTCGACGAGGGGGGCTACTTCGACCTGACGACGCTCGACGCCGGCTCAGACGTCCGCCGCGACACCGTGCTCGCGCTCGAGCAGCTCGGGATCCACGTCGAGTACACCCACCACGAGGTCGGCCCGTCCCAGCACGAGATCGACATGCGCTATGCCCCGGCGCTCAAGATGGCGGACGACTGCATGACCTACCGGATCACGGTCAAGGAGTACGCGATGAAGTACGGCTGGCATGCCACCTTCATGCCGAAGCCGCTGTTTGGCGAGAACGGCTCGGGCATGCACACCCACCAGTCGCTCTTTCGGGACGGGCGCAACGCCTTCTACGACGCCGACGACCAGTACTTCCTCTCCGACGTCGGCAAGGCATTCATCGCCGGCCAGCTCAAGCACGCGCGCGAGATCTCCTCGATCTTCGCCCAGTGGGTCAACTCGTACAAGCGCCTCGTCCCCGGCTACGAGGCGCCGGTCTACTGCGCGTGGTCGCGACGCAACCGCTCGGCGCTCGTGCGCGTGCCGCTCTATCACCCGGGCAAGGAGCGGGCCACCCGCATGGAGCTGCGCTGCCCGGATCCCGCCTGCAACCCCTACCTCACCTTCGCCGTGCTGCTGCAGGCTGGACTCGAGGGAATCGAGAAGGGCTACGAGCTGCCTGAGCCGATGGAGAAGAACCTCTATCACCTGTCGCCGGACGAGCGCAAGCGGCTCGGCATCGAGCAGCTGCCGGAGACGCTCGGGGAGGCGATCGAGGAGATGTCGCGCTCAGAGCTCGTCGCCAAGGCGCTCGGCGAGCACATCTTCGGGCGCTACATCGACCTGAAGCGCGCGGAGTGGGACGACTACCGCGTGCAGGTCACGCCCTGGGAGCTCGAGACCTACCTGGCCGTGACCTAGCGGCTGGGCGGCTCGTCCGGGCGCGAATCGGCGCCCGGCGGCGGTGTACGATCGCCGAGGAGCCCTCGTGGATGGCGTGGCAGAGCTGGCAGGGCGCGCGACGGTCCTTGACCTGACGTACACGCTCACGCCCGAGTTTCCGCTCTTTCCGATCTACGACCCGACGCGGGTGGCGGATAAGTTCTCGGTCGAGAGCGACGGCTTCTTCGTCCGCTCGTGGTCGTTCGACGAGCACTGCGGAACGCACGTCGACGCGCCGGCACACTTCGCCGCGGGCGCGCCGACGATCGACCGCATCGAGCCGGCCGAGCTGGTTCTGCAGGCGGCGGTCCTCGACATCCGTGAGCGGGTGGCACGCGACGACGACGCCATGCTCGTGCCCGACGACGTGCTCGTCTGGGAGCGGCGCAACGGGCCGTTGCCGCAGCAGAGCGCCGTGCTCGCGCTGACCGGTTGGGGCGAGCGCGCGTCGGACGCCGAGCGCTACCTGAACGCCGATGCGGGCGGCGTGCTGCACTCGCCGGGCCTGAGCCCCGAGCTGACCGAGTTCCTGCGCACCGAGCGCGCGGGCGTGCGAGCGGTGGGCATCGACACCGCCAGCCTCGACATCGGCGCCTCGGCCGACTTCGCCGCTCATCAAAGCTGGCTGCCGAGCGGGCGCTACGGG
>Ga0136622_10001092_pt1 | contig 11233 bp, 5 predicted proteins | sample AntDrymUQ4482106_2_FD_104803 | JGI IMG/M metagenome (GOLD analysis project Ga0136622, IMG submission 104803) | Polar desert sand microbial communities from Dry Valleys, Antarctica - metaG UQ448 (21.06) | ecosystem: Environmental > Terrestrial > Soil > Desert | place: Antarctica: Dry Valley...
CGGGCTGGCGGCAGCCGCCGAACGCCGGGGTTGGCCGGTGTACGACGAAGACGCCTCCCTGGGTGCGGTTCTCGCCGAGGCGCCGCTGCGGCTGACCGGCGAGCATCGGGCGGCACCGGTGACCCGCGGCGGGGTGCAGAACTGGGAACTGCTCGCCTTTGACGTCGTCTACCTGATGCCGAAGGGGTACTACAGTCAGCCCCTGTACGCCGTCACCGCGGTGCCGGTGCCGATCCCGTTGCCCGTCGTACGGCTGGCGCCGCGGCGGTTCCTCTCCCACGGGACGGCAGGGCTACTCGTGCTGCCGTCCGGGGACGACGCCTTTGACGCCCGCTGGCTGGTGCTCGCCGACCACGACACACCGGAGGTGCGCGGGGTGATGGGTGAGCAGCTTCGGGCCGCACTGCTGGGTGGACCTGACCTGGACGAGCTGTGGACGGCCGCCGGGCACCTGGCGGTCTCCCGGGTGGACGGCCACCATGACGGGCTCTTGGACGAGCACTCGGGGCTGCTGGCCGCGGCGATGGCCGGCCTGCAACGGGCCGTCTGACTCTCTGCAGACTCAGCGGTTCCGGCCACCCTACCGGCCGGCTCAGGCCTCGGGCATCAGCAGCCACAACGCGAGGTAGAGCAGGATCTGCGGCCCGGGCAGGATGCAGGACAAGACGAACAGCAGCCGGACCCGGCCGGGCGGCCAGCCGAAGCTGCGGGCGATGCCGGCGCAGACGCCGGCGATCATCCTGTTGGCCGGGTCGCGGGCGAAACGTCTGGCGGGAACGGTCATGACGCCAGTGTCCCCGAACGGTACGAAAAACATGCCAGGCCTGTCGCCACTCCGTACGGTCGGCCGAGATCTGTTGGTGGTTCCTAGCCTTCGGCCACCACCGCTCCGAACTCGGTGTCCCAGACTCCGAAACCGGATTCGAGGGTGACCACGGCAGCCGCTCGAATGCTAGCCAGCCACTCCTGGCCGGCGTTGGCCTGCTGGACGAGGAGGAGGTTGTCCCGGATCTCGGTCTCGACCTCCTGCAAGGTGGCGGGCGTGATGCGCTGCACGACGTGCCAGCCGTACTGGGTCTGCACCACGGCGTACTCGCCGTCCTGCATGCCGCTGAGTGCCTGCACCATCTCCGGTACGGCGGCGTCCTGACGGACGGGGCCCATGTACCCGGCGGTGCTGGCGGCACGGGGGTCCATGGTCTCGCTGCGAATCATCTCGGGGAAGTTCTCGCCGTCCTGCGCCCGTGTAAGGAACTTGTTGGCGGCGGCCTCCGAGTCGGTGAGCAGGTGCCGAGCCCTGGGCTGGCCCTCGTACTGCTCGGCGTAGACACCCTGGATGGCCTCCTGGGTGAACACCACGTCCTGGGTCAACGTCGCATGCACCTTCTCCTGGAGCAGCAGCGAGCGGACCTGGTCGGTGGCGTACTCCTCCGGTGCGTTGTTGTCGGCGAGGAACTGGTCGAAGGCCTCCCGGGTGACGAAGTCGGTCTCGATCAGCTCGGTCTTCCGGGCCTGGACCTCCCAGTCCTCGATGGTGATGCCGAGATCGGCCGCGCCCTGTTCCATCAGGGTGTTCTGCACCAGCCGGTTGAGGGTGGCGATCTGCACCTGCTCCTCCGACATCTGCACGTTCGGGTCCGAGGTGGCCACACCGAGCTGCGGAACGTTCGTCAGCTGCAGGGCGAGCGCTACCGCGGTGTCAAGCTCACCGCGGGTGATGTCGGTCCCATTGACCGTCGCCACGATCGCGGCGGGGTCGCCGGCTGCGGCTACGCCATGGCCGGCGTGCGCGCCGAAGACCGGCAGCAAAAAGATCACCCCAGCCAGCGGAGCGGCCAGTACGGCGTACCCGACGCGGTCCAGCCGCTGACCGGTGGAGGAGGCATCACGCCCCATCCGCGCATCCCGGACGGCGAGCGCGGCCTTGAGCGCAAAGAAGACGACTACCAGATTGACGATCAGGTGGAAGGTGACCCGGTAGCCCACAGCGGCCGGCGTACCCGGGGTCAAGGCACCGCACTTGAGCATCGTGGGGTTGAGGTACTGCTCGGGCAGCCGGAGCTACTCGTCCCATCGTCCCTCCTCATAATGGTTCCCGTGCGGTCCCCTACGCGGAGTTATAGGTGTGGGACCCGGAGTAACAATGAATCCTCGAGCGGGCAGCCGCAAGGCCCGCCTACGGCCGCTGTCCGGATCCGGACATTGCACCCACCCCGATTGGGCAGAGATGCAGTTTTTCCACAGCCTCCAGTACGGCCAGGTCGCCCGGCCGAAGGTGCGCGATGATGACCGTGTTGGCTCCTGCAGCTACCCGCCCGGTCACCCGCTGCCACGGTTCCTCCGTGGGGGGAGTCCAACCGGCCAGGTACGACGTCTCACGGCGATTCTGAGGGTGGTAATGCACCGGGTTGTGGTCGAACGCAGATAGACTGGAGCCAACCATTCACCGAACAGGCCGCTCAGCGGTCTGCTGCACACCGATCAACGTCGCGCGGGCAGCCGCGCGACTGCCATGTGTACCGCGAGTGAGAGGCCATCCGTGCCGCCAAGGGAACCGTCCATCTACAACGCAGGCTCGATCACGGTGCTGGAGGGCCTCGAGGCGGTCCGGAAGCGGCCGAGTATGTACATCGGCTCGACCGGCGAGCGCGGCCTGCACCATTTGGTATGGGAGGTTGTGGACAACGCCGTCGACGAGGCGCTGGCCGGCTACTGCGACACCGTCCGGGTGACGCTGTTGGCCGACGCCGGCGTACGGGTGGAGGACAACGGCCGTGGGATCCCGGTCGACCGGCATCCCGTGGAGAAGCGGCCGGCGGTGGAGGTCGTGCTGACGACGCTGCACTCGGGCGGCAAGTTCGACGGCAAGTCCTACGCCGTGTCCGGCGGCCTGCACGGTGTGGGTGTGTCGGTGGTCAATGCGCTGTCGAGCCGGTTGGACGTCGAGATCCACCGGGACGGCTTCGTCTGGACCCAGCCGTACGTGAACACCGCGCCGGCCGCGCCGCTGCACAAGGGCGCGCCGACCCGCAAGCACGGCACCACGATCACGTTCTGGGCCGACGACACCATCTTCGAGACGACGTCGTACTCCTTCGAGACGGTCACCAGCCGGCTGCAGGAGATGGCGTTTCTCAACCGCGGCCTGACGATCCTCATCCGGGACGAGCGGGAGGACGTCCCGGTCGAGGTCACCTACCACTACAAGGGCGGCATCGAGGACTTCGTCCGGCACCTGAACGCGAGCAAGGGTGCCGTACACAGGTCGGTGGTCGGATTCGGAGCCGAGGGCGACGGGATCGCGGTCGAGATCGCGATGCAGTGGAACGAGTCGTACGGCGAGAGCGTCTACACCTTCGCCAACACGATCAACACGCACGAGGGCGGGACCCACGAGGAGGGCTTCCGGTCGGCGTTGACGTCGGTGGTGAACAAGTACGCCGAGGACAAGAAGCTGTTCAAGAACAAGGACGACCGGCTGACCGGTGACGACATCCGGGAGGGCCTGGCCGCGATCGTGTCGGTGAAGATGGCCAACCCGCAGTTCGAAGGCCAGACCAAGACCAAGCTCGGCAACACCGAGGCCCGCTCGTTCGTGCAGACCACGACGTACGACTGGCTCGGTGACTGGCTGGAGCGCAACCCCGCCGAGGCAAAGGTCATCATCAACAAGGCGTCGGCGGCCTCGCGGGCGCGCCGCGCCGCGCAGGAGGCGCGAAAGCTCGCCCGCAAGAGCCTGCTAACGGTCAACTCACTGCCTGGGAAGCTCGCCGACTGCCGGTCCACCGACCCCCGTGAGTCAGAGATCTACGTGGTGGAAGGCGACAGCGCAGGTGGCTCAGCGAAGTCAGGCCGTGACTCTATGTTCCAGGCGATCCTGCCGATCCGCGGCAAGATCATCAACGTCGAGAAGGTGCGGCTGGATCGGGCGCTGAAGAACAACGAGGTCCAGGCGATGATCACCGCGCTGGGGACCGGCATCCACGATGACTTCGACATCACCAAGCTGCGCTACCACAAGGTGATCCTGATGGCCGACGCCGACGTCGACGGCCAGCACATCCGCACCCTGCTGCTGACGCTGCTGTTCCGGTTCATGCGGCCGCTGATCGAGTACGGCAACGTCTACCTGGCGCAGCCGCCGCTGTACAAGATCAAGTGGGGCGGCAAGGGCGGCGACGAGTACGCCTACACCGACCGGGAACGCGACGCGCTGATCAAGGTGGGCGTCGAGGGCGGCCGCCGACTGCCCAAGGAAGATGCGCTGCAGCGCTACAAGGGACTCGGCGAGATGAACGCCAAGGAGCTGTGGGAGACCACGATGGACCCGGCCACCCGGCTGCTGCTGCAGGTGACGCTGGACGACGCGGCGCAGGCTGATGCGCTGTTCAGCACGCTGATGGGCGAGGACGTCGAGGCCCGGCGGTCCTTCATCACCCGTAACGCCCGCGACGTGCGCTTCCTCGACATCTGATGTCCCGTCTTCAAGATCAACTCGGGGTTATCGACGTCTCATCGCCGTGCGAGGCGTTGATTTCCCCGATCTCGCCGCAAGCCGAGAGGTAGTTCGTGACCGAGCCAACCAGGGACCGTGTCGAGCCGGTCGACATCCAGCACGAGATGCAGCGCAGCTACATCGACTACGCGATGTCGGTCATCGTCGGGCGCGCGTTGCCGGACGTACGCGACGGCCTCAAGCCGGTCCACCGCAAGATCCTTTACGGCATGTACGACGGGGGCTACCGGCCCGACCGCGGGTACGTGAAGTGCGCCCGCGTGGTCGGTGACGTGATGGGTAACTACCACCCACACGGTGACACGCCGATCTACGACACGCTGGTCCGGATGGCGCAGCCGTGGTCGCTGCGTGCGCCACTCGTCGACGGCCAGGGCAACTTCGGCTCGCCCGGCAACGATCCGGCCGCGGCCATGAGGTACTGCCTCAGCGGGGACGCCCTGGTGCGGACGCCTGATGGGGATGTGCGCATCGACCAGTTCGTTCCGGAGGTCGCCCCCGACACCGAGACCTCGATCGACCTCAAGGTCATCGGGGTGACCGGGGATCCGGTCCTCGCGACCGCGCTGTTCCACTCCGGGTCACACCCGACTCTGACGGTCCGCACCGCCTTCGGCGAGTTGACCGGAAGCCGCAACCACCCCATCCTTTGCGGCGTCCGGGTCAAAGGCACGGTTGTCCTCCGCTGGAAGCTCATCGAAGAGCTGACTCCGGGGGACGTGCTGGCCCGGCTTTGCGCGGATGGCCAGTCGCCGCCCGAAAACGTTCCCGCCGGAACGTTCTTCGACGTTCCCGAGCGCCGGCTCCCGGTCGATGTCGACCTGAGGCAGTACGCCTGGGCGCCGGTTGAGGCGATCACCGATGCCGGCATGCAGCCGGTTTATTCGCTTCGCGTCGACACCGATGATCACGCGTTCGTCACCAACGGATTCATCAGCCACAACACCGAAGCGCGCCTCACGCCGCTGGCCATGGAGATGCTGCGCGACATCGAAAAGGACACCGTCGACTTCGTCCCGAGCTACGACGGCAAGGGCCAGGAGCCGGTGATCCTGCCCAGCCGGATCCCGAACCTGCTGATCAACGGCTCCGAGGGAATCGCGGTCGGGATGGCGACCCGGATCCCGCCGCACAACCTGCGCGAGGTCGCGTCGGGAGTCGAATGGGCGCTGGACCACCCGGAGGCCACTGACGAAGAGCTGCTCGAGGCGCTGATCGAGCGGATCAAGGGCCCCGACTTCCCGACCCACGGGCTGATCGTGGGCCTGGACGGGATCCAGGACGCCTACCGGACCGGCCGCGGCTCGATCCGGATGCGCGCGGTGGTCACGGTGGAGGAGGACAGCAAGGGTCGTACGACGCTGGTGGCCACCGAACTGCCCTATCAGGTCAACCCGGACAACCTGGCCGAGAACATCGCCGCGATGGTCAAGGAGGGCCGGATCGCCGGCATCGCCGACATCGCCGACGAGTCCTCGGACCGGATCGGCCGCCGCTTGGTGATCAGCCTGCGCCGGGATGCGGTGGCCAAGGTGGTGCTGAACAACCTGTACAAGCACACCCAGCTGCAGACCACGTTCGGCGCGAACATGCTGGCGATCGTCGACGGCGTACCCCGCACGCTGCGGCTGGACGAGATCATCCGGCACTACGTGGCGCACCAGATCGACGTGGTGTTCCGACGTACCAAGTACCTGCTGCGCAAGGCCGAGGAGCGCGCGCACATTCTGCGCGGTTATGTAAAGGCGCTGGACCAGCTCGACGCGGTGATCGCGCTGATCCGGGCGAGTGAATCGGCGGAGACCGCGCGCGGCGGCCTGATGCAGCTGCTGGACATCGACGAGCTGCAGGCCACCGCGATTCTGGACATGCAGCTGCGCCGGCTGGCGGCGTTGGAGCGGCAGCGGATCATCGACGACCTGGCCGAGATCGAGCGCGAGATCGCCGAGCTGCGTGCGATCCTCGACAGCCAGCCACGGCAGCGGCAGCTGGTCCGCGACGAGCTCCGGGAGATAGTCGAGAAGTACGCCGACGAGCGCCGTACCCGCCTGATCCCCCATGAAGGGGACGTCTCGGTCGAGGAGCTGATCGCTGAGGAAGAGGTGGTCATCACGATCACCCGGACCGGGTACGCGAAGCGGACCAAGTCCGATCTGTACCGGTCGCAGCGCCGCGGCGGCAAGGGCGTGCAGGGGGCGAACCTGAAGGTCGACGACATCGTCGCGCACTTCTTCGTCGGCTCGACCCACAACTGGATCCTGTTCCTGACGAACAAGGGCAGGGTGTACCGGGCCAAGGCGTTCGAGCTACCGGAGGCCAACCGCAATGCCCGCGGGCAGCACGTCGCGAACATCCTGGCGTTCCAGCCGGACGAGCAGATCGCGCAGGTCATCCAGATCAAGGACTACCGCGTGGCGCCGTACCTCGCGTTGTCGACCCGGCGGGGGTTGGTGAAGAAGAGCAAGCTGACCGATTTCGACTCCGCGCGCCAGGGGGGGCTGATCGCGATCAACCTGCGTGAGGACGACGAGCTGGTGGGCGCGGCGTTGATCAGCGCCGAGGACGACCTGCTGCTGGTGAGCCGGGCGGCGCAGTCCATCCGGTTCAAGGCCGACGACGAGTCGCTGCGGCCGATGGGGCGGGCGACGTCCGGGGTGATCGGGATGCGGTTCAGCTCGGACGACGAACTGCTCGCGATGGAGGTGGTGCGAGAGGGGGTCGACGTACTGGTGGCCACCGAGCGCGGGTACGCCAAGCGGACGGCGATCGAGGAGTATCCGCCACAGGGCCGGGGTGGCAAGGGCGTGCTGACCGCCGATCCGAAGTCCCGAAAGGGTGTGCTCGTGGGCGCGTTGGCGGTTCGGCCCGAGGACGACCTGTACGCGATCACCTCGAACGGCGGGGTCATCCGCACCAGCGTGCGGGGCGTCCGGCGTACCAAGGACCGAGCGACCATGGGCGTGAAGCTGATGAACCTGCCCGACGACGTGACGATCGTGGCGCTCGCCCGCAACGCCGACGAGCTGGAGGCGTAGCCGTCAGCTTCGCCATGCGCGCAGGGCCGGTGTGGGATGCTTGACACCGAGAGTGTCCGGATGGACCCGGAACTGCCCGAGGGTGTGACGCACGTGGTGCTTGACGGTCGGGGTGCTCGGTGAGCGCCCCCCGGTCCGGTTCGGACACCAACGCGATCAGCCGACCCAAGCATGGGGCGCGGGACCAGGACGAGACGCAGTTGATCGACCGCCAGTCGACTGCTCCTTCGGCTGCCAAGCCTGCGCCGACTGCGCCCATCCCGCCGAACAAGCCGCCGGCGACAGCGCCCATCCCGCCGAACAAGCCGCCGGCGACATCCCCCGCGGCATCGGGAAAGCCCGCGGTCTCACCGCCGGCTGGCTCCGCGGGGCAAGGGTCGTCCTCCAGTACGACGTCCACTGCCCCCGTCTCGCAGAGAGCGCCAGCCGCAGCGTCTCCCTCGCTGAACGGAAGCCCCACTCGCACGGCGCCGCAGCCGGCCGGACGTCAGTCCCGTAACGTGCCGCAACCGGCCGGGAGCCAATCGCGTACGGCCCCTGCTCGTCCCGTGGCATCCGCTCCTGTGTCCCGCCCGGCTTCTGCACCGTCGCGTCCAGCTTCGGCGAGCCCGACCGCAACTGCCGCTGCGTCGGTTGGCGGGCAGGCACCGACTCGTACCGCGCCGGCGACTGGGGCGGCGGCGGGCAGCCGGACCGCGCCGCCGGCTTCTGCTGCGGCGACCTCGATCCCTACGCGTCCGCCCCAGCAGCAGCGGCGGGCGCCGGTGCGAGGGCCTCGGCGGGCGCGGCTACAGCTCCGGCACATCGACCCGTGGTCGACCCTGAAGTTCTCTTTGGTGCTGTCGATCGCGATGTTCTTCGTTTGGATGGTCGCGATCGGTGTGCTGTACGGCGTACTGAACGGTCTTGATGTGTTCAGCAAGATCAACGACTTGTGGGCTGACCTGCAAGGATCGACCGGCGACCCGATCGTCACCCCGTCGCTCGTCTTTGGCGGCGCGGCGGTGATCGGAGCGGTGAACATCCTGCTGTTCACGGCGCTGGCGACGATCGGGGCATTCATCTACAACCTGTGTGCGGACCTGGTCGGCGGGCTGGAGATCACGCTGGGGGAGCGGGACTGAACCAGTTGGTCGCTGGCGGGGCCGTTGGGGTACCGTCGGCGGGCCGTCGCGTAGGCGGCAGCGGGCCTGTAGCTCAGACGGTTAGAGCGCATCCCTGATAAGGATGAGGCCGGAGGTTCAAGTCCTCCCAGGCCCACGTTCCCATTCTTTGGAGGCCCGTCGTGAAGAAGCTGCTCCTGCTCGTCAGTGCCGCGGGGGCGCTGCTCGCTTTCCGCAAGCGCAAGGCGGCGCAGTCCGAGGCCGACCTCTGGCACGAGGCAACCACCGCGCCCGACCTGCGCTAGGGCTTGGTGCGTTCGGGGACGTAGCTCAACTGGTAGAGCACCGCCTTTGCAAGGCGGGGGTTGAGGGTTCGAGTCCCTTCGTCTCCACAGCCGCCTCACCAGCGTTTATGCTGGTCAGAGGCCATGTTGCACTCGCTGGGGCAGGTTGGTCGAGTGACCGTGAGAACCCTGATTGGCCGTGTTTGTGCCCTCCGTAGGGCACGCGGAGGGCACGTGATCTGAGCGGGCATCGCCGGAATGTGCCGCCAGAACGCCTGCGAACGATCACCAGGGCAACAGAAGGTGCCGGTCAGCTGAGCCTGTGCCATGTGGCCGACCGTCCAGTGCCCTCCGGGGCAACCGCATCCTCGCGCTTCAGCGCCTCCAGCACGAGACGGATGGTCTGGTCGCTGACGCCGGGAAGTGCGGCTCGAATGTCGGCCATCCTGAAGATCGGCGCAGCATCCCGCAGCACATACCCACGCACCCGACTTTGCTTAGCACGCAAACGCTGCTGCCGCCCGGCTGGGACGAGGCGTTGTGACGGTGGTCCCCGTCACGAGCAACATCACTCGGGTGTTGCCTTTCCAGGTCCTCTTGAGCGCACGGCACACCGGACTTCGGGGGACTCCAAGGCGCAGGCCGAGCAGGTTCGGTCGGTGTCCGTCGAGCGGCTCGGACCCATCGTAGGGCGGCTGTCGCCCTCGACGGTCGCCGCCGTGGACGACGCCCTGCGGTTGCACCTGGACCTGTAGATCGAAACCGCCCGCGAGCCCGTGAGTGTCCACTTGCGACGCTCAAAGGGGCCACATAGGACAGTCGAAGACGGTCCGCACAGCGAGCCAAACTGCCCACTTAGGACGGTCAAGCAAACCGTCCACTTAGGACGGTAGAGAACTGTTCCACTTAGGACTTCCAGACATGGTCGCGGCGAGAGTAGGGCGCAGAAAGGGCACGCTGAGCTCAAAGTTGATCTTCCAGCAAGATCAACTTTGCTCTGACCTGCAGTTCTACGCCGCCAAGCCGCCAAACGGTCCACCTTTGCAAGGCGGGGGTTGAGGGGTGCAGTCCCGTCGTCTCCAACACAGAGGCCATCCTCGCTTGGCCTGGCGCGGTGCACCGGTCGGGCGAGAGTCTGCCGCGGTGACCTGGCGAATGTCACACCCTGTCACGAGACAACCCGGGATAGACCAGTCTCTACCGAACCCAGGACGCTGGCTGCCGTGCCGCGTCTGCCTGTTCGATGCCGATCTTGAGCTATGGAGCCTTGCTGGTCTTGACGACCTTCCGCCTCAAGCCACTGGCTCGCAGTACCTGGCGCTCGACCCCCGCCCGCACGGATTCCGCTGTGCCGATCACCCGCACACGCTCCCGTGCTCGCGTGACCGCGGTGTAGAGCAGTTCCCGCGTCAGCAGCGCGGACGGCCCACCAGGTAGCACGACCGAGACACGCCGGTACTGGCTGCCCTGCGACCGGTGGATCGTCATCGCATACACCGTCTGTACGGCAGCTAACCGCGACGGGTGCAGGCGAATGGGCTCGCCGGCGCGCGGGAACACCGCCACGAGGCCATCTCCAGAAGCAATGACGACGCCCGTGTCGCCGTTGTAGACCTTGGCGTCGTAGTCGTTCGCAGTCACCAGCAGCGGCTGGCCCGCGTACCAGGTCCAGGGATCCAGGCGCTCGCCAGTCGCTGCTTGCACCCAGTCCCGGGCCTGGCGGTCCCACTCGGTCACGCCGTACGGACCCTCTCGGTGCGCACACAGCAACCGGTGTTCCCCCAGCGCCGCCAGTGCGCCGGCCTCATCACCAACGGCAGCCGCCGCAGTCATCGCCAGCGATGACCTGACCACGTCCTGCTGCAACCCCCACAGGTCGTCCGGCGCGTGGAACGAGACCTCGTCCACGCCGCTGGTCAGCAGCTCCATCGCCAGATCCGCATCCCCGTTGCGAATCGCCACTGCGAGGGAAGCGATGGCCCCGCCGAAGCGGCGGCCGCGGGAAAGTCGGACCACGCCATTGCCCAACCCCGCCACCTCCCGCGGCGACAGTCGAGCCTCCGCAGGGTCGTCGGCTGCCTCCAGATCCCTACGAACCACCTGTGCCAGCGCCGGATCGACGACCCCACCACCTGGGCGCGCGACCAGGTCGGCCAGTACTGCACCCGCGTCGATGGACGCCAGCTGGTCCGCATCCCCGACCAGCACCAGTCGGGCATCGGGACGAACCGCCTCCATCAGCCTGGCCATCATCGTCAGTGACACCATCGAGCACTCGTCGACCACCACCACGTC
>Ga0136622_10001094_pt1 | contig 11224 bp, 10 predicted proteins | sample AntDrymUQ4482106_2_FD_104803 | JGI IMG/M metagenome (GOLD analysis project Ga0136622, IMG submission 104803) | Polar desert sand microbial communities from Dry Valleys, Antarctica - metaG UQ448 (21.06) | ecosystem: Environmental > Terrestrial > Soil > Desert | place: Antarctica: Dry Valley...
AAGATCATGGTCGAGGCTGAGCTCCTCGACGTCGCCGGTCTCGAGCAGCACGATGACCTCATCGGGCGTTCGGCATCGGATCCAGCCGGCCGGAGCTTCGCGGACATCGTCCAGGAAGACTTTCACGCATCCACCCCGAGCGGCCCGCTGCTGAAGTGGTGACAGAGCCTCTCGAATGCCAGCTCCTTATCGAGCAAGCTGTGCTCTGCCCTCGCGAGATATTCGGCGAGGTCGATCTCCTGCCCAGCCGGGAACCCGAGGACGAGCAGGTTCTGCTCGATGCGCGCTCTTGCCCAGTGCTCGAGCTGCTCGATTGCGGCGAACAGGCTGCGCAGGCGTCTGAGGAAGTGGGTCGCGTGCTCCTCAATCATCGCCTCGTTTCCGCGCAGGAGCTCGCCGTGCATCGCCGAGTGGCGGCCGATCGGGATGACCCAACCCCCACAGCGGCGGTTGAAGGCTCGCACCCGATCCATGCATTCCCGGCAGTAGAAGGCAGACCACCGCGAACCACTGCGAACTGTCTCGATGCCGCAGCAGTAGCAGAGCTCGAGGTATCTGTTGAAGTCGAACCGGGGGCCACCCGGCCAGGCCTCCCAGCACTCGGCGGTGGGATCGCGATCACAAGCGCAGCGCTGGCTGAAGTCGCCCTCTAGCCGCCCACGCACCTCGAGCTGGCCTCGACATTGGAAGCAAGCGGGGCAGATCCGCGCCCCGAAAACCTGCTCGACCCGGCGTCTTGTCCCTGCGCGCGAGGCGGCTGCCGCGAACGAGAGCTCGACAGGTCTCTCGGTTGCCACGCCGACGCTCATCACTCCGGAATCCAATCTGTCCACTCATCGGCGGACGGGCTTCCCCAGCCATCGGTGAACAGCGCTATGCGCGGCCGGCGAGCGCAGTCCCGCAGACGCTGAACCGCAGGACAGGGAGGCGTCCACTCCGCTCCACTCATCACGGAGTCGGTGAGACGTTTCGGCATCGAATAGCTTGCGGTGACGTAGCCACAGGAGAGACAGAGCGAGCAGAGTCCGAGCACCACACCCCGAGGGTAGGCCTGCATCCCCATGCGGACGGCGGTTCCGCAGCTCGGACACTTCTGCCAGACATAGCTCCACCTGATCGGGCGGGGCTCCTTGATCGTGCTCAAGAACAGGCGAATCCAGGGTGGCGCTGCCGGGAAGATGTCGCGTCCGGGTCCGAGCAGGTACGCGCGAAGCGGATCCTTCGCCTGCACATGTGGCTGGTCGGGGAGAAACGCCTCCATGTGTCCGCAGGGGCAGGTCGCGAGCCACCGCTCCTCGCCTGACTCATCGATAAGCGACTCCCACTGCCTCCGACTGCCGCAGTTGGGACACGCCGGCGTGCACTCGCGCACGTCCTCCTCCGCCCCGACCTCGTTCTCCGTCTGTTCGTCCAAGCTCTCTCCTTTCGTCTCGATGTCAGGCGACAAGCGCGGCCAGCATTTCGGCGCGAACGGTCGCATCCTCGAGTCGCGCATAGGCCTTCTCGGTGATCGCGGTAGAGGCATGCCCGAGGAGTCGTGAGACGACTTCGAGCCGCAATCCGCGATTGACAAGATCGGAGCCGAAGGTTCTCCGAAGCGTGTGCGGGGTCACCCGGCGAGCCAGTCCCGCCCGCCTCGCCACTCGGGCAACGACCTGCTCGACGTACTGGGGTTTCATGGCCGTCAAATTGCGCGTCACCAGGAAAGGGCCATCGGGCCGAAAGAGACCTTCCCGGCGCGTGAACGCCCACCAGCGATCGATGTGCGAGCGAAGCTCTGGACTGATGGGAACCGAGCGCAGACCGGCAACCGTCTTCGAGGTGGTCACGGTGATCGACCCCTCCCCCACGTTCACGTCGCGGTTGGTCAGTGCAAGGGCCTCACCCAGCCTGAGCCCCGTCATCCTGAGCAAGAAAATGAGCACGTCCTCACGGGCGCTCATGGGACAGGCGAGCAAGCGGGCGTCCTCCTCCCCACGCAGCCAATCGAGCTCCGCCCGGACGGGGATGACCGGAAGCTCGAGCACCAGCGAAGGGTTGCGATACGAGTTCCCGTTGCCATCAACGAGCAAGTCGAACCGCTCCATGAAGGCGTAGAAGGAGCGCACGGCCTGAACCACCGCCCTGGTTGAGTTCAAGGCCGGTGGACGACCGTTGCGGTCGCGAAAGGCTGCCTCCCAGTCGGCAAGGAAATCGAGCTCGAGATCGGCTGCATCGATCTCGTACAGCTTGCGATCACCCACCCAGGCAACAAATCGATCAAGCTCCGGTGACCAGCGCGTGATCGTGCCAGCGGCCTTTCCGCGCCGACGCAAGTAGGCGAAAAACGCCTCCACGGAGGACTTCACTGGAGTATAAGAAAGCTCTTGTCCCATTACACTAAGTATAACAGGACTTTAAGAAAAGTCAAGAGTTAATTGGGAAGAGCTGGTGCTCTCCCAACTGAGCTAACCGCCCCGGAGCGCGGGATTCTAGCCGACCCGCGAACGCGGCTACGGGCCTCCGAGCGGATTCAGGAGCGCCTTCTGACCCTTGAACGCGAAGAGCAGGAGGTCGACCATGCGGAACGTCTGGTTGTTCGGGCCGAGGGACGGCCGCCAGGTCGGGTCGCGGACGATCGAGAACTGGCTGCCTTCCATGGCGCGGTGGAACGTCTCCGCCACGATGCGCGCGCCGACTCCCTTCAGCTTGCCGCCGTTCAGCTCGGACTCGCGCAGGAGGTAGAACCAGAGCGGCGTGTCCTGGAGGACCTTGGCCCGCTGTGGCTGGGTCAGCCCGCGCAGGTCTGCGCCGTTCGACCCGTCGCGAATCTGGACGTCCGTGAGCTTCGTCAGCGTGACGCCCTTGTTCTTCAGGAACGTGACCATCTGCTGTCCCGTGGCGAGCCTCACCATCTTCGCGCGACGCAGGTTGCGAAACGCGAGGTTGCCCTCCGCGGCAGGGAATCCGGGGAGGCTTGCGAGCGGGTTGACGAGCGTCGTGTCGATGCGCATCGCCCGGTTGAACTTCCCCTCCGGAACGGCGAGATCGGCCCGCCCGGCCTCCGTGAAGTCGTACAGCCGGCGAAAGTCCGCGATCCAGGTGCTCGGCAGCTTCTGCCCGCCGCCGAGGTCGCCGCTCCCCGCCGCGAACGCGAACAGCAGGTCGAGGGAGCCGAAGCCGTCGTCGAAGATCCGGTTCCAGTCGTACTCGCGACGGATCATCGAGTGCCCGAGGCGGAAGGCGGCCACGGAGAACTCGATCGGCATCGTCGGCATGTCGGTGGCCGGAGCACTGACCTCGAACGCCTTCCTCCCGTTCGAGAACACGTTCGAGACGACGCCCGGCGCGCAGATGCGGGGGAGATAGTCGGTGCGGAGCATCCACTGGTAGTGCTTGATCACCTTCTTGCGCGCAACCGCGAAGCGCTGCGCAGGTGGAACGGACGCGGGCAGCGTGTCGACGGCGCGGTTGTGGAAGCGGATCATCGCGAGGTGCGTCTGCGCGACCGCGAGGTTCTCGTCGTTCCTGGGATCCGGGATGATCGCCTTACGCTTCTGCGCCGCGTTCGAGCCCGCTCCGCGGGGAAGGTCGAAGCCGTCTTTCGCCGGGATGCCTTCCGCGGCCAGCGTCTTGCCCATCTTCAGGTGGAGGCCGTCGGCCTCGTAGACTTCGCGGACTCCGGATCCGCGGGGCCGCCCCCGTACAGCGAGTCGAGGTCCAGGCTCGGCGAGCGCGCTTGCAGGAGCTGCGCCGGCGACACGTTCTCGCCGAGCATGACACTGGTTTTGTCGAACGTGAGGTCGTGGTCGACGAACTGGCCGAGGTAGGTGAAGCCGGCCGGGATCTGCCCGGCGCCACCTCCGCCCGCTGCCATCGACTGGCCGACCTTCCTGGCGTTCGGCTCGCCGAGCTGGCGGTTCACCCCGCTCGGCCCCATGCGCGAGAAGCGAAACGGCGGCACCTCCGCCTCGACCGAGGCTGCGAGCGTGCGCTCCCGGCCTCTGGAGCTCTCTGCCAGAAGCCCCTCGCCGATGACGAAGTAGCTCTCCGAGCCGTGCTTGTCCACACTGCCTCCCGTCGTCGCGCTGAGTTCGCGGATGTTCGCCGCTCGCCGAGCTCGACGCTACAGCCCGAAAGGGTTATCTCGACGCGCGGGAGCCGGAGGGCGGCGGCTGTAGCCAGCCGCCAGACTGATAGCCGCCGCACCTTGTCCGGCAGAGGTTGGATCCGCAGAGCACTCAGAACTTGCGCGCTTTCCGGGCAGGTTCCCTCGAAGGAGGGACGCGCACGTCCTTTCCCTGGTCACACGATGGGAGATTGCGGATGCGAAGCTGCGCAATTACCGCGCGTCAGAAGATCTCCGGGCACCAGGGGGCGCGGTCCGAGCGGAAAAGGGCATCAGCACGCGCTAGACCGCCCCGCGTTGCCTCCTCGACCAGCCCGGCGCGGGACAGCTCCGCGAACGAGAGGCCGCCGAGGTAGGCCGCGCCGAGCGCCTGGACGTCGAAACGTAGATCGGGCCGGTGACTCGACCGCTTCGCGTCGCCGTCGGCAAGCGTCCAGACGCCTTCGTTCCACGGGCAGAACGCGTCTCTGACCTCGAAGGTGATGCGACTGTCGGACCGGTAGCCGCGCGCTGACAGAGTCGCGCCGACGTCGACCGGCCGCACCCAGAGCCCGGTGCCGACTCGCAGATCGAGCCGGTCGACGCGCGCCACGAAGTGCAGCAGCGGGTGGTCGGTCGGAAGGAGCCACGCTTGGATCTCGTCGGTCCAGTCGACCTCGAGCAGGAAACGCCAGATCTCACGCGTTGCCGTTGGGTCGACCCCGAGCGCCTCGACGACCCGCAGGTTCCGCTTCCAGTGGCCGTCCACCTCCGACTGGACGATGCGATAGAGCGCGTAGCCGGCAGGTCGCCCGTCGAGCTCGAAAATGGCGCGATTCAGCGGGCCCGAGCCGGGCGGGCGTCGCGACGGATCGTCCCGGAGCCGCCGGAGCTCCCACCAAGCCTTCGAGCGCGAGAGGAATCCCGGAGTCTCCTTGCGCACCCTTTCGTAGAGGCGCGGGAGAACCTTCTGCGCCTCGTCGGACTCCACCAGCCGGACCTGACCTGAGCGCGCCGGTGTTCCCGCGCGCAGCGCCGCCCAGATGCGCGGCAAGTGGATCTCGTGCGTGAGCGATGCGTGCCCATAGCCGAAGCGGCCGTAGATCGTGGGCTCCGATGCCCACAAGGCTGCGAATGGCTCCCCGCGCGCGTGGATGTCGTCGATCTGGGCGCGCATCATCCGGGAGAGCAGTCCGCGGCGCCGGTGGGTCGGTAGCACTCCGACGACCGTGACGCCGGCGCATGGAACCGGGCCGCCAGGGACCGTCAACTCGAACGGGAACACGCCTGCGCCGCCGACGATCTCCTTGCCGTCGAAGGCCGCATGCATCCGCTCGACCGGGAGCACCTGCGAGAAGCGCTCGACCTCGTCGCCCGTCGGGACCCAGCCGAAGTAGTGGCCGATCGCGCCCGCAGCCTGGCCGAGCTCGTCCAGCGAGCGGCACGGTCGAATGCGGTAGGCCATCCCCTACTCCTTCCTTGCGAGCTCTTCACGGCGGCGGCTCGCGGACTCTACAAGGGGTATCGGGCGCGCTCAGAACCCTTCCGGGCAGTAGGGCGGCAGCGGCGTTGCGAAGAGCGCGGTCGCGCGAGCGAGACCGCCCGGCCGCAACTCGGTCGCACGGCCGCCGGCGGCGAGCCGCTCGAAGGAGAACGCGCCCAGGTAGGCGGACGCGAGGTCAGTGACGTGGAGCGCGACATCTGCTTCATCGTCACTCCGCGCGAGTTTCGACCCGACCGTCCAGCGACCGGCATTCCGCGGAAGCATGTCGTCGGCGACCTCGAGCACGACAGGCTCGTCCGTGGCGTACGTGCGCGCGCCGAGCGCGGCCTCGAGGTCGACGAGCCGCAGCCAGAGCCCATCCGAGACCGAGAGATGCAAGCGACGAGGGTCGGCGGCCATCAGGAAGAGCGGCCACGCAGGGTCAACGGCGTCCGACTTGACCTTGACGACGAGATCGATGCCGAAGAGAAAGCGCCAGAGCTCGGCGGTTGCCTCCGGGGCGATGGCCAGAGCCTCGACGATGTGAACCTCACCCTTCGGCGTTCCGCCCTCCCACTTCGAGGCGATGCGGTAGAGCGCGTAGCCGGCAGGCTCACCGTTGATCTCGAGCAGCGCGTAGAACTTCGGGCCGCTGCCTTCGCGCCAGTGCTCGGGGTCGGCGAGGCGGCCCTGCGTCCACCAGTCCTTGCTCCGGCTGAGCATGCCCGGACGCTCGCTGCGGACGCGCTCGTAGATCGGCGGGAAGCGTTCGGCCGCTTCAGCCGCGTCCACGAGCCGCATCGAGCCCCGAGGCCCAGGATCGTCCCGAAGCTCGAACGCGCCGCGCTCAGCGTTCAGCTCCGTCGCCGGCGCCGCGACCCCGTAGCCGAAGCGGCCGTAGATCACCGACTCGGATGCCCACAGAATGGCGAGGGGCTCGCCGCGCTCGTGGACGTCGTCGAGCTGTCGGCACATAAGCTCGCGGAGCACTCCGCGCCGCCGGTGGCTCGGCAGAACGCCGACCCAGGTGACTCCCGCCGCCTTCGCGATGCCGCCCGGAACCGTCAGCTCGAACGGCCAGGAGGCGGTTACGCCTGCAGGACGATCGCCGTCCCAGGCCGCAAGGACGCGATCGAGCGGCATGAGCCCGCCCCAGCGCTCGATGTCGTCCTCCTTCGCCTCCTCGCCGAACGCGGCGTACGTCGTCCGCAGAACGGTGGCCAGCTCTTCCGCCGAAGGGGTCCGATATTCGAGGCTCACCGGCTACGCGATCCTCTCGAGCGGCGCGTACTCGACCATGAGCCGTCGCTCGGTGCCGTCCTCGGCGAAGCGAATGGTGACAACCCCGCCCGGCTCGACCGCGGTGACGATGCCCTCCCCGAGCGAGGCGTGCCGTACAGCATCGCCCGTCGAGAGAGCCAGGCCGGGATCGCCGCCCCGCGGGGCGGCATTCGGTTGAGCCCCGTAGCTCGCCCACGAGGACGGCTTCAACCGCTCGCGCTCGACCTCCCTCGGCAGCTCGTCGAGGAAGCGCGACGCGAGGTTGTAGCTCCGCCGCCCCCACAATGAGCGCGAGAGCGTGTGGGTCAGCGTCAGACGCTCCATCGCACGGGTCATCCCCACGTAGCAGAGGCGGCGCTCCTCCTCCACTCCTTGCTCCTCGATCGCGCGGATGTGCGGGAAGATGCCCTCCTCCATCCCGATCGCGTACACGGCCCTGAACTCGAGACCCTTGGCGTTGTGCAGGGTCATGAGCGTGACGAGCCCGCGGTCGTCGGCGATCGTGTCCTGGTCGGAGACGAGCGAGATGTCCTGGAGGAAGCCGGCCAGGGACGCGTCCGCAGTCTGCTGGCGGTACTCACGAGCGACGCCTACGAGCTCTTGCAGGTTCTCGATCCGGCCGCGCGCCTCGATGGTGCGCTCGGCTTCGTAGGCGTCGAGGATGCCCGTCTTCTCGAGCATCCGCTCGAGAACCTCGTCCACCGGCAGGTCCTGCGCCTGAGCCATCAGCGACTCCATCGTGGCGCGGAAGCCGCGAATCGCGCGGCAGGCGGCGGAGGTCACGCCGGCTGCTTCAGGGTCGGCCAGCGCCTCCCACAGCGTGCCGCCGGTGGTGTCCGCGTAGGTCACGACGCGTGCGAGGGAGGTGTCGCCGATCCCTCGTCGCGGCCGGTTGGCGATGCGCAAGAGCGAACCGGCGTCGCTCGGGTTGACGAGCACTGTGAGATAGGCGGTCGCGTCCCGGATCTCCGCCCGCTCGTAGAAGCGCGGCCCGCCGATGACCTGGTACGGCACGTCCTGACGCACGAGCACGTCTTCGAGCACCCGCGATTGCGCGTTCGTCCGGTAGAAGACCGCGATCTCGCTGGCGGAGAGCCCCTGGTCGATCAGCCCCGCGATCTCGGCGGCGACGAAGCGGGCCTCCGAGTGCTCGTCCTCGAGCTCGACGACGCGAACCGGCTCGCCCTCACCGAGATCGGAGAACAGATGCTTCGGCTTGCGCTCGGTGTTCTGCTCGATGACCGCGTTGGCCGCGCGCAGGATCGAGTTCGTCGAGCGGTAGTTCTGCTCGAGCGTGACCACATGCGTTCCGGGGAAGTCCGTTTCGAACTCCGTGATGTTGCGAATGTCGGCCCCGCGGAAGCCGTACACCGACTGATCCTGGTCACCCACCGCGCAGACGTTTCCGTGCTTCGCGCCGAGGAGCTGTAGCAGGCGGTACTGCGCGTGATTCGTGTCCTGGTACTCGTCGACGAGGATGTAGCGGAACGACTTCTGCCAGCGGGAGAGCGCCTCCGGGAAGCGCTCGAACACCTGCACGGTGAGCATGAGCATGTCGTCGAAGTCGACGGCGTTCGAGGCGTGGAGGCGGCGCTGGTAGAGCTCGTACACCTCCGCGACGGTCTGGTCCCAGAACGAGGCGACGCGTGCGAGGTACTCCTCGGGCGAGACGAGCTCATTCTTGGCGCGCGAGATCTGCGAGTGGATGCCACGTGGCGAAAAGCGCTTCGGGTCCTTTCCGAGCTCTTCGAGACACGCCTTGACCAGGCGCACCTGGTCTTGGTCGTCGTAGATCGAGAACGTCGAGCGATAGCCGAGTCGCTCGGCCTCGCGGCGGAGCATGCGGCCGCAGGCGGCGTGAAATGTGAGGATCCAGATTGCGCGCGCCGTCGCCCCGAGCATCCGCTCGAGCCGCTCCCGCATCTCCCCGGCAGCCTTGTTCGTGAACGTGATCGCGAGGATCTCGTTCGGCTTGACCTTCAGGTCCTCTACGAGGTGGGCGACCCGATGGGTGAGGACGCGCGTCTTCCCCGAGCCTGCGCCGGCGACGACGAGTAGCGGCCCTTCGGTGTGCTGGACCGCCTCGCGTTGGGCGTGGTTGAGGACAGCGAGGTCGGTCTGGGGCTCCGCGATGGACACCTGCCGATGCTAGCCGCCACGGCCAGGGTCACCAGCGAACCCGTCAGCTCGACCTGCTCAGGCGTGCAGGAGCAGGCGTCTGTGCGCGAGCGCCCAGCTCGCCGCGGCCGCGGAGGCGAGGAGACAGCCGAGGGCGAGTCCCGCGGCGAGCGGCCAGTTCGGGGTGGACGGTGTCAGGGCAACCCAGCGCGCCCCGATGGCGGCGACGATGGCGCTCGCCCCGGCGATGGCGATGGCGGCCGTCACGAGAACCGGAGCGGCCAGGTGTGACCAACGCGTCCACGCGACCGCGGCGCTCGCCGCTGCGAGTGCGCCCGCCGCGAGCCAGATCGCGACACCGACCAGCTGGAGCACGAAGATGTCGCGCGGCTTCTCCACCCACGGAGCCGGGGGAGCGAATTCTCGGGAACGACGTAGAGCGGGAAGACGAAGAACGCGACCGCGCCGAGCGCTACGAGGGTCGAGATCCGGGTATCGCGGACCGCCCGTTCTGCCGCGAGCCGGCGCGCGACGATCTCGACCGGTCCGAAGTCGTCGGCCGCGCCGCTTCGGCGGCAGGCAGAGAGAGTCCGGCTGCACGGTGCGTCGCTGCCGAGTCCCGTAGGTGCTCCTGCGCCTCGGCCAGGACTCTCCGGCGCGAGATTCGGGGAAGGCTGCGCTCGAGCGCTGCCAGGTACGCGTCGATCGTCATGTCACCACCGCCTCCATCGCTCGTGTGAACGCACGCCATTCCGACCGTTTCTTCTCGAGCGCGCCACGCCCGCTCGTCGTGAGCCGGTACACGCGTCGGCGACGGCGGGCGACCTCTTGCCAGCCGCTCGCTACAAGGCCGCGGCGCTCCAGGCGGTACAGCGACGGGTAGACCGTGCCTTCGGCGAGGTCGAATGCGCCCTCGCTCCGTTCGCGGAGCGTCTCGACGAGCTCGTAGCCGTGCGCGGGATCGTCCTCGAGCGCCGAGAGCAGGAGGAGGTCGACGTGGCCCTTGAGCGCGTTTCGCATGATTGCGAGTATACCTAGTTCTACTAGGTATTGGAAGCAGTCAAGCAATCACCAGTCCAAATAGGATCGCGCACATGATCACGGCCGTCCATCTGCTGATCTACTCAGACGATCCCGAGGCGACCCGATCGTTCCTCCGCGAGATTCTCGGCTGGCCGTATGTCGAGCACGCCGAATCGGCGCCGGGGTGGCTGATCTTCAAGAGCGGCCCGAGCGAGCTCGGAGTGCACCCGACGAATGAGACCTACGAGGGCGAGACCTACTCCCATCCTCGGCATCACTCGATCTCGCTGATGTGCGACGACATCGAGGCCACGAAGGCGGAGCTCGAAGGCAAGGGCGCGGAGTTCGCGGGCGCGGTCGAGGACATGGGGTTCGGCCTGGCGATCATGCTGAAGGTCCCGGGAGCAGAGGACATCCTGCTCTACCAGCCTCAGCATCCAGCTGCTTACGACCTTTGAGGCCCTAGGCGCGGCGCGGGATCACCGCAACGCGCCCGCCGACCGGGACGATGTCGATCGAAGCGCCGTAGTGGCGCGCGATCGTCTCCTGGGTGAGGACGTCGGGCGGGAGGCCGTCCGCGACCACGCGTCCGTGGTCGAGGAGCACCATGCGCTCCGCGTACTGCGCCGCGAGCGTGAGGTCGTGCATGGCGGCGACAAGGGTCAGCTCGGACTCGATCCGGAGCGCGTCGAGCAAGTCGAGCGCCTGCTGCTGGTGCCCGATGTCGAGGGCAGCGGTCGGCTCGTCGAGGAGGATGATCCTGGCCTCCTGCGCTAGTGCGCGCGCGACGACGACGCGCTGCTTCTCGCCACCGGAAAGGGTGCCGAGCGGTCGTTCATCGAAGCCCGAGAGGTCGAGACGCTCGAGGGCCAGCGCCGCCGCTTCCAGATCGCGCCTCCCCTCCTTCGCGAGCGCCCCGAGATGGGGCGTACGCCCGAGGAGAACGTATTCGCCTACCGTCATCCACGCGGGAGTGGACGGATCCTGCGGGACGACAGCGATCAGCCGCGAAAGCTCGGAGCGGCGCATCGCTGCCGTAGACCGTCCCTCCAGCTCGATCGAGCCTGAAAAGGGAATGAGGCGCGCGATCGCCCGCAGCAGCGTCGTCTTGCCGGCGCCGTTCGGTCCGATCAGCGCGACCCATTGTCCTTCGTCGAAGCCGAGGTCGACCCGGTCGACGACTGACCGCCCGCCGAGGACGACGGTGACGTCCGCGAGCTCGATCGCGCTCA
>Ga0136622_10001096_pt1 | contig 11208 bp, 10 predicted proteins | sample AntDrymUQ4482106_2_FD_104803 | JGI IMG/M metagenome (GOLD analysis project Ga0136622, IMG submission 104803) | Polar desert sand microbial communities from Dry Valleys, Antarctica - metaG UQ448 (21.06) | ecosystem: Environmental > Terrestrial > Soil > Desert | place: Antarctica: Dry Valley...
ACGTCCGGGCCATCGGAGGTCTCTGCGGTCTCGGACTGGCTACCGCCTGCTGGCGTAGACAACCCACGGCGAAGCGCCTCGGCCAAACGACAATCGTCCTTCACCAACAGGACCTTCACCACATTCCGCCCTTCGCCCGCCATCTGCGCCGCTTCGCTCCAGCATGGCCAGATCGGCTGTGAAGCCGCTGGGATGCGCTCCCTCGCAACCACCAGCGCGCAGGCCAGGGCGGGCCTCTGACCACACGGTGGGGCGGGCGGGGCTCGAACCCGCGACCCAGGGATTATGAGTCCCCTGCTCTGACCAGCTGAGCTACCGCCCCTCGTACCGCCCGCACAGCGTACCGGCCCGCCAGCGCCGCAGGCGGCGACCGCACTGGAGACGATCAGGAGCATAGTGTTGGCGCATGGACGCCCCCACAACCCTCCAGCCGCTCAACGAGGACTGGCATAACGCCTTGGCCGTCGTCGCACACCCCGACGACATGGAGTTCGGCGCTTCGGCGGCCGTCGCCCGCTGGACCTCGCAGGGCAAGAGCGTCATCTACTGCATGGTCACCAGCGGCGAGGCCGGCATCGACGGCATGGACCCTGAGAGCGCGCGGGCTGTGCGTACCGCCGAGCAGATCGAGTCCGGCCGCATCGTCGGCGTCGACACCGTCGACTTCCTCGGCGAGCCCGACGGCATCTTGGAGTACGGCGTACCGCTGCGCCGCGCGATCACCTCATCGGTGCGTACCCATCGTCCCGACATCGTCATCACCAACAACATGCGCGACACCTGGGGCGGCGTGACGCTCAACCAGGCGGACCACATCGCCGTCGGGAAGGCGACGCTCGACGCCGTGCGCGACGCCGGCAACCGGTGGGTTTTCCCCGAGCAGATCGAGGGCGGCCTCGAGCCGTGGGGTGGGGTTCGCCAGGTCTGGGCGGCAGGATCTCCGCTGTCGGCGCACGGCGTCGACTGCACCGAGAGCTTCGAGCGAGGTGTGGAGTCGCTGCGCGCGCACACCGCGTACATCGCGGGTCTCGGATGGGACGACTTCGACCCCGCGGAGTTCCTCGAGGGCGGAGCCCGACAGGCGGGCACCCAGCTCGGCGTCCCGTTCGCGACATCGTTCGAGGTGTTCGAGATGGGCTGGGGCGACTGAGGCGTGGCGAGCGTCCGGATCGGCATCTCCGGGTGGACGTACGCGGGTTGGCGCGGGTCCTTCTACCCCGAGGGGCTCGTGCACCGTCTCGAGCTGGAGCATGCCACGGCGCACTTCAGCTCGATCGAGATCAACGGCTCCTTCTACTCCTTGCAGCGGCCGTCCAGCTACGCGAGCTGGCGGGCACGTACGCCGGAGCGCACCGTGTTCGCGGTCAAAGGGGGTCGGTTCATCACGCACATGAAGAAGCTCGCCGATGTCGAGGCGCCGCTGGCGAACTTCTTCGCCTCCGGCGTCCTCGCCCTCGGCCAGAAGCTGGGACCGATTCTGTGGCAGCTGCCGCCGACGCTCGGCTTCGACGAGGGCCGGCTGGAACGGTTCTTCGCCCAGCTGCCGCATAGCACCGTCGACGCCGCACGGCTGGCCGCCATGCACGATGAGCGGCTCGAGGGCGACCGCGCCCTCACGGTGACCGACGTGGACCTGCCGGTGCGGCACGCACTCGAGGTGCGGCACGACAGCTTCGCCTGCGACGCTGCGGTGGAGCTGCTACGCCGCCATGGCGTCTCCCTGGTAGTCGCCGACACCGCCGGCAAGTGGCCCTTCATCGAGCAGGTCACGTCGGACTTCGTGTACGTCCGTCTGCACGGCGCCGAGGAGCTGTACGTCAGCGGGTACACCGACGAAGCACTGGACCGATGGGCGGCGAAGGTGCTCTCCTGGCGTGACGCCGGCCTGGACGTCTACGTTTACTTCGACAACGACGTCAAGGTACGCGCGCCGTACGACGCGCTTGCGTTGATGGAGCGGTGTGGTGTGGCGTGACGGACCTGCTCACGGTCGGACATGGTCGGTCCGACCGTCATCGGCTGGTCGAGCTTCGGGCGGTGCCGGCGTACAGCTGGTAGTTGACGTACGCAGGTTTCCCCGGAGCCGCAACAATCCCGACGTCAGCACTGACGCGATGGCCGCCTGGCTGCCCGAGTACGGCATCACATACGCATGGGCAGAACGACTCGGTGGGCGCCGCAGACTCCCCGCAGACCAACCCGCGGAGGACAGCTGGTGGACGGTCGACGCGCGCCGATGTCGTGGAGCTGACTGACTGGGAGATGACCGTACAGCACCTGATGCCCGGTGGTCGTCTGTCCCCGCACCGCCCAGCCGAAGGGGCCAGGATCGGCGCCGACGGCAGGGTGGTGTGGGACGGCGCGCCAGTCTAGGGGTCGGGTGGCTCGCGGCCGTTGGCTGCGATTTCGTGTTTGAGGCGTTTGAGGCGGCGGAGTGCGGTTCGGTGGGCGCGTTGGCGGTAGTTGGCGCCTGGTCCCAGTGCAGGTGGGGGTAAGGATTGGTAGGTGTGCCCGGTCGGGGTGGTGATGCTCGAGATCGTGTCTGGTCCATCGGGGGTGACCCTCCAGCCGGGTTGTTCTTTGACGAGGTTGCCGCGGACGCAGCGACCGAACCCGTTGGTCGCGGTCGTGGGTCCGCCGTGGCGGTGCGGGACGGCGTGGTCGAGGTGGCCGATGGGTGCGGTGCAGTAGGGGTCGCGGCAGACCTGGTCCCGGGCCTGGATGAGCCGGGCCAGCGGGCCGCTGAACAACCGCGCGCGGGGGTCTACCGCGGTCACGGTGTCGTCGATGGGGTCGGTGAACAGCCGGCGGATGAACGTCCGCGCGTGCCGCTCCTCAGCCCGGGTCAGCAGATCGCGACCGAGGTCGGCTGGTATCGGCCCGTACCCGTCCAGGGTCGCCGCAGCGTCGTCGTCGTCGAGCAATGCATCGGTGGACATCGTCAGCCCGATGCTGACCGGGACCGCATCGGCGGTGGTCTGGCCGGTGAGGCGTTCGACGAAGGTGTCGGCGCGGATCTGGTCCACACTGCGCGGGTCACCAGAAGCCTTGCGCATCCGGGCGTACGCGTCCAGGTTGGCCCAGGCCGCAACGCCTTGCTCGCCCGGCACCAGACCGGTCACCGAGGCCATCGTGTCCGGTGCCGGGCGGATCGAGACCCGCCGATCTTCCCGGGCTTTGGCCGAACGCCGCACCACCGCGTGCGCGTCCAGATCCACGCACCGGCGCCGGGTCGCGGCTTCTGCCTGCCGCGGCGACATCTGCGGCAGATCAGGTGCCAGATCCGCGTCCAGGCGGGCACGCGTCGGTGGGTCCAGGACCTCGGACTCGCGGGCGACGATCGTGGCCACCCAGGCATTGATCGCCCCAACCGCGAGCAGCCCATAGGTTTGCGGCAACTCGCGGGTAAGAGCACGCGCGGTGGACAGCTGTCGTGAGGCCGTCGACGGGCCGACCTTGCGGGCCAACCCGATCTGATCGGCCACACCCCGACCCCGACGGGCCGCCGGAACACCGGCGGCAACCTGCGCTGCGACCTGGGAATCGGCGAACTCGACCATCAACGCCATCTGCGCCGCCGACCCCGCAGCCACAATCTTGTCGAGCTCGACGATCCGGTCGATCCGCTCGCCATCATCAGCGCAGAACGGCAACGTGGCAAGCTCGGCGACCATGCCGGTCAACCGCTGCACCTGCGTCTGCTCCTCCATGAACACCACGCTAGAACACCCCACCGACAGTCTTGGTTCGGAGCGCCCCGCGTGCTGATGGCGGTGCGGCATGGTGTGACCGCTAACCGGCCTGCAAGGATGCTTCGCGAGGAGGCGTGCAATGCCCAAGAGTCAGCTCTACCTGCACATCGGCCTGTCCAAGTCCGGCACCACCTATCTGCAGCGGACGCTCTGGGGCAGCCGTGACGCACTGGGCGAGTCAGGCGTCCTCTACCCGGGATCCAACGCCCACTCACAACGCCTGGCCGCGTGGGACCTTCTCGGTCGCCGGTTGCGCGGGGTGGATCAGCCGAGTTTGCCCGGCGCGTGGCAGCGGCTGGTCGAGAGCGTGACCTCCTGGACAGGCGACAAGGCGCTCGTCTCTGATGAGTTCCTCGTCCACGCGCGGCCGCGCCATCTCCGTCGGATCCAGAAGGACCTTTCCGGACAACAGCTCCACGTGGTCGTCACCGTGCGGGACCTCGGACGCACCATCCTCTCGATGTGGCAGCAAGAGCTTGCCAGCGGGAATGCCTGGTCACTCTCGGAGTACGTTGCCGCCGTGCGGGATCCCGCGGCCGGGCCCGCCAAGCCGGCGGTCCGGTTCTGGCTCCGTTTCGACCTCGAACGGATCCTCGCCACCTGGCAGAGGATCGTCCCCGCCGACCGGATCCATGTTGTGATCGTCCCCCCTTCCGGGGCGCCCGCGGACCTGCTCGCTACGCGGTTCACCCAGGCGACCGGCCTCGATCTGCGGGCTCTCACCCTGCCAGAGGCGCCCATCAACGCCTCGATGGGCGCGGTCGAAGCAGAGATGCTACGCCGCCTGAACACGTCCCTGGCAGGTCAGGTGAACGAGAAGGACTACAACTACCTGGTCGAGCGGCTGATCCGCCCGAGCCTTACGCCCAGCACCGGTGTACGCCTTCCCGAGGAGGACATCAGCTGGATCACGGCGCGCGCCTCCGAGCAGGCAGACATGCTGCGCAACGGCCCCTACCACGTGATCGGCGACCCGGCCGAGCTGGTTCCCGCTGACAGCAGTCCCGGTGACCATGAGCCCGATCCCGTGGACGAGGTGGCCGTGGCCGCCTCCTCCATAGCGGCGCTGCACGCGGTGATGGTGGACTACGCGAAGTTCCGCAAGAAGCAGGCACGCAAGCTCGCCGCCAACGCATCGCTGGCGACGAAGGCCACCAGCTCGGTGCGCGCGATGACATTCGGCACCGGGTTTGCCATCCTCAACTCCGCTGACCGCAGCTGGGCGGCCGCCAAGGTGGCCCAGCTGTACTTGTGGCGGGTCTCTCGCACCCGGTGAGGGTGCTCGCAGCCCGCTTTCCCATAACGGGTCCCTGACCTCATGGGAAAGCGTCGCTTCTCATCGGGTACTCACCGCGGACGGGTACGCGCCTAGCCGGGCTACGATCAAGCTAATTTCTCAAAGCACCCACCAGCGTTCACCGGGTCGGCGCGGCCCTGCTCGCTCTAGCCCTGGCCGGCACCGTCGCGTGCCTCACTCCCGTCGCGCCCGTTGCCGCGCACACCGCGCCGGCCGCCAGCCGCGTCTCCATCCCGGTGGGTGGGTTGACCTACTCCAGCGGTGCTGGCAGCAGGACCTGGGGAATGCGCAGTCACGCGGCGTGGTCTGCCCGAGTCGTCAAGCACAGGTACGCCGTCGATACGGTCAGCGGCTACCGGTCGTCCTCTGGTGACCACGGTGAAGGTCTCGCCGCGGACTTCATGGTGTCCTCAAACGCGACCAAAGGCGACAAGGTCGCCAGGTTCGCGAAGAAGCCCTACGGGCAGCTCAACGTCACCTACGTTATCTGGTACCAGCGGATCTGGTCCGTCGACCGGGCGAGCGACGGCTGGAGACCGATGACCGACCTGGGCAACGTCACGGCCAACCACAAGGACCATGGACACATCAGCTTCCGTCCCGCCCCCAACAATTCCACCTATCGGCGCTGATCCCGAAGGCGACTGCGGGGACAACTACGACACCTTGGTTGCATTTGCAGGCAACCCATCGGTTGCGTCAGGTAGCGGGAAGAACGCGCGCGGGTACGGGTAGGCTCCAGTATGACGGGTGGTCACGAACGACGGGAGTAATAACATGGGACTCATGGGCAAGCTGAGCAAAGCAGCGATCGCCAAGAAGGCGGCGGACGAAGCGCGCAAGCCACAGAACCAGCAGAAGCTGAAAGACCTGACATCGAAGGTCCGAAACCGAGGCGGCAAGGCTCAACGCTGACTTTCTTGGGCTCGTAGGGCGTTTGCTTGAAACAACAACCGACCCCGTTCAGCGACAACCTTCGGCCCGAACAAGTGCTGGACCAGTTCGAATCTGCCGTCAGCGTCCTCGCGGTCGATCATGAAGCGGTCCCGCCTCGCCGCCGGGGCACCGACGGTCAAGTCCTCGCCGGTGATGCTGGCTCCCCCGACTGGACTCGAACCAGTAACCTGCCGGTTAACAGCCGGCTGCTCTGCCAATTGAGCTACAGGGGATCGCGCTCGTGGAGCACGGTGCAGCGAGGGTCCACGGTAGCAAGCCTTCGCGAACGTTGTACAAGCAGATGCCGCATTTCGTCGCAGGCGGCCTCACACGCCGAGGTCGTCGCGCAGTGCGGCAGTGGCGCGCTCGACGGCCTCGGTCACGGCGTCGTCGTTCGGGTCGAGTCCCTTGTCGAGCACGAAGGCGACGCTGATGTCGCCGGTACGGGTCGGTGAACGACGGGCGACGGCGGTGAGGCCGGAGGTTCGGGTCACCTCGACCCGACGGCGGGCGACGATGCTGGCGGTGATGCGTTCACGGATCAGGTCGAGCAACAAGTGGGAGTCGGTCAGTGCGATCCGGTGCACCGGCTCCGGCTTACCGAAGTCGGTCACCTCGAAAACGGTCAGTTGCTCGGTCTCGTTGTCCCAGCCGGCGCGCTCGATAACCTCCCACCCCAGGCGCAGCACCGGTGCCTGTTCGCCGGCGGTGCAAAGGTAGAGGGCCTGCTCCGTACCGGCGACGAACCCACCGTCGTCGGCTCTCATGGAGGCGAGCACCCGCTCCCCCGGTCCGACCGGGAGCGACGCGTGACGCCGCGTTGATCGCCGTAGGCTCGGTAGACGCATGGCGCCATCATCGCCTACGCGTTGAGGTCGACGACGAGCCGGCGAAGCGCCGGCCGCTGTCGAAGCGCGGCGAGGGCGCTGCGCTCGAGTACGCGGACGCTGCTGGCGCTCATCCCGAGATGGTGAGCTGTCGAAGTGATGCTGCGCGACACGCCACCAATGCCGAACCGGGCGCACAGGACGTCCCGCTCGGGGCCGGGCAGTGATCCGAGCGCTCCCTCGACCTGCTCCCCGATCAGGCGGCGGTGAGCCACCTGGTCGGGGGCGTCGCCGTCGTCGGCGAGCACCGACGCGCCCACATCGCTCAGCGGGTCGTCGAGGGACACCGGCCGTACGTCGACCCGCGAGAGCCGCCGCACTCTCCTCTCGTCGATCCCGAGCTCCGCGGCGATCTCGTGCGCGTCTGGCGTACGTCCCAGCGCCTCCCACAACCGGTCGTGGCACCGGCGGACCGCCACCACCTCGGCGTGCACCTTGGGCGGGACTCGCACCAACCGGTTCTGCCCGACCGCGCGCCCGATGGACTGGACGATCCAACCGCTGGCATAGGTGGAGAACCGGAACCCACGGTTGCCGTCGAACTTCTCCACCGCCCGCAGCAGCCCGAGGTTGCCCTCCTGGATCAGGTCCGCCAACGCGAGCTCACAGTGCGCATATCGCCGAGCGATCGAGAAGACGAGGCGAAGGTTGGCGTTGACCATCGTGGTGCGTGCGTCCTCGCCGCGCTCGACCAGGGCGCGAAGGTCCGTGTGGTCCTGCGGCGGTTCGCCGACACGGCGTGCCTGCGCCTCGATCTGCTCCGCAGCCGCACGCCCGGCGGCGATCGCCGCAGCCAGCTCGACCTCCTGCTCGGCGGTCAGCAGCGAGATCCGACCCACACGGTTGAGGTAGAGGCCGACCGCGCTCGTGGGGAGCTCGCCGGATCGGCGGGTGGAATCGGTGGCCATCGACCCAGTCTGCAAACGCCTGCAACAGCACGAAAGCACCGCGCGAGAGTCTGTGGACAAGCATCGACGGTCCCGCACACAGAGGCGCAGAGCGCAGGAGGTCAGAGCAGATAGGAGCCGATCGCCTGCTCGCGCAGCGCCCGGCGCTGTTGCTCCAACGCGACGAGCTCACCGAACATCTTGTTGTACGCCGCCGTCTCCTCCACCGGGTTGGTGCGCTGGAGCTTGGACTTCACCGCGCCGATGCGCCGGAGCGTGGTCAGCTCCTGCACCCTGGCGATGAGGGCGCCGACCAGCGCGGTCTCGACCTCACCCTCGGACCGAAGCGGTTCAACGGCGAGGTGCGCGACCACACGCTGGACCTCCGGGTCGTCGATCCTGTCCCGGACCGCGCTTATCCACTGCGGGTCCGGCTCGAGCGGCAGCGGTTGGACAGCCTGCCAGACCGCTGCCGTCGTCGGGTGGGTGAAGTCGTCGGTGTCGAGATCGGAGATGACGCGAGCCGCCAGGTGCGGGTGCTGCACGATGGCCTTGAGCGCCTCGCGCTCATCGCTGAACTGGGTAGCCCCGAGCCTCGGTAGGTCGGTCCGTGCCGCCGCGGTGGCAGGCCCGGTCATCTCCGGCCGTGCGCCGCGCGCGGGCGCACGCGTCCCGGCGGCGCGCACCGCCTGGCGTACCTCGTCGAGGTCCACGCCGGTCATGGAGGCGATCTCGCGGGCGAACGCGTCGACCTTCGACCGGTCCCGGACCGAGGACACGAGTCCCGCCGCGGCGCGCATGGCGTTGATCTGCTGGTCGGCCCGGTCGAGGTCGAAGTCCTTGACGATGTTGGACAGGACGAACCTGTACAACGGGATGCGGGAGGCGACCAGCTCGCGTACGGCGGCGTCGCCCTGCTGGAGGCGCAGGTCGCAGGGGTCCAGCCCGCCCGGCTCGATCGCCACGTAGGTCTGTGCCACGAACTGCTCGTCACCGCCGAACGCGCGCATCGCGGCGTTCTGGCCGGCTTCGTCGCCGTCGAAGGTGAAGATGACCTCGCCCCGGAAGGCGTCGTGGTCGAGCAACAACCGCCGCAAGGTCCGCCCGTGCTCGGGGCCGAACGCCGTACCGCAGGTCGCCACGGCCGTCTTGACCCCCGCTTGGTGGCATGCCATCACGTCGGTGTAGCCCTCGACGATGACTGCCTGGCTCGACTTGGAGATCTCGCGTCGCGCGAGGTCGACGCCGTAGAGCACCTGGTTCTTCTTGTACAACGCGGTGTCGCGCGTGTTGAGGTACTTGGCCTCGATCCGGTCATCGTCAAACATCCGGCGCGCCCCGAATCCGACCACGTCTCCGGACACGTCCCGGATCGGCCAGACCAGCCGTCCGCGGAAGCGGTCGTACGCCCCGCGCGAGCCCGAGGAGACCAGGCCGGCGGCGTCGAGCTCGGCGTCGGTGAAGGACAGGCCACGGAGGTGGTGTACGAGTGAGTCCCCGCCGCGCGGGGCGAAGCCAACGCCGAACGTCTCGGCGGTCTCACGGTCGAACCCGCGGTCGGCGAGGAAGCGGCGGCCGGCGACGGCGTCGGTAGAGCTGCCCAGCTGCTCGGCGTAGAACTCCGCCGCGGCCTTGTTGGCCCGCACCAGGCGCGAGCGCTGGTTGTGGTCGCGGTGGGTGGTCGGGGGGCCGTCGGCGTACCGCAGCTGCACGTCGAACCTGCCGGCGAGCCGTTCGACCGCTTCGGTGAACCCGATGCCGTCGATCTGCTGCAGGAACTTGAAGACGTCACCGCCCTCGCCGCAACCGAAGCAGTAGTACATGCCGCGCGACGGCGTCACGTTGAACGAGGGAGACTTCTCGTCGTGGAAGGGGCACAGCCCCTTGCGCGATCCCGCGCCGGCGTTGCGGAGGGTGACGTACTGCTCGATGACCTCATCGATCCGGGCACGCTCGCGGACGAGAGCGATGTCCTCCTCGCGGATACGGCCTGCCACGGTCGTTCAGTCTACGTCGTCGCTCAGGCCAGCCGGCGCGCCCAGGCGCGGGCGGAGACGTCGGTGAGGGAGGCGACCTGGTCGATGACGACCCGCAGGCGGGACGGGTCGTCGTCAGCGGTGTCGAAGTCCTCGCGGAACTCGGGCTCGAGCGCGTCGGGAGGCGCGTCAAGCAGCCCCTCGACGAGCGTGCGCACAATCTGGCGCTGCTCGTCCAGGTGCGGGATCCGGTCGTCGGCGCGCATCACGTAGTGTGCTGCGATCGACTTGAGGATGACGATCTCCGCCGCGGTTCCTGCGGGTACGACGAGGTGCGCGCGATGTCGGGTCAGCGCTCCCTCGCCGTAGCCGTCGCGCGTGGCGGCGCGGGCAGACATGACGAACCGACCGATGAGCGCACTGGTGAGGCTCTTGAGCTGGGCGCGTGCCTGGCGACGCCCGTCGAACAGCTGCATCGGCCACTGCGGCATCGCGCAGAGGCGTTCGAAGGCCGCGTCGAGGTCGTCGTCGGTGGCATCGCTGGCGTACCAGTCGTGTGCGACCGCCCACACCTCGGCCCGGTCGGGAGTCACCCGTTCGAGGTCGAAGCGGCCGCCGACAACGCCGTCCTCGACATCGTGCACGGAGTAGGCGATGTCGTCGGCGAGATCCATCACCTGCGCCTCGATGCACCGCCGGGTCGCGGGCGCACCGGCCCGCAGCCAGGTGAACACGGGCATGTCGTCGGTGTAGACGCCGAACTTGTGGACGCCACGCGGCGAGCCGTCGGTGTGTGACCCGCTCGGCGTCTTCGCGCCAGCACGCTGCCACGGGTACTTCGTGCACGCGTCGAGCGTGGCGCGGGTGAGGTTGAGACCGACGCTGTCACCGTAGGCGTCGAACGCCTTGGACTCCAGGCGGGTGAGGACACGCAAGGTCTGCGCGTTGCCCTCGAACCCACCGCAGGGCGCCGCGATCGCGTCGAGCTCCCGCTCGCCGTTGTGCCCGAACGGCGGGTGGCCGAGATCGTGCGCGAGCGCGGCAGAGTCGACGATGTCGGGGTTGCAGCCGAGTGACTGCCCCAGCTCGCGGGCGACCTGAGCCACCTCCAAGGTATGGGTGAGCCGGTTGCGTACGAAGTCATCGGTGCCCGGGCCGACCACCTGCGTCTTGGCGGACAACCGACGCAGCGCCGCCGAGTGCAGCACGCGCGCGCGGTCCCGCTCGAACGGCGTGCGTCCGGGCCGCTTGGCGGGCTCGGGCACGAGACGTTCACAAGCCTCCGCGCCGTAGCCGCCGGACGTGTCACGGCCCGTGAGATCGGTCATCGCGAGCAGGCTACCGCGCGGAGATCAGGTGTGCGCTGGGCACAACGGACAGGTGCGGCATCACCAGCGGGCACGCCGCGGGCGCGGCTGGCAGGCCGGACAGGTGTACGACGACCGGTTCATGAAGGTGTCACGCCGTACGGGG
>Ga0136622_10001098_pt1 | contig 11206 bp, 11 predicted proteins | sample AntDrymUQ4482106_2_FD_104803 | JGI IMG/M metagenome (GOLD analysis project Ga0136622, IMG submission 104803) | Polar desert sand microbial communities from Dry Valleys, Antarctica - metaG UQ448 (21.06) | ecosystem: Environmental > Terrestrial > Soil > Desert | place: Antarctica: Dry Valley...
GCTCCTCGTGACCCTGCTCGCGCAGCTCGTCGCAGCGCTCGGCGGTGCGACGGTCCTGCCACACCAGCGCCCGGTGCAGTGGCTCGCCGCTGTCGCGGTCCCAGGCCACCACGGTCTCGCGCTGGTTGGTGATGCCGATGCCCGACAGGTCGCGGCCGCTGATCCCGGCGGAGTCCAGCGCCTCCTTGCCCACGCGCAGGGTCACGTCCCAGATCTCACTCGCGTCGTGCTCCACCCAGCCGGGTCGTGGGAAGTGCTGACCGAACTCGCTGTAGGCGCGCCCGGTCGGGACCCCTCGCCCGTCGAAGACGATCGCCGTGGAGCCGGTGGTGCCCTGGTCCAGCGCGAGGATCACGTCAGTCGCCGGTGGGGACCACGCCCGCCGACTCCACCATCAGGATCGCCGTTCGTTGCGTGGCCCGTGTGCGGTGGACCACGCCCTTGGGCACCGTGTAGCCCTGCTGGACCTCCAGCGTCACGGTGTCGGCGCCCTCGATGTCGATCATCAGCTGGCCGTCCAGCACGAGGAAGAACTCGTCCTGGTCGTCGTGCTTGTGCCAGTGGAAGTCGCCCTCGATCACGCCGAGCCGCACCACCGAGTCGTTCACCGATGTCAGCGTCTGGTTGAACCAGGGTTCGTTGGCCGCGGCCTCGGCCCCCACATCGATCAGCTGTGAATGCCCGTACTTGTCGTCCAGCCTTATGTCGTAGTCGGTGCCGCTCATCGTCCTCCGATCGAGTGCGCGAACGGCAACCTACCCGCCCCCGACGGTATCGTCCGGCCGCCCAGGCCCCGCCCCAGAGCAGGAGGAAGCTTTGCCCGACGTCGAGGCGCACATCACCGGCACCGTGTGGAAGATCGAGTGCGAGGTCGGCGACGAGGTCGCGGAGGGCGACACCGTCGCCATCATCGAGTCGATGAAGATGGAGATGCCGGTCGAGGCCGAGGACGACGGCAAGGTGAAGGAGATCAAGTGCCAGGAGGGGCAGTCGGTGAGCGAGGGCGACGTTCTGGTCGTGCTCGAGTAGTGGCCACCGACCTCGCCTCCGGGAAGCTCGTCCTGGACGAGCCGGCCGACGGCGTCACCCGGCTGCGCATCGACCACGAGTCGCGGCGGGGCGCGCTCGACCACGAGATCCTCGATGCCCTCGCCGATTGCGTCCGCTCGCTTGACGCCCGCTGCCTGCTGCTCACCGGGACCGGATCGATGTTCTCGGCCGGGTATGACCTCGGCAATCTGGAGGGAAAGGAGTTTGAGAAACTTGCTGCGCGGCTGGTGGCCCACCCGTTCCACGCCGCCATCGAGGCGCTCGAGGCCTTTCCCTACCCGGCGATTGCCGCACTCAACGGCCACGCCATCGGCGGCGGGCTGGAGCTGGCGCTCACCTGCGACATACGCATCGCCGCCCGTGGGGTGAAGGTGGGGATGCCGCCGGCCAAGCTCGGCCTCATCTACTCGCACACCGGGCTGCGGAAGTTCCTCGAGCTGTGCGGCCCCGCGCACACTGCCGAGCTGTTCTACGACGGTCGCAACGTGGAGGCCGATCGCGGTCGCGAGATCGGCCTCGTGAACCGCGTGGTGGAGCCCGAGGAGTTGGAGGAGGCGGCGCTGGCCATGGCCTCCGAGATCGCGGCGAACGCCCCCCTCTCGCTCGCGGGCAACAAGCGCGTCCTCCGGACCCTGCGCGCCCACGAGGGCGCGCTTCCCTCACTCGTGGAGCAGGAGCTCGTGGAGCTGCGCGAGTCCTGCTTTCGCTCGGAGGACTTCCGCGAGGGCGTGCGCGCCTTCGGCGAGAAGCGCAGGCCGGAGTGGAAGGGCCGCTAGGCCCACCGACAGCCACATCGCTCCGTCCGGCGCCTGACCTACCTTGCGCGCTCAGGTATGCAGCCGCTCATCACCTACGAGGAAGCGCTCCAGCTCGGCGAGATCTCCGATCATGCCGAGATCGAGGCATTGATCGAGCGGGCCTGGGAGGCGCGCGTCGAGAACTTCGGCGACTCCACCGACATGTGCTCGCTGGTCAACGCCAAGTCGGGTGGCTGCGCGCAGGACTGCGGCTTCTGCGCCCAGTCACGCTTCGCGGAGGCGGATACGCCGATGCACGCGATGATGACCCCGGAGCAGATCCTCGAGCACGCGCGCGCGGCGGAGGCCGCCGGCGCGCACCGGTTCTGCATGGTCACCCAGGGCCAGGGGCTCTCCAAGCGCGACTTCGAGAACGTGCTCGAGGGCACCAAGCTGGTGGCCGAGCACACCAACCTCAAGCGCTGCGCGTCGATTGGCCACATGTCGGTCAAGCGCGCCAAGGCGCTCAAGGAGGCTGGCATCCAGCGGGTGCACCACAACGTGGAGACCGCCGAGAGCTACTACCCGGAGGTCACCAGCACCGTCCGCTACGAGGGCCGGCTGCGCACGATCGACGCCGTCGAGGAAGCCGGCCTCGAGACCTGCGTGGGCGGCATTCTCAACCTGGGCGAGTCGCGCGAGCAGCGCGTGGAGATGGCGTTCCAGCTCGCCAAGATCGACCCCACGAGCGTCCCGATCAACATGCTCAACCCGCGCCCCGGCACCAAGTTCGGCGACCGCGACTACATGGACCCGTGGGAGGCGGTCAAGTGGATCGCGATCTTCCGGCTGATCCTCCCCGCCGCGCTGTTCCGCCTCTGCGGCGGCCGCGTGGAGAACCTCGGTGAGCTCCAGCAGCTGGCCGTGAAGGCCGGGATCAACGGCGTGATGATGGGCAACTTCCTCACCACTCTCGGCAACGAGCCCGAGGACGACAGGGCTATGTTCGAGGAGCTGGGCCTCAACGTGGCCCGCCAGGACGACAACGGCGCCAACCCGCGCCCCGACAACCGCTCGGGCTGGCTGGAGGGCGACGCGCCCCGCACCCCGGTCGACGATCTGGTGGACCGCCAGGACCAGGCCCCGTTCTGGAACCCCGAGCGCCAGCTTCGCCGAGTGCGCAAGGCGTCGGTGCCGGCCCGTCCCGACGGCGCACCGAATGTTGGGCTCGAAATCGTGCACGTGGAAGGCGAGGAGGCCGCGTGAGCCACGACATCGAGACCGCGCTCGAGGATCTCCGCGACCGCGGCCTGTATCGGCGCATGCGCATGGTCTCGGGGCCTCAGGGTCCCCGCGTCCTGCTCGACGGGAAGCCCGTACTGCTGCTCTGCTCCAACAACTACCTCGGCCTGGCCGACCACCCGCGCGTGCGCGAGGCGGCCGCCGAGGCGGCGATGCGTTACGGCGCGGGCGCCGGTGCCTCCAGGCTGGTGTCAGGCACCATGCGCATCCACCGCCGGCTCGAGGAACGCCTGGCTGAGTTCAAGGGCAGCGAGCGCGCACTGTTGTTCGGGTCGGGCTACCTGGCCAACGTGGGCACCATCCAGGCACTCGCGCGGCCGGGCGAGGTGGTGTTCTCCGACGCCCTCAACCACGCGAGCATCGTGGACGGCTGCCGGCTCGCCGGCGCCGAGACCTTCGTCTACGACCACACCGACCTCGACCACCTGGCCTGGGGCCTCGAGCAGGCCGAGGGGCGTGGCAGCCTGATCGTGACCGACGGCGTGTTCTCGATGGACGGCGACATCGCTCCGCTGGAGGGCATCGTCGAGCTGGCCCGCGAGCACGACGTGCGCGTGATGGTGGACGATGCCCACGGAACCGGCACCATCGGCCCGGGCGGGCGCGGCACCGCCGCCGCCGCCGGCCTCGAGGACGAGATCGACGTCCTGGTGGGCACCCTGAGCAAGTCGCTTGGCGCCTACGGCGCCTACGTGTGCTGCGAGCGCCGCGTCGCCAAGTACCTCGTGAACACGGCACGCACGCTGATCTTCTCCACCGCGCTTCCCCCGCCGGCCGTGGCCGCCGCGATGGCCGCGCTCGAGCTGCTGCAGTCCGAGCCGCGCCGCGTGGAGAAGGTGCAGCGAAACTCCGCGATGCTCCGCGAAGCACTCAACCAAGAGGGGCTGCCCACGTTGCCGGGCATCACGCCCGTAATACCACTCGTGATCGGGGATGCCGAGACCGCGGTGGCCGCCACCGAACACGCACTCGGGCGCGGCGTGTTCGCCCAGGCGATCCGCCCGCCCACCGTTCCCGCCGGCACCTCCCGGCTGCGGCTGACCGTGATGGCTTCGCACACCAAGTCCGAACTGCGCGAGGCCGCGAGCACGATCGCGGCGGCAGTGCCGGCGAAGGCCCGCAAGGCGATGGCCCGCCATGCGCTGGAAGCCCAGCCCAGGGCCGACGGCTCGCGCGTGTTTGACCGCCTCGCCGACGCCGCCTGAGCCGGCGTGTCCGGAGGCTGCGCTTGCGCGGGCTGTTCGTAACGGGGACCGACACGGGCGTCGGCAAGTCGGTGCTGGCCGCCGTCATCTGTGCGGCGCTGGCGCAGCGGGGCGAGCGCGTGGCCGCGTTCAAGCCGGCGGTCACCGGCACCGACGATCCCCCCGGGGCCTGGCCGCCCGACCACGAACTGCTGGCCGCGCAGACCGGCCAGCAGCCCGGCGAGGTCACACCGCGCACGTTCGGCCCTGCGGTTTCCCCGCACCTGGCCGCGGAGATGGCGGGTGAGTCGGTGGACCCGGAGAGCTTCGCCGTCGCCGCCCGCAACGCGGCCGAGGGCGCGGACGTGCTCGTCTGCGAAGGAGTGGGCGGCCTGATGGTCCCGCTCGCCCGCAACTACGTGGTGCGCGATCTTGCGGTGGAGCTTGGCCTTCCCCTCTTGGTTGCCGCACGACCGGGCCTGGGCACGATCAGCCACACGCTGCTCACGGTGTCGGCGGCACGCAACGCCGGCGTTCCGGTGGCGGGGGTGGTAATCACGCCGTGGCCCGCGGAGCCCGACACCCTGAGCGCTTCCAACCGCGAGACGATCGAGCGCCTGTCCGGGGTGAAGGTGAGCGGCCTACCCTTCACCGAGCCGGCGGGACTCGCCGAGGCGGGCGCGGGTCTGCCCCTCGACGACTGGCTCTGAGCCGCCACTACCCTGTGGCCGGCATGGACGAGCGAGTCGAGAGTCAGGGGCCCAAGCAGCCAGAGCGGCCGGACGACGACAAGCCCGAGATGCTGGTGAAGCTCCAGGAGCGCAAGGAGCGCCACGCCGAGCGGGGCCTGCCCGCCCGCATCGGTGTGGTGGTGATCGGTGTGCTGCTGGTGATCCTGGGGATCTTCATGTCGGGTCCCGGCATCCCGGGTCCCGGCATCGTCGTCATCCTGGTCGGCCTGAGCTTCCTCGCGCTGGAGTTCGACCGCGCAGAGCGCCTGCTCGAGAAGGTGATCGTGTGGGCCGACAACGCGAAGGAGCGGGCAGAGAACGCGCCTCGCAGTCAGAAGATCGCCACGGCAGTGATCGGCGCGCTCCTGCTCGCCGGGTTCGTGGTCTGGGCCATCCTGGACGACATCCCGCTGGTGCCGTTCGTGTGACCCGCCGTGGGCTTGCGCCCACGGACTCGATCGGAGAAGGTTGGCGCGTTAGTCACCCCAGCGAAGGGAACGCGATGGCCTACCTGACCCTGATCCGCATCCCGGGCGATGCCGATGAGCTCTTCAAGACTCAGTACGAGAAGATGAGTTCGGTCATGTCCCGCGTGGGGCCCGAGAACGGGCAGCTATCCCACGTCGCGGCGAAGACCGACGAGGGCTTGCTCATCGTAAACCTGTGGGAGCCGAAGGAAGGCTCCGAGGCCGCCTCTCGAGATCCCGAGGTCCAGCAGGCACAGCAAAGCGCCGCACAAGAGAGCGGCATATCGAGGGAAGACGTCAGGTACGAGCACTACGACGTCCTGAACTTCGAAGCCGGGAACTGACCTAGGCCCCCGCCGTCGTCTGGGACTTCTTCTTCTCGCGCTCGGCCTCGCGCAGCTCGATACGGCGGATCTTCCCGGTGAGGGTCTTGGGCAGATCGTCCACGAACTCGATCTCACGCGGGTAGGCGAAGGCCGACAGGTGGCCGCGGACGAAGGTCTTGATCTCATCGGCCTTCTCATCGCTGGCCTCGTGGCCCTCGGCGAGGATCACGAACGCCTTCACGATGTCGCCGCGCTTGGGATCGGGTGACGCCACGGCCGCGGCCTCCCGCACGGCGGGGTGCTCCACACATGCCGACTCCACCTCGAACGGGCCGATGCGATACCCGGCAGAGATGATCACGTCGTCCGCGCGGCCGGCGTACCAGACGTAGCCGTCCTCGTCGAGCTCGGCGGCGTCCTTGGTGTGGAACCACTCGCCCTCGAAGTCCTCCTTGGTGTCCTCGGGGCGGTTCCAGTATCCGAGCGGGTAGTGAGGGTTCGACCGGGCCCGGAGGCAGATCTCGCCGCGCTCGCCCACGGGGAGCTCGTTCTCGTCCTCGTCGAGTATCGCCACGTCCCAGCCCGGCATCGGCTTGCCCATCGAGCCCTCGCGAACCTCGACGGTCGGGAAGTTCCCGCACAGCGGGTAGCTCTCGGTGAGACCGTAGTAGTCGAGCACTGTGTGCCCGTACTGCTCGCGAAACCAGCGGATCACCTCGGGGTTCAGCGGCTCGCCGGCTGAGCACGGGTTGCGCAGCTCGGGCAGCGGGAACTTCTCACCGGCGTTCTCGATCGCCGTCATGGATCGCAGCGCCGTGGGCGTGGTGAACATCCCCTGGACGCCGTGCTTGGAGAGGAAGCGCAGCTGCTCTTCCGGGTCGAAGCCGCCCTTACGTGCGAAGACGAGGGCGGTCGCTCCGTAGCGCCAGGGGCCCAGCAGCGGCGCGATCCCCGCGGCCCATGCCCACTCGCCCATGCCGTGGAACAGCTCACCGTCCTCCACGGCGTGGCAGAACTCGAACTCCTCGTGGGCGAGGATGTAGCGGTGGGCGTGGAGGATGCCCTTCGCCAGCCCGGTGGTGCCCGACGAGTAGTAGAGCTGCGCCGGGTCGTCGGCCGCGGTGTCGGCCATCTCGTAGGTGTCCGACGCCGCCCCCATCGCCTCGAGCAGGTCGATGTCTGAGTCCTGACGCTCACCACCGTCGTGATCGTCGATCACGAACACCTTCTCCACCATGCCCTCGGGGATGCGGTGGCGGTTGGCGGTGTCGGTCACGAGCGCCTTGGCCCCTGAGTCGCGCAGCCGGTGCTGGATGCCGTCGTCGCCGTAGAGCACCGACATGGAGAGCAGGATCGCGCCGCGCTTGTAGGTGCCGAGGAACACGGCGGCCGTCTCGGGCAGCGAGGGCAGCAGCGTGGCCACGCGCTCCTCGCGCTCGATGCCGTTGGCCTCGAGCGCGCCCGCGAAGCGGTTGGACATGTCCTGCAGCTCGCCGAAGTCCACGCGGCGCTCATTGCCGCGGTAGTCCTCCCACACCATCGCGAGCTTGTCGCGCGGGTGCTTGTCACACACGTCCTGGGCGATGTTGTAGCGCTCGGGCACCTCCCAGGAGTGCGCCGCGCACATCTCGTCGTAGCTGCCCAGCTCGTACTTACGGTGGCTCATGCTCTCCTCTCCTGGGGAAGAAGCTACCCAAGCGGATGCCGCGCTAGTCCCGGCCTGCCACATTTCCACGCGTGAGCCGCCGGCTGCCGATCCTGCTGGCCGTCCTCGCGGGCGCTCTGGCGCTGGGCGCCGCCCTGCTGCTCGGGAACGACGACGAGCAGACGACACGCCCGCCTGGGGCACCCCTGGCGCCTGAGGGCGGCAGAGCGGATGTGGCCGTGAGCGCCTCGCTGGACCGGCGGGTGGAGACGCGCGGCTCGGTGAACGGCTTCATCCACTCGCTCGACGCGTCGCTGCCCGCGCAGGACCGCGTGGCCCAGCTCGCCCCCCGTCTGTGGCGCAGCGATCCGATGCGTGCGCCGATCGACCGCGCCACCGCCTTCGGCGCCCAGTATCAGCTCGTGCTGTCCGATCTGTGGGGCTACCCGCAGTCAGACTGGAACGGCCGCGGGCCGCCGTGGCGCGACCTCGCCGCGTGGGAGGGCTTCGTGCGCGACACCGCCCGGGCCTATCGCGGCCAGCCGGTCACGTGGGACATCTGGAACGAGCCCAACGACCCCGGCTTCTGGAGCGGCGGGCAACGGCGCTTCTTCGACGTCTACTCGCGCGCCAATCGCGTGCTGCGGGAGGAGCTCGGGCCCGAGATCGTGATCGGCGGACCGAGCATCTCGCGCTACGCGCCGAAGTGGCTGGCGGCGTTCCTTGACCACTGCCTGATTGAGAGCTGCAAGATCGGCTTCCTGTCCTGGCACGAGAACCTGAAGTCCACCGACCCGCTCGAATCGATCTCCGGGCACCTGGCTGATGGGCGGGAGCGGTTCCTGAACGTCCCGCGCTATGCCCCGCTCGGGATTCGCGAGATCCACATCAACGAGTACGTAGGCAGGTCCGATCGCCACCTGGCCGGCGAGGCTGTCTCATATCTGGAGCAGCTGGAGCGCGGGGGCGCCGACCGCGCGGCGCGCTCCTGCTGGTCACGAGAGGACTGCTCGCCAATGGGCCTGGACGGCCTGCTGACGGCCGACGGGACGCCGCGTTCGATCTGGTGGGCGCACCGCTGGTACGCCCAGGGCGCGAGCTTTCGCGTGCGGTCGGAGTCCAGCGACACGACTGTGCCGGTGCTGGCCGCCGCCGAGCCGACGCGGGCGCAGGTGCTACTCGGCTACGCGCCGCGCCGGGGGACGCTGGAACAGACGGCGCCGTCACTGAAACGGATCCGGCTGACATTGCGGGGTGGAGTGCTCCGCACCGTCCCGCGCGTGCACGTGCGCGCGGAGATCGTGCAGGGAGTCTCAGGCGAGGCGCCCCAGCCCACGCCTTTGCTGGTGGTCGACCGCACACTCGAGCCCGAGAAGAGCACGCTGCGTCTCACGCTGCCCGAGCTCGGGCTGCACGAGGCGATGCTGGTGGTGCTTGAGCCCGCGGAGGACTGACTCAGCCAGCTCGCGGAATGACGGCCGCGGCGTCGGGCAGCCGGCGGGAGGCCTCCCGTGCCTCCGCGAAGGAAACGAGTCGTCCGCGATCCTCGTCCCAGAGCTTGAGCCGCGCGGCACGCAGCCCGTCCCAGAGGGAGAGCGTGGGCACGTCGTGGAAGACGGGATTGTCGTCGTGCGCGCGCTGCAGGTTGTAGTTGGGGATGCGGGCACTGAGGTGGTGCACGTGATGCAGCCCGATGTTGCCCGTGAAGAACTGGAGCACCTTAGGGAGGTTCAGGTAGGAGCTGCCTTTCAGCGCGGCGTCGGCGTAGCTCCACTGGTCGGAGCTCTCCCAGTAGACGTCCTCGAACTGGTGCTGTACGTAGAAGAGCCACACTCCGGTGGCGCCGGCTATCAGAAGAGTTGGCGCCTGCACCAGCAGGTACTCCTGCCACCCCATCAGCCAGCAGAGCCCGCCCACCATCACGGCGAGGGCTATGTCGGTGGTGATCACGCTGCGCTTGATCCGCTCGCGGTCCGAGCGCGAGAAGATGCGCGGGAGGAGCACCATCGAGATCGACGGGCCCACCCCGAACATCACCAGCGGGTTGCGCGTGATCCGGTACGCCAGCCGGCCGCGCCCCGTCATGGCGTTGTACTCGGCCACGGTCTTGGTGGGCACGTCTCCGACCCCCCGGCGATCAAGGTCCCCCGCTGTGGCGTGATGGACCGCGTGGTTGTGCCGCCAGCTTTGAAACGGTGCGAACACAAGCAGGCCGAGCGCCATCCCCAGCCAGTGGTTCGCTCGCCTCCAGGGCAGGAACGAGCCGTGCGTGCAGTCGTGGAAAAGGATGAAGGTCCTGACCATGAAGCCGGCGGCAGGGATCGAGATGGCGAGCACCAGCAGGTAGGAGACATCCAGCGCCAGATACATCAGAGCCGACAGCCCCAGGTAGGGCACCACGGAGGTAGCGATGTCGAGGACGCTGCGCCCCAAGTGCGGGCGGGCGTACGGAGCGAGCACTTGCGCCCACGACGGTTGCTCTCGCACGGCTGGATGGTTCATGGGGCACGCCGTTTCAGGTTGGATGCTAAGCGCCTCACAACGACGAAGCCGGTCTACCCCGACTCCAGCGAGCCAAACTCCCGGCCGGCAACGACTCAGTCGGCGGCGTAGTCCACGATCGACTTGTCGATCAGCCACTCCACCGGCGCCTTGTCGTCGGTGTACACGCGCCCGCCGCGCAGCGGTCCGCCAATTCGCGCCGCGGCCGCGGTGGCGGTGGCGCGCAGGCCGAGCGGCAGCGACGGTATGGCCTCGCGAAGGTTGGCGGCCGAGAGCGAGCCCGCGCCGGCCACGATCAGCGTGTTGGTGTCCTCGATCGGGTCGCGCACGACGTTGGGGAACGCCTCACCGATCGAAGCCGTGAGCACCTCCTCCAGCTCGTCCTGGCCCTCGGGGTGCCCCGCATTCACGATCAACACGCCGCCGGGCGCCAGGCGGTCGCGCACCAGCTCGAAGAACTCCTTCGTGGAGAGATAGAACGGGATGTAGGGCTGGCGGTAGGCGTCGACGGAGATCACGTCGTAGCGCTCATCGGTCTTTCGCAGCCACGGCCGGGCGTCCTCGTGGTGCAGCGCCAGACGGGGGTTGTTCATGTCGAAGTAGCGCTTGCCGATCTCCGACAGCTCGGAGTCGATCTCCACTCCGTCCACCTCGGTGTCCGGGAAGAACTCCTCGTACGCGCGCGCGGTGGTTCCCGCGGCGTTGCCGAGAATGGCCACCTTGCGTGGAGGCCGATCCAGGGTGGTGAACGGAAGCACCAGGTGGCCGTCCCACACGTCGCCCGTGAGAACTGTGCCGGGGTTGTAGATCGAATGCTGAGCCTGGCCCTCGTTGAGCTCGAGCGCGCGGCTGCCGTCCGAGCGCTCGACCACGCGCGCGTACTGGTACTCGGTGTCGGTCTCATAGATCACCCGGCCGGAGTCGGTCTGTGCCTTCAGCGTGCCCACCGGCAGCGCGATCAGCACGATGATCGCAGCGGGGGCGAGGGCGAACTTGCGCACCGGCCGCAGGCCGGCCACGGCCACGACGGCGATCGCCAGGGCGAACACGAGGAACGTTCGCCGCGTGCCGATCAGCGGGATGAACAGCAGCGCCGACAGGAGCGTGCCCGCCAGGCTGCCGGCGGTGGAGAGCGCGTAGAGCCGGCCTGCCACCTCGCCTGCCTCCTCCACCGTGTGCACGGCCAGGCGGACCGCGTACGGCGAGACGGCGCCGAGCAGGAGCACGGGCACGGCCACCAGTCCGAGCACGCCGACCAGCGA
>Ga0136622_10001099_pt1 | contig 11206 bp, 11 predicted proteins | sample AntDrymUQ4482106_2_FD_104803 | JGI IMG/M metagenome (GOLD analysis project Ga0136622, IMG submission 104803) | Polar desert sand microbial communities from Dry Valleys, Antarctica - metaG UQ448 (21.06) | ecosystem: Environmental > Terrestrial > Soil > Desert | place: Antarctica: Dry Valley...
CCTGGTGCGTGCGCCCTCGCAGCGCGCGCTGAAATGCGTGGGAATGTGCGTTGGCAAGCCCGGGGATGGTGAGCCCCGTGAGACGCACCGACTCAGCGTCTTGAACCTCGCCGGGGGTCACTTTGGTGATGCGGCCGTCGTCGACTTCGATCAAGACGTCGCGCGCTATCTGCGCCCCGGTTATCACACCCCCCGCCGCGCGCAGCGCCGCCTTGGTGTCGACCTCGGCGCGCCCGGCCCAGGCGAGCTCGGCGAAGAACCGCTTCAGCGGCACGCAAGCTCCTCGAGCACAGCGCCAAGCGCCTCGACGCCGGTAACGCAGTCCTGAGTCTCGGCGTGCTCGGCGGGGTTGTGGCTCACCCCGGTGGGGTTGCGAACAAACAGCATTGCAGCCGGGCAAACCGCCGACATTTCGGCGGCATCGTGTCCGGCAGGGCTTGGGAGCGGAACGGCGCGCCCGCCCCTCGCCTCGAGCACGCCTTGGATCGTCGTGCGCAGCCCGGCATCGAAGGCCACCGGTGCGCTGCGTGACTGCTCGGAGAGCTTCGCTTCAACCCCATCTGCCGCTGCCTCCGACTGCACTGCTGTCCACCATCTCTCCACCACATCGTCGACGCGCGCGTCCTCCTCAGCTCTGGCGTCGAGCCAGACGGTGACTAGGTCGGGGATCGCATTGGCGACGTTGGGCTCGACCTCGACGCGCCCGATGGTCGCCACGGCGCCGGCGGCGATGGCCTCCCGGCGCGCCGCCACGATCGCTGCGGCAAGAACCGCCATCGGGTCCCTGCGGTCGCCCATGCGCGTCGTCCCTGCGTGGTTCGCCTCGCCGTGGAGATCGAGCCTCCAGCGTCCATGACCCCACACACCGGTACCAACGCCGAGCGCGGCTTGCTCGTGCACGAGATTGCGCCCCTGCTCGACGTGCAGCTCGACGTAACAAGAGATGCCCGAGGTCCGCTCGGGATCGGCCCCCAGGCCCGAGGGGTCGATACCGAAGGCCTCGAGCTCGTCGTCGAGGGCCGCTCCATCATGAGCGCGCCGCCCACGCGCCGTCACCGGGTCAACGTGGCCGGTCATGAGGCCGCTGCCGGCGGTCGGGATCCCGAAGCGGGCACCCTCTTCCTCCCAGAAGTTAACAACCGCTACGGGTCGCTTGAGCTCGAGGCCGCGCAGCCGCAGCTCCTCGACCGCAACAAGGCTCGAGACGATGCCGAGCGCGCCGTCGAAAGCGCCGCCTGAGGCGACCGTGTCGAGATGGCTTCCGGTCGCCACGGCCCCCGTGCCCGGTGCGCCCCACCACGCCCACTGGTTGCCGTTGCGGTCGACCTCGACGTCGAGCCCTGCGGCTGCGGCCCTGTGCTCGAACCAGGCCCGCGCGGCCCGGTCCTCGGGGGTCCATGCCCACCTCTTGTAGCCGCCGGCCGCGGCCCTGCCGATGGCGGCAATCTCGGCGAAACTCTGGTGGAAGCGTTGGGCGAGATCGGAGCGTCCCTCCATGCCGCCTAGGCCCTTTCCTCGAATAGAGTGACTTGGCTGGGACAAATGTATAGTTCGACGCTTACTGCGCGGCCACGGGGCGTGATCGCGCCAGACCCCTGGGTGGGACTCCTGTGATCACTTTTGAAAGCGTAAGCAAGCGCTTCCCCGACGGTACAACGGCCGTTGATGACCTAAGCCTGGAGGTGCCTGAGGGTGAGGTCGCCGTCTTCGTCGGGCCCTCGGGTTGCGGGAAGACCACGACTCTGCGGATGGTCAACCGCATGATCGAGCCCACCGACGGCACCATCACGGTCGACGGACAGGACGCGATGAAGATCGATCCGCCCGAGCTGAGGCGGCGCATTGGCTATGTCATCCAGCAGATCGGATTGTTCCCCCATCGCACGATCGCAGAGAACATCGCGACCGTCCCTCAGCTCATCGACTGGGACAAGAAACGCACCAACGAAAGGGTCGACGAGCTCATCGAGGTCGTCGGGCTCCCCGACGAGGTGCGCGACCGTTATCCGCATCAGCTCTCCGGCGGCCAGCAACAGCGCGTCGGCGTTGCACGCGCCCTGGCGGTTGACCCTCCGATAATGCTCATGGACGAGCCCTTCGGAGCAGTCGACCCGATCGTGAGGTCGCGCTTGCAAGACGAGTTCCTGCGCCTTCAACGCGATGTCAAAAAAACAATCGTGTTCGTCACACACGACATCGACGAGGCCATCAAGATGGGCGATCGCATAGCCATAATGTCGGAGGGGGGACATCTCCAGCAGTACGCATCGCCCGAAGAAATCCTCGCTCACCCCGCCACCGACTTCGTCGCAAGCTTTCTCGGGGCCGAGCGCGGCCTCAAGCGACTGGCTTTGATCCCGGTGTCAAAAGTGTCTGCCGTCGAAGGCCCCGTCGTCGGGCCCGACGACGATGGGGCGCGTGCGCGCGCGGTTGCCCGCGACAACGGCTCCGACTGGGTGGTAATCGTTAAGGATCGCAAGCTTCTGGGATGGGCCCATGTCGCCGACATCGACGGTAGTGGCCGCGTCGGCGACATCGAAGCGAAGCCTTTTAGCGCGGAGATCTACAAAGAGGACTCGCTGAGGGCGGCTCTCAACGCGATGGTGACGTCGCTCACCGGCGTTGCTGCGCGCATCGGTGACGACAGCGCTTACGAAGGTCTTCTCACCCAAGAGCTCCTCGCGCGCGAGCTTCAGGACAGTGATCCCGGGCCCGGCACGATGACCGGCGCCGAGGTCAACGAGGAGGCGGAGAGAGTCTGATGGACTGGGCGTGGGTAGGCAGCCATCTCGACGATATCCAGCATCTGCTCCTTCAGCACATCACCTTCACGGTTTCTGCGCTGTTCTTCGGGTTCATCATTGCCTTTCCTCTGGCCCTTGTAGCGGCTCGTTATCCTCGCCTCTATCAGCCCATTCTCGGGATAACCGGCGTGTTGTTCACCATCCCCTCCATTGCGTTGTTTCTGCTTCTCTTGCCGTTCACTGGGTTGTCCGAGACGACCTGCATCCTGGGGCTCACGATCTACACTCTGCTCGTCCTGGTGCGAAACACCGTCGAGGGACTGCGCGGCGTCCCAGACGACGTAAAAGAAGCCGCAGAGGCAATGGGCTACAGGCCTCTCGCCCTGCTCATGAAGGTCGAGCTCCCGATCGCCCTGCCCGTGGTCATCGCCGGCCTTCGCATCGCGGCGGTCACCACCATCGGGTTGGTCACCATCACCGCGCTCATCACCTTCGGCGGGCTCGGGGCCTTCTTCATCGACGGCTTCAGGCGGGACTTCGCCACCCCGATCATCGTGGGCATAGTCCTTTCCGTTGCCCTCGCGGTTGCGGCCGATCTCTCTCTCGTTGGGGTTCAGAGAGTGCTCACCCCATGGGCAAGGACGAGAAGGTAGCCCATGGAGTTTCTCGCCGATCTCTTCGAGTGGTTTTCCGATCCGATCAACTGGAGCGGGACGGAGGGCATCCCGGCCCGCCTGTGGGAGCACATTCAGTACTCACTGATCGCGACCTTTATCGGCGCATTGATTGCGCTGCCTCTAGCCTTGGTGCTCGGCCACACCGGGAGGGGCGGCCTCCTTGCGATCAACCTGACCAACACGGGCCGCGCGATTCCTTCACTCGGCATCATCATCCTCGTCTATATCGCCGCCGGTCTGAACCTGTTGCCGGTTTACGCAGCGCTTGTTGCGCTCGCAATCCCTCCCATCGTTACAAACACCTACGTCGGTATCCGATCGGTGGACCGAGGGGTGCGCGAGTCCGCCGAGGGGATGGGGCTGACTGGGTTTCAAGTGCTCAAAGATGTCGAGATCCCGGTCGCCATGCCGCTGATCATGGCGGGCATAAGGACCTCGGCGGTTCAGGTCGTGGCGACTGCCACGCTCGCCGCCTACATCGGCTTTGGGGGCCTCGGGCGGTTCTTGATCGACGGGCTCGCCACATTCGACCTTGCCCAGATGACCGGTGGGGCGGTTCTCGTGGCGGTGCTTTCGCTTGCCGTTGAGGTCGCCTTCGGGGCGCTGCAGAACGCGCTCGTGTCCGAGGGCGTCGCCCCGCGCAAGCGGACCGCAACTATCAGAGCCAAGCTAGGCTCTACTACTGCATAAGTAGCCGGCCACAGGGGCCGGCTCGTGGGAAGGGAGAACTCATGTCCATGAGCAGCATCAGAACGCGACGGGTGGTGGCGGCGTTCGCCGCCTTGGCGCTGTTAAGCGCCGGATGCGCCGCCGAGGACGGAACCCTCGACACAGGCGGTGGCTCGAGCGACGAAGGCGGCGGGGGCCCGGTCACGGTCGGGTCGGTGAACTTCACTGAGAACATCATTCTCGCCGAGATGTACTCGGCGATCCTCGAGGACATCGGCGTAGAAGTTGAGACGCGCCAGCCTGGCGCTTCAAGGGAGATCATCTTCCCTGCGGTCGAGCAGGGCGAGATCGATCTGGTTCCCGAGTACACGGGGGCGCTCACAGCCTTCGTCACCGAGGACGAGGTGACGACGACCTCGACTGAGGAGCTTGTCCAGACCCTCAGCGACGAGCTCGAGCCCGACATACAGGTACTCGAGCCCGCTCCGGCCCAGGACCAGGACGGGCTTGTGGTAACGCCGGAGACTGCCGAGCAGTACAACCTCGAGACGGTCTCGGACCTGGCCCCCGTGGCCGACGAGCTCATCGCGGGAGGCCCCCCGGAGGAAAAGACCCGCAACGTCGGGCTCCCCGGGCTCAAGGACGTCTACGGGATCGAGTTCGCCGAGTTCAAGTCGCTCGACGCCGGCGGCCCCCTCACGATCGAAGCGCTTGAGAGCGGTGCCATCGACGTCGGGCGCGCGTTCACGACCCAGGGCATCATCGGCGATAAGGGCTGGATCTTTCTCGAAGAAGACAAGCCGCTCATCCCCGCCGAGAACATCATCCCCGTGATACGCGCCGACGCGTCAACGCCCGAGATCGAAAAGGCGCTCGACGACTTATCCGCCAAGCTCACCACCGAAGCACTGACCAAGCTCAACGCTCTGGTCGACGTCGATAAAGAAGACCCCGTCGATGTCGCCACTCAGTTCCTCGAAGACGAGGGTCTCCTCGGAAACTGAGGCGACGAGACAACCGGCCACGGCGATGACAGGGGCCGGGGGATCCACCCCCGGCCCCCCCTCGCGCACGGAGCCCGTCCTTGTCTTGTGGTCCCGCCGGGGCGGGCGCCTGCCCCCATGAAGGAGCTGTGGCTGCGTTTCGTTTCTGGCCCCGACATCGAACTGCTCGGCATCTCGAGAGCAGAGATCTTTGCGGCGGTTGAGTCCGCCGTGCGCGCTCAGGGCAACGGGGACGTCGTCTTGGAGCCGCGCACCCACCTCGTCCCGGCAAACGACGGTGCCGGTCACTTCAACATCCTGCGTGCCCACCTAGGGCCACACAACGTAAGCGGCATAAAGGTTGTCGGCGACTTCGTAGACAACTACAAGGTGGGGCTGCCGAGCGAGCTTGCGCTCGTCACCCTCTACGACCCTACGACCGGCGCGCCCACCGCGATCGTCGACGCCTCGATGATCACAGATGCGCGAACGGGGGCGTTGACGGCTCTGGGCGCGCGCCATCTCGCCCGCACCGACTCGAGGGTGCTCGGCCATATCGGAGCGCGCGGCACAGCGTGGTGGAACGTGGCGATGCTCAACGACATCTACGATTTCGATGAGGTGCGAGTGACAAGCCGGCGCGCCGAGTCGCGCGAGGCCTTTGCCGGGCGCCTCACTAAGGACCTGGGTAAGACGGTCAGGGCCGTCGCAACCTCCGAGGAGGCCCTCGCAGGCGCAGACATCATGGTGGAAGCGTCACGGCTCACGGCGCCTGAGGTGCTGCTGCGCACCGCGTGGGTGACACCGGGAACCTTCGTCGTCCCCTACGGGACCGTAAGCGCGGTCGAGCTTTCCTTGACTGCCGTGATGGACAAGATCGTGGTCGACGACTGGGGGCAGGCGAGAGCCGGGCAGTTCGGCTCTCTGCGACGTCACGTCGATGAGGGGCTCCTGACCGAAGACACCCTCCATGCCGAGCTCGGTGACATCGTCGTGGGACGGCTCCCCGGCCGGGCCAGCCCGGAGGAAAGAACGCTGTTCTGGCACCGGGGCCTCGGAACGACCGACGTGGCCGTCGCCCACATGATCGTCCGGAGGGCAGAGGCCGCCGGAGCAGGGACGATGTTGCGCTACCGCTGAGCGCCGGGGGCCGGGGCCCGTTACTCCTAAGCGCCTGTGGTGGTGGGAAGCCCGGCCGACTTCCAGGCGAGGAACCCGCCCTCGAGATCGGCAGCCGACTCGAAGCCGAGCTCCTTGAGGGCGGCTGCCGCGAGGCTCGAGGTGTATCCCTCGGAGCAGAAAATGATGATCTGCTGCTCGTGACCCTTGACCTCGGGAATGACGGTGTCGCTCGACGGGTCGAGGCGCCATTCAAGAAGGTTTCGCTCGATGATCAGCGCGCCCGGGATACCCCCCTCCCTGCGTCGCTGCCCGGCGGGACGAATGTCAACGAGGAGGGCTCCCCCTGTGACCGCTCGCTGCGCCTCCAGCGGCGGCAGGCGGCGGATCTTGGAGCGCGCCTCGGCCAGCACGTCGGCGATCGACTTCGGCGCGCGTACCGAGCTCAACCGACGTTTCCCAAAGTGTGCGGTTCGGGGTGGAGTTCGGTGCGCCCGGGCTCCGGCCCGTCGACTTGCAAGGTCCGAACCCGTTCGAGCACGCCACTGCGCCCCCCAGTGTAGTAATTCATGGTGGTAAGCGGCGGTGAGTAGGCGTGGAGGCTCGAGGCTATGCCGGGACCCTCGTTGCGCAGATTGTGCACACACGCGCCGTCGAATGCCCTGGTTGAGCCCGCCTCGTGCTCGGTCCTCGTCAGCGCACCGGACCGGAGCTCGTCGGTGTGGTACTCGGCGAGCGTTCCCTCTGCCACGCAGAAGGCTCCGGAGGATCCACCGTGATCGTGGATATCGGTATCCTGCTCGACCTCCCAGCCGAGCAACCAGACCTCGTAGTGCGTGCCCCTGTAGAGGCGGCAATACCATCTCTCGAGCGGCGCATGGCGGACGAGCGGGCGCCACAGATGTGGCGCGCCGGCGACCGACTGGGCGAGGGTGGTGAGCCGGCCGAGGGACAGCGGCCGGTCCTCGGGGAAATCGCTTGCCCCTGCTGGGAACAAGCGCCGGGGACTCATCCCGGCCGAAGCAAGGATGGGCGATGCCGACAAGGGTCTCATGTGGAGACGACCTCCTGCACTTTCAATCTAGGAGATCCCACATGACCGCCGGGGAGCGATGCTGCCCCGAGCCAGACGCGACCTCCTTGGCCTTTGATCCCCGCCACCCCTCCATGCGCCAACAACGCACAGATGGCCACCGGCGATCCTCGTCTGACCGGTCCCGCCACCCCCACCGCCACGTCGGGTGGAAGGGGCTGAGCCCGGTTTGGAACTGCTAAGAAATAGCTACTATAGCCCGATTATGGAACTAAGCCGCGACCAGCGCGCGCAGCTCCAAGAGGTGATCATGAAACTCGAGCGCGACTTCTACGGGCGCGGTCCAAGCCTCGTCAGGGTCTCGGTATCGGACAGCGCCCCCCACGTGATCACCGTGCTCTCGGTCGATAGCCTGACCGCCGCCGATAGGACCCTTACCGACCGCAACCTGGTCGCGCCGGTCGTCGCCCACCACGAGGCGGTGCACATAGCAACGGCGGACGACTTCGTTGATGAGGTCGAAACCATCGTGGGCCTGCGCCCTAACGCATACATGGCACAGGTCGACCCTCGAACCGGTTACGCGGTAAGGGTGTTCGTGTTCGACGAGGAAAACAACGGTTAGCTCGGCGGTCCCACCGAACTGCCCCCTCTTGTTCTGCTAAGCGATTATCTATCCGCTCTTTCTATGAACGTCATCTCAAGGCCGCCAAAGAGCGCAGAGAAGATGTTGTAGAGGATGGCGACGCCAACATTTGCAAGAGAACCGAGCACCGCGAATGCCGCTCCCACCAGCGCTGCCCATCGTTCGACGTTACCCAGGGTGATGTCGAACGGAGTGTTACCAACCCCCGGGTGACCGACGAACTCCTCGATGGTTGCGAACAAACCCAGAGACTCGAGGACTCGGTAGACGATTGCAACGAAGCCGAGCCACAACAGGAATGCCACAGCGTAGAAGAGGAGTGAGAGCTTGAGGACGCTGAGCAGGTCGAGGCGCGCAAGCGTCCTTTTGACTCGCCGGAGCGCCGGCCTCTTGGCCCCTTGACCACGCTCATTGTCGACGGAGCGCCGGGGAGGGCCTGATGGCACGGCGGGCGTTTGACGTGGGATGACGCTGGTGCGCTCTCCGCCGTCGTAGGCCCCCTGGGCCGGCGCGGCAAGGGGCCGAGTCTGAGCGGCGGGCGGGCCATCCTCGCCTGCAGGCTGCGGGCTCACCGACCCGGCCCCGCGTGCAGTCTGCGAGGCGACCGGGGCCGGATCGGCCGCTCGGCTCTCGTCCCCGTTCGTGGCTCGACGCCTTTGGTATGAGCCGGCCTGCCGCCGTCCCTCATTTGAAGTCAATCGGTCTCCCCTGACGATTACGACTCTCCCCAGCCGCCAGTATGCGCGAAAAAGGAGGTCATTGCAGCTACCTCCTCGACTTCGTCGCCTGAGGAATGGTTCTCAAGGGCCCTATGTGGAGAGCTTGCCTTGCTCCTCGGTTTCCTTTTCACCAACCACAGGGGCGAGCGCAGAGACCTTGGTCCCCTGGGCGAGGTTCATGACGCGCACCCCGGTGGCCGGGCGTCCCTGGCGGGAGATCGTCCCTGCCGCCATCCGGATGGCAACGCCGTCGCTTGAAACGACAAAGACTTCGTCGTCTGCCCCAACCTGAATGGCCCCCACAACCTCGCCGCGCGCCCGCGTCGTTTTGATGGCAATAACACCCTTGCCGCCGCGCCCCTTTCGGGGGAACTGGCCGAGCTTTACCCGTTTCCCGTACCCGTTCTCGGTAACGATGAGCAACTCCCCCTCATCGCCGACGACGTTGCAGGATACGACTTCGTCGTCGTCGTCGAGGCGGATACCGATGACCCCGGTAGCAGTTCTGCCCATAGACCGCACGCTTGTCAGCGGGAAGCGCATGGCCTTGCCCTTCCTAGTGACCAGAAGAACATCGCCGCTGCCGGAGGTCGGGTGAACGCGCACAACTTCATCGCCCTGCCTGAGGTTGAGTGCGATGATGCCTTCACTGCGCGACGAGTCATATTCGCGGAACAGGGTCTTTTTCACTATGCCCCGTTTGGTCGCCATGAGGAGGTAGCGGTTGGTCTCGTAATCGCGCGTGTCGATAACCGCCGCAACGCGGTCGTCGGGGCGCATGGCAACGACATTGACGACGGCCGTTCCGCGCGCCGTCCGGTCGCGCTTGGGAATCTCATGAGCCTTGAGGCGATAGACACGGCCGCTGTTGGAGAACAACAGGACGTAGGCGTGGGCGGTGGTCGTCACGAGATGCTCGACGAGGTCGCCCTCTTTGAGCCCGGTCGAACGCACGCCGCGGCCCCCGCGTCCCTGCCGCCTGTAGGTATCGAGAGCGACGCTCTTCACGTAGCCGTCGCGCGAAGTAGAGATCACGAGATCCTCATCGGCGATGAGGTCTTCGATGTCGAACTCGCCCTCGTCCGGCACGAGTAGCGTACGGCGCTCGTCGGCGAACTTCGCCTTGATCTCCCTGAGCTCCTCGGCGATGATCGCCCGGACCCGCGCCGGGTCCTGGAGGATCGACTGCAGCTCGGCGATTGTGCGGCGCAGCTCATCCGCTTCCTCGCGCACCTTCCCCTGCTCGAGCGCAGTGAGGCGCCTCAGGGGCATGTCCAGTATGTGCTGGGCCTGGATCTCCGACAACCCGAAGCGCTCGATGAGGGCGACGCGCGCCTCGCTAACATCGGCCGCAGCACGGATGAGCGCAACGATGGCGTCGATATTGTCAAGGGCGATAATGAGGCCCTCGACTATATGGAGGCGCTCTTCGGCTCTGCGAAGCCGGTAGCGGGTTCGGCGGATGACGACATCGACCTGGTGGCTGATATAGGCCTCGATCAGCTCGGCCAGATTCAGCGTGCGTGGCACGTCGTCAACGAGCGCGAGCAGGTTGACATTGAAGTTCTCTTGAAGTTGCGTGCGCTTGTAGAGGGAGTTGAGCACGACCTGTGGCACGGCCGTTCGCTTGAGCTCGATGATGAGCCTCATCCCTTCGCGGGAAGACTCATCACGTATGTCGGCGATGCCCTCGAAACCCCGTTCCCTGGCGTTGACCAGCTCCGCTATCTTGACGCCGAGGCGCGCCTTGTTGACCTGATAGGGGAGCTCTCTTACCACTATGCGCGGCGCTCCCCGTGGCCCTTCCTCGACCTCGGCAACCGCGCGCATCTTTATTGAGCCGCGTCCGGTCGTGTAAGCATCGACGATGCCGCTCCGGCCGAGCACGAGCCCCCCGGTCGCGAAGTCTGGCCCCTTGACATGCCGCATCGCCGTTTGAAGCATCTTGGCCTTGTTTTCCGCCAGCGACGGGTTCTCGAGAATCTCGACGACCGCGTCGATGACCTCGCCGAGGTTGTGGGACGGGATGTTGGTTGCCATGCCGACGGCGATGCCCATCGAACCGTTGGCGAGAAGATGGGGGAAGCGCGAAGGAAGGACCGCCGGTTCGAGAGAGTCACCGTCGTAGTTGTCTTTGAAATCGACGGTCTCCTCGCCGATGTCGCGTAGCAGCTCCATGGCGATGGGGGCCAGGCGCGCTTCCGTGTAGCGCATTGCCGCAGGGGGGTCTCCGTCTACTGAGCCGAAGTTGCCCTGGCCGTCCATCAACGGGTAGCGCGTGGTAAACGGCTGGGCCAAGCGCGCAAGCGCATCGTAAATCGCCTGGTCACCGTGGGGGTGGTAGGTCTTCATGACCTCGCCGACGAGCGCTGCGCATTTCTTCCTGCGCTGATCGGCCCTGAGGCTCGTCACAAACGCGGCGTAGAGAATCCGGCGCGCCACCGGCTTGAGCCCGTCGCGCACATCCGGCAGGGCGCGGCTGACGATGACCGACATCGCATACTCGAGGAAGGAAGTCTGAACTTCTTCCTCGAGGCTGATACCAACTATTCCGTCGGCTCCGTCGCCGTCTTCCGGCAAGGTGGGTTGTGTGGGGTCGTCTGCCATGTCGTCCTA
>Ga0136622_10001101_pt1 | contig 11201 bp, 8 predicted proteins | sample AntDrymUQ4482106_2_FD_104803 | JGI IMG/M metagenome (GOLD analysis project Ga0136622, IMG submission 104803) | Polar desert sand microbial communities from Dry Valleys, Antarctica - metaG UQ448 (21.06) | ecosystem: Environmental > Terrestrial > Soil > Desert | place: Antarctica: Dry Valley...
CAGTGGTATCGGGTTGTGGGAGATCAGGGAACAGCGAAGGTTCTTTACTCATGGTGCCAGGATCGCATATTCATGATCAATTGGCGATCCCCTGCAAACAATTTTTTCACAGCCTCTGAGTAGGTGCGTGCGCGAGGAAGACACGGTGGCGCGGCTCAGCGGAGATGAGTTCGTAGCGCTACTGGTAGGCATACAGGATGTACACGATGCCGCGCTGATTGCAAATAAAATAATCGCTACGGTTTCAGCGCCATGCCGGATCGAGGGAAGTGAGCTTCGCGTATCGCCGAGTATTGGTATTGCGATCTTTCCTAATGACGGCAAAAACATGGAAGCACTGATGCGTAACGCTGATACCGCTATGTACCACGCGAAGCAAGCCGGGCGCGGTCAGTTCTCGTTCTTTACGCCTCAAATGAACGAAACCGCCTCCAGGCGCTGGGCGATTTCCAGCGCATTGCAGCGTGCGATTGAGCAGGGCGAATTCGCCTTGCACTACCAACCGAGGGTGTGCGCCACCTCGGGCGAAATACGCGGGTTTGAGGCTTTGATCCGCTGGCCGCAACCGAACGGTGAGTGGATACCCCCGAGTCAGTTTATTCCGATTGCGGAAGAAACCGGCATGATTAAAGCGGTCGGCGAGTGGGTGATCCGTGAAGCCTGCCGCCAAGTCCAGCGCTGGAGTGCAGAGGCTCTACCGGTTCAGCCGGTCAGCGTCAACGTATCAGCCCGGCAATTCCGCCGCGAGGGTGTCGTGCAAACAATGAAAGACATTTTGCGGGAAACCGGCGTCCCGCCTACGATGCTGGAAGCAGAGCTCACGGAATCCACCATAATGGCCGATCCGGTCGCTGCCGCCAAGATACTGCACGAAATCCGAGGTCTCGGCGTGCATATCGCGATCGATGACTTTGGCACCGGCTATTCCTCGCTCGCCTGCCTGAAGCGTTTCCCCGTCGACACGCTCAAGATCGATGCGGCGTTTGTCCGCGATATTGCGACCGATCCCGATGATGCGGCCATCGTTTCGGCCATCATTGCGCTCGCCCATCATTTGAAATTGACGGTGGTTGCCGAGGGAGTGGAAACTGCCGATCAGATGGCTTTCCTGGTGGAGCACGGCTGTGAAGAGCTACAGGGATATTACTTCAGCAAACCGCTCCCGCAGGACCAAGCACGAGCATTATTAGCGTCGGGGCGCATTGATGTAACCCACTAAATACGTAAGGGAGTTCGCCATGGCACAAACACTCACCACCCTTGATCATCAGGTTCTGTTCAATGCGCTGGACGCCGTCAGACGCGGCGAGTTCAGCGTGCGCCTGCCCCTGAACTGGGAAGGCCTAGACGGCAAGATCGCCGATGCCTTCAACGATATCGTGTCCATGGAGGAGAAGCTCGCCAAAGAGATCGAACGGGTCACCTTTGCCGTCGGCACGGAGGGCAAGCTCGGCCAGCGCATGAAGCTCGACAAATCCGATGGCGCATGGGATATCAAAGTAGAGTCGATCAATACGCTGATCGAAAACATGGCGCAACCCATCCGCGATACAGGCCGGGTCATGGGGGCCGTGGCGCGCGGTGTGCTGAATCTAAGCATGGAGCTCGAAATAGAAGGCAGGCCGCTCAAGGGCGAGTTTCTCAAGAATGCCAAGACCATCAACACCATGGTGGACCAGCTCAACGCCTTCGCCGGCGAGGTGACGCGGGTGGCGCGCGAGGTGGGCACCGAGGGCAAGCTGGGCGGCCAGGCGCAGGTGCCGGGGGTGGCGGGTGTGTGGAAGGACCTGACCGACAACGTGAACCTGATGGCGGGCAACCTGACCGGGCAGGTGCGCAATATCGCGGGGGTGACGACCGCGGTGGCGAACGGCGATCTGTCGCAGAAGATCACGGTGGACGTCAAGGGCGAAATCCTGGAGCTGAAGAACACCATCAACATCATGGTGGACCAGCTCAACGCCTTCGCCAGCGAGGTGACGCGGGTGGCGCGCGAGGTGGGCATCGAGGGCAAGCTGGGCGGCCAGGCGCAGGTCAAGGGCGTGTCCGGCGTATGGCAGAACCTGACCGACAACGTGAACCTGATGGCGGGCAACCTGACCGGGCAGGTGCGCAATATCGCGGGGGTGACGACCGCCGTAGCGAAGGGCGATCTGTCGCAGAAGATCACCGCGGATGTGCGCGGCGAGGTGCTGCAGCTCAAGGAAACCATCAACACCATGGTGGACCAGTTGAACGCCTTCGCCGGCGAGGTGACGCGGGTGGCGCGCGAGGTGGGCACCGAGGGCAAGCTGGGCGGCCAGGCGCAGGTGCCTGGGGTGGCGGGCGTATGGAAGGACCTGACCGACAACGTGAACCTGATGGCGAACAACCTGACCGTACAGGTGCGCAATATCGCGGGGGTGACGACGGCGGTGGCGAAGGGCGATCTGTCGCAGAAGATCACCGTCGATGTGCGCGGCGAGGTACTGCAACTCAAGGACACCATCAACATCATGGTGACCAGTTGAACAGCTTCTCCGGTGAGGTGACGCGGGTGGCGCGCGAGGTGGGCACCGAGGGCAAGCTGGGCGGCCAGGCGCAGGTCAAGGGCGTATCGGGGGTGTGGAAGGACCTGACCGACAGCGTGAACGTCATGGCCGACAACCTGACCGACCAGGTGCGCGGCATCGCCAAGGTGGTGACCGGTGTCGCAGTCGGCAACCTGAAGCAGAAGATGATGGTGCCGGCCAAAGGCGAGGTCGCATCGCTGGCCGATACCATCAACGACATGATGGATACGCTGGCGACGTTCAGCGACCAGGTGACGCGGGTGGCGCGCGAGGTGGGCGTGGAGGGCAAGCTCGGCGGGCAGGCGACGGTGCCGGGCGCGGCCGGAAGCTGGAAGGATCTAGTCGATAACGTGAACGAGCTGGCCGCCAACCTCACGACCCAGGTGCGTGCGATCGGCGAAGTGGCCATCGCCGTGACCAAGGGCGATCTCACCCGCTCGATCCAGGTGGCGGCGAGCGGCGAAGTGGCGGACCTCAAGGACAACGTCAACCAGATGATCCTCAACCTGAAGGAGACCACGCAGCGCAACACCGAGCAGGACTGGCTCAAGACCAACCTGGCGCGGCTCATCCGCATGTTGCAGGGCCAGCGCGACACGATGACGGTCGCCCGGACGTTGTTGTCCGAACTGGCTCCGCTCGTCGCCGCGCAGCATGCCGTGCTGTACACCCTGCAGGCCCAGGCTGGCGCGACGTGGCTTAGATTGATGTCCAGCTACGGCTATCAGGAGCGCAAGAACCTGTCGCAGGAATGGGCAATCGGCGAGGGCCTGGTCGGCCAGGCCGCGTTCGAGAAACAACGCATCCTGGTATCCCACGTGCCGGACGATTATATTCAGATCGTCTCCGGGCTCGGGCAGGCTACGCCGCGCAACCTCATCGTTCTGCCCATTCTGTTTGAGGGGCAGGTCAAGGCGGTGATCGAGCTGGCCACGTTCGAACCCTTCCAGGGGATCCATGTGACGCTGCTCGATCAGCTCGCGGAAGGGCTGGGCATCGTGTTCAACTCGATCGAATCGGCCGCCAGCACCGAAGCGTTGTTGCAGCAATCGCAGTCTCTTGCCAACGAACTGAAATCCCAGCAGGACGAGTTGCAGAACACCAATGCGGAGCTCCAGCAAAAGGCGCTGCAATTGAGCGCGCAGAACGCCGAGGTCGAGCGCAAGAATCGCGAAATCGAGGTCGCGCGCGCCAGTTTGCAGGAACAAGCCTCGCAGCTCGGGCTGACCTCGAAGTACAAGTCCGAGTCCTCGCCAACATGTCGCACGAGCTGCGCACGCCGCTCAACAGTCTGCTCCTGCTTGCGGACCAGTTGAACCAGAACCGGGGCGGCAACTTGACGCCTCAGCAGACGGAAATGATCGAGATCATCCAGGGCTCCGGCACCGACTTGTTGCAGCTGATCAACGATATCCTCGATCTGTCGAAGATAGAAGCCGGCAGCACTACGCTTGAACCTGAAGATCTGCCGTTTGCCAGATTGGCCGATCATGTCGATAACACCTTCCGGCACCTGGCCGAAGCCAAGGGGCTGGAATTCACGCTTGACCTCGCCCCGGACTTGCCGGCTTGCGTGCATGCCGATGAGCAGCGCCTGCAACAAGTGCTCAAGAATTTGATCGCGAACGGCATCAAATTCACCGAGCGGGGCAGCGTGACATTCAAGATCGGCGTCGCCCGATCCGGCTGGAGTCGCGAGCATAAGCTGCTGAATAGCGCGCCGACGGTTATAGCCTTTGCCGTTATCGATACCGGCATGGGGATTCCGAAAGACAAGCAAATGCTGATCTTCGAAGCCTTCCAACAGGCCGACGCCGGCACCTCGCGGCGCTATGGCGGCACGGGCCTCGGGCTCGCTATCAGCCGCGAGATCGCCCGCTTGTTGGACGGCGAGCTCCGCGTCGAAAGCGAGGAAGGCATCGGCAGTACCTTCACCTTCTATCTGCCGCAGCAAATCCCCGGTGGCCTAAGGATGAAACCGCGGCTATCGCCCGAAACCGTACCAACGACCCTGTTGGGCGAACGTTCTATAGCGAGACCGGCTCCTACCCAAGCTGCCACCAGCGACGATCGGGGTGCAGTCGGATTGCAGGACGAAGTGCTTTTAATTATCGAGGACGACCCCACTTTTGCGCAGGTCCTGCGAGAAATGGCCCACGGTCACGGTTTCAAAGCGCTGGTGGCTACCAGCGGTGGAGAAGGGATTGGCCTGGCGCAGCAGTTCAAGGCTGCCGCGATTATCCTGGATATCATCCTGCCGGATATCGATGGCTGGAGCGTCGCCGATCGTTTGAAGGCGCATCCGGAAACCCGCGATACCCCGATCCATATCATCTCGGTACGGGATCGTCCGGCTGCGGCCGAGATGAAAGGGGTGGCCAGCTACCTTACCAAACCGCTCGACGCGGCCTCCCTCAGGCAAGTGTTTGCCCAGATCAAGCAGGAGGTCGCTCGTCCGGCTCGGGCACTGCTGATCATTGAGCGCGACCCGGCCAGACGCGCTGCGATCCTTGCCGAGCTCAAGGGTGAAGCTGTCGATCTGGTGTCGGTAGCGAGTGCGAGCGAAACGCTGGCGGAGCTGCGCAGCAGACCTTATCAAGGCGTTGTGATGGATCTGGATGTGCCCGAGATGGACGGGATCGCCTTGCTTCAGGACATGCGCCAGGACCCGGCCCTGGCCGATATCCCGGTCGTAGCATTTACGGGACGCAGCTTGGATCGGAAGGAGAAGAACCGGTTCAAGCGATTGGGGGCGATGGTGATTGCCGGTGAAGGCGCGCTTAATCGCGTGGCGGTGCATGCCAAGCAATTTCTGCAAGGGCTGAAGGGAAAAAAGCCCGAAAAAGCGCAGCAGGAGCAGACGGAACTGCCGACGGTCTCCAACCGCCTGCTGGCGGGCAAAAAAGCCCTTCTGGTCGACGACGATATCCGTAACCTGTTTGCCTTGACTGCCGTGCTGGAAAGCAATGGCATCGTTGTCCTACCTGCTGAAAGCGGCAAGGACGCCATCGCCAGGCTGCATGACACACCCGGCATCGACATTGTGCTGATGGACATCATGATGCCGCATATGGATGGTTACGAAACCATGCGCCGCATCCGCAGCGAGCCTCAGTTCAAGGATCTACCGATCATTGCGCTCACTGCAAAGGCGATGAAGGGCGACCGCGAGAAGTGCCTGGAGGCGGGCGCCTCCGATTACGCTTCCAAGCCGGTCGATATGGAAAAATTGCTGGTGCAATTGGGGGTATCGCTAACTTAAAAACAGTAAAGTCAATGCGGATCATGCCTCCAAAAGCTCAACACTGGTCTAGAAGGTACTGCCCCATCAAGGGAACGGGGCGACCGGTGGCGCCCTTCTTGTTGCCGGTGCGGTAGGCGGTGCCGGCATCGTCGAGATACCGACCAACGGCGAAGCGCACGGCGCCGTCTGAGTATCCCTGGATTGGCCGACGACCTCCGCGTCGCTCCGACGGCTACGCCGTTCAGCGCAGCAGGTGAAGAGTTACGGTTTCATGAGGCTTAGCGGCTCTCGGACGAAGACATTGTGGCTGTGTAACGCGAGGTGCGCACCCGGGTGCTGCGCCTGTTCGAGCGGCGCCGCCGGTGACGATCGCTTTCGCGCACCGAGTCTCATGCCGGCGATCCTCGCTGCTCGGTTGCCCGGCTCACGCGGCTTTGGTTTTCGCGCCCAAGCCGTGCGCAGATATAACGGCCTACCTCGATCAATCGCTTGAGATCGATCCCGGTCTCGATCCCCATGCCATGGAGCATGTAGACCACATCTTCGGTCGCGACATTGCCGCTCGCGCCCGGGGCGTAGGGACACCCGCCGAGCCCGGCCACCGAAGCATCGACCACTTCGGCGCCGAAGCCGAGACAAGCCAGGATGTTGGCGAGCGCTTGGCCACGGGTGTCGTGGAAATGTAGCGCGAGCCGCGCCGCAGGGACCTGCCCGGCGCAGATGGCGAACACGTTCTGCGCTTGCAAGGGCGTCGCTAGGCCAACGGTGTCACCGAGCGCGATCTCCGCACAGCCGAGCCGATAAAAATCACCGGCGAGCTTGGCCACGGTCTCCGCGGCGACCGCACCCTCGTAGGGACAGCCGAACGCGCAGGAGACATAAGCACGTACCGCGAGCCCCCGCTGGCGAGCCTCGGCGATGACCGGGGCCAGGCGCTCCATGGATCCCGCGATGCTACGGCGGCTGTTCTTTTGGCTAAAGGTCTCCGTGGCGGCGGTGAACACGGCAATCGCCCGCGCATTCACGCCGAGCGCCCGTTCCAGTCCTTTTTGGTTGGCCAAGAGCACGGGGTACTGTACGGAATGCTTGCGCTCGATGCGGGACAACACCTCCTCGGCGTCGGCGAGTTGCGGCACCGCCTTGGGATTGACGAAGCTCGCCGCCTCGATGACCGGTAGCCCGGTCTCCGAAAGCCGATTGATGAACTCGACCTTGGTGCCGGTGGCGAGCATTGTGGGCTCATTCTGCAAGCCGTCGCGGGGGCCGACTTCCACCAACGTGACCCGTTTTGGATAGCGGAGAGTCATGGGACTTGCCAGGACGGCTTGCGCTTCTCCACAAAAGCCGCGATCCCTTCGCGCGCCTCCGGCGAGCCGCGCAGCCGCGCCAGGAAGGCCTCAACCGTGTCGAAATCTCCGTGCGGTAGCGGTGAATAGTTCGCGATCAAATGTTTGAATCCGGCGAGCGCCGCCGGCGCAGCCTTGAGCACGCGCGCGATTTGGATATCCAGCACGCGATCCAGTTCGCTAGGCTTGACGACCTGGTGCAGCAAGCCGATGCGCAGCGCTTCCTCGGCGTCGATGGCTTCGGCGCTGATCGCCAACCGAAGGGTCTCGCGCGTGCCGATGGCCTGAAGGATATAGGGCGCGATCATGGTCGGCAGCAGGCCCAGCCTGAGCTCGGTAAGGGCAAAGCGGGCGCTGTCGCTGGCGATAGCGAGATCACAGCAAGCGATGAGACCCACACCGCCGCCGTAGGCCGGGCCTTGAATGCGAGCGATGGTCGGTTTGCTCAATCCATGCAGGGTCTGTAACAGCGGGGCGAAATCTTTGATCTCATCACCATGAGATCCCGGTTCCGGGCTGGCGAGGGCTGTAAACCAATCCAGATCCCCGCCGCTGCAAAACGATTCACCGCTCCCCGTCAGGATCACGACGCGGACCGTGGGATCGCGTTCCAGCGCTTGCAAGTGGGACAGCAGGGCGCCGATGAGAGCGGCATCGAGGGCGTTGTGCCGCTCCGGGCGCTGCAGCGTTAAGGTACACGCGCCGCGCCGGTCGGTCGTAACAGATAAAGATTTTGTCGCGGGCATCCGGCTCACATGCGAAAAATACCAAAGCGCGTAGCGCGAATCGGCGCATTCCACACCGCGGCCAGCCCCAGGCCCAAGACCTCGCGCGTCTTGGCCGGGTCGATGATGCCGTCGTCCCAGAGCCGTGCCGTGGCGTAGTATGGATGACCTTGCGTCTCGTATTGCCGGCGGATCTGCTCCTTGTAGGCGTGTTCCTCGTCCGCGCTCCAGCGTTCCCCGCGGGCCTCCATGCCCTCGCGCTTGACCGCGGCCAGGACCGAGCTGGCGATTTCACCGCCCATCACCGAGATGCGCGCGTTGGGCCACATCCATAAAAACCGCGGACTGTAGGCGCGGCCGCACATGGCGTAGTTACCGGCCCCGAACGAGCCGCCGATGATCACCGTCAGTTTCGGCACCGCCGCGCACGCGACCGCCGCGACCATCTTGGCGCCGTCCTTGGCGATCCCTTCGTGCTCGTACTTCTTGCCGACCATGAAGCCGGTGATGTTTTGCAAGAACACCAGCGGGATCCGCCGCTGACAACAAAGCTCGATGAAGTGCGCTCCCTTGAGCGCCGATTCGGAAAACAAGATCCCGTTGTTGGCCAGGATGCCGACGCGATAACTCTCGATATGCGCAAAGCCGCAGACCAAGGTTTTGCCGTAGAGAGCCTTGAATTCGTGAAACTCCGAGCCGTCAACGAGGCGCGCGATGACTTCCCGCACATCATACGTATAGCGCGGATCGCGCGGGATCACGCCGTAGATCGATTCGGTCGTATAGCCGGGCGCGGATACCGGATCTGGCGTTAAAGCGGATGCAGGCGGCTTCGAATGCGCGAGCACATCGCGCGCGATGCGGAGCGCATGCGCGTCGCTATCGGCCAGGTGATCGGCGACGCCGGATAGCCGGCAATGCACCTCGCCTCCGCCGAGTGTCTCCGCATCGACGGTTTCCGCGGTCGCCGCTTTGACCAACGGCGGCCCGCCCAGGAAGATCGTGCCCTGGTTCTTCACGATGATGGTCTCGTCCGACATCGCCGGAACATAGGCTCCGCCCGCGACACAGGTGCCCATCACCACGGCGATCTGCGGGATGCCGCGGGCCGAGAGCCGGGCCTGGTGGTAGAAAATACGGCCGAAGTGGTCGCGGTCGGGGAACACCTGGTCTTGCAGCGGCAGATAAGCGCCGCCTGAATCCACCAGGTAAATGCAGGGCAGTCGGTTTTCCGCCGCGATCTCCTGCGCCCGCAGATGTTTCTTGGCCGTCAGCGGATAGTAGGTTCCGCCTTTTACGGTGGCATCATTTGCGATCACCATTACCTCCCGGCCGTGGACTCGGCCGATCCCGGTAATGATCCCAGCACAGGGGATTTCATCGTCATAGAGTCCCAGGGCGGCCAAGGGCGAAAGCTCAAAAAACGGGCCGTTCGGGTCGAGCAGCGTGGCGATGCGTTCGCGCGGTAACAACTTGCCGCGTTGCCGGTGCTTCTCGCGGGCGGCCGGCGAACCGCCTTCCCGGACCTTGGCGATCTTGACTCCGAGATCAGCGACGAGGGCCAGCATATGCTCCGCGTTCTGCTGAAACTCCGGCGTGTTCGGATCGATCTTGGTCTCAAGGACAGGCATAAGTGGTTACGAGCATGCGTTCTGTTGAATGTCCGGCGCCCGCGGATCGATCTTGGTTTTAAAGACAGGCATAAGAGATATTTTATTCTATTAGCTCCAATGCAATCGCCGTGGCTTCTCCGCCGCCGATGCATAGGGCCGCGATCCCGCGGCGTAACCCATGCCGTTTCAGCGCATGCGCGAGCGTCACGATGATGCGTGCGCCGCTCGCGCCGATGGGATGCCCCAAGGCGCAGGCGCCGCCATGGACGTTGACCTTGGCGTGATCGAGATCGAGCGACTGCTCCGCCGCCATGGTCACGGCGGCGAACGCCTCGTTGATCTCGTAAAGGTCGGCATCCTGCCAGCCGACTTTTTGGTACAGCTTGCGGATAGCGGCGATGGGTGCCGTCGTGAATTCCTCGGGCGCTTGCGCGTGGGAGGCGGATCCCGCGATTCGCAGGAGCGGCGTGAGGCCGAGCCGTTTCGCTTTATCCTCGGCGACCAGCAAGAGCGCCGCGGCGCCATCGGATATCGACGAGGAATTGGCGGCCGTGACCGTTCCCGTTTCGGGCCGAAAGGCCGGTTTGAGCTTAGGGATCTTGGCCGGATCGCATTTGTGCGGTGTTTCGTCTTCATCGATCTCTTGGCCGCCGCAAGTCAGCGGCGCGATCTCCGCACGGAAAGCGCCGCTTGCGATGGCCGCCAACGCCCGCCGCACCGACTCCGCCGCGAAGGCGTCTTGCGCCTCGCGCGTGAACCCGTAGCGGTCCACGCATTGTTCGGCGAAGTAGCCCATGAGCTGTCGATCCGCGGGGTTTTCAAGGCCGTCGTAAAACATATGATCGAGCAAGGCTTGGTGGCCGGGCCGTTGCCCTAACAACGGGCGGCGCACGAGATAAGGGGCATTGCTCATGGACTCCATGCCTCCGGCGACGACGATGGCGGCGCTGCCCGCGGCGATGGCATCGCAACCGAGCATAACCGCCTTCATGCCCGAGCCGCAGACCTTATTCACCGTCGTGCACCCGGCCGCGAGCGGCACCCCGGCCGCAAGCGCCGCTTGGCGCGCGGGCGCCTGGCCGATTCCGGCGGGCAACACACAGCCCATGAAGACTTCATCGATAAGCGTGGGATCGAGGCGGCAGTCCTCCAAAAGCGCGCGCATGGCCACGGCGCTGAGCTCAGGGGCCGCGAGCGCTGCAAGTCTGCCACGGTAGCCGCCGATCGGCGTGCGCTTGGCGCCAACGATGACGATGCTGTTCATCGATCGGGCGGCTCCTCGAACAGCTCCCGGCCGATGAGCATGCGCCGGATCTCGTTGGTCCCGCCGCCGATGTCGTAGAGCTTGGCGTCGCGCAACAGCCGGCCGACCGGCGCGTCGTTCATATAGCCGCGCGCGCCCAGGCTCTGTATGGATTCCAAGGCGACGTTGACGGCGGCCTCCGAGGCGAAGAGCAAGCACGCCGCCGCATCCTTGCGCGATCGCAGGCCGCGGTCAAACTGCTCGGCGACACGGTAAACATACGCCCGCGCCGCTTGCAATCGCGTATACATATCCGCCAGCTTAGCCTGCATCAGCTCGAAGCTGCCGATGGGCCGACCGAATTGTCGGCGCTCGCGCAGATAGGGGAGGACGGTGTCGATGGCCGCCTGCATGATCCCGAGCGGTCCGCCCGCGAGGACCAGCCGCTCCGAGTCCAGACCCTGCATGAGGATGCGCA
>Ga0136622_10001105_pt1 | contig 11194 bp, 8 predicted proteins | sample AntDrymUQ4482106_2_FD_104803 | JGI IMG/M metagenome (GOLD analysis project Ga0136622, IMG submission 104803) | Polar desert sand microbial communities from Dry Valleys, Antarctica - metaG UQ448 (21.06) | ecosystem: Environmental > Terrestrial > Soil > Desert | place: Antarctica: Dry Valley...
ATCGCCGCGACCAGCGTGGACATCGACCGCTCGTCGAGACGGATCTTCGCGTAGGTCAGGTCGCCGTCGTTGAGCAGAAGCAGGTCCGGCTGCCGCTGACCGATCAGTTTGGGGATCTGCGTGCGCTCGCCGCTGATGTCGGTCTCCACCGACGCGCGAAGCAGCAGCCGGCTGCCCCTCTCCCCGTCCTCGGACACGTCGTAGAGGCCGATCGCGATCCGGTGCCGGCGGATCGTCGGGAAGTCGGGGTGCGCGGACTGCACCACCTCGAAAGAGGAGAAGCTCCCGCTGCCGTCGGTGTCGAAGCGTGGACGCAACGTGTTCACGCCCGGAGTCTGCAGCCACTCCTGTGCCCACGCGCGCAGGTCGCGCCCCGACGCCTCCTCCAACGCGCCGAGGAGGTCCGCCAGCTCGCTGTTGCCGAACTCATGCTTCTTGAAGTAGGCGCGCAGACCCCGCAGGAAGTCTTCCTGACCGACCCACGCGACGAGCTGCTTGAGTGCGGAGGCGCCCTTGGCGTAGGTGATCCCGTCGAAGTTGACCTCCACCGCGGTGAGGTCGTGGTTGTCGGCGGCCACCGGGTGCGTCGAGGGCAGCTGGTCCTGTCGGTAGGCCCAGTTCTTGCGGGAGTTGGTGAACCCGGTCCACGCCTCGGCGTACTTGGTGGCTTGCACGGAGGCGTGGTGCGCCGCCCACTCGGCGAACGACTCATTGAGCCAGAGGTCGTCCCACCACTTCATGGTTACCAGGTCGCCGAACCACATGTGGGCCATCTCGTGCAGGACGGTGTTGGCGCGCTGCTCGAAGAACGAGCGCGTCTGCCTACTGCGCGGCAGGTAGTCGTCGCGGAAGGTGACGCATCCGGCGTTCTCCATCGCGCCCATGTTGTACTCCGGCACGTAGAGCTGGTCGTACTTCCCGAACGGGTACGGGTAGTCGAAGGCCGTCTCGAAGTAGCCGAAGCCCGCCTTCGTGACCTCGAGCAGCTCGTCGATGTCGAGGTACTCCTTCATCGACTGCCGGCAGTAGTGCCCGAGCGCGATGTCGCCGCCGAGACCGGGATACGAGTCGAGCACCTCGTGGTACTCACCGGCGACGATGGCGGTGATGTACGTCGACATCCGCTCGGTCTCGGGGAAACGCCAGACGGCGGCAACCGCGTCCCCGTCCTCGACGTCCACCGACTCGGGCTGCGGGGTGGGCGCGTTGGAGACCACCTTCCACTCCACGGGCGCGGTGACGGTGAAGGTGAACCGAGCCTTGAGGTCGGGCTGCTCGAAGGTGGTGTAGACGCGACGAGCGTCGGGGACCTCGAACTGCGTGTAGGTGTAGACGCGGGCGTCCGCCGGATCGACGAAGCGGTGCAGCCCCTCACCGGTGTGGCTGTACCTGCAGTCGGCGACCACCCGCAGGACGTTGGACTCCTCGAGGTCGTCGAGCCGGATCCGGCTGTCGCGGTAGGTGACCGCGGGGTCGAGTGTCTTGCCGTTGAGGGTGATCTCGTCGACGACGGCGTCGACCAGGTCGGCGAAGCTCGCGCCGCCGGGCGTCGAGCAGTGAAACGCGATCTCCGTCGTGGACCGGAACACCTTGTCGCCGGTGGTCAGGTCGAGGTCTACCGCGTAGGAGTCGACGGAGAGCAGATCGGCGCGCTCCTGCGCCTCGTCGCGGGTGAGGTTCGTTCCGGGCATTGCGCGATCCTCCCACCCGCGTCGTACCTCCAGAAAGCCGGGAATAGCCACCCACGTATTGGGCATTGCCCACATGAACGCAACTACCGCACTCGAGGAGCCGTGGTTCGCATGACCAGCACCGCCGAACGTGTCCCCGTCGACTTCTGGTTCGACCCCACCTGCCCCTGGGCCTGGATGAGCTCACGATGGCTGCTCGAGGCCGAGAAGGTGCGCAGTATCGCACCCAGCTTCCACGTGATGAGCCTGGCCGTCCTCAACGAGGACAAGGAGGGGCTCTCCGAGAGCTATCGGGAAGGTCTGCGCAGCGCCTGGGGACCGGTGCGGGTCTGCATCGCCGCGGCCCAGGCCGCAGGCGACGAGGTGTTGCTGCCGCTCTACACCGCCCTGGGCCGACGGATCCACCTCGAGGGCCGCACTGCCGACCGCGAGCTCGTCGAGGAGGCCCTCCGCGAGGTGGACCTCCCGGTCTCGCTGGCTCAGGCGATGGACAGCGAGGAGTACGACGAGGCGCTCCGCAAGTCCCACGACCGGGGGATGGACCAGGTGGGACTCGACGTCGGGACGCCGGTGATCAGCGTGGACGGCGTGGCGTTCTTCGGTCCCGTCGTGACCCCCGCGCCGAAGGGCGAGGACGCCGGCAGGCTGTGGGACGGCACCCTGCTCGTCGCCGGCACCCCCGGCTTCTACGAGCTCAAGCGCACCCGCGAGGCGGATCCCGACTTCACCTGAGCCGGTCCGTCGTCGCGAAAACCGGGTCGGCCGCGCGCCGACACACCACTAGGATCGCCCGATGAGTCGCGTCCTGTCCGCCGTCGCATGGCCCTATGCCAACGGTCCGCGCCACATCGGCCACGTCGCCGGTTTCGGCGTACCCTCCGACGTCTTCAGCCGCCACATGCGGATGGCCGGACACGACGTGCTGATGGTGTCCGGGACCGACGAGCACGGCACCCCGATCCTCGTCGCGGCAGACGCCGAGGGCGTCTCGGCCAAGGAGCTCGCCGACCGCAACAACCGGATCATCTGCCAGGACCTCGCCGCTCTCGGCCTCTCCTACGACCTCTTCACCCGGACGACGACGCGCAACCACTACGCGGTGGTCCAGGAGATGTTCACGACCGTCCATCGCAACGGCTACATGGTGGAGCAGACGACCCAGGCGGCGATCTCGCCCTCGACGGGCCGCACCCTCCCTGACCGCTACATCGAGGGCACCTGCCCGATCTGCGGTTACGACAGCGCGCGTGGCGACCAGTGCGACAACTGCGGCAACCAGCTCGACCCGACCGACCTCGGCAGCCCGCGCAGCCGGATCAACGGCGAGGAGCCACGATTCGTCGAGACCCAGCACTTCTTCCTCGACCTGCCGGCGCTGGCCAACGCCCTGAAGCAGTGGCTCGACGAACGCGAGGCATCCGGGACGTGGCGCCCGAACGTGATCAAGTTCAGCCAGAACATCCTCGAGGACATCAAGCCGCGCGCCATGACCCGCGACATCGACTGGGGCATCCCCGTGCCCTTGGACGGCTGGCGCGAGCAGCCGACCAAACGGCTCTACGTCTGGTTCGACGCGGTGATCGGCTACCTGTCCGCGTCCATCGAGTGGGCACGGCGCTGTGCAGAACGGGACGGGGGTGACCCCGAGCGGTGGCGTGACTGGTGGAACGACCCCGCAGCGTTGTCCTACTACTTCATGGGCAAGGACAACATCACCTTCCACAGCCAGATCTGGCCGGGCGAGCTGCTGGCGTACGACGGGCGCGGTGACCGTGGCGGCGAGCCGGGGGAGTACGGCGCACTCAACCTCCCGACCGAGGTGGTCTCCTCGGAGTTCCTGACCATGGAGGGTCGCAAGTTCTCCTCGTCGAAGGCGGTGGTGATCTACGTGCGCGACGTGCTCGAGCGCTACCAGCCCGACGCGTTGCGCTACTTCATCTGCGCCGCTGGGCCGGAGAACCAGGACAGCGACTTCACCTGGGCCGAGTTCGTGCGCCGGACCAACGACGAGCTGGTCGCCGGGTGGGGCAACCTGGTCAACCGCACCGCGACGATGATCGCGGTGAACTTCGGCGAGATCCCACCGGCGGGCGCGCTCAACCCGGCGGACGAGGCGGTGCTCGGCGCCACCCTGACCGGCTTCGAGACCGTCGGCGACCTCATCGAGCGGCATCGGCAGAAGCAGGCCGTCGCGGAGGCGATGAAGGTGGTCGCCGAGGTCAACAAGTACCTGTCGGAGACGGCGCCGTGGAAGCTCGCCAAGGCGATCTCGGACCCGGCCCGCGAGACTGCTCCCGACGACCCCGACCGGGTGCGGCTGGGCACGATCCTGCACGTCACCGCGCAGGCGGTCGCCGACTGCAACCTGATCCTCTCGCCGTTCCTCCCGCATAGCGCGAACGCGGTGGACCGGGTCCTCGGCGGCTCCGGAGCGATCGCGCCGATGCCCGTGATCGAGGAGGTGAGCGACCTCGACAGCGCCGACAGCAATGCAGGGGAGGGGACGACGTACCCGATCCTGACCGGGGACTACTCCGGCACGCCGGCGTGGGAGCGCGCACCGGTCGTCGTGGGCACACTCGTCAAGAAGCCCAGCCCGGTCTTCACGAAGCTGGACCCGTCGGTCGTCGACGAGGAGCTGGCCCGGCTGGACCCGCAGGAGTGACAGGACTGACAGGGTGACCCTGCATCCGCAGGCGGTCGCCGCCCTCGAGCTCTGGGCTGCCGGTCCCAGCGTCACCGACCCGGGTCTCGGGCAGACCGACATCGAGGCGATGCGCGCAGACGCGCGGGCCGCTGCCGGCCAGGAGCACCACGAGGACGTCCACCGGGTCGAGGACGTCGACGCGAACGGTGTCCGGTGCAGGCTGCATGTGCCCACGTCGGACCCGTCGCCGGGCGTCCTGGTCTTCCTGCACGGCGGCGGGTTCGTGTTCGGCGACCTCGACACTCACGACCCACAGGCCCGCAGGCTCGCCAACCGCACCCGTCTGGCGGTGCTCAGCGTCGACTACCGCCGGCCGCCGGAGCACCGTTTCCCCGCTGCACCCGATGACGTCGACACCGCCTTGCGCTGGCTGTGGCGCGCCGGAGAGTCCCGGGGTCTCGACACCGGGCGGATGGCGGTGATCGGCGACAGCGCCGGCGGCAACCTGGCCCTGGTGGCGGCGCTGCGCAACCTCCGCCGGCTATCGGCGACCGTCCTGGTGTACCCGTTCCTCGACCCCTGCACCGACCATGCGTCCTACGACGCCGAGGACGGAGGCATCACCAGGGCGGAGGCGCGCTGGTTCTGGGAGCAGTACGCCGCCAGCCAGAGCGATCTTGCTGATCCTGACCTCGCACCCCTGCGTTCGACACGGGAGCGGCTGAGCCAGCTGCGGGAACCGGTGCTGATCCTGGCCGCCGAGCACGACGTGCTAGTCGACGAGAACCATGACCTCGCCCGGAGGCTCGAGGAGGTGGAGATCGACGTGAGGATCTCGACGTACTCCGGCATGATCCACGGCTTCTGGCGCCACCCGGAGCTGTTCGACGCGGCCGAGGAGTCACTCGCCGAGATCGCGGCCTTTCTCGCCGAGCACGTCTGAGAGACTCGCGCCATGCGCGTCCATCTGGGCTCCGACCATGCGGGCCTCGAGCTCAAGGACGAGCTTGTCGGCTGGCTGGAGGCCCACGGGCACGAGCCGGTGGACCACGGCCCGTTCACCTACGACGCAGCCGACGACTACCCCACCTTCTGTATCCGGGCGGCGGCTGGAGTCGCCGCCGACCGTGAAGCCGCGGAGCCCGGTCTGGGCATCGTGATCGGCGGCTCGGGCAACGGCGAGCAGATCGCCGCGAACAAGGTGGAGGGCGTGCGCGCGGCTCTGGTGTGGAACGACGAGACCGCTGCCCTAGCCCGACAGCACAACGACGCCAACGTGATCTCCGTGGGCGCCCGCATGCACTCGGTCGAGGAGCTGAAGCGCTTCGTCGAGACCTTCCTGTCGACGGCATACTCCAGCGAGGAGCGGCACGACCGCCGGATCGCGATGATCGCCGACTACGAGCAGAGCGGCCGGCTCCCACCGCTTCCCGCATCGGACACTCGCGGCTGAGATGCCCGAAGGCCACACGCTCCACCGGCTCGCGCACGCCATCGACGAGCAATTCGCCGGACAGATCGTCGCCGCGTCCAGCCCGCAGGGCCGGTTCGCGGACTCGGCGAGCCTGGTCGACAACACCGTCCTGGAGGGTGCGGAGACGTGGGGCAAGCACCTGTTCATCGGGTTCGAGGGCCTGCGCCACGTGCACGTGCACCTCGGCCTCATCGGGAGCTTCCAGGTGCAGGCAGGGCCTCCGCCCCTTCCGGTCGGCCAGGTGCGGCTGCGGCTCGAGGCGCGCACCCCTCCGGCGTACGCCGACCTTCGTGGCGCGACCACCTGCGAGCTGGTGTCCGACGAGGGGCGCCGAGCGATCGTGGACCGGCTGGGTCCCGACCCGCTGCGCGAGGACGCCGACCCGGGGGGTGCCTGGGCGCGGATTGGCCGGAGCCGGGCACCCATCGGTGCTCTGCTGATGGACCAGGAGGTGCTGGGCGGCGTCGGCAACGTGTACCGCGCCGAGCTGCTGTTCCGGCACCGGATGCACCCGCTCCGGCCGGGGAACACGCTGCGGCTCGCTCAGTTCCTCGCGATGTGGACTGACCTCGTCGACCTGATGCGCTACGGAGTGTTGACGGGGCGCATCGACACCGTGCGCCCCGAGCACACGCCGGAGGCGATGGGGCGTGAGCCCCGCCGGGACGACCACGGTGGGGAGGTGTACGTCTACCGACGGCACGGTCAGCCGTGCCTGGTGTGCGGTGCGAAGGTGCGCACCGACACGCTCGTGGCGCGCAACCTCTTCTGGTGTCCTCGGTGCCAGCCGAGGTTCCGCTCGAGAGCCCGCTCACGGTGAGGGAAGGGCAAACGGGCGCCATCGGGTGACGATTCGCGCAAAGCGCGGCGGCCCTGAGACCGCGACACTAGGCTCGAAGCGTGGTGGCAGCGGGACAAAACGGCCGGCTGACGCGCGGTCCCGTGCGTCGGCGGTTCAGCCGTCGCTGGAACCTTGTCGTCCGTCGCACCCGCGAAGGGGACCTCGCTTGGAGCGTGGTGCTCGCGGTCGCTGCCGTGGTGCTGGGCTACGGCATGCTGGCCTTTGACAACTGGGTCACCGCGAGCGCGCTGGTCGTGCCGATGGTGCTGGCCAACCTGGTGCTCGGACCGCGCACCCTCCCGTGGTTCGTCGTGTTCTCGATGCTCGTGCTGGTCGTCGCGGTGAGCAGCAGCCCGAACCTCGACGGCCGGTGGATCGGAGCCATCGTGGTCGCGTTCACCGTCGGCCTGGTCATCCTGGTCTCCTCCTTCCGTCGGTCGCGGCTCGGTGTCGCCGGGGCTCGGGGAGAGTCGATGCTGGTCGACCTCCGTGACCGGATCTCGAAGCAGAGCCAGATCCCCGAGCTCCCCGAGCAGTGGTACATCGACGCGGTAATGCGGTCGGCCGGAGGGTCGTCGTTCGCCGGCGACTTCTTCGTCGCCAGCAAGGCAGGGGACGGCAAGCAGCTCGAGGTGGCCGTGGTCGACGTGTCGGGCAAGGGGGAGCAGGCAGGGACCCGCTCGCTTCTGCTCTCCGGAGCCTTCGGTGGACTCCTCGGCACGTTGCCGGCCCGCGAGTTCCTTCCCGCGGCCAACGAGTACCTCTTGCGCCAGGACTGGAGCGAGGGGTTCGCCACCGCGGTGCACCTGTCCCTGGACCTGATCACCGGGGACTTCGAGCTGCGGTCCGCGGGACACCCGCCAGCGGTCCAACTGATGGCGGGCTCGGGGCGCTGGGTGACCCATGAGGTCGAGGGCCCGGTGCTCGGGCTGATGCGGCCAGCGGACTACTGCGTCATCGTCGGCAAGCTCTCGGTCGGAGATGCGCTGCTGCTCTACACCGACGGGCTCGTCGAGACCCCACAACGCGACATCTCGCTCGGCATCGACCGGCTCGTCGGGCGCGGGGAGCGTCTGCTCAGCAAGGGCTTCGACCGTGGCGCACGCCGGATCGTCGACGAGCTGGGCTCGGTCGACGACGACCAGGCGCTGCTCCTGCTCCACCGCCGCTGACCCACCGATCCGGTGGTTTCGAGAGGCTCGCAGGCTCGCTCCTCAACCACCTGATCAAGGTGCGGAGCGGATGACGGGAATCGAACCCGCGTCATCAGTTTGGAAGACTGAGGCTCTACCATTGAGCTACATCCGCGTGCCGACGAGCCACATGCGGGCTTCGCAGCGCGTCAATGGTGCCACACACGCTGAGCGGCCCGAACAGACGCGACCGCGGACCCGAGCCGAGGCTCGGGCGCAGTTGCAGTACACCCAGCGCGCCGCTCCGGCAGCCGGAGACCTTGGGTTCGAGACGTCCCTATAGTCGAAGGGCGAAGATGCAGGTCAGCGCGCTGATGACGGGTCTACGATGCGATCGTCGCAGCGGGGTGTGGCGCAGTTTGGTAGCGCGCCTGCTTTGGGAGCAGGAGGCCCCCGGTTCAAATCCGGGTACCCCGACCATCCGGCGGTCAATGCGTCAGGACTCGAGACGCGGGACGAAGTGCTGCCGGACGTGAGCCGCCTCATCCACCTGAACGGGCCTCCGGGAATCGGGAAGTCCACTCTGGCCAAACGCTACGTGGACGCACATCCGCGAGTCCTGAACTGCGACGTCGACGTGCTCAGGGGGCTCGTCGGTGGATGGGAGGGCGACTTCGCAGGCTCCGGGGCGCTGATCAGGCCGGCGGCACTGGCAATGATTCGGGCCTACCTCGCTGGTGGTCACGATGTCGTGTTGCCACAGATGTTGATCGATCCCGACGAGGTCGTGCGCTTTGAGGCATGTGCCACTGAGGTGGGTGCGCAGTTCATCGAGCGTGTCTTGATGGATACCCCGGAAGCCACTGTGGCGCGTTTCCATCGTCGCGGGGCATTGCAGCCGGAGGAGCCGTGGCACGATCAGGTGCGGGCCATCGTCGCTGCGAGCGGCGGCGACGAAGAGCTGACCCGGTGTCACGCCGCACTCGGACGTTTGCTCACTGTGCGTCCGAACGCGGTTCTCGTATCCAGCCCAGAGGGGGCGATAGATGACACCTACCGCTCGTTCGTGGACTCGCTGAGCTGACACGACGCCCGCACGCCCGTTTCATCGGCCCAGTCTGGCGCGTATCCGACGACTGTTGAGCGTGGCCTAGGCTGGGCCGACCCGAACAGCCGAGGAGAGCACCCGTGAAGAGCGCCGTCGAGACGCTAGGACCCACCCGAGCCAAGCTCACCATCGAGGTTCCCTTCGAGGAGCTGAGGCCGAGCCTCGACGCTGCCTACAAGAAGATCGCCAAGCAGATCAACGTCCCCGGCTTCCGCAAGGGGAAGGTGCCGCCGATGGTGATCGACCGGCAGGTGGGTCGCAACGTGGTCCTCGACGAGGCGATCAACGAGGCGCTGCCACGCATGTACATCCAGGCGTTGCAGGACAACGACGTGCAACCGCTTGCACAGCCGGAGATCGACGTGACCCGGTTCGAGGACAACGAGGCATTGGAGTTCACCGCCGAGGTCGACGTACGTCCAGGCATCGAGCTGCCCGACTACGAGGGCATCGAGGTGACGGTCGACGACATCGTGGTCAGCGACCAGGACGTCGAGGAGCAGGTCCAGTACCTTCGCGAGCGCTTCGCCTCCCTGAGCGATGTGGACCGGGAGGCAGCCGACGGCGACTTCGTGGTCATCGACCTCAGCGCCTCGGCAGACGGCGAGCCCGTCGAAGGGGCCGAGGCGACGGAGATGAGCTACCAGGTCGGGCGAGGCGGGATGCTCGAGGGGCTCGACGAGGCGCTGACCGGGATGCGAGCGGGGGAGCAGCGCACCTTCGGCTCGCAGCTCCTGGGCGGAGATCTCGCCGGTGCCGACGTCGACGTGAGTGTCACCGTGAGCGCTGTCAAGGAACAGCAGCTGCCCGACCTGGACGAGGACTTCGCACAGCAGGCCTCGGAGTTCGACACGGTCGAGGAGCTTCAGGAGGACGTGCGCGCCCGCCTGGCCCGCGGGCAGCGGCTCGAGCAGGCGGCGGCGGCGCGCGACCGGGTGCTCGAGGAGCTTCTCGGCAGGGTCGAGGTCCCGCTGCCGGACGGTGTCGTCGGTGACGAGCTCCGGGCGCGGAAGGAAAGCATCGAGCAACAGCTCGCCTACGCCCAGATGACGATGGAGCAGTACCTCGAGTCCGAGGAGCTGAATGCCGAGGACTTCGAGGCAGACCTCGACCAGCGCGTCCGCGCCGCCGTCGCCGCGCAGTTCGTCCTCGACGAGGTGGCCAAGAAGGAGTCCATCGGGGTCGAGCAGTCCGAGCTCTCTGAGCACATCTTCCGCCGCGCGCAGCAGTCCGGCCAGAACCCCGACGAGTACGCCAAGCACATGGTCGAGCACAACCACATTCCCGAGATGGTGGCCGAGGTCGTCCGGGGCAAGGCGCTGGCGCGCATCGTCGAGAGCGCCAAGGTCGACGACGAGTCGGGGAACCCGGTGGAGCTGAAGCTGCTGCAGCCCGACGGCAGCATCGGCGAGCCCGTAGCTGCGGAGGTGCCCGACGAGACCGACCCCGCCACGCCGTGAACAGCTCCAAGATCGGTCTCGCGGGTGCGGGAGCGCTCGCCGGCGACTACGCTGACGACCTTCTCGTGGGTACGGCGCGTGAGGTGCACGCGGCCATAGCGCGGCGGGTCTTCGGCTCCGGCACCCACGGGCCTCGGCTCACCCGGACCCTCCACGACGGCGTCTCCCACGCCGTCTACGCCGGTCTGAGCGGGGGAGTGCGCACTGTGTCGGCCGGACTGCGAGCCGCAGAACGACGCGGGGTCGGACCTCGCCTGGAGGACAGCCCCCGAGGTCGCTTCATGCTCTCGGCCGTCAACGGGTTGATCGGTGACCGACTGGCTGAGGAGCGCCCGGAGTTTGCGATCCCCCTCGCCGTGCGCGTTGAGGGCCAGGACGTGCCGCTGGACGGGGCACATCTGCAGCGCGCGTTTCCGCGGGCAACGGGTGACGTCGCTGTGTTCCTGCACGGCCTGTCCGAGAACGACGAGCACTGGAACCGCCACCGGGACCGGACCGGCGGCTCCTACGGTGACCGGCTGGCCGCCGAGACCAGCTGGACCCCGGTCTTCCTCCGCGCCAACACGGGCGTGTCGGTGGCCGACAACGCGGTCGCTGTCGCCGGCCTGCTGGACCAGCTGGTCTCCGCATGGCCAAGCGAGGTGCGGCGGATCGCCCTGGTCGGGCACTCCATGGGCGGGCTGGTCCTGCGGGGAGCATGCGCCGTGGCGAGCGACGCCGAGCCCGCGTGGACCTCACTGGTCAGCAACGTGGTGACGCTGGGGACGCCTCACCTCGGTGCGCCGATGGCCAAGACCGTCCATGCCGGGGTGAGGGCGCTCGGTCAGTGGCCGGAGTCGG
>Ga0136622_10001106_pt1 | contig 11194 bp, 8 predicted proteins | sample AntDrymUQ4482106_2_FD_104803 | JGI IMG/M metagenome (GOLD analysis project Ga0136622, IMG submission 104803) | Polar desert sand microbial communities from Dry Valleys, Antarctica - metaG UQ448 (21.06) | ecosystem: Environmental > Terrestrial > Soil > Desert | place: Antarctica: Dry Valley...
CAACGCCCGGCTCTCGAACGCTCTCGGATTGTTAGCCGAGTGCCGACAGAACATGGGCGACCTGCAAGCGGCCCGGGCGGCGATCGACGAGGCGGTGAGGCTAGCCTGCGACCTCAACGACAAGCACCGACTCGGCGATGCGTTGGGGGCTCTTGGCAATTTCGGGATGGACGCGCAGAACTTCGAGCGTGCACTGGAGCATCTGGAAGCCGCAGCGGACATCTTCCACGGACTGGGCCACGAACTGCAAGCCCTGCGAGCTCGTCACAACATCGCCTGCACGCTGCGGTCGATGGGGCGACCCGGCGACGCCGAAAGACAGATGCGACAACAGATTCCGCAGGCTCTGCGGTTGGGGTCACCCGAGCTTCATAGCGCGTTGGCCGAGGACTACGGCGCAGTGCTCGCCGAACTCGACCATCACCAGCCTGCCGCCCGGCTGCTGGGGGCCGCCGACGCCATGCGGGCACGCCTCGGGACCCCCCGTCAACCTGGCCAAGAAGCCGACATCGCCGAAGCCTTCGCCAAAGCCCGAGCGGCCCTACCCGCACAAGACTGGGACGAGCACTACCAGCACGGGTACACCATGACCATCGAGGACCTCCTCACCGAACTACACGCCAACCCGCCCGCTGGTTGAAAACGATATTACAAAACGTTGCGCCCGGTTTCAGGTCGGTGGCGTGAAGGTGACGGCCTGGGTGGGGTGGCTGCGTCCGAGACGCAAAGCTGCGACCTGCAGCAGCACCGACGACGGCGACAGCTGGCTGAGCGCGTCGAGGAAGGCGTCTCCATCGATCCGCAGCAGCCGCGCCGGCGTGGTCGCGGTCACCGTCGCGGTACGGGGCCGGCCGCCGATCAAACCGATCTCGCCGAAGTCGACGTGCTGCTCGCGTTCTACGACTACCCCGCCGAGCACTGGATCCACCTGCGTACCACGAACCCGATCGAGTCGACCTCCGCCACCGTCCGGCTCCGCCAACGTGTCACCAAGAGACCAGGCTCCCGCGCCGCCGGCGGGGCGATGGCGTTCAAGCTCATCGAGTCCGCACAAGCCAGGTGGCGCGCCGTCAACGCACCCCACCTCGTCGCCCCGTCCGCGCCGGCGCGAAGCTCGAGAAGGACAAACTCGTCGAACGACCCGACGAGCAAGAAGGCGAGCAACGAGTCACATGACACCCGATCCACAGGTCTTGACTATTCCTCGGGCTTCAATGCCGACATCCTCAGACGATGGCAAAGCCAAGGCGCCGGTGAGCGCCCGCGACTCCTACGAGTTGCTGCGCGCCCGCGGTTATAGGTCGGCTCCCGATCTGGCCCAACTGCAACGCCAACTCCTTAACTTGGCAATCGAGGCTGCGAAGCCCCTCCCATTCGATCAATGGGAGGGGCTAGGGCTGATCTCGCCCGACGCCTGACACGGGCGAGGACTCCGCTACTCATCCGTGATCTTTGTGTGGCAGACCCATCCAGTTCGCGGGCGCGACCCGCGATCTTCAAGCGAAATACTCCCGAATGGGGGGAGCGCGAAATGCGGCCGCTTTTCCACGTTATACCTCGCTAATGCCATCCACTAAAGGTGGAAATCACGGTCGAATATTGAGATAATGAAGATGTCCCACGGCTGGCCAGGGAAGCCGGGGTTGCGGCCAATCCGATTGCACGATCTGCGTCATGGGGCGGCGTCACTACGGCTGGCGGCCGGTGTGCCCATCGCCGCGGTGTCGAAGGAGCTCGGCCACAGTTCGATCACGATCACCGCCGACACGTACTCTCATCTGCTGGCCGGTTCCGCGCGCAGGTCGGCCGAGGCGGCAATGAATCTGGTCCCGCGCGGGACCGGCGTTCCCACATCGTTCCCACAAGTATCTGCGAAGGACGGAGGCCGCCTTCGCGAGGGGGGAAACAGCCTGGTCGGAGGTGGTGCGCCATCAGGGACTCGAACCCCGAACCCGCTGATTAAGAGTCAGCTGCTCTGCCAATTGAGCTAATGGCGCGCGGACGCAAGGCTACCAGCCGGTCAGAGGCCCATGAAATCCAGAATCGCGTGCGCCGCGTTGTGGCCAGCGATGCCGCTGACCGCCCCGCCACGGCGCGCTCCGCTGCCGCACAGCAGGATCCTGGGGTACGCCGTCTCGACCCCCCACCGGCGGCCGGGATCCTCCGCGGACTCGGTGCCGTCGAGCCACGGCCACGCCAGGTCCCCGTGGAAGATGTGGCCGCCGGGCATGGCGAGCGCCTCCTCGACGTCTTGCGGCGTCTTGGCCTCGATGCACGGTCGACCGTCGGCGTCGGTGCTGATGACGGACTCGATCGGCTCGTCGAGGTGACGATCGAGCCCCGCGAGCGCGCGCGCGACGGCCTCGGCGCGGCCGGCAGCCGGATCGTCGCCGAACACCTGCGGCGGTGTGTGCAGCCCGAAGTACGTCAGGGTGTGCGCACCCGATGCGGCCAGGTCGGCGCCGAGGATCGTCGGATCTGTCAGCGTGTGGCAGTAGATCTCTCCCGGGACCGGCTGCGGCAACGCGCCCCCGGCCGCCGTGGCGTACGCGGACTCCAGGACGGAGTACTCCTCGTCCAGGTGCAGGGTCCCGGCGAACGCGGTGGCGGCGTCCACGCCAGAGCGCAGGCGAGGGAGCCGGTCGACGAGCAGGTTGATCTTCAGCTGCGCGCCAAGCGGCCGGTCGGCCGCGGGCACCGGGTGACCCCGCAGGCCGTCCAGGACCGCCGGCGCGGCTCCGCACAGCAGCCAGTCGCTCTCGATGACCTCCTCACCGTCGGGACCGGCGTAGGTCGTGTGCGCACCTGACTCGTCGGACGAGATGGAGGTGACGGTGCAGCCGGTACGGATGTCGGCACCGGCGACCCGGGCGACCCGGGCGAGCTCGCCGGTGACCGCCCCCATGCCGCCCACCGGTACCCGCCACTCGCCGGTGGCGTTGCCGATGAGGTGGTAGAGGAAGCACCGGTTCTGGACCAGGGTCTCCTCGCGCAACGAGGCGAAGGTCCCGATCAGCGCATCGGTGGCGACCACCCCGCGTACCAGGTCGTCGTCGAACCGGTCCTCAATCGTCACGCCGAGCGGTTCCTCGACCACCGCTGCCCAGATCTGCCGGTTGCAGAGGCTCGCCACCTCCGCGGCGGGGGGCAGCGGCGCGAGCAGCGTCGGCGCGACGGCTTGCGCGAGTTCGCCGACCTCGGCGTAGAAGCGTTGCCACGCGGCGTACTCGGCATCGGTGCCCGTCAGCTCCAAGAACGACTGCCGGGTCGCGGGACCCTCGAGGTGCTCGATCAGCAGCCCCGACGCCGAACCGTCGCGCGACGTGGGGGAGTACGAGGCGGTAGCCCGCGAGCGCAGCTCGAGGTCCAGCCCGAGATCGGTGATGAGAGCCTCGGGCATCAGGCTGACCAGGTAGGAGTAGCGCGACAGGCGGGCGGCGACACCTGGGAACGGTTCTGCGCTGACTGCGGCCCCACCGGTCGTCTCGAGGCGTTCCAGCACGACCGTGTGGAGACCCGCGCGAGCCAGGTAGGCGGCGGCGACGAGGGCGTTGTGCCCGCCGCCGACGATGGTGACGTCTGCGCGTTGTGTCATGCCCGAAGCGTAGGGCGCGAGCAGAGCGGTCCGGGCGCGGGCCGAGTACCGTGCTGGGGTCGGGGCAGCGTCCCGGTCGTGTCGACGAAGGAGACAGCACGGTGGAGCGCTTCGAGAACCGGGTCGTCGTCGTTACAGGCGCGGCCGCGGGCATCGGCGCGGCGACGGCTCGGCGCTTCTCGGCCGAGGGCGCCATCGTCGTGCTCGCCGACCGGGACGAGCCCGGGCTGCGGGACGCGGCAGCAGACCTTCCCGGCGAACGCACGATGACGCACCTGACCGACGTGGCGGACCACCACCAGGTCACCGAGCTGGTGGCGGCGACGATCGAGGCATTCGGCCGCCTCGACGTGCTGGTCAACAACGCCGGCGTCGTCACCGGCGGGCCGATCGCCTCCGCCGAGCCGGCGGACTTCGAGCAGGTGATGGCGGTCAACGTCGGCGGCGTGTTCCACGGCTGCCGGGCCGCTTTGCCGTACCTGATCCAGACCAAGGGATGCATCGTCAACACGGCTTCGGTGTCCGGGCTCGGCGGTGACTGGGGACAGAGCATCTACAACACATCCAAGGGCGCCGTGGTCAACCTCACCCGCTGCCTGGCGCTGGACCACGGCCGCGACGGCGTACGGGTCAACTCGGTGTGTCCCACGATCACGCTGACCGCGATGACGGACCCCATGGCCGACGACGAAGCGCGGATGAGCCGGGTACGCGAACGCATCCCGCTCGGCCGGCCCGGCGAGCCAGACGACGTCGCCGCCGTCATCGCGTTCCTGGCAAGTGACGACGCCGGCTTCATCACCGGTGTCAACCTGCCCGTCGACGGTGGTGTCACCGCATCGAACGGTCAGCCGGACATGCGGTGACCCGAGGGGTGCCGACGGTGTCAGCCCGGAATGCCTGTGCTTAGTTGAGTGTTCAACTATGATGTGGTCATCACCGACGAGGAGTACACCATGCCTGCCGTCACCGCTGCCGACTGGACGGTCCTGCCGCGCGTCATCGCCGCCGGCCCGGGCCGCCCGACCCGCCAGGTGGTCAGCATCACGAACGCGTCGAGCGGCCACGAGGGAGAAGGGTTCCCGGTCCGCCGTGCGTTCGCCGGAATCGATCCGAACCTCCTCGACCCCTTCATCCACATGGACCAGATGGGCGAGGTCGAGTACGCCCCCGGTGAGCCCAAGGGCACGCCGTGGCACCCGCACCGTGGCTTCGAGACCGTGACGTACATGATCGACGGCGTCTTCGAGCACGACGACTCCCACGGCGGCGGCGGGTCGATCACCGACGGCGACACGCAGTGGATGACCGCCGGCTCCGGGCTGCTGCACATCGAGAAGCCACCGGAGTGGCTGGTGCAGGCCGGCGGGCTGTTCCACGGTCTGCAGCTCTGGGTCAACCTGCCCCGCGCGCAGAAGATGTCGGCACCGCACTACCAAGACCTTCGTGCGAGCCAGGTCGGCCTCGCCGCGACCGCCGATGCCGGCGCCCTCATCCGGGTCATCGCCGGTGAGGTCGACGGCGTACGCGGACCCGGGAGCACCCACACCCCGATGGCGATGGTGCACGCCACGGTGCTGGCGACGGCGTCGCTGACGCTGCCGTGGCGCCGGGACTTCAACGCACTTGTCTACGTCATGGCCGGTGACGGGTGGGTCGGACCGGACCGCCGACCGCTGCGCGCCGGACAGCTGGCCGCGCTCGGCGGCGGCGACACCATCAGCCTCGGCGCGTCCGGCACACAGGAGAGCCGCTCGCCGTCGCTGGAGGTCGTGGTGCTCGGCGGGCTGCCGATCCGCGAACCCATCGCGTGGGCGGGTCCCTTCGTCATGAACACCAGGGCCGAGGTCATGCAGGCCTTCGCGGACTTCCAGTCCGGCGCCTTCGGCCAGGTCCCGTCCGAGCGCGCGCCACACGGGGGCGTGCGCGGCGAATACGGCGGCACCCGAGCGCGCCGCTGAGGCGGTCGGCGTAGGTTCGCTCCTGTGGCTGACTACGTGGGAGCGATCGACCAGGGCACCACCAGCACCCGGTTCATGATCTTCGACCACGCGGGCGACGAGGTGGCGCGCCACCAGCTCGAGCACCAGCAGATCCTTCCGCAGGCAGGATGGGTCGAGCACGACCCCGTCGAGATCTGGGAGCGCACCTCCGCGGTGGTGCGGACCGCCCTCGGCGACGCCGGGCTAGGGCCCGCCGACCTCGCGGCCGTAGGCATCACCAATCAGCGCGAGACGACGGTGGTCTGGGACCGGCGCGACGGCAGGCCGTACTACAACGCGATCGTCTGGCAGGACACCCGCACCGATCGCATCGCCTCGGCGCTCGAACGCGCCGGACACGGTGACCTGATCCGCCGGCGCGCCGGCCTCCCGCCAGCGACGTACTTCTCCGGAGGCAAGATCAGGTGGATCCTCGACAACGTCGACGGCGCCCGGACCGCCGCCGAGGAAGGCCACGCGATCTTCGGCAACACCGACAGCTGGCTGGTGTGGCACCTGACCGGCGGTGTCGACGGCGGCGTCCACATCACCGACGTGACCAACGCCAGCCGCACCATGCTGATGGACCTGGAGACGCTGGAGTGGGACGACGAGCTGCTCGCGATCTTCGACATCCCGCGCTCGATGCTTCCCGAGATCCGACCGTCGTCGTCACCTGAGCCGTACGGCATGACGTTGGCGAACGGGCCGCTCGGCGGAGAGGTCGCCCTGACCGGCATCCTCGGGGACCAGCAGGCCGCGACCGTCGGGCAGGTGTGCTTCGCCCCCGGCGAGGCCAAAAACACCTACGGCACCGGCAACTTCATGCTGCTCAACACCGGCACCGAGATCGTGCACTCCAGGAGCGGCTTGCTGAGCACCGTGGCGTACAAGTTCGGCGAGGAGGAGACGGTGTACGCCTTGGAGGGCTCCATCGCCGTCACCGGCTCGGCGGTGCAGTGGTTACGTGACCAGCTCGGCATCATCAGCGGTGCCGCGCAGTCCGAGACGCTCGCGGCGCAGGTCGAGGACAACGGCGGGGTCTACTTCGTGCCCGCCTTCTCCGGTCTCTTCGCCCCGTACTGGCGTTCGGACGCGCGAGGGGCCATCGTCGGCCTGTCGCGGTTCAACACCAACGCGCACCTGGCACGGGCGACGCTGGAGGCGATCTGCTACCAGAGCCGCGACGTCGCCGAGGCGATGGAGAAGGACTCCGGGGTGACCCTGGAAGTTCTCAAGGTCGACGGGGGTGTCACCGCCAACGAGCTGTGCATGCAGATCCAGTCCGACATCCTCGGCGTGCCAGTCAGCCGTCCCGTCGTGGCCGAGACGACGGCCCTCGGCGCCGCGTACGCAGCCGGCCTGGCGGTGGGTTTTTGGCAGAACACCGATGAGCTGCGCGAGAACTGGAACGAGTCGAAGCGCTGGGAGCCGCAGTGGGATGAACAGCGCCGCGACGAGGGTTATGAGCAGTGGAAGAAGGCGGTCACCCGAACGCTGGACTGGGTAGACGTCGACTGACCGGTCACCCTCGAGTCCCGCCCAGCCACGAAAGGTGTCCATGAGATCCGTCCAGTTGTCGCCGATCGCGCGTGCGCGCGCCATGGAACAGATGAGCACGGACGTCCTGGACGTGCTCGTCATCGGCGGCGGGGTCGTGGGCGCAGGCAGCGCGCTCGACGCCGCCACCCGCGGCCTGCGGGTGGGGCTGGTCGAGGCGCGGGACCTGGCCTCCGGCACGTCGAGCCGGTCCAGCAAGCTGGTCCACGGCGGCCTGCGCTACCTGGAGATGCTGGACTTCCGGCTCGTCGCGGAGGCGCTCAAGGAACGCGGGCTGATGCTCCAGCGGCTCGCCCCGCACCTGGTGCACCCGGTGCCGTTCATCTACCCGCTGCGGCACCGGGTCTGGGAACGCGTCTACGCCGGCGCTGGCGTCGCGCTCTACGACGCGATGAGCAAGGCGTCGGGCTACGGCGCCGGGGTACCGGTGCACCGGCACCTGACCAGGCGCGCGGCGCGCAAGATCGCCCCGTCGCTGCGCAAGGACGCGCTCGTCGGCGCACTACAGTACTACGACGCTCAGGTCGACGATGCCCGCCACACGATGTTCCTCGCCCGGACCGCCGCCGCGTACGGCGCGCACGTCGCCACCCGTACACGCGTCGTCTCCATGCTCAAGCAGGGCGAGCGGGTCACCGGCGCGGTGGTGCGCGACCTCGAGGGGGGCGGCGAGTACGAGGTGCGGGCACGCCAGGTCGTCAACGCGACCGGCGTATGGACCGACGACACCCAGTCGCTGACCGGTGAGCGTGGCCACTTCCACGTGCGCGCAAGCAAGGGCATCCATCTCGTCGTCCCAGGCGACCGCATCCGCAGCGACTCCGGCCTCATCCTGCGTACCGAGAAGTCCGTGCTGTTCGTCATCCCGTGGCACCGGCACTGGATCATCGGTACCACCGACACCGACTGGTCGCTGTCCAAGGACCACCCCGCCGCCAGTCGAAGCGACATCGACTACCTCCTCGACCACGTCAACGCGGTCCTTCAGATGCCGCTCACCCATGCCGACGTCGAAGGCGTGTACGCCGGCCTCCGGCCGCTGCTCGAGGGGGAGTCCGAGGCCAGCTCCAAGCTGTCGCGTGAGCATGCGGTCTCACACCCCGCTCCGGGCCTGGTGGTCGTCGCCGGCGGCAAGTACACGACCTACCGCGTGATGGCCAAGGACGCGGTCGACGAGGCCGTCCACGGGTTGGGCTCGCAGCTCGACCGCACGCTCCCTGCGTGCGTCACCGAGGACATCCCGCTGCTGGGGGCGGAGGGTTTCCAGGCGGTCTGGAACCAGCGCCACCTGCTCGCAGCCGACCACGGACTGCACCAGGAACGCATCGAGCACCTGCTCAAGAGGTACGGGACCCTCCTCACCGAGGTGCTCGCGCTCGTCGATGACGACAGTAGCCTCGGTGAACCGCTCGCCGGTGCCGACGACTATCTCCGCGCCGAGGTCGTCTACGCGGCCAGCCACGAGGGGGCTCGTCACCTCGACGACGTGCTCACCCGGCGTACCCGCATCTCGATAGAGGAGTTCGATCGCGGTACAGGCGTCGCCGCCGAGGTGGCCGAGCTGATGGGTCGAGTCCTCGGCTGGGACGACGCGCAGCGGCGGCGCGAGGTCGAGCACTACCTGGGGAGGGTGGAGGCCGAGCGCGAGAGCCAGCAGATGCCCGACGACGAGACCGCCGACGCCGCCCGCAAGGGAGCAGCGGACGTCGTTCCCGTCACCACGTCGTGAGCCAACGCGGCGACGCAGCTCCGCCAGGCCCTGAGCCTTACCTCCCTCGCTGGCACTTACGTCCCCGTCGCTGAGCCTTGACGATTCTGGGCGACACGCCGTCTTGTGAACCGATGTGTGTAAGTCTCAGCGGGAGGGGGAGCCAACGCACGGCGAAAAACCCCCGAGATCACGGAGATCTCAGGGGTTTCGTGGGGTGAGTGACGGGACTTGAACCCGCGACCACCGGCACCACAAGCCGGGGCTCTACCAGCTGAGCTACACCCACCAGGTGCGTACGCACGAAGCGCACACGGACTCAGAGAGTGTAGCGGGTCAGCTCGAGTTCTCGCGTCGCAGGGAGCCGCCGTACGTGGCCGCGAGTCCGCGGGCGGTCTCGCTGTCGGGCCCGGGTTGGGGAGCGAAGACGGCTGCGCGGTAGTAGCGCAGCTCCTCGATGCTCTCCTGGATGTCGGCAAGCGCCCGGTGGTTGCCGCTCTTGAGCGGGGAGGCGAAGTACGCCCGCGGGTACCACCGGCGGGCGAGCTCCTTGATCGAGGACACGTCGACGATGCGGTAGTGCAGGTGAGCCTCGAGCTCGGCCATGTCGCGGGCGAGGAAGGCGCGGTCGGTACCGACGGTGTTGCCGGCCAGTGGCGCCTTGCCCGCCTCCGGCACCAGCTCGCGTACGTACGCGAGGACCGCCTGCTGCGCGTCGTCGATGCTGACGCCGGCGTCGAGCTCACCGAGCAGCCCCGACGACGTGTGCATCGCCGTCACGAGCTCGTTCATCTGTTCCAGCGCGCCCGGTGGCGGCTTGATGACGATGTCGATGCCGTCGCCGAGCACCTCCAGCTCGTAGTCGGTCACGAGGGCCGCGACCTCGATGAGAGCGTCGGCGCCGAGATCGAGTCCGGTCATCTCGCAGTCGATCCACACCAGCTTGTCGTTCACGAGAGACCACCCTAGGCGACGGGCGGCACGGTGATGCGTGTGTGGGTACGTACGACGCCGCGGGTAGCCTGTGAACTCGTGTGCCATCGCGGCGTACCGGGAACCACTTCGCCGACACGCGCGTTGGACGGGTGCAACCGCCCCGTCCCTAACCAGACCCGTGGAGACAGATCACCGTGGCCAGCAACGACGACAAGCGCCAGCGCCAGCAGCGCGCCGAAGCGATGCGCAAGGAACGCGAGAGCGCTGCCCGGCGGCGTCGCAACGGCATCACCGTCGCGATCGTGGTGGTGGTGCTCGCGCTGATCGTGGCGGCGGGGTTCTCGATCAAGTACTACACCGACCAGAACAACGCCCCCGCCGCTGTTCCCACTGGCCTCACCGACGACAACGGCGTTGTCTTCGACCAGGAGACCTCCACCGGTGAGTCCGCAGCAGGCGCCGACCCGATCAGCGTCGTGCTGTACGAGGACTTCCAGTGCCCGGCCTGCAAGGCCTTATTCGACGTCCAGAGTGCGTACATCAAGGAGCAGGTCGACAACGGGACGATCAGCGTCGAGTACCGGCCGATCGCCATCTTGGACCGGGCGAGCGACGGTTACTCCACCCGCGCCTCTGCCGCGTCGGTGTGCGTGGCCGAGGATGCCGGCGCCAAAGCGTTCTATGAGTTCCACAACCTGCTCTACGCCAACCAGCCTCCCGAGGGTGGGACCGGACTGCCAGAGGACCAGGTCGTCTCCTACGCCGAGGAGGTCGGTGCCGACGCAGCGGCGGCGTGCATCGAGGACGGAACGTACGAGAAGTGGGCCGAGGAGGCGACCAGCGCGGCGTCCGTCGACGGCATCAGCGGCACGCCGACCGTCCTCGTCGACGGCAAGCTCGTCGAGAACCCCACAGCCGAGCTCGAGACCGCGGTTGCCGCTGCGGGCTGACCCCTAGGTGCGCCCGGCAGGACTCGAACCTGCAACCTACGGATTAGAAGGCCGTCGCTCTATCCATTGAGCTACGGGCGCTCGCCCGACAAGCCTATCTGCGTCGCTGACCGAGCGGAGGCACGACTACTGTCGTGGTGTGTCCGCTCCTCGGCCCGTCGCTCCGCAGCTCGCACCCGCCCGCGGACCAGGGGCGTTGCCGCCCTACGTCGACCCGTTCCGTCAACGCGGCCAGACGCTGCTGATCGTCCTGGTCGTGCTCACCGCACTCCTCGGCATCGCCGCCACCATCTTGCTGTCGGTCGGCGCGGGCAAGGTCGCCGGGACGAGCCTGGTGCTGACGTACGCGCTGGTGCCGATGCCGTTCCTGCTGGCCGCGTTCTGGTGGCTGGACAGGTACGAACCCGAGCCACGGCGGTACAAGTGGGCGGCGTTCGTGTGGGGTGGTGTGGTCGCCGTCGCG
>Ga0136622_10001107_pt1 | contig 11183 bp, 10 predicted proteins | sample AntDrymUQ4482106_2_FD_104803 | JGI IMG/M metagenome (GOLD analysis project Ga0136622, IMG submission 104803) | Polar desert sand microbial communities from Dry Valleys, Antarctica - metaG UQ448 (21.06) | ecosystem: Environmental > Terrestrial > Soil > Desert | place: Antarctica: Dry Valley...
CAGCGACGATCAGCACCACCGGGGCGACGACGCGCGCGGTCCAGCTCGCCGGCCCGCGCTCCGGCTTGCGCTCGCTCCCTCGGGCTTCCATCGGGCGAGCAATCGTAGGCGCTGCGGCCTCGGCGAGGCCACGGTGGCCGCTTCAGCGGGCAGCCTGTTGCGATACCGACCAGAGCTGGTCGCGAAGGCGGGCGGCGGCGGCGGCGGGATCATCGGCTCCCGCGATCGAGCGCGAGACCGGGACCAGCACGGACGCGGGGCCGGCCGAGAAGGCCGGCCCGAGCTCGGAGGCGCTGCCCCCCTGGGCGCCGACCCCGGGGACCAGGAAGATCGAATCGGGCATCAGCTCGCGCAGGCGGGCGAGGTGGCGGGGTTCGGTCGCGCCGACCACCGCCCCCATGCCGCTGAGCCCGTCGGAGCCGGCGAGCCGCGGGGCCCGCTCGGCGACGATCGCCGCGAGCCGCTCGTGAAGGGGCGCGCCACCGGCGGCAAGATCGAGCAGGTCGGCGGCGCCCGGATTCGAGGTTCGCACCAGCGCGAAGACGCCGGCGCCGCTCGCGTTCGCCGCCTCGATCAAGGGCTCGAGCGCGTCGCCGCCGAGCAGCGGGTTGACGGTGGCCGCGTCTGCTCGCAGTCCCTCGACCGCTCCGAACGGCGTCTCCGTGACCCCGAACAGCGCCTGCCCGTAGGCCGAGGCGGTTACGGGAACGTCACCGCGCTTGCCGTCGGCGACGACCAACAGGCCGGCCTCGCGCGCCGACTCGCAGACAAGCTCGAGCGCTCGCCATCCGGGTGCTCCCAGTCGCTCGAAGCAGGCGAGCTGGGGCTTGACCGCGACGCACGCCGGGCCCGCCCGTTCGATCAGCTCACGCGAGTGGGCGACGACGGCGCTCGACGCAGCCTCGGCCGGCGAGTGATGCTCGCTCGCCCGAGACTGCGCCGTGAGCGCGGTCGGGTCCGGGTCGATGCCCAGGCAGACCTGGCTGCGGCGCCCCTCGACGAGGGCCGCGAGCCGGTCCGCGAAGGGCGGCCGGTCTGTCAGCCGCCCTTGACCTTCGACTTCAAACCGGCGCCGGCCGAGAACTTCGGCACCTTGCCGCCGGCGATCGTGATCCGCTCGCCGGTCCGCGGGTTGACGCCCTGGCGGGGTCCACGCTCGGCGACGCTGAACTTGCCGAAGCCGGTGAAGTTGACCTCACCGCCGCCGGCAAGCGAGTTGGTGATGCCGTCCAGTACAGCGTCGACAGCGTCCGCCGCGGCCTTCTTGCTGTCGAAGCCGCTGGAGATCTGCTCGACGAATTCAGACTTGGTCAATGTCTCGTCCTCCTCCTGGGGGTTAGAACCTGTTCCGGTAGGGGGCGTACGCCCGGGGGACGCCAGGACCAAGCGGGACGTCGCCGGCACGGCTCCCTCATGGCAGCGCCATGTGGGAGTTGGGCCGGTGGCGTATCGCGATGTGTGCTGGCGTTCATCCGGGTGTGCGATCACCTAACGGGATAGGTTCTTAGGGCAGCGGCGACCCTAGCAGCGAGGTACGACGCCTAGAACCCCCTTGACGATGCGGGTTAGGCGATCGCCGGTCGAGGCCGCGGGCGGCCTTGCCCTGCGAGCAGCGCCGCGACCACCTCCTCGCCCTGGCGCACCGCGTAGTTGGTGCCGCGATCGTCGGGGTAGACCTGGGTGGTGTTCGCCAGGATCAGGCCCGGCACCGGCGTCTCCAGTGGTGGCATCCGCGAGCGGTGGTTGGGTAGCACCACGGGCTGGCCCGCGGGCTCCTCGAAGCGCCAGCTCTGCCTGATCCAGGCACGGTCGTAGGCGGGGTTGACCCGGCGCAGGCCGGGCTCGTAGAAGGCGAGCAGCTCGTCCGTGTCCTTGGCCAGCAGCTCGTGCGAGCGCGGCAGGTAGTTGGCGACGTAGAGGAAGTGGCGCCCCCGGTAGGGCTTCAGCCCGGTCAGGTTGGCCTGCTCGATCAGGCCGATGAAGCCGAGCTCCGGGTCGGCGACGTTGGTCCAGTAGTAGGGATGGAAGCGGCGGTCGAGCTCGATCAGCAGGCAGAGGGCGGCGAAGTACTCGATCGAGGCGGCCCTGGCGAGGTAGCCCTCGCCGACCTCGCCGGCGAGCCGCGGCTCGAGCAGCTGCTCGAAGATGTCCGAGGGCAGCGCCGCGACCACCGCGTCGTAGCGCTCGGGCTCGCCCGCATGCTCGAATCGGCGCGGGTCGTGGCCGAGCCTGAAGGAGCCCGGCGCCGCCGCGGTGACCGCGAAGCCGCCGTCTGGGTGACGCTCGAGCCGCGCCGCCGGCCGATCGGTCAGCACCCGGCCGCCGCGCTGCTCGATCAGCTCGCGCAGGCGGGCGAAGATCGACTCGAAGCTGCCGCGCGGGTAGACCAGCAGCTCGCCCCTGGCCTCCTCCCCGGTGGCCTGGCGGCGGTTGCGCAGCTTCGCCCACAACCACGCCATCGAGATCTGGTCCGCCTGCTCGCGAAACTTGCCGTAGAGCAGCGGGCCCCAGACGTGCTCCCAGGCCTGCTTGCCCATCACCCGCTCGACCCATTCGCGGATCGTGATCGGCTCGTAGGGCTCGACCGAGTTCGCCCGCTTCTGCAGCCAGAGCGCGCCGAGACCCATCCGCACCCGCGAGATCGGCGACATCGGGGTGAAGCGCAGGAGGTCGAGCGGCGTGGTGAACGGATGCAGCCTGCCGTTGCGGAAGATCGAGACGCTCGACGGCCAGGTCTCGAGCTCGCAGCCGATCTCGGCGCAGAGATCGGCCATCTCTACGTCGCTGGTGAACAGGTGGTGGTAGTAGCGCTCCAGCAGGATCCCGTCGCCGACATCGATCGTCGCCGCCTGGCCGCCGAGGCCGGGCCAGCGCTCGTAGACGTCGGTGGGATGACCGAGCTTGGTCAGGCGGTGGGCGGCGGCGAGGCCGGCGACCCCTGCACCGAGCACGGCGACCCTCACTAAGTGCTGTCCCGGGGATCGCGCTGCGGATCGCTGGAGCGTCCCCGGACGATGTAGAGCGGGCGCTGCTTGACCTCGTCGTAGATGCGCGCGAGGTACTCGCCGATGATCCCGACGGTGATCAGCTGGATCCCGCCAAGCAGCAGGACCGCGAGCAGAACCGTGGTGATGCCAGGCACGAACTCGCCGGCGATCCTGATCCCGATCGCGACCGGGATGCCGAGGAAGGCGATCATCGAGAAGGTGAATCCGAGCACGGTCGCCGCCTGCAGGGGAACATGCGAGAACGAGGAGAGCGCGTCGACCGAGAACCGCAACATCCGTCTCAGCGTGTACTTCGTCTGGCCGGCGAATCGCTGGTCGCGCTCGTACTCGACCGCCGCCTGCTCGAACCCCACCCAGACCGTCATCCCACGCACGAAGCGACTCCGCTCGCGCATCGACCTCACCGCCGCATGGGCCTCGCGGCCGAGCAGGCGAAAGTCGCCCGAGTTCTGGCGCAGGTCGATCTGGGCCAGGCGCGCGAACAGCTTGTAGAACCAACGCGCGGTGACCAGCTTCGAACGGCTCTCGCCGCTGCGCAGGCGACGCACCCCGTAGACGACCTCGGCCCCCTCCCGCCAACGCTCGAGCATCTGCGGGATCACCTCCGGTGGATCCTGCAGGTCGGCGTCGAGGATCACCACTGCATCGCCGCGGGCCTCGTCGAGGCCGGCCGTGATCGCCGCCTGGTGGCCGAAGTTGCGCGACAGCGTCAGCACCCGCACGCGCGGGTCGCGCTGGGCCAGCGCCTCGAGCAGAGCCGGCGATGCATCGCTGCTGCCGTCGTCGACGAGGACAATTTCGATGGGGACCGCTGCGAGCGACTCCGTGACCCGCCGGTAGAACTCCTCGAGCGTGTCCTCCTCGTCGAAGACGGGAGCGACGACGCTGAGCAGGTTGAGCTGACGCTGAGCCTCGGCCACGATCCGGGGGAAAGGTACGCTGCCGTGCCGATGGTGGGGGAACCCGAACGCTGTGCCGCCTGCGGCGCAGCCGACCTGATCCCGCATATGAAGGTGGCCGGGGAGGTCGGGGCGCAGGGCATGATCCCGACCACCAAGCAGTTCGGCAAGGCGCTGGGGGACATCGTTCGCTGCCCGGCCTGCGGCCACATGCAGCTCGACCGCTTCCCCAGCGAGGCCGAGCTCAACGCGGCCTACGCGGAGGCGGCGTCCGACGACTACCTCGCCGAGGAGGCGGGCCAGCGAGCGAGCTTTGCCTCGGTGCTACGCCGGATCGAACGCTTCTGCTCCGCCGGAGCGATCCTCGATGTCGGTTGCTGGGTCGGCTTTCTGCTCGCCGAGGCGCGCGAGCGCGGATGGCGGGAGTGCGTCGGGGTCGAGCCGAGCAGTTTCGCCTCCCGCTACGCGCGCGAGCGCCTCGGCCTCGACGTGCTCGACGAGGACCTGCTCGCCGCCGAGCTGCCGAAGGCGCACTTCGACGTCGCCGTCATGGGTGACGTGCTCGAGCACCTGGCCCAGCCCGGCGAGGCGCTCGAGCGAATCGCCTCGCTGCTCAAGCCAGGCGGCCTGATCGCGCTGACGCTCCCCGACGCCGGCAGCCGAATCGCCCGCCTGCTCGGCCCGCGCTGGTGGTCGGTGTTGCCGACCCATGTCCATTACTTCACCCGCACCAGCGCCGTGACGATGCTCGAACGCCACGGCTACCAGCCGCTCTACGTGGGCACGGACCCGAGGTCATTCACGGTTCGCTACTACCTCGACAAGGGCTCGGGCTACCTGCCTGGGCTCTCGCGCAGATTGATCGCAACAGCCGAGGCGCTGGGCGTCGCCGAGCGGATCTGGACCCCCGACTTCCGCGACCGGATGCTGCTGCTTGCGCGCCGGCCCGACCCCCTCCTGCAACCGAGGGTGATCTAGATTGGCGCCGATGCGCGAGCGATCCCTACGGCTGAGTCCGCGGGCGTTTCGCGAGCGTCGCGCCTATCGACGGATCCAGCGCCGACTCGCCGCCCCACGGCTGATCGCGGCGTTCGCCGACGCCTACCCGGAGGCCTTCTTCATCGAGATCGGGTCGAACGACGGCGAACAACACGACTTCCTGCGTCCGCAGATCCTCGCCAAGGGGTGGCGGGGGGTGATGGTCGAGCCGGTGCCGCATGTGTTCGCGAGACTGCAGCGAAACTACGGCGATCTCGATCGGGTCGCGCTGGAGAACGTTGCAATCGCGGAGCGCGACGGCGAACTGCCCTTCTTCCACCTCAGCGAGGCGGGGCCCGAGGATCAGCTGCCGCGCTGGTACGACGCGATCGGATCCTTCAGCCGCGAGCAGGTGCTCGGACACAGCGGGCAGATCCCCGAGATCGAACGACGCATGGTCGAGACACGGGTGACCTGCTTGAGCTTCGACTCGCTCTGTCGTCGCCACGCCGTCGCCGAGCCCGACCTGCTGCTGATCGACGCCGAGGGATACGACGCGGAGATCCTCGGCAGCATCGATCTCGCCAGCTGCCATCCGCTGCTGGTCGCCTTCGAGCATTACCACCTCTCCGCGGAGCAGTGGCGCAGCTGTCAGGCGCAGGTTCGAGACGCCGGCTACGAGATCCTGGTCGAGGGATTCGACACCTGGTGTCTCGACCTCGCCCGGGCGCCGGCGCTAGAGGCGACCTGGCGCGGACTCGTACCAGCGGTGGAAGCGATCCGGGCAGCGGAGGACGAGACTCGAACGCCTCCGCCATGAGGATGCACGTCGCCTGCTCGTGCGCCTCTGACGGCGTCTATGCACCGCACAGCGCGGCGATGCTGCACTCGGTGCTGAGCCACGCTGGCGGCCTCGAGGTGCGCGTTCACTACCTCCACGGTCCCGGGTTCCCGGCCGCCAGCCGGCGAGGGCTGGAGTCGATGGTGTCCGAGCACGGGGGCTCGATCGAGTTCTTGGCGATCGCCGACGAGCGGGTCGCGGGCCTGCCGACGCTCGAGTGGGAGCGGGTGCCCTCGTCGCTGTGGTACCGGATCTTTCTCCCCGAGCTGTTGCCGGGGATCGACCGCGTGCTCTACCTCGACGCGGACACGATCGCCACCGACTCGCTGAAGCCGCTCTGGGAAACGCAGCTCGGTGACCATTACCTGGGGGCGGTCACCAACGTGTTCATGCGCGAGCACGAGGGTCGCGCCGAGCGCCTCGGGCTCGCGGGGCCGGGCGCCTACTTCAACAGCGGGGTGATGTTGCTGAACCTCGAGCTCTGGCGGCGCGATGCCCTCAGCGGGGCGGTCCGCGACTACGCCCTGACTAACCGCGAGCGCCTCGGCTGGGCCGACCAGGACACGATGAACATCCTCCTCGGCCGACGGCGGCTGGCCCTGCACCCGCGCTGGAATCTGATGAACAGCATCGTCGACTTTGCCTGGAGCGCCGAGGTGTTCGGGGACGAGATCGTCGAGCAGGCGCGGCGAGATCCCGGGATCCGCCACTTCGAGGGGCCGGGGGCGAACAAGCCGTGGCATTACCTCTGCCCCCCTGAGCGGCGCGCGCTCTATCTGGCCCACCGGCGGATGACCCCCTGGCCCGAGCTCGAGCTCGAGGGCGCAACGCCGCGAAACCGGATCCGGCGCCTCCTCCGCGGGGCGCGCGGGCGCCTCGCCGGCAGGGGCGCGGCGGCGGTCAGCGCTTGACGCCGAGCCGCGCCGAGTAGTCGATCCGGCTGAGCAGGATCGGCTCCGCGGTGCGGTCGAAGTACTCGTCGACGGCGCGCCGGCAACCCTCCCAGTGGCCGTAGTCGTCGACGATCAGCACCCCTCCGGACGCGAGCCGCGGATAGAGGTGCTCGAGCTCGTGGCGGGTGGACTCGTACCAGTCGGTGTCGAGCCGCAGCAGGGCGAGGCGCTCTGGCGCGTTGTCGGGGAGCGTCTCCTCCACGGGCCCGGCGACGAAGTGGACACGCTCAGCCGGATACCCGGTCGAGAGCACCACCTCGCCCACAGCCTCCTTGCTGCACAGCGCCGGGGTGAAGAGCTCGGGCCAGGGCCGCCCGTCCGTCTCCTCCCAGAGCTCGACCGCCGCGCGATCGATCGGCGAGGTGTCGCGCTCGTCGGGCTGCGTCATTCCCTCGAAGGTGTCGAACAGGTAGAGGTCGCGATCGTGGACGTCGAGCTGGCGCAGGGTGGCGGCGATCGCCAGCACGGAGCCGCCACGCCAGACGCCGCACTCGGCAAACCCGCCGCCGACGCCGGTCCGAACGAGATGGCGCACGGCGATCACCAGCGCGTGCAGGCGATCCACGCCGGTCAGCGTGTAGGGAAGCGCGCGCTCGATCACCTCGCGATCGGCAGCCGGAATGCCCTTCATCGTCAGCTCCGGGTCCGCGGGGTCGGGCGCCCGGGTGCGCGGACCCCGAAGCCTGCGAAGCGTCGTCTCGATCAGCCGGTTCGCCATCGTCAGGGCCTTCGGGCCACCAACGCGAAGCACATCGCGTTCAGGTCCCGGCTGGACTGGCGCTCGAGCCGGTCGGCCCCGGCGATCAGCGACTGCATCACCCGGCAGACGCTGCGCTGCAGGCTCCGGAAGCGCCCGAGGCGAAAGATGATCGAGTCCTGGATGAGTTGCAGCCCGGTCGCCATCAGACCCATGATCCCCTCGAAGCTTTCGAGCTCGAAGCCCGCCTCGCGGGTCGCTCGCTGCAGGCCGGCACAGGTCCAGCGCCAGTAATCCGCCGGATCGGGGTGATAGATCTGGATGCCGACGGTCGAAAGCAACAGCCGGCCCCCAGGTCGGAGAAGGCGAAAGCACTCCGACAGATAGAGCCCCGGGTCGGGGACGTGCTCGAGCACCTGGGTCGAGATGACCGCGTCGAAAGCGTGATCCTCCGACACCACCCCGCCGTCCGGCCGCAGCTCGACGGCCGCGGCCGGGTTGCCCGGAAGGTCCGCGCCCACGAGCACGACCCCTTCGGGAAGCAGGCCGCGATACGGCATGTCCCCGCAGCCGTAGTCCAGAACCCGGGCATTTGGCACGAGATCAAGCCCTCGCACCAGCCGGCCCTCGACTTCGAGCAGCTTGCGAGCGATGTGCCAGTGCCAGTCGCTGCGCGCCGGATCGGGGTCGCGAGGCGCGCTGGAGAAGCGGCTGAGGTCCAACGCCGTGGGCGGGGTGGTCAGTTGATCGGTCAACGCCGGGCTGCCGGCGGCGCGTCGCCCGCTGATCCCTGCAGCTGGCAAGACGCCGTCTCGATCGATGGATTCGCGATCCGAAGATCCTTCCAGATCGCCCCGGAGACCCCACACCGAAAGCCAGTGGCCACTCGGGTGGATTCCGCTGGCTCGGCGATCGCCATGGTCAAGTCGGTCGGCGGCCTCGAAGACGGACCCGCCTAGTCCGGCGCACGGAGGAGGCTCAGCGTCTCACTCGAGATCACCGGCTCGAACCCGGCCCTGATCGCCCAGCGCCCCTCGGGGGCGCTTCGTCGCGGCGGGATGCCGAGCCCGACCACGAGATAGTCGTAGCCGCCTCGCTCGAGCGCTTCGGTGTACTCCTCGGGTCCGGTGTACGTGCGCAACGTCTCGCGCACGAACGGGCCCACGTACTCGACCTCGTTGCCGAACCTGGGGCCGAAGGCCGGAAGTACCGGCGAGAAGTCGTTGGTCCAGTTCCCGGCGATGCCGACTCGATGCCCCGACGGTGCGTTCTCGATCAGCCAGTCGGCGGTCGGGTCGCTGCCGCGGTAACGGTTCTCGAGGAAGCTGTTCTGGACTCGGTAGCCGACCGCGACCGCCGCCAGGAGCGCCAGGATCGCGACAACGGCGACTGGTCGCGGGCCGAGCGAGCGCCGCGAGAGCGACCGGGCGACGAGGACGATGCCCGCGATCGCGAAGGTCAAGGCCGCGGCGATCAGCCAATCGTCGAGCTCCAAGGTCGCAAAGCTGGCCACCCCCTGGGAGGAGATCCGCAGGCCATCGGCGATCGCCACCAGACCCAAGGAGCTGAACAGCGCGGGACCCCAACGAAAAACCCCCGACGCCCATGCCAAGAGCAGCGCTCCGACCAGCATGGCAGGAACGACGTATCGAGCGTTCGGCCCGACCAAGGCAGGAAAGCGGGGACCGCCGCCGGCCGTATAGGGAGTGATCGAGTAGGCGACCACGAGCGACGCCGCGATCACCAGCCCGACGGCGATCAGCCGGCGCCGGGGTGAAGCTCGCCCGGTGGCGGTGAGCAGCGACCCGACCACGACGAGCGACCCGGCGGCGATCAGCAGTCCCGGCCAGGCGAGTGCCTCGCGCAGCTGTGGCCAGATCGCCTCCCCCCAGATCCCGGAGGCCCCGATGTACCCCGCCAGTGTCTCGCCGGCGAGCACGCGCACCGTATCGACCGGCGCGGCGAAGATGGTGAGCCCGAACGGAACCACCTCGACGGGGTACACCGGGTTACCCGACTGGATCCAGTTGCGAAGCATCCAGAAACCTCCTGCGAGCGCTATCAGCCCAGCCAGGATCGCTCCCTGACCGATGACGAGCCGCAGATCGCGCCTCTCGACCAACTTCGAAATGGCCCAGACGCCGACCACGATCGCGACCGTGGAGACTCCGTACCACTTGCTCCCGAACGCCACCCCGAGCGCGAGGCCCGCAAGGACCAGCTCGTACCCGCCACCTGTGCGGCGATGGCGCAGCAGGAAAAGCAGCCCGGCCGCGAGCCCGAAGAGCAGAACGACGTCGGGGAAGCTGTTGGTCAGGGCCGGTACCGCAACCGCCGGAATCGCGAGGACCAATGCCCCGGCTGCGGCGGACGAGGGGCCCGGCGCTCCGAGCTCTCTCGCACATGCGTAGGCCGAGAACCCCGTCAGCACGTAGTACGGGTAGGGCACCAGGTGCGCGAGGAAGTCGCTCTTCCAGGGCAGGGTTGCCGCCAGGAGCAGGACATCGCCGTTTGCCGGATAGCGCCCGGGGGAGAGGTCGGCGACGAACTCGTTGATGCCCCAGATCGAGCCCGTCTGGATCCAGCGCCCGACGCCGGGCAGGTGGAAGTTGAGAATGTCTATCGATCCCGGTGCGACGACGAGCTGATCACGCAGATAGGCAAGCGTGAACAGGACGACGGCTCCTACCCCGAGCAAGGCTACGACCCAGGCGATCCGGCCAGCTTCGGCTGGCGGTCGGCGATTACCTGGCGCCGGCGGATCAAGGCTCGTGGAGGGCCGCTTGGGGCCATTCAAGGCCGGGGTCGAGGCCGCAGCGGCGAGCCAGAGTCCCGTCGCCACCAGCACCCCCGGCAGACCGAGCACGCCGAGCGCGCCGGGCACGATGTGGACGCAGAGCAGACCGAAAGTGATCAGCAGCGCCAGAGCCACAGGCCGCGCGGCGCCGGTCAGGTCCGGAGTGCGCCTGCGGGTCAGCAGGATCGCCCCGGCGCAGACACCTGCCAGCATCACACAGAAGGCAAGCATCCCCCCCAGATAGCTGGCGACCGTCACCGGGTCAGGCTATCCGGGCGCGAGCACCGACTCGTAGACGTCCTCGTAGCGCTTCACCAACGAGTCCCAGTCGTAGTCTGCGGCGCGACGGCGACAGTGCTCGGCGGTCTCCGGGCGTGAGCCCAGCTCGAGCACCGCGGCCATGGCTCGGCTGAGGTCAGCTTCGTCATCGGGCCGAAACAGCCTGCCTACCGCTGCGCTGGTGATGATCTCCGGGCCGGCTCCCGAGCGGTCGGCGACCACGGGCGTTCCGGCCGCCAGCGACTCGGTGAGCACCAGCCCGAAGGCCTCCTCCACGGACGGCAGCACGCTCGCCCAGGCGCTCGCGTAAAGGCGAGCGAGCTGGTCGCCCTCGGACGAGATCTCGATCCACTCCGCTCCCTCGGGCAGCTCGACGCGTTCACGGCTGAGGATCGGGTCGCGACCGCGGATGACCAGCAGCCGGACCTCCGGGCAATGCTTGCGCAGCAGGTCGAAGGCCCGAAACAGCAGGGGACCGCGCTTTCGCGGGTCGCCCAGGGAGGCGGTGCAGAGCAGGGTGGGTCGCTCGCTCCTCGGCACCCGGGTCGCGACATGATCGAAGACCACCCCCGGCGGGAGGACCAGGGGGCGCCGCAGCAGATAGGCGGAGAAGGGACGGGCGGCGGCCTCGCTGAGGACCGTGCAACGGTCGGCGCCCTCGGCGACCTCGCGCAGCATCTGCAGGCGCCGTCGGCGAGCGACCAGGTAGGGGCGGGTCGGTACCCCGTGGA
>Ga0136622_10001108_pt1 | contig 11178 bp, 18 predicted proteins | sample AntDrymUQ4482106_2_FD_104803 | JGI IMG/M metagenome (GOLD analysis project Ga0136622, IMG submission 104803) | Polar desert sand microbial communities from Dry Valleys, Antarctica - metaG UQ448 (21.06) | ecosystem: Environmental > Terrestrial > Soil > Desert | place: Antarctica: Dry Valley...
AGGCATGCCGTGAGATCAGATCCCTGCACCCCCGCACGGCGTGCCTGATCCTTACATCGTTCGCCGAGGACGAGGCGCTGTTCCACGCCATCATGGCGGGCGCCGCCGGCTACGTCCTCAAACAGATCCGATCATCGGACCTGGTCGACGCCGTGTGCCGAGTCGCCGCCGGCCAAAGCCTGCTCGACCCGGCCGTGACCGCCAAGGTCCTCGAACGGATCCGCAACGGACCCCGCCAAGACGAACTGATCGCCCGACTCAGCCCGCAGGAACGCCAGGTCCTCGAGCTGTTGGCCGAAGGGCTGACCAACCGCCAGATTGCCGAGCGGTTGTATCTGGCCGAGAAGACGATCAAGAACTACGTGACGTCGGTGCTGTCGAAGCTCGGGATGGCTCGACGTACAGAAGCCGCCGTCTATGCCGCCCGGCACCTGCGACCCGAACAGTCCGATTGAGCCGTTCACGCGGCCGGGACCTTCGGCCCTGTTGCGACCACCGGTTCGTGTTCGATGATCGTCGTATGCAGATCGACGGCGCCGGCTCGCGGGTGCTCACCCGCGACGAGTGCTTGGCCTTTCTGGCATCTGCAGACGTTGGTCGCATCGCCATCTCGACGCGGGCATTACCGCTCATCCTCCCGGTTCGCTTCGTGATGGCCGGCGACAAGATCGTGATCTCAACCTGGATCGGGACCACCCTCGACGCCTCGACCCATCACACCGTGGTCGCCTTCGAGGTCGATGGACCTTCGAGCCACTCGAGCGTCGGATGGAGCGTGCACGTCAACGGCATCGCCCGTCACGTCACCGATCCTGTGGAGCTCGACCGTCTGGCAGCGTTGTCCGTCCCGTCGTGGTCGCTCACGTCGCCGACGCGGTTCGTCACGATCACGACCGATCAACTGTCGGGCCTACTGTCGGACGACTGCGACGTCTCCTTCGACCCTTTCCACAACGCTGAATCGCAACGTAGGACCTTCGACCCTGGTGGGAGACGCACCAGCGGACTCATCGTGAAACGATGACGACAGACTCCACTGGGACCACCGTCCTCGACACCCACACGTGTCTCGGCCTGCTGCGGACCAGCGAGGTCGGCCGCCTCGCCGTGTCGATCACGGATCACCCCGACATCTTCCCGATCAACTACACCGTCGATCGCGGCACCGTTGTGTTCCGTACCGCGGAAGGCACAAAACTCGCCGCGCCCTGCGCGGCCGTGGTGTGGCGTTCGAGGTCGACAGCTACGACCCCGACGCCGGTGAGGCGTGGAGCGTGGTGATCAAGGGATACGCCATCGAGATCGAACAGATGCACCAGTACCTCGACGCGCTCGACCTTCCGTTGTTTCCCTGGCATGCCGGACCGAAACACCGGTTCGTGCGAATCGAACCGGTCGAGATCACCGGACGCCGATTCCACGTCGTCGGCCCCGAAGCGTCGAGAGGCGACCGCCCAGACGCCCGACGCGCCCCAGAAGAATAATTCGACGATGATGAGGCACGCACCATCACCGTGGTCCGCTTTCGGTTCGTCGTAGCGGCCCGACGTCTCGGCCGGCGCGTGGTGGATTCCGGGCGCGACACAGGGGCTCTGCGATTCTGACGGTTCTACGCCGTCGGAGATCGAGGAGCCCCTGTTGGAAACGGATTCAACCGCTATCGCAGGACTGGGTATCGGCGTACCAGCTCGGTGCGAGTCCACATGCGGCCAAGCCCGAGGGTGTCACCGGCATGCACGGCGGCGAGACCGATTAGCACGATCGCGTAGACGAGGTGATCGTCCATGAACGGGTTGTTGTCCAATGGAAGTGACGCCATCCACATGAACATGAGCAGCAGGGCGCCGGTCGCCGCGGCGATCCGCATCCCGATGCCCAACATCAAGGCGACTCCGATGGCAAGGAGGCCGGTCATGAACAGCCAATCGGCCCAAGCTGCGCCAGCCAAGGGCTCGAACAGCCCCTTGAAGGGCCCGCTCACGCCGGACAGGTAGCCGGTGGTCGGCGAACCACCGTTGATCCATGCAGCGTCCCCGAATCGATCGATCGCCCCGGTATCACGGTCGGTACCTGTGGCGTAGCCGAGGGCGAGAAGCTTGTCGAAGAAGGCCCAGAGAAAAACGAACCCGATGGACAGGCGAGCAAGAGCCCAGGCGTACCGACCGACGGGGCTCTCACCGGCACGATTAACGAGCCCTTGACCAGCCCGTTGGGCCGGTTCGGCGAGGGTGTTCTCTGCTGAGCGTTCCTCGCTCCGCTCAATCACCGCTGCTTGCATCATGTCCTCCTGTTTGTGGCGCCAGACGAAACCTGGCCTCTTCAGAATGACCCCCGAACGGGCGGGCGAGTAGGGCCAAAGGTCCTCGTGATTCGGGCGGGCGAGCAGCCCTCGGCTTACATCACGGTCGAGGTGACGCGGATGCCCAATGCTGCGGCGACACTTGTCGGATGCGCATGCTGTTGTTCAGTTCCAAACGGTACGACCGAGCGTCGTTCGACGAATGCAACCGCTTGCGCGGTCACCATCTCGAACACCTCGACGTCCGCCTCGACGCCCGCACAGCGGAACTCGCCGCCGGGTGCGACGCCGTGTGCGTGTTCGTCAACGATGACGTCGACGCGGCAACGGTAAAGCGCCTCGACGAGTTGGGGGTCCGTGTGATCGCGCTGCGCTGTGCCGGCTTCAACAATGTCGACCTGACGGCCGCTACAGCGGCCTCGATCGCCGTCGTGCGGGTGCCTGCGTACTCCCCGACTGCTGTCGCCGAACACACGCTGGCCCTGATCCTCGGGCTGGACCGGCACATCCATCGCGCCTATCAACGGGTACGGGAGGGGAACTTCGCGCTCGACGGACTGCTCGGGAAGGGGCTGCACGGTGCGACTGCCGGCGTCGTCGGGACGGGCCGAATCGGTCAACACGTTGCTCGGCTGCTCGTCGCCTTCGGGTGCGATGTTGTCGCGCGCGACCCGGTGGCCGACCCGGCGCTGGTCGACGCCGGGGTTTCCTATGTGACCCTGCCGGAGCTGCTCGAGCGCTGCGACATCGTCTCGCTCACCTGCCCGTTGACGGATGAGACGTTCCACCTCGTCGACGGGGCCGCCGTCGCGATGATGAAGCCCGGGGTCATGCTGGTCAACACCGGTCGAGGCGCCCTGATCGACACTGCTGCTGTCATCGGTGGCCTGAAATCGGGTCGGATCGGGTCGTTGGCCCTTGACGTCTACGAGGAGGAGCGTCCCTTGTTCTTCGAGGATCGGTCGACCGAGGTCATCGCCGATGACGTGTTCGCCCGCCTGTTGACGTTCCCCAACGTGTTGCTGACAGCCCACCAGGGGTTCTTCACCATTCCCGCTCTGCGGGCGATCGCCGAGGTCACCCTCACCAACCTCGACGACATCGAAGCCGGGCGGACCTGCCCAAACCGCCTGTGAACGCAGCGACCCGTGCAGACCGAACCATGACCATCACGCCGTAGAAGGCCGAGGTTTCTCAGGCGTCGTCGTTGGCTACGGTGAGCGTCGATGGGACCCCCTGCCTGCTTGATCGTGGGCGTCGACACGTCGCCGGAATCCGTCGCCGCCCTGGAATGGGCCCTCAGGTTGGCTGGCGGATTGCAGTGCCGCGTGATCGCCGTCCACGCCATCGGGCTGCTCGAAGAGGGCGGCTATCGGCAGCGGCCGGACATGGCCGGGCTCATCGACGAGGCTCGCGAACGGGTGAGGTTGGCGGCCGGGTTCCCGGTCGAGTGGATCGAGGAAGACGGCCCGCCGGCCGACGTCATCGTCCGGGTCGCCGAGCGTGAGGGCGCCGACCTCATCGTCGTCGGTAGCCGCGGGCTCGGGCAGGCGCCCCGCCTGCTCGGCTCTACGAGCGAAGCCGTCCTCGCCCATGCCCGGCTGCCGATCCTCGTCGTGCCGGCCATGGAAGTGGGGCGATGACGGGCATCGTCGCTATGAAGGGTTGTCGGACGTGCTGTGCGGTCGTGGCGGCTCTGGCTCTCGCCGTCGCAGCCTGCAGTGGGGACGACGAACTTGACCGTCAGGGCGCCACCGATCCAGTCGGGACGGTCGATCCGCCGGCCAGGTCGCCCGCCATCTCGACGCCGACCGCCCCGTCACCGAGTACGACTGCGGCCACCGTAACCAGGAGCGTGGACACCACCACCACCACCACCACCACCACCACCACCACCACCACCACCACCGTCGCGCCGACGACCACGACGGAGGGCCAGACGTCGACCACGGCTCCGACCGTCGCCGAGACGGAAGTCGAGCTCGGCCGATCGGCGGAGGGCCGGCCGATCACCGCCATCCGACGGGGCACGCCTGGCGGCACGACGGTGCTGGTGATCGGGGTGATCCACGGTGACGAGGACGCCGGTACGGCGATCGTCGAGGCGCTCCGCAAGCTCCCGGTGCCAGCAGGGATCGAGCTCTGGCTCGTGCCGTCGATGAACCCCGACGGGCAGGCGGCCGGAACTCGTCAGAACGCCAATGGTGTCGACCTCAACCGCAACTTCCCGACCAACTGGGGTCCTCTTGGGCAACCAGGCGATTGGCAGTACGCCGGAATCGGGCCGGTCAGCGAGCCCGAGACCAAGGCGATGATCGCGCTCTCCGAACAGGTCCGTCCCGATCTCACGCTCTGGTACCACCAGGATCTGTTTCGCATCAATCCGTCGACCGGGGTCGACGGCGAGATCCGGCGACGGTACGCCGATCTCACCGGGCTGCCGATCCTGGAGGTCAGCGGCGGGACATACACCGGCACGGCGTCGCAGTGGTCTCGGACCATCGCCGCCGAGGGTGGGATCGGGTTCACGGTCGAGTTGGGTGAGAGGTTGAGCGCCGATGGCGCCCGTCAGCACGCAGAAGCGGTGCTGGCTGTTTCCGGCGAGCTGTAGACGGGCACCGGGCACGAAATTACACGATTGTCATTCACCGTTCGTCCGTCGTTGCGACGTTGCTGGACTGCTGTTCATCGGGGATCCGTATCGTCGCCACCGTGCGAGTGGCCATCGTCGCGGAGTCGTTCTTGCCCCAAATGAACGGCGTGTCGACCACCGTGGCACGGCTGGCGAACCATCTCGTCCGCCGCGGGCACGACACGTTGATCGTCGCCCCGAGTCGTGGTGACGACCACGCCGACGACACCCAGGTCGTGCGGATGAAGTCCTTCGGCGTGCCGTTCTGATCGCCGATGCCGACGCCGTCATCTCCCCAGGTCGCCGGGAGACGTTCGGATTGGCAGCACTGGAGGCGCTGGCATCTGGAACCCCCTCGTCGCCGTTGACGAGGGCGCGTTGTCGGAGTTGGTCGTGCCTGGAGCCGGTGTCACCTGCCGACTCGACGCCGACTCCTTCGCCGACGGGCTGAGCCGGATCCTGGGTGGCGATCGCCAGGCACAACGAGTTGCCGCCCGCGCCCGTGCCGAGCAGTACCAATGGAACCGTTCCGGCCGCGCCCTACTCGAGCGCTACGAGACGCTCGTCGGACGCCGTCGACTCTCCGCTTGATGACGAGGACGGGCCGCTCATGCTCACTCGAAGTCAACGGCGAAGAACGACCCGCGCTCCGGGTCATCCATGACCTGAACGATCTGGCCGACTCGTCGTAGCTGGTTCGAAGAACTTGTGACGGTGACCCGATCGCCGATGGCAGCCTCCGGGATCTCTTCGGCAGGTACGAAGACGCTCAGTTCGTCTTCCCGGAGGGCGCGCTCGACGCTCCAGGTTCGCAGCTCGGACATCCATTCGAACCTAGTCCGACGGGGCGCCCGGTTGTCGGTGGGATGCCAGTCGACACCCCGGACTGGGCGCGATTCATTGCAGAGTTGACAGAAACGACGCCCAGAACACCGCACGAGGGTGACGACCGCACTGGCGATGTTGCCGATGCGAGTCGACGTCGCGTCTGTGCACGGTCGTGGCGGGGTGCCTCGTCGGAACCCTGCCCAACGACTCGTCGAAGCGGTCCGACGCGCCGGGTGACCGGCGCGTCGGTCACGCTCTCATCTCCACTCACCGAACTTCGTGCGGGAGGAAGCCTCGGAATCCGATAGGACTAGGGGATGAAAAAGCTTCTCTTCCTGCTCGGAGCGGGCGCCGCCGCGGCCTACTTTCTCGACCCCGACAATGGGAACCGCCGTCGCACCGACGCCAAAACCACGTTGGATTCTTTCGGTCGCCCGACGCGGTCGGCTTCGCCGACTGCCTGATGCCCGCACCCGACCACGACCTTTGCAAAGGACCCCACCGATGAAGTACTCGAAGATCTCCGACCAGGCCGCCGACGTGGCCTCCACACTCACCGAGACCGTTGGTGACGCGCTGAGCACCGGGCTCGACAGGAGCAAGGCCCTCGTCTCGACTGCCGCCGATCGTCTGCCCGACACCTCGACCGCCGCCGACTGGACGCGACATCACGTTCCCGGTCTGGCTCCCCCCAAGCGCCGTCGAACCGTCAGATCGTGGCTTCCGCTCGTCGGAGCGATCGCCGTCGTTGCGGCGCTCGTGTGGTGGTTCCGTCGCGACGCCGACGACATGACGTACGAGAGCACGCGCTCCTGATCGCCTGACCGGCTCGGGCTACGAGCTCGACGCCGGAGCCTCGCCATGCCCGACCACCCTGGCTCGCCCGCCGTCTTCGGGGTCGTCGGCTGGATCGTCGGCGATCAGGCGCATGGCCTCCAAGCTGCGGCGCAACAGCCTCGACACATGCATCTGGGAGATCCCGACTCGTTCGGCGATCTCGGCTTGCGAGCACTCCAAGTAGTACCGCAGGCGGATGATCTCCTGCTCGCGCTCGGGCAACACCTCGATCAACCGGTCGACGATGACGGCGTCCTGAACGCTGAGCAGCGCGGCGTCGTCCTCGCCGAGCGCTGCCGGAACGCGATCCTCGTCGGTGGCGTCGAGACTCGAGGGCGTCGACGCCCCGCCGGCGGCGACCGCCTCGACCACCTCATCGGTGGAGATCTCGAGATACTCGGCCACCTCGGCGACGGTCGGGGAGCGCCCGAGTTGCTGCGCCAACTGCTCACCGAGCTTCGCGACGTAAAGCGATCGCTCCTTGACAGCGCGAGGGACCCTCAGGGTCCATGTCGTGTCACGGAAGTGACGCTTGAGCTCGCCCTCGATCGTGCGGCCGGCGAAAGCCGAGAACGGCACGCCCCGTGAGACATCGAATCGCTCCACGGCCTTCACCAGGGCGAGGAATGCCACCTGGCGAAGATCTTCGTCGATCCCCCGTCCCGAATAGCGACGGGCGATGTGGGCAGCGAGGCCCAGGTTGGCCTCGACGAGCTGGTTACGCACGCTGCGGCGCCGGTCACCGGCGTACTGCTGCCAGAGGGCGGCGTCGTTGTACGTACGCGCGGGTGTCGCCTGACCGTCGGATCGGTCGGACACGGCGCCTGTCGTTGGGTCGTTCACGGCGAGGGGTCGTTCACGAGGGCGTCAGGAGGCGGACACGGTGAGCTGGAAGCCCGACGCGGTGACGCCGTAGTCGTCGGTCACCGCCGTCAGGATCCGGTAGGCCAACTCGTCGAGCTCCACGGTGAGTGGCGTGGCGTCGTCGGCATCCAACACGTCGCCGGAGATGCGTAGACGAGCTGCACCCGCATCGTTGTGATCCGACGCGAATGTGACGCATACGCGATGCTCGGGGTCGAGCGTCTCGATGAGGATGGTCAGCAGCTCGTTGGTCCCGACCCGCACGCGATCGAGATCGTCGAGATCAAAACCGGCGTCGGCCGCCAAAGACGCGGCGACCACCCGGGCCGCCGACAGGTACCGGACGTCGGCCGGGATGACGAGCTCGACATGCTCCCCCGACATGGTCCGAGGAAGCAAGGACATGCTGGTCACCGCCGCGAGGAGCGGTCCCTGATCGAGTCGATGATCGAGCTCAGGCGGTCCTTCACCGTCTCCAGGAAGCTCTTCGCCTTCGCGGAGACTTGATCACCCTTACCCTCACGCTCGAGACGCCTGTCGTCGGTAGCGTCGCCCAGCGCCTCTTTGGCCTTGCCCTTGCCTGCTTCGAACTTCTCGGTCATGTGGACTCCTCTCTCGTGACACACCCGGTCGCGTGCGACCGGGTGCGTCCCTACAACGTTCAGTTTGTCGCGTTTCCTGCGATCAGATCATGATCGCGCTCGATCAGGAGAATACGGAAACGCCTCCTGGGCCGACCAGCAGCCCGACGATGATCAGCACTGCGCCCCACATGTATTCCTTGCGGAACAGGGCGAACAGGCCGGCAACGACGAGGATCACGGCCAAGATCCAGAGCAACGTTTCCATTTGAGGTCTCCCTTACGTATGCGCCGTCAGTGTTGACGGCTGCGTTCGACAGGTCGTCTGTACCCGGCCCCAGTTTCAGCCAAACGTTTCACGCCGCCCCCGACAACGAAAACCGGCACGTGATCACCAAGCGATCGTCTGCCTCGTGAACCTGCACGGAATCGCACAGTTGGCGAATGATGGCCAAGCCGCGACCCGACCTGGCCATCGGTTCTGGCAGCAACCACTCCTCCGTCGGACGGGGCAGCTCATCGCCGATGGCGCTCGACGCCGTGACCTCGACGCTGCCTGGTTCGGCCCAGATCTCCAGGCGCACGCGGCCGCCTGCGCCGTGTTCGATGGCGTTCGTGACGAGCTCACTGGCCACGAGCGTCAGGTCGATCTGCTGCGTCGGCGAGAGGTCGAACGACCGTGTACCTTCCTCGGTCGTCCTTCGTGCCCAACGGAGATAGCGAACCTTCGACGGGATGCTCAGCACGAGGCGACGATGAGAGACGCCCCCTTCGCCGCCCTTCGAAGTCTGAAGCGTCACGTTGAGAGTGGTACCCCTTGCGTTGGTTCTGGCAAACAGTATGGATCCGCACGACCGGGGCAAGTCCGGAATGGTGACAGCAGGCAGAATTGTGCTTATCGTTTGAGCCTGTGAACGGTTCCGCTGTGCCTAAGGCGCTCGTCAAGTTCGCGCAGAGCACTCGCCACGGTCTCGTCACCCACGGTGGCGACGGCACCATCACGTGGTGCAACGCGGCAGCGGCGCACCTGCTCTGTACGACTTCCGACCAACTGTGCGGCAGCCGGGGGTTCGGTGACAAGACCCAGCTCACCCATGCCGACGGCACACCGCTCGACCCGTCCGCACTGCCGTCGACGGCGGCGCTGCGAAGCGGGCGCGACCACGCCGAAGGAATCATGGGGCTGCGTGGCGCCGACCACGAGGTCGGCCGGTGGATCGAGGTGGAGTCGCACGTGACGAGCGACGAAGATGGTCCGTCGGTCGTGTCGCTGCTCATCGACATCACAGACCGTTACGAGACTCGCAGCGAGGTCGCAGCCACCCTGCGGACGTTCCAGCTCAGCCTGCAGCCGTCCTGGATCCCGTCGCTGAAGGGTGTCGAGGTGGATGCCCGCTGTCGACCGGCTTCGGGCACACTCGTCGGGGGCGGCGACTTCTACGACGTGCTCGAGCTCGGCGACAACTGCGCTGCGTTCTTTCTCGGCGACATGCAAGGGCACGGAATCGGTCCGGCTACCGAGACGTTCGTCGCCCGCCACACGCTCCGGGCGGCGGCGTACCATGCCGGAGACCCATCGGCCGCCCTCGATTGGCTCCACCAGGCCCTGCAGTCATCGATCAGCGGACGATCGTGCACGGCCGCCTTCGGACGGGTGGAGTGTTCGGGCGATGGCGCACGCGTCGAGTACAGCCTGGCCGGCCATCCGCAGCCGCTGCTGTTACGCCGCCAGGCGGCGGCCGTGTTCCATGGTGAGGGCGGCACGCTGGTCGGCACGGTCGAGCGGGAGGCGGCGCCGATCAACACGGTCACTCTCGAGCCGGAGAGCGCTCTCGTGTTCTACACCGACGGGCTCATGGACTCGGGCACACCCCGCCTGGAGGAACAGGATCTGCTCGAACGCGTGGCGTGGCGGCCGACGGCGTCAGAGATCCTCGACGAGGTCATGGCCCTGAGCCGAACAGTGGAGGGAACGTTCTCGGACGACACGGCGCTGCTGATCATCAACGTTCCCGCCGCCTGACGCTTCCCGTCCGACGCCGCCAGGAGTCATCGGGCAGTTCGGTACCTGAGGTGCGAGGCTTGGACGAATGACCGCCCTACTCGAACGCCTCGACCGCTGGCAGCAGCGTCACCGAGTGCTGCGGTTCCCGTTCGCCGTGTTCACGCGGTTCAAAGAGCACAACGGGCCCCGTCTCGCGGCCAACGTCTCCTACTTCGCCTTCTTCAGCCTCTTCCCGCTGATGCTGGCGCTCGTCACGATCCTCGGCTTAGTACTCGAGGACCGGCCGGATCTGCACCAGGACGTACGCGACTCGGCGCTGGGCAACGTGCCCGTGATCGGCGCCCAGATCACCGAGTCGACCGATGCGCTCTCAGGCAACATCCTCGCCCTCGTGCTCGGTCTGGCCGCCGCGATCTGGGGCGGACTGAAAATGATCGACGCGCTGGCGTTCGCCATGAACGAGCTGTGGGACGTGCCGCCGTCGAACCGTCCGAGCAGCCTCTTGGCGCGCCTCGAGGGCGTGGCAGTCCTCGCCGTGTTCGGCGGTGGTCTGGTCGCCTCGACCGTGCTGGCCAGCCTTCCTGCGGCGCTGGATCTGGGGATTGCCGGACCGTTCATCGGTCTATTGGCCAGCGGAGCGGCCAATGTGGCGGTCATCCTCGCCGCCCAGAAGTTGCTCGTGGCCCGACCGTTGACGTTCGACGACATCTGGCGCGGCGCCGTCATCGCCGGGGTGCTGATCCTGGTGTTTCAGCAGCTCGGTGTGGCATTGGTCCAACAGCTCGGTGGTTCATCGGACACCTACGGGGCGTTCGCCGGCATCATCGGGCTGCTGGCGTTCTTCCACCTCGTCTTCCGCGTGCTGTTGATGTCGCTCGAGATCAATGTGGTGCGCAGCATGCGGCTGGTGCCGCGCAGCCTGAACCCGAACGGAGCCCAGCTGACCGACGGCGACCGGCGGGCGCTGCTGCTCGACGTCCAACGCGTCCAGCGCGATCAACGCGTCGGCTACGCGATCGCACTCGGCGACCTCGTCACCGGAACTGACGGACGACGCGGCGGCCGACCGACCGACTAACGCGCGTGACCGCTTCGGCCCCCGGGATGTGAACGGCTCGCGGTCAGGCGGCGA
>Ga0136622_10001109_pt1 | contig 11176 bp, 10 predicted proteins | sample AntDrymUQ4482106_2_FD_104803 | JGI IMG/M metagenome (GOLD analysis project Ga0136622, IMG submission 104803) | Polar desert sand microbial communities from Dry Valleys, Antarctica - metaG UQ448 (21.06) | ecosystem: Environmental > Terrestrial > Soil > Desert | place: Antarctica: Dry Valley...
CACGCGCCGCAGCTTCTCGGCACCCGTGAAGTCCTTCTTCTCCAGGGCGCAGGTCCAGCCCAGGCCCGCCGAGATGGCGTCGGTGCGCGGCGTGATGTCGTTGCCGTGGAGCGGGTAGCAGACCTCGAGGCGAAGGGTGTCGCGGGCGCCGAGGCCGCACGGCACTGCGCCCCGGGCGAGAACGGCATCCCACAGCGCGGCCGCGTCTTCGTCGGGGCACATGAGCTCGCAGCCCCGCTCACCGGTGTAACCCGTGCGGTTCACCATCACCTCGAGGCCGTCCACCTCGCCCATCGCGTGCGTGAACTGCTTTGCCTCCGGCAGCCCGAGGCGCTCGATCGAGCGGGGACCTTGAACCGCGAGCAGCGTGTATTCGTCCGAGGCGTCGCGAACGTCGGAGCCGCGGATCTCCCGCTCCTTCAACCAGGCGTACGCCGCTTCTCTGTTGCCAGCATTGACAACGAGAAGATAGTGGTGCCGCTCGAGCCGGTAGACGATCAGGTCGTCGACGATCCCGCCCTCGTCGTTCGTCAGCAGTGTGTACTGAGCTTCCCTGTCTTCGATCCGGCTCAGGTCGTTGGAGAGCAGCGACTGGAGCAGCTCCTCCGCCGCCGGCCCCTCGACGTGCAGCTGACCCATGTGCGAGACGTCGAAGACGCCGCAGTCCCGCCGGACGGCGAGGTGCTCGTCGATCACACCCGCGTACTGGACGGGCATCTCCCACCCCGCGAAGGGCACCATCCGCGCGCCCGCAGCGACGTGCCGCTCGTAGAGCGGTGTCCTCAGGAGCGTCTGCACGCGGTGACTGTAACGGCTGCCGAATGGGCCAGGCCCTCGCTAACGGGGGGTCACCAGGGGGCTGGAGGCGCACCGGGGCGCGGGAACCAGCAGGCAAGCAGGGGTGTAGTTCCTCCGTGGACATCCGCACGCGTCTCTGTTCGACGATCGCGTTTGCCTCCGTCACCGCGTTCGCGGACGCCGACCACGGCGGCGAAGGGGCCTGCGAGAGCGACGATCTGCGGCGACTCAGGCTGCGCAGCCCTGCAGGGTCACGACGAGCTCCACCCGCTCTGGTTCTGGTGGGTCGACGCCGTTCTCGCAGCGGCGCGCGCCGAAGCCGGCCCGTTCTTCCGGATCGTCGTGCGCCAGGAGGCGCTGGCGGCCTAGTCTTCGCGCAGGAAGGACGGGATCTCGAGCTCCGCATCGGAGTTGCGCACGCGCTCGGGCGACCTGCTCGCGGACGTTGGGACCCCGGCCGTCTCGGGGCGCCGACGACGCGCTCGCGTCCCCCCGAAGCCAGTTGCGATCACCGTCACCCGCACCTCGTCCCCGAGCGACTCGTCGATCACCGCACCGAAGATCACGTTGGCATTCCCGTCTGCCGCGCTCGTGACGACCTCGGCAGCTTCGTTCACCTCGAAGAGGCCGAGATCGGAGCCGCCGGTGATGTTCAGCAGGATTCCGGTCGCACCGTCGACCGACTGCTCGAGCAGCGGCGAGGAGACCGCCGTCCGCGCAGCCTCGGCGGCTCGGTTCTCGCCGGACGCGGTGCCGATCCCCATCAGGGCAGAGCCTGCGTCCCGCATGATCGTACGGACGTCGGCGAAGTCGAGGTTGACGATGCCGGGCACCGTGATCAGGTCGGTGATCCCCTGCACGCCCTGCCGGAGGATGTCGTCGGCGATCCGGAAGGCCTCGGTCATCGGCGTGCGCTTCTCGACCACCTGCAGCAGGCGGTCGTTCTCGATCACGATCAAGGTGTCGACGCGCTCGCGAAGCTCCTGGATCCCCTGCTCCGCCTGCTCGGCACGCCTGCGCCCTTCGAAGCCGAACGGCTTGGTGACGACTCCCACCGTCAGCGCCTCGAGCTCGCGGCCGAGCTCGGCGACGATCGGGGCGCCGCCGGTTCCGGTTCCGCCACCCTCCCCGGCCGTGACGAAGATCATGTCTGCGCCCTTCAGCGCCTCCTTCAGCTCGTCGCGGCTTTCCTGAGCGGCTGCCTTGCCCACCGCCGGGTCCGCCCCTGCGCCGAGCCCACGGGTCGCCTTCGAGCCGATGTGGATCTTCACGTCGGCCTCGGCCATCAGCAACGCCTGATTGTCGGTGTTGACGGCGATGAACTCGACACCCCCCAAGCCGGCATCGACCATCCGGTTGACCGCGTTCGTGCCGCCGCCGCCAACACCGACGACCTTGATCGCTGCCAGGTAGTTGCCGCTGCCGTCCTTCATCGCGCTCTCTCTTCCGTCAAGGGTTTACAGAGGTGGAACCTGAAGCTCCACTTGAGCGTCGGCTTTCAGGCCTACCGCTTCCGCGTGCAGGGTACGTCTGCAACTTCACCATGTCAACGCAAGTCTCAAGGAATAGTTGAGACTGTAGCCTCAGGCTCTAGTTGAGAGTTGAGATCGCTTCCGACGACCGGCCGTTCCGGGACGCTGACGTCGACGTACCGCTCTTCGTCACCCAGGGTCGGCAGGATTCGGCGCGCCAGCTCCAGTTTCAGGGCTCGATCGGAGTGGTTCCCGAGCCGGATCTCAGTCCCGGACCGAAGGACGAGCGTCAGCTCGGCGTCGCCGTAGCGCACGGACGCGACGTGCGCAGGAAGCGGCGCGCGCACGAGCGGTGCGACCGTCCGCACGACATCCCTCAGCGGGCCGGTGACGCGTTCGCCCGCCCCCAGCACGACGCTCGCCGTCAGCCAGAGCCTCGGCAGGCGCGGGCGGGCTCCACGCTCGAGGGGCGCCAGCACGCGACCGCTCGCGGAGACGAGCCACGACTGCCCGCCCTGCCGGAGGACGGCCACGGGGCGCTCGGGCACGACGATGGCGCGAAGCGTGTGGGGGAACGCGCGATCGAACCTGACCGCCGCGACGGTCGGGATGGCCTCGACCACGGCCTCCAGGCCGACCAGATCGAGGGCAAGGAGGCTCGAGCCACGGGCGGAGGCGAGCGCGTGGGTGACCTGCGCCCCGACGTGCGCGGGCGGGCCCTCGACCGCGACCACCTCGACGGCGAACGCAGAGGTGCCGCGGGCGAGGGCATACGACCCGCACGCGAGCACGAGAAGTGCCAGCCCAAGGAGGACGGACCGGCCGGAGGGGGCGAGCCGCGTCAGCTCCAGGCGATCGCCGACACGCGTTCCTGTTCGCAAGCGGCCAAAGAGATCCCGACCGCGCGAGGAACCTGGCGAGAGCGGGACGACGGCGGATCCCGCACGCGCACGCCGGCGCGAGCTTCTCCGCGGTCTCGCTCCTCCGGCCATAAACGCGCTTTCGCCGCCATCGCGAGGCTTCCTACGCCCTGAGAACCCATTTCAGATCGAAGCCTTGAGCCGGTGGAGCGTCAGTTCTGTGTTCGGGAGGTTTCGCCGCCCGATGATGAGGCCCAGCGGCAGCACCGCGGCGAGCGTGAGGTAGGGCATCAGCGCGAGGAGGTCGCGCTGCGAGCGCGATCGGGTCGGGCCCTCGCCGAGCTCCGCCTGCGCTCGTTCGACGATGGTCGCGCTCTCGTCCTCGGAGAACGTCGTACCTTCGACTGCAGCTGCGAACCGCGCGAGCGTCTCGCGGCTCTGCGGATCGGAACGGTAATCGGGCTCGGGCCTGGAGGTCAGGAAGATCGACTCGTTCGCTCTCCACACGTGGACGAAGATCGTCCGGATGCGCGCCTTCCTGAACGCGGCCGGCAGCTCGGCTCGGACGCCTTCCGTCTCACCGTCGGTGAGGACGATCAGGAGGCGCTTGCGGGTCTCGGGCAGGAAGTAGCCTTGCCGGCCGACGGCGGCCAGCCCGTTGAGGTCTGTGGCGAGCCTCGAGTAGCTCGATGGCGGCGGGCGCTCGATGGCGATCGAGCGAGCGAGCGTCGACCTGAACGTGGAGCCGTCGATCGTCGGGAAGAGGTGTGGGAGCGCTCGATCGGTGAGGGAGCCGACGCCTGCGCGAACCTGCGGCAGAGCTGCGCGGATGTCGCGCGCGATGCGCCGGGCTCGGTCGAATCGGGTCGACTCGCCCGCTCTTGCGGAGGCGTACATCGAACGCGTCGTGTCGAAGACGAACAGGACCTCGGCATCGGCCCGCTCCTGCCGCGCCTGCGCCCGGTCGATGACGGGTTGCGCCGCTGCGATTCCGGTGAGTATGGACACCGCAGCGAGTGCGATGAGCAGCGTGCGGCCCGCTCCGGGATCGGTCAAGCCGAGCGTGTCCCGGACTTGCTTCGCGCGACGCTCCCGCAGCGTGAAGAAGCCGAGCGGGAGCAGCCCGGCGAGTGCGACGAGCGCGCCGAGCGGCGTCAGGAACGAGAGCGCGCTCAAGGTCAGTAGCCGCTGCCGGGCTGACCCAGGCCGGCCCGCTCGCCGGTGTTGCGACCGCCCGACGGCGCGGGCCCGCCGAGGCTCGCCGCCTTCGCGATCCGCAGTGCCTGCTCGAGGTTGAGCTTCGCGTCCGAGTTCGACGGGTCGATCTCGACCGCGTTCCGGAAGGAGCCGATCGCGCCCCTGATCAGATCGGACAACGCCTCGGGGTCTCTGGGTGCGAGTCGCTCATCGAGCGCGAGCACGCCGATCATGTTGGCCGCGCGCGACCGCCGTCGCGCATCCGGATCGCTGCGGCTCAGGCGGGCGAGGCCGAGCTGTGTCTCGGCGCGGAGCGACTGAACCCGCTGGAAATCGAGCGCGACGCGCGGGCGTACGCGGGCGTAGCCCTGCAGCTGCCGGCGGAAGGCGAGGTCGTCGCTCCCCTCGAGCGCCGCCTCGGTGGTTTTGAAGGGAAGGAGCGTCTCCGGGTCGGAGAAGCGTGACTGGCTCGGGGAGGCGAGGAAGCGAACGTCCTGGGCTTCGAGTCCTCGGCTCCAGCGCAGCAGATCGAGCGCGAAGACGACGAGTACCGCCGCCGCGGCGAGGGCGAGCAGAGCGGCGGCCCGGGTCACGTGTGCGCGTGTCATGCCCTCGCCCTCTCGAGTGCGGTCAGCCGGAGGCGGCCGCAGGCCCGCTCGTTGGCGGCGAGGAGCAGCGCGAGCGCGAGGGCGAGCCCGACGAAGAGCCACGGCATGTTCTCCTCCGCCAGCCGAAGGGTGGCGCCCGAGCGGCCGGCCGCGACCGCGGTCGCCTCGTCGAGCTCGATGAAGACGTCCCCTCCGACAACCGCCTCGAAGAAGCGCTTTTGCTCCTCGCGTGCGCCGAGTGGCAGGATTCGCACCTCGGTTCCCTCGCTTCGGAGCTCGGCGAGCGCGGCCGTCAGCCGCGGGCCATCGTCGGGAAAGAACTCGAGATCGCTGGCGAGCACGATCGTCCCCCGCTTGATCCGGTCCCGCTCGAGCACCTCCCGGGCCGTCTCGAGGCCGACCGCGAGGTTGGTACCGGTTTGGAAGCTCTCCCAGGGATTGTCGACGCTCTTGGCAGAGAAGAAGCGGATCATCGGCGCCAGATCCTTGCCCGGCGTGCCGGGTGGGACGAGCTCGTAGGCGGTGTCGGAGAAGACGATCACGCCGGTCGGCTCATCCGCGGCCGCGATGCGGCGGAGCAGCTGCCCGAACTCGGGCTGGAGGCCGGCGCTCGCCGACAGGTCGAGGACGATCATCCCGGTCGTGCCCGCGGGCAGGAGCGGATCGGGACGGGCGTCCCGGCTCCACGCGAGGACGAGGGCGGCGACGAGAACCGCGGCCAGGGCGACCCCGAGCAGCAGCCGCAAGACGGTTGTCCGCAGGAGCGGCCGCCGGAGCGCCTCGAGCTCCCCGTACGGGAGCCCCGGCTCACGCAGCCCGACCATCGCCTCTTCCCGCCAGCGTCCGGCGCGCCTGATCGCCGGCCTCTCCGGCCTCCTTACCCGCGGGAGACGCCTCCGCCCACGCGAGCTCGCGTGTCGACTCTGCGAGCGGCTCGACCCCACCGTGCTCGAGCACGACCGCGAGCGCCTCGAGTGCCTTCCGCCGTTCCTCGGGGTCGTCTCGGCGAGCAGTCCAATCGACCAGCAGGAGCGCGCGCTCGAGCTGCGACAGCGGCCCCCGCCGGCGTACCGCCCGCCAGCGCGCAACGACCGCGCGGCCGAGGAGGACAGCCGGGAAGAGCGCGAGCAGGAAGGCCGCGCCGAGCGCGATCCCGGCGAGTAGCGCCGGCCGGGCACGGTACGTTCGGTCGGGCGGCTCGAGGCTCGCAACGAACGCGCCCTCCGAACCCGGTCGCGAGTCCGGCTCGAGGCCGTCGAGCCGCGCCGTGTTGATGCGGGAGACGACTTCGATGATCGGGAAGCGCTTGCTGAGGAGGACCGGTGTGCTCCCGTCGTCCTCCTCGTAGACGATGTCTATCGACGGCAGCCGGATCCCGTACCGCTCCGCCCGACCCTCCTCCTGCGCGCCCAGCGCTGTCCGGAAGCGAGGCGCGATGCAGCCGATGTGGAGGCAGCGGAGCTCTGCCTCGTAGCGGAGGTGTACGAGCCTGCCGACCTCGCGCCGCGTCGTCAGGACGCCGTCGACCGGCTCGTAAGGCGTGAAGCGCAGCCGCACCTCGAGCCGATCCGCCTCGAACTGCTCGGGGTCGAGCACGACGTCGAAGCGAGCCACGACCGGATCGGCGAAGAGGTGCGTGCTTGGCGAGAGCGACGCGGTCGCGACGAGGCCGCGGCCACCTGGCAACGGCTCCTCCTGGGGCCGCTCCTGCGCGGCCGCGGCGGGAGCGAGCAGGAGGAGCGCGAGCAAGGAGAGCAGCGCGCGGCCTACCACGGGCGGCCGCGAGTCCGGCGCCGTCTGTCGGCCCAGGCGAGGAACGCCGAGAAGACGCCGCGCAGCTCACTCGTCTCCACCAGCACCGGCTCGAGGTCGAGGCTGCGCAACGTCCGAACGAGCTCCGCGCGGCGCTCTTCGTTGGCGCGTCGCCGCCCAGCCGCCTCCGCGCGCGTCAGCTCTGCGTACCGCGTCTTCCCCGTCGCCGGATCCGCGAACGGGATCACGATCCCACCGATGTCCGGGAAGCTCTGCTCCCAGACGGGATCCTGAACGACGACCGGGATCACGTCCCAGCGGCGGGCGAGCACCCGCAGCCAGAGCGCACGCGACGGCGAGGTCAAGAAGTCCGAGACGACGAACACGAACGTCCCCGACGGCACGTCACGTCGGTGACGAACCAGCTCCTCCAGCCCGCGCTCGAGCGCGTCGGGAGGCGCACGGAACGGACGCTCGAGGTCGAGCTGGTGCAGCGTCCGGTGGCTCGTCGGCGGCCGCCAGAACGACTCGCCGGAGCCGAGATCGAAGTAGCCGGTATAGCCCTGCACGGCGAGCGCGCTGTCTGCGATCAGCCGCAGGATCACGCGCACGGCCTCGGGCTTCTGCAGCCACGGCCAGCCCGGCGGGTAGAGCGACATCGACGGACGCCGGTCGCTGAGGACGACGATGCGCGGCGCCTCGTCCGCGTAGTGCTCGCGGACGACGAACTCGTCACTCCCGCGGGCACGCGAGAGCTTGGCCGACGCCGGCCAGTCGATCGCCTTCACGTCGTCACCTCGCCGATAGGGCCGCGAACCCGCGATGTCGGAGCCGGTGCCCCGGCGCGTGCTGTGCAGGGCGCCGTAGGCGAGGCCGGCCAGCCGCCGCTTCGGCTGCAGCGGGAAGGTGAGCTGCGGCTGCGCCAAGCCTATCCCGCGACGGCGAGGGTCTCGTCCAGATCGTCGCCCGGGCGCGGGGCCTGCTCGAAGCAGCGCTCCCGCAGAGAATCCATCGCCGCCGCCCAGCCCAGCTCCCGCGACTCGGCGACGAAGCTCGGCGTGAAGACGATCCGGTGCCCGACCACCGAGAGGAAGAGCAGCTCGACGTCGGTCGGCGTGACATACGCTCGCCCCTCGAGCAGTGCCCACGCACGCGAGACACGCTCGAGCGCGAGGCTCCCGCGGACCGACGCGCCGACCTCCACCCCCTCGAGCGTGCGGGTGGAGCGAACGAGGCGGACGATCCAGCGCCGCAGCACCGGATCGATGTAGACGCGCGTGGCGGCGAGCTGCAGCTCGTCGAGCTCGGCAAGAGTCAGCACCGACGTGAGTCGGGTGAGCGGATGGTGCGAGACCTGCTCTTCCAGGATCAGCACCTCGTCGTCCTCGCCCGGGTAGCCGAGCGCCGTCTTCAGGAAGAAGCGGTCGAGCTGCGCCTCCGGCAGGGGAAACGTTCCTTCCTGCTCGATCGGGTTCTCGGTCGCGAGCAGCAAGAACGGATTCGGCATCGCACGAGTCGTCCCGTCGGCGGTGACCTGCTGCTCGGCCATCGCCTCGAGGAGCGCCGACTGCGTCTTCGGCATGGCGCGGTTGATCTCGTCGACCAGCACGACGTTGGCGAAAATCGGGCCCGGCCGGAACTCGAACTCCCGCTCCTTCTGGTCGAACACCGACAACCCCGTCACGTCGGTCGGCTGAAGATCCGGTGTGCACTGGATCCTCGTCGTGGTCGCACCCTCGACCGAGCCCGCGATCGCCCGCGCCAGTACCGTCTTCGCCGTTCCAGGGACGTCCTCCAGCAGCACGTGCCCGCCCGCGATCAGCGCCGCCAGCACGAGCTTCACCTCCTCGCGCTTCCCGTGCACCACCGTCTCGACGTTGTCGAGGAACCGGGTGGCGAGCTCGCAGGCCTGGTCGAAGTCCGCGGCCTGCGTCATGTGCGCACGAGCTGGCTGTAGCCGGCGAGGTAGCAGGGCCCGGCCTGCGAGCGCGGGAAGAAGGCTCGCAGCAGCGAACTCTTCGGAACTGAAAGCCTGAACTTCTGGAACGTGTTGACGAATGAGGAGCCAGCGGTCGAGGATGTGTCCGTCAGCACAACCTTCCGACTCGGCTTCCAGCTACCGAGCCGCTGTTCGAATCGTTCGATCACGACGTACTTGCGCCAAAACTGAAGCTTCGCGCCCACCACGACCGAGAATCTGCTCGAAGATCCGCCCAGCCGCCGCAGGCTGACGTACGGCCTGTCCTGAACAGCAACCGGGCTGCTCCTCTGGTTGTTCCAGGCCGCGCGGACAGAGGCCGAGATATTTGGATCGAAGAGGTCGTACGACCAGCCACCACCCTCCTGCGTCCGGGCAGCCGCGACCTCCCGGAAGGAGGTCTGGCCGCAGTCCTTGGCCTCGATCGTGACGATCTCCTCGGCCTTCTCGCTGTCCACCGAGCCGTAGAGCGTGAGCTTCTGCCCTCGGCCGAGCACGGTCGGGCGCGCGAGGATGGTGACGGGTTCCGAGGCGACCACGAGGCGGTTGAGCTGCCGCTGAGCGACCTCGATCGTCTCCGCCGAAGGCGTGGCCGCGCCGAAGTGGATCTGAGCATCGACGTTGTAGCCTCCGACGCCCGCGCGGATCCGGTAGACACGCCGATCGCTGGATTGAGAAGCGACTGATGCGTGGCGAAGCGACAGCGGCAGGTCGTGACGATCGAAGCCGGCGTCGCTCGCCGGATCGCCGCGGATCGCAAAGGTCGCGAAGATCAAGATCCCCTTTCCGGGAAGGGACGCGCCGGTCGCACGGGCGGTAGCTCGGAGATCTGCGCTCGCGCGGAGCGGCACGTTGGCCGCGACGGCACTCGCGGCATCCCGCTGACCGACCGCCGTCGACTGGACGACTGTCCAGCCTCTTGCCGGCAGGAAGCCCAGCCCGACCAGGCTCGTCTTCGCGCTTCCCTCCTCCGTGTTCCAGGCGCCGAGCCCGAAGCCGAAGCCGCTTGCGAGCAAGACAGCTACTACCCCGGCGAGCGCCCAGCGAACGTGGAGAGGGCGCCAGAACCGCGCTCGGCGTCCGCTCGCGACGTCGATGCGACGCTGCAGCAGCCTGCGAGCACGCCCCTCGCTGGACCCACTCGGCTCCGCGATCTCCCGGCCCAGATCCTTCAGTCGCTCGAGCTCGTCAGCCACTTCGCGCCTCCGTTCTCGGTAGCTCGATGACGTTGTCGTCCGACCGGGGCTCGAGCGCCTGCCGGAGCTTGCGTCGCGCACGGTGCAGGCGCGACCGGACCGTCCCGACCGGGATCTTCAGAACGCTCGCGACCTCGACATACGTCAGCTCGCCCCAGGCAACGAGGAGCAGCGCCTCACGGTCGTAGTCGTCAAGTCGCTCCAGAGCTAACGCCAGCCTCTGCCGTGACGTGGTTGCGTCCAGCCTTCGCGTCGCCGCATCTGCAGGGTGCTCGCCCGGTTCGGGCTCTCGGAGTGCCGCCAGTGCCCGCAGCTGGCGCCCTTCACTCCGACGGTGGTGTGCGAGGAGATTGACCGCGATCCCGAGCAGCCACGGAAGGGCTCGCTCGGCTGCTCGATCGTAGGAGGAACGGCGCTCGAAGGCGCGTGTGAAGGTCTCAGCGGCGAGGTCGTCGGCGATCGCCTGCCCCACGCGCCTGCTGAGGTAGCCGTACACAGGGCGGTAGTAGCGCTCGAAGATGACCGTGAAGATCTGCGGCTCTGACAGCGAGCGCTCGAACACCGCACCGTCGGTCGGCTCCAATCCGTTCATCACCGGGTATTTCCCGCAGACCGCCAGTCGGTTCACGCTCGAATCAGGTTGCTCGAGGCCGCGAGGTAGCACGGCCGCGCCTGCGAGAGCGCGAAGGAGGCTCTGAGCAGCGTGCCTTTCGGCACGTTGAGAGCGAATTTCTCCCTCGCCGATTCGCCGTAGCTGTTGTCGGTCAGCCGGACGGTTCGCAGCTTGACCCACGTGCCCACTCGGCGGTCGTAGCGCTGGATCTCGACCCGCCTGCGCCAGAAGTTCGCGACCGCGTCGACTCTGACCTCGAACTGTCGCGGCAAGCCGGTCGGCTGCAGGAAGACGCCCGGGCGGGCGTACACGGTCACGCCCGTGCTGACGGCGTCGCCGGCCCTGGCACGGAAGACGGTGGTGGTACTGACCGGCGCCTCTGTCGACCACCCCCCGCCCGCGCGCGTGCGAGCCACGCTCCCCCAGGGCCTGAAGGAGGAGGCATGCAGTCCACACTCCTTCCCTTCGACCGTGACCGACACGTCGGCCTTGCCACTCTCGACTGCCCCATAGACGGTCACGAAGGACTGGCCTCTGCGTAGCACCCGATCCCGTGCGGCGAGCGTGATCTGCTCCGATGCGACCAGGAGCCGGTTCAGCTGCCGCTGCGCCCCGCCAATGGTGCCCGCTGAAGGAGCACTACCGAAGTAGATCCAGGCGTCCACGTTGTAGGCACCGACGCCCGCACGCAGGCGGTACCGA
>Ga0136622_10001110_pt1 | contig 11174 bp, 9 predicted proteins | sample AntDrymUQ4482106_2_FD_104803 | JGI IMG/M metagenome (GOLD analysis project Ga0136622, IMG submission 104803) | Polar desert sand microbial communities from Dry Valleys, Antarctica - metaG UQ448 (21.06) | ecosystem: Environmental > Terrestrial > Soil > Desert | place: Antarctica: Dry Valley...
AAAACAGAAAATCCAAACCCAACAAACAAAAACACTGACAAAACAACTGTCACAAAAAACAAACAAACAAAATCTCGTCGACTTTTGACACACTGTTGAGTTCTCAAACATCAAACACACACCACAACACGCCCTCGAAGGAAGGCCGATGTTCTGGGGAGTGTCGCCTGAACCGAGCACCCGACCGGTCGGTCTTGCGCCCCGCCGCTCTCGGCAACACGCAGAACATTACGCAGCCAGCAAGGACGAGTCAAATCGGTTGCAAGCGCGGCGGCAGGAACCGCATCGGCCCAGGTCAGAGCGCCTTTATGGGCCTGCCGGAGCCGATGATCTCGACACCAGCGATCGATCGTTTCCCCCGTCGCAGGACCGCGAGCGACCCGTACAGCAGCGGGCCGGCCGACAGGTGCGAGTCAGGGTCGGTGACGCGATCGTTGTTGACGTAGGCGCCCCCGTCCTGGACCGCTCTGCGCGCGGCGGACCTGCTGTCGACGAGACCACTGCCGACGAGGGCGTCGACAACCGTCACCCCGGCGTCCATCTCGGTGAGTCCCGCCTCCACCAGCGCAGCGCGGACGGTGCTCTGCGGCAGGTCTGAGAGCTCGGCCCCGCCGAACAACGCCGCTGACGCCTGCTCCGCGGCCCTGGCCTCGTTCTCGCCGTGCACCAGCGTCGTGACCTCGCTGGCGAGGCGGCGTTGCGCGGTACGTGCGCCCGGGACACGCGCGTGCTCCTCCTCCAGCGCGGCGATCGCGTCCAGGCCGAGGAAGGTGAACTGCCGGAGGTACTCCCCGACCTTGGTGTCCTCAGCCTGGATCCAGGACTGGTAGAACGCGTACGGCGACGTCAGGTCGGCGTCGAGCCACACCGTCCCTGTCTCGGTCTTGCCGAACTTCGTCCCGTCGGACTTGGTGATGAGCGGTGTCGCGAGGGCGTGGACCCGCGTGCCGTCGGCTCGCCGTACGAGCTCGACGCCTGCGGTGATGTTGCCCCACTGGTCGCTGCCGCCGGTCTGCAGGACGCACCCGTAGCGTCGGTGCAGCTCGAGGTAGTCCATCGACTGCAACAGCACGTAGCTGAACTCTGTGTAGCTGATCCCCGCCTCCAACCGGGTGCTGACCACCTGGCGGTCGAGCATCCGGTTGACCGGAAAGTGCTTGCCGATGTCACGCAGGAAGTCGACTGTGCTGAGATCGGCGGTCCAGTCGAGGTTGTTGACGACGCGGGCCGCCCCCTCACCCGACAGATCGACGAAACGGGAGACCTGCGTCCTGATCCGTTCCACCCAGCCGGCGACGGTCTCCTTGGAGTTCATCGCCCGCTCGCCCGCCTCCTTGGGATCGCCGATCAGGCCCGTGGACCCGCCCACCAGGATGAGTGGCTTGTGCCCGGCCAGCTGCAGCCGGCGCGCGGTCAACAGCTGCAGGAGGTTGCCGATGTGCAGGCTGGGTGCGCTCGGGTCGAAACCGACGTAGTACGTGAGCGGCCCCGCAGCCAGATCGGCGCGCAGGGCGTCCCGGTCTGTGGAGTGCGCGAGCAGGTGCCGCGCCTCGAGGTCGTCAAGTACGTGGGGTGCCACGGTTCGTCTCCTTGGGGTCGATCGCTCAGCCGTCGGCTCAGCGCGGTCGCTGGCCTCGATTGTCCCCTAGCGAGGTGCGCGTTGGCTGCGCCGGTACACCGAGACGCTCGGGTCGCCGTCGACCCAGAAGCGCCAGGGCACCTCTGCGGCGTGTGAGACACCCACCCGTGGACCCTGGGCGATGACTGGTCCGCTGCCTTCTCGCGGCTCCAGGTGCAGCCCGCCTGGACGGAGCAGGTCGGTGCCGTTGTCGTCGCCGGAGATCGCCAGGCAGGCGGTGAGCCGGGCCGGCCCGCGGGCCAGATCCCGGCCAGCCAACCGGACGCCGCGCCGCCGGCGTACCGTCTCCATCCCGGACTCGACCGCTCCAGCGCGCAACAACACGGCGGCAGCGGTGCCTGCCGGCCCGCAGACGACGTTGGCACACCAGTGCATCCCGTAGGAGAAGTAGACGTACAGCCGAGCCGGCGGGCCGAACATCACCTCGGTCCGCGGCGTCGGACCGCGGAAGGCGTGTGATGCGGGGTCGTCTGCACCGGCGTACGCCTCGACCTCGGTGATCCGCAGCGTCACGTCGTCACGGACGAGTCGGGCACCGAGCAGGGACCGCGCCTCGTCGAGCAGGTCGTTGAGCACACCGTCAGTCTGCCCTGTTGTGATCATCCGCAACATCTACACCAGGTTCTCCTGGTAGGGCCCGGTCCCGATGCGGGGGGGTCACACGTGCGGCGAGCCTGACGCCTTGCCGGGCGCCCAGGAAACTCCGCGAGCGCTCGAAGGCGCGCTGGGTCTCGCGGCCGAATGCGGCGAGTGCCACGGGTTCGACGACGCGCGCGGCACTCGCCGGTCGACAGGAGAACGTGAGCGTTCAAACCACTTCGCTCCTGGTGCTCGACAGGGTCCGGTGGCGGATCGAGGCGGCCCACCCGGCGAACAGCGGTGGCTGGTCGACCAAGGACACCGCGGCCAGGTCTGGACGCCGAAGGTGACGTAGCGGGTCCGGAAGGTGAGTCCGCCAAAGCGCCACCGGGCACTGCAGACCGCCTCGACGCCAGGACCGGGTGGGACATCACCGACGGTGAACGCACGGCGCAGCATGGTGTCCCACTCCAACCTGCGCGGATAGTCATGGATCAGGTCGAAGGTGTCATCGACGGTGGCGGCGACCTCTTGACGGATGACGGTGTGCGCGACCATGGGCACGATGATGTCGCAGCCGACGCGCGGCGGTCAGCACAGCCAGGCGCGCAGGCCGGCCACGGCTTCGGCCGCCTCGTCGAGCTGTTCGGCCACCCGCGCCCGCGCGGTGCCGCCCCGGCTGTCGCGGGAGGCGATCGAACCCTCGGTGCTGAGCACGTCGCGGACCTGCGGCGTCAACGCCGGCGAGATGCCCGCGAGTTCTGTGTCGGTCAGGTCCCACAGCTCCTTGCCGGTCTCCTCACAGCGCTGGACGCACGCGCCGGAGAGCGTGTGAGCCTCCCGGAACGGCATCCCGGCGCGTACGAGCCATTCGGCGACGTCGGTGGCGAGGGAGAACCCTTGCGGCGCCAGCGACTCGAGCCGTTCGGTGTCGAACTGAACGGTGGCGACCATGCCGGTGAACGCGGGCAGCAGCACCTCGAGGGTGTCGAGGGAGTCAAAGATCGGTTCCTTGTCCTCCTGCAGGTCCCGGTTGTAGGCCAGGGGCAGCGCCTTGAGGGTCGCCAGCAACCCGGCGAGGTTGCCGATCAGACGACCGGACTTGCCACGGGCGAGCTCGGCGATGTCGGGGTTCTTCTTCTGCGGCATGATGCTCGACCCGGTCGAGTAGCCGTCGTGCAGGCCAATGAAGCCGAACTCCATGGTGGCCCAGATGATGATCTCCTCCGCGAGCCGGGAGATGTCGACACCGATCATCGCGGTGACGAAGGCGAGCTCGGCCACGAAGTCACGCGAGGCGGACCCGTCGATCGAGTTGGCGACCGAACCGGTGAACCCGAGGTCGGCGGCAACCTTCTCGGGATCCAGGCCCAGCGACGACCCGGCGAGCGCTCCTGAGCCGTACGGCGAGTCGGCGCCGGCGCGGGCGTCCCAGTCGCGTAGCCGGTCCAGGTCGCGCATCAGCGGCCAGGCGTGGGCGAGCAGGTGGTGTGACAACAGCACCGGTTGGGCGTGTTGGAGGTGCGTACGTCCGGGCATCGCGACCCCGAGGTGACGGTGAGCCTGCTCTACGAGTGCGTCGACGAGTCCGGCCACGAGCCGCCCGACCAAGCGGGCGTGGTCGCGCAGATACATCCGCAGCAGCGTCGCCACCTGGTCGTTGCGGGACCGCCCGGCACGCAACCTGCCGCCCAGATCCGGCCCGAGCCGCTGCACCAGCCCCCGCTCGAGCGCGGTGTGGACGTCCTCGTCACCAGACCCGGCGACGAAGACCCCCGCCGCGACGTCGGCATCGAGGGCGTCGATGCCGGACAGCATGGCCGCCACGTCGTCCTCGCCCAGCAGTCCCGCCGCGGCGAGTACGCGCGCGTGCGCCCGTGAGCCGGCGAGATCGTACGGCGCCAGGCGCCAGTCGAAGTGCGTCGAACGCGACAGCTCAACCAGCTCAGCGGACGGACCGCCGGCGAAACGCCCTCCCCACAGACTGGCGCCCGGACCCTCGGCGTCGCTCACGAACCCTGCTCCCCCGCCAGCTTCTTGTCCCGCTTGTTCGCCAAGGTGCTCGACATGCCGAACAGCTCGATGAACCCCTTGGCATGGCTCTGGTCGAAGGAGTCGCCTTCGTCGTAGGTCGCAAGGTTGAAGTCGTAGAGACTGGCCGTGGAGCGGCGGCCCGTGACGACAGCGGAGCCGGCGTGCAGCGTCATCCGGATCTGCCCGGTGACGTGCTGCTGCGAGGTGTCGACGAACGCGTCTAACGCCCGCTTCAGCGGTGAGAACCAGAGCCCGTCGTACGCGAGCTCGCCCCACCGCTGGTCGACGCCGCGCTTGTAGCGGGCGAGCTCCCGCTCGACGGTGACGTTCTCGAGCTCGTGGTGCGCCGCGATCAGCACCATGGCACCGGGAGCCTCGTACACCTCGCGGCTCTTGATGCCCACGAGCCGGTCCTCGACGATGTCGAGCCGGCCCACGCCTTGCGCACCACCGCGGGCGTTGAGCTGCTCGATGGCCTGCAGCACCGTGACACTGTTGCCGTCGATGGCGACCGGGGTGCCGGCCTCGAACCCGATGACCACCTCATCGGCGTCCCGTGGCTGGGCGGGGTCCTGGGTGTAGGAGTACAGCTCCTCGATGGGCCCGTTCCAGATGTCCTCCAAGAACCCGGTCTCGACCGCGCGGCCCCACACGTTCTGGTCGATGGAGTACGGCGACTTCTTCGTCACGTCGATCGGCAGGCTGTGCTCCTCGGCGTAGACGATCGCCTTCTCCCGGGTCCATGCATAGTCACGGACCGGCGCGATCACTGCCAGGTCGGGGGCGAGCGCCTTGGAGCCGACCTCGAAGCGGACTTGGTCGTTGCCCTTGCCGGTGCAGCCGTGGCTGACGACCGAGGCACCGTGGTAGCGGGCGGCCTCGACCAGGTGCTTGACGATCAGCGGGCGCGACAGCGCCGACACCAGGGGGTAGCGGTCCATGTAGAGGGCGTTGGAGCGGATGGCGGGGAGGCAGTACTCTTCGGCGAACTCTTGCCTGGCATCAACGACGACGGACTCGACCGCACCACAGGCGAGCGCTCGCTGACGCACCACCTCCATGTCCTCACCGCCCTGGCCGAGGTCCAGTGCGACGGCGATGATCTCGGCGCCGGTCTGGTCGCCGAGCCATCCGATCGCCACGGAGGTGTCGAGACCTCCTGAGTATGCGAGTACGACCCTGTCGGTCATGGTTTCTGCCTCGTGTCCGGGGTTTGCGCTGGGTCTTGGGCCCGCGCTGTCGGTGGTGCCGGTCGCGCGTGTGCGGCGAGGTCGGTGAAGTAGCGGGCGACCGCTTCGCCGCCGTCTGGTTCGGTGCAGATGACGAGGACGGTGTCGTCGCCGGCAATGGTGCCGAGCAGCTGTGGGCGGTCGGCGCGGTCGATGGCCGAGGCGAAGAACTGTGCAGCACCGGGCGGCGTGCGCAGCACGACGAGGTTGGCCGAGCCCCGGACGGAGGCGAGCAGCTCGTTGCACAGCCGGGCGAGGCGGGCCTCCGTCGAAGCCGACTCTGTGGCGGGGCGGGGGGTACGGTCGCCGCCCTCGGCCGGGACGGCGTAGACGAGCCCGCCACCGCTGTGCCTGACCCGGACCGCGTCGAGCTCGACGAGGTCACGCGACAGCGTCGCCTGCGTGACCTCGACACCCCGGGCCGCCAACAGCTCGGCGAGGTCTGTCTGCGAACGTACGGCGTTGGTGTTCAGCAGCTCGATGACAAGCTGCTGGCGCGCCGTCTTGGTCGAGGGGAAGGTCATCGCTCCTCCGGTGCGGCGAGCAACCAGGTGAGCAGAGCCTTCTGGGCGTGCAGGCGGTTCTCAGCCTCGTCCCACGCAGCACTCTGGGGGCCGTCGAGCACGTCCGCGGCAATCTCGTAGCCCCGGTACGCGGGAAGGTCGTGCAGCACGATCGCGTCTGGCGCGGCCTGCGCGAGCACGGCGGACGTCAGGGAGTACGGCCCGAAGGTGTCAACACGAGCCTGCTTCTCCCCCTCCTGACCCATCGAGATCCAGGTGTCGGTGGCGACCGCGTCGGCGCCCGACACCGCCTCGGTGACGTCGTGCGTCACCAGCACCGAACCGCCGGTCGAGGCGGCGATGCGCTCGGCGTCGGCGCGGATCTCGGCGCGCGGAAGATAGGCGGCCGGCGTCCCGATCCGCAGGTGCATGCCCGCTCCGGCGGCCGCTAGCAGGAAGGAGTGGGCGACGTTGTTGCTCCCGTCGCCCAGGTAGGCGAGGGTGAGCCCTTTCAGTCGCCCCTTGTGCTCGCGGATGGTCTGCAGATCCGCCAGCAGCTGGCACGGGTGGAAGTCGTCGCTCAGCGCGTTGATGACCGGCACGCGGCTGAGACCGGCCATCTCCTCCAGGTCGGCCTGGGCGAAGGTGCGCCACACGATCGCGCTGACCTGGCGCTCCAGGACCCGGGTGGTGTCGGCGACCGGCTCGCCTCGACCACGCTGGGTGGTCGCCGCGTCCATCACGACCGGTTGGCCCCCGAGCTCGGCGATCCCCACGGTGAACGACACCCGGGTACGCGTCGACGGCTTGTCGAACAGGACGGCCACCGATCTCGGGCCGTCGAGAGGTCGCTGGTGGAACGGCCCGGACTTGAAGGCGTCGGCCAGGTCGAGCACCTCGACCAGCTCGTGGGGCGACAGGTCGTCGTCGCGCAGGAAGTGCCTCATGATCGTTCCTCCATCGTCGCAGTGTCCATGGCCTCCCGGAGCAGCTCGATGCCTCGGTCAGCCTCATCGGCGGTGAGGGTAAGCGGCGGAACGAGTCTGATCCGGTCGGGCCGGGTGTTGTTGGTGATCAGCCCGTGCTGGAGTGCCTGGGCCACGACCTCCGCACCGACGTCGGCGCGAAGCCCGATACCGATCAGCAGACCACGGCCGCTCAGGTCGGCGACGAGGTGGTGGTCGACCAGGCCGGCGCGCAGGTGCTCGCCGACGACGCGGGCGTTGGCGAGCAACCCCTCGGACTCGATGACGTCGATGACCGCGAGCGCCGCGGCGGTCGCCACCGGGTTGCCGCCGAACGTCGATCCGTGCTCACCCGGCCGCAGCAGGTCCGATGCTCCGCCGAGTGCAACACATGCGCCGATAGGTATGCCGCCGCCGAGTCCCTTGGCCAGGGTGACCACGTCCGGGACGATGCCGGCGGAGCAGTAGCCGAACCAGTCACCGGTACGTCCCATGCCCGACTGGACCTCGTCCATCCACAGCAGTGCGCCGGCGTCGTCGGCGACCTGACGCGCAGCCGCGAGGTAACCGTCGGGCGGGTCGATCGCGCCGGCTTCGCCTTGGATCGACTCGAGCACGATGGCGGCCGTTGCCGGTGAGACCATCGTCCGCAGGGCATCGGCATCGCCGTACGGGCAGAAGGCGACGTCTCCGGGCAACGGCGCGAACGGCTCTCGGTACGCCGCCTTGGACGTGAGGGAGAGCGCGCCCATCGTACGGCCGTGGAAGCTCCCGGTGGCCGCGACGATCTCGGTGCGACCGGTCCGCCGGCTCAGCTTGAACGCCGCCTCGTTGGCCTCGGTGCCGGAGTTGGTGAAGAAGACCCTGCCGGGCCGGCCCACCAGGTCGAGCAGCTTCTCGGCGAGCCGCACCTGCGGTTCGGTGGCGAAGAAGTTGGAGACGTGACCCAGGCGGCCGAGCTGGTCGGTGACGGCAGCGACAACCGCGGGGTGCGCCTGGCCGATGGCGTTCACGGCGATGCCGCCGAGCAGGTCGAGGTAGCAGTTGTCGTCGGCGTCCCAGACGTAGGACCCCTTGCCGCGAACGAGCACCCGCTTCGGCGGGCCGAAGGTGTTCATCACCGCTGCCTGGTACCTCTCGGTCCACGCCACACCGCTCATGGGAGTCTCCTCAGGGCAGCGCGGACCTTGGTGGGCGCCTCGGGCAGCACCTGGGTGCCGACCCCTTCGTCGGTGAAGATCTCCAGGAGCACAGCATGCGGCTCGCGTCCGTCGACGACGGTGGCGCGCGGGACCCCGTTGCGGACGGCGGACAGGCATGCGCCCATCTTGGGGATCATGCCGCTGGTCAGGCTCGGCAGAAGGTCCTCCAGCGCGCCGGTGCCGATCTCACTGATCACCTCGTCGCTGTCGGGCCAGCTGCGGTAGAGGCCCTCGACATCGGTCAGGACCATCAGCTTCTCGGCACCGAGTGCGATGGCGAGTGCCGCCGCCGCGGCGTCGGCGTTGACGTTGTAGACCTGGCCGTCCCGGTCCGGTGCGACGCTGGAGACCACCGGTATCCGTCCGGCGTCGATCAGGTCGATGACTGCCTCCGGGCGTACGCGGGCGACCTCGCCGACCAACCCGAGGTCGACGTCCTCGCCGTCGACCACACCGACGGTCCGCGCCGCGGTGAAGAGACCGGCGTCCTCACCGGACAGCCCGACGGCCAGCGGCCCGTGCTGGTTGAGAAGCCCCACCAGCTCCCGCCCGACCTGGCCGACGAGGACCATTCGTACGACGTCCATCGCCTCGGGGGTGGTCACCCGAAGACCCGCCCGGAACTCCGACTCGATGCCGAGCCGCCCGAGCATCGAGCTGATCTGTGGGCCGCCGCCGTGCACCACGACGGGACGAAGACCTGCATAGCGCAGGAACACGACGTCCTCGGCGAATGCATGCTTCAAGGCGTCGTCGGTCATGACGTTGCCGCCGTACTTGATGACGATCGTCTTGCCGTGGTAGCGCTCCATCCACGGCAGGGCCGCGGCAAGCGTGGCTGCCTTGTCGGCCGCCCGCTTCCTGCGGTCCGCGGTCTTGACGTCGGTCATCTCGTCCTCAGGTGGAGTAGGCAGAGTTCTCGTGGACATAGGCGTGCGTCAGGTCGTTGGTCCACACAGTGGCGGCCGCGTCCCCTGCCTTGAGGTCGACCGTCACCGTGACGGCACGCCCCGCCAGGTCGACGCGGACAGGGTCCTCGTCCGGTGCGCTGGTGCGGCACACCCAGACGCCGTTGAGGGCGACGTCGAGATCGGCCGGATCGAAGGCTGCCCGAGTCGTACCGACCGATGCGAGGATGCGACCCCAGTTGGGATCCCGACCGAAGATCGCGCACTTGAAGAGGTTGCTGCGCGCGATCGACCGGCCGACCTCGGTCGCGTCCGACTCCGTCGCGGCTCCGACGATTTCGATGGCGATGTCGTGCTCGGCGCCCTCGGCATCTGACATCATCTGCATCGCCAGGTCGAGGCAGACCTCGCGCAGGCGAGCAGCGAACTCCTCACGATCAGGGTGCACGCCGGACGCGCCGCTGGCCATCAGCAAAACCGTGTCGTTGGTGGACTGGCAACCGTCGGAGTCGAGCCGGTCGAACGTGGACCCCGTGGCCGAACGCAGGGCCGTGTCCAGGTCGGCCGGACCCAGATCGGCATCGGTGGTGATGAACACCAACATGGTGGCAAGTGCCGGTGCGAGCATTCCGGCTCCTTTCGCCATCGCGCCTATCGAGTAGCCGGCGCCGGATGCGGTCGCCTGCTTGGCGTGCGTGTCGGTCGTGCAGATCGCCTCCGCGGCGGCGGTGCCCCCGTCGTCGCTCAGTCCGCCGAGCGCCGCGGCGAGACCGGCGAGCAATGCGTCCTCATCGTCCAGGACCCCGATGAGCCCGGTCGAGCAGACCTGCACCTCAATCGCGCCGATGCCGAGCGCCTCGGCGACGGTCTCAGCGCTCCGGTGGGTGATGGCGAATCCTGCCGCGCCCGTGTAGCAGTTGGCACCGCCGGAGCTGATCGCCACGGCCCGGGCGGTGCCGCTCATGATCGCCTCCTGGCTCCAGAGCACCGGGTTCGCCTTGCAGCGGTTGGCGGTGAACACCGCGGCCGCGGCACGCACCGGACCGTCGTTGACGACGACCGCGACGTCGGGCCGCCCACTGGGCTTGAGTCCGGCAGCGACGGCGGACGCCCGGAAGCCTCTCGGGTGGGTGACGCTCACGGCGCGACGCCGACGGTCCTCAGCCCGGTCGACTCAGGAATCGCGAGCGCGAGGTTCATCGACTGGATCGCCCCACCGGCAGTGCCCTTGGTGAGGTTGTCCAGCGCGGCGACGGCGACGAGCCGGTCGACGCGCCGGTCCACCGTCACCTGGACGTGCACCGCATTCGAGCCGAGCGTCGCCTTGGTCTGCGGCCAGCTTCCCTCGGGAAGCAGGTGCACGAAGGGCTCGTCGCGGTACGCCTTGTCGTACGCCGCACGCAGGTCCGCCGTCGCGACCCAAGGGTTGAGTGGCGCGGTGCAGGTGGCCAGGATCCCGCGCGCCATCGGTACGAGGACCGGGGTGAAGCTGACCTTGGGGTCGGCGGAACCGGCGAGCCGAAGATTCTGCTCGATCTCCGGGGTGTGCCGGTGCACCCCGCCGACTCCGTAGACGCTGGCTTGTCCGTGCAGCTCTGCACCGAGGAGATGCGCCTTGGGGGTCCTTCCAGCGCCCGACGCACCGGTCGCGGCGACGACGACCACATCGGAAGCGATCAGGTCGTCGTGGACCGCCGGAAGCAGCGCCAACGTGGTCGCGGTCGGGAAGCAGCCGGGAACCGCGATCCGCTTGACTCCGGCCAACGCCTCGCGGTGGCCAGGGAGCTCGGGCAGCCCGTACGGCCAGCTGCCGGCGTGGTCACCGCCGTAGAACGCCGCCCAGTCGTCGGGGTCGGTGAGCCGGAAGTCCGCGCCGCAGTCGATGACCAGGGTGTCCGCGCCGAGGTATGCCGCGACCTCGGCCGACGCGCCGTGTGGCAGGGCGAGGAACACCACGTCATGGCCGCCGAGCGTCGCCTGCGACGTCTCTTGGAGCAGCTCGTCGGCGAGCGGCACCAGGTGGGGGTGGTGGGCGCCGAGCCGTGTCCCCGCGTTGGCGCCGGCGGTGAGGCTCCCGATCCGGACACCGTCGTGCCCGAGCAGGAGGCGCAGCAG
>Ga0136622_10001112_pt1 | contig 11170 bp, 10 predicted proteins | sample AntDrymUQ4482106_2_FD_104803 | JGI IMG/M metagenome (GOLD analysis project Ga0136622, IMG submission 104803) | Polar desert sand microbial communities from Dry Valleys, Antarctica - metaG UQ448 (21.06) | ecosystem: Environmental > Terrestrial > Soil > Desert | place: Antarctica: Dry Valley...
GCTCACGGCCGAGGGTCTGCACCAGCATCCGCTGGGCGCGCAGGATGCGGTTGACGGTCTCCACCATGTGCACCGGGATCCGGATGGTGCGCGCCTGGTCGGCCATGGCTCGGGTGATCGCCTGCCGGATCCACCAGGTGGCGTAGGTGGAGAACTTGTAGCCCTTGGTGTAGTCGAACTTCTCGACCGCGCGGATCAGCCCGAGGTTCCCCTCCTGGATCAGGTCCAGGAACAGCATGCCGCGCCCGGTGTAGCGCTTGGCCAGCGAGACCACGAGCCGCAGGTTCGCCTCGAGCAGGTGGTTCTTCGCCTTCCGCCCGTCCTCGGAGATCCAGTCCAGCTCGTCGAGAGACTTCGCGGAGATCTTGCCGCCCTTGCCGAGCTTCTCCTCCGAGAACAAGCCGGCCTCGATCCGTTTGGCGAGCTCGACCTCCATGGCCGCGTTGAGCAGCGGGACCTTGCCGATCTGCTTGAGGTAGTCCTTGACCGGGTCGGCGGTCGCGCCCGCGACCATGACCTGCTGCTCGGGCTCGTCGGTGTCGTCCGCCGCGGAGATGACGAAACTCTGCTTCTCGTCCTCCTTCAGCGTCGGGTCCTGCTTGACGTCCCGCTCGAACGCCTCGTCGGGGAGGTCGGGAAGCACCTTCTTGCCGTCGGGCCCCACCACCACTGCGGGACCGGCGCCGTTGGCGTCGACCTTCGCCGCCCGCGCCGTGGTCCTCGTTGCGCGTGATGACGTCTTCGCCGCTACCTTCCGCGCAGGGGCCTGCTTCGCGGACGAGGTCTTGGCCGGAGCCTTCTTCTTCGTCGCAGCCTTGGTCGCTGGACCCTTCTTCGCCGGAGCCTTGGTCGCCGGGGGCCTCTTCGTCGAGGACTTGGTTGCCGGCGCCTTGCCCGCCGGCGCCTTCTTGCTGCTAGCCCGGGCTGCGGCTGACGCCTTCGTGGGTGAGGTTGCCTTAGCTGGAGCCTTCTTGCTCGCCGCCTTGGTCACCGCCTTGCTGGCCGGAGCCTTCCTCGTCGTGGTCGCCGCGCTGGAGACCTTGGCGGCGCGCTTCGTCGCCTGTTTCTTCGTGGTGCTGGCCTTGACGGTGGTGCGGCTCGCGGTGGCGGCGGAGACTGCTTTCCGGGCGGAGACTTCGGGACGGGTGACTGCGTCTTGGGGCAGCCTGCGGGACGTGCTCGAAGACACGAATACCTCTCGTCAGAACCGGTGGTGGGCGCGGCAAAGCCCGTACACGTCAAGAGCCGCTGTCTCCATTGTGACACGACGAGGCTCGATCCCAACCCGAACCCCCGGTCAGCGAGCCTGGCGCGAGTCCCTACCCGGGGTTCTCCGAGGCGGCCTGCCTGGCGGCGGCCTTCTTCTCCTTCTTGAACGCCCGCACCCGCTCCAGCGACGGGCCGTCCACCACGTCGGCCACCGACCGGAAGCTGCCTTGCTCGGCATAGTCACCGGCCGCCTTCGCCCAGCCCTCGGGTCGTACGGCGAGCTGCTTGCCCAGCAACGCGACGAAGATCTGGGACTTCTGCCTGCCGAATCCCGGGAGCGCCTGTACCCGTCGCAGCAGGTCGGCACCCGAGGCGGCTTCGTCCCACAGCCGGGTGGTGTCACCGCCGTACTCCTCGACGATCTGCGCCGCCAACGCCTGGACCCGGGCGGCCATCGACCCGGGGAAGCGATGCACGGCCGGTGGCGTCGTGCAGAGCTCCGCGAACTTCTCTGGGTCCGCCGCCGCGATATCGGCTGGGTCGATCGAGCCGAACCGATCGATGATCTTTGCGGGGCCCGCAAACGCCCGCTCCATCGGGAACTGCTGGTCGAGCATCATCCCGGCGAGCAGCGCGAACGGGTACTTGTCCAGCGCAGCGTCACTTTTCGAATCGCCGGTGATGTGCAGGCCCATGGGCCCGATGCTACTCACGCACAGGCGGGTCGATTGCCGGCGTGAGGCGCCGACGATCAACCCGGCAAGCGAAACGGATGACGTTGTGAGCGCTACTCGTCGGCTTTGACGGCGAGGACCGGGCAGGGTGCGTCGAGGAGTACCCGCTGGGCGTTGCTGCCCAGGATCAGCTTCCCGACCGGCGAACGGCGGCGCAGTCCGATGACGATGAACTCGGCCTCGACCTCCTTGGCCACGTTGATCAGGTCCTCGGCGGGGTCCAGCCCGCGAACCAGCTGCCGGACCTCGTGCTCCACGCCGGCGCCGTCGAGCTCCTGCTTGATCTCGTCGAGCTGGGTCTCGGACTCGATCGCGTCGTCACCGTCGAACTCACGCCCACCGCGATGGGAGTTGACCACCACCAGCTTGAGGTGCCGGAGCCTGGCCTCCTCGGTCGCACGACGCAGCGCAGCCTGACCCTCGGGCTTGGGCACATAGCCCACCACGATGGACCCCATCGACTCCTCCTCACCGCACGCGGCCCGCAGCCAGACAACGCAGCATCCCATCTCGGGCGAGACCGCTCCTCGTCGCACGCTATCGCAGCCTCCCGCGCCGGTCGCCTGTGGATGACCGCAGGCAGGAACCCGGCGGCCAGGGCAGGCTACGAGGGTGTACGACGCCGCCCACACCCAGACTCAGACCACTCAGCAGAGCCATGCCGCCCTGCGGCGAGAGGTCGGGATGCTACGCGCGCGAGAGAGCCGACGCGTCTTCGACACCATGGTCTACGTCGGCCGGTTGGAGGGCGAGCGGGAGTCCTTCGTGGTGCGCGCTCAGGATCTGACCTCGGTGGACGCCGCGTTGCGCGTGGACGTGGTGTGTGCCCTGCTCGCCAACCTGGCCGACGATCCGGCACCGGCGCAGGCGTGGCTGACCCGATCGGGCGCTCCGACCACCCATGACGTGGACCTGTTGTGGCTGGCCGCGGCGACGATCGCCTTCGGCATCCACGGACAGAGCCTCGAGGACTTCTTCGCCATCACGCGCGGCGGCTGGCTCGACGTGCGATCGGGGGCGCACCGCGCCTGGAAGCGGCTGCGCCTGTGAGCTCAGCGGCGCCTCCCTAGGACCAGGTGTGCACCGGCTCGTTGGAGTGCATGTGGGCGCGGTAGTCGTTCAGCGTCGTGCGCAACGCCTGCTCCCGGTCCTCACCGTTCCCCATGTGCCGGTGCAGTCGGTTGCGGAACCACGACGCGCCGTTCTGGCCGGTGATACAGCGCTGCTCGATGATGCCGAGCAGCCGGTCCCGCTCCTCGGGCTGCACCCCCCACGCATCCAGGCCGCTGCGCGCCATGGGGAGCAGGCGGCGTACGACGAGCTCGGTCGCCGGGACCTGACCGAGTCCCGGCCAGTACACGTTGGCCTCGATGCCCTGCCTGGCGGCGACGTGGAAGTTCTCCTCCGCGGCGCTGAAGGACATCTGCGACCAGAGCGGGCGTTCGTGCTCGGCGAGGGTGCGCACGAGCCCGAAGTAGAACGCGGCGTTGGCCATGGTGTCGGCCACCGTCGGCCCGGCGGGGAGCACTCGGTTCTCGACACGCACATGCGGCATGCCGTTGACCACGTCGTAGACCGGCCGGTTCCAGCGGTAGATGGTCCCGTTGTGCAGCCGCAACTCGGCGAGCTGGGGCGCCTCCCCACGCTCGAGCACGGTGACCGGGTCCTCCTGCTCGGTGATCGGCAGCAGAGCCGGGAAGTACCGGACGTTCTCCTCGAAGAGGTCGAAGATCGAGGTGATCCAGCGCTCACCGAACCACACCCGCGGCCGGACGCCCTGCGTCTTGAGCTCCTCGCTGCGGGTGTCGGTGGCCTGCTCGAACAGCGGGATGCGGGTCTCGTGCCACAGCTCCTTGCCCAGCAGGATCGGCGAGTTCGCCCCCACGGCGATCTGCACCCCACAGATGGCCTGTGAGGCGTTCCAGTACGCCGCGAACTCGTCCGGGCTGACCTGCACGTGGAACTGGGTGCTGGTGCAGGCCGCCTCCGGCACGATCGAGTCGGCCGTCGTCCGCAGGCGGTCGGTGCCGGCGATGTCGATCACGATGTCCTCGCCGCGCGCGTTGAGGATCTGGTCGCTGAGCAGCCGGTATCGCGGGTTGCCGCTCAGCGACGACGGCGCCATGTGCCCCTCGGCGAGCGTGGGCAGGATGCCGATCATGACCAGGTGCGCGCCCACGGCGGACGCCTTGTCCTCGGCGTCGTTCAGGCTGGCGCGCACACCCTCCTCGAAGGCGCTGAAACCACGCTGGGACAGCCGCTTCGGCGGCACGTTGATCTCCAGGTTGAACTGCCCCAGCTCGGTCTGGAAGTCGGGGTTGGCGATGGCCTCCAGCGCCTCGGTGTTCTTCAGCGCCGGGTTGCCGTCCTCGTCGACGAGATTCAGCTCGATCTCGAGGCCTGTCATCGGGGCCTCGATGTCGAAGGCGGACTCCTCGAGCATCCGGGCGAACACGTCGAGGCAGCGGCGTACCTTCTCGCGGTAGCGGGTGCGGTCCTCACGGGAGAACTCCTGCTGTGCGACCTCTTCGCCCATGCCGGAAGCCTAAGGCAAGCCGGCTCAGTACCAGTGGCTCACTAGCTCGCGAACAGACCGAGCTCTGCCTGGGGTATCGGTCGCCATGCCGTGGGCGGTATGCCGTTGGCGAGTGCGGTCGCCAGCAGGTGGGCCAACCGGTAGCCGGGGTCGGCCCCACGGCAACGATCGAGCGCACACCAGGCCAGCGCGCCGTCGCCGGCCAGCCAGGCCGCGAAGCCCAGCAGTCCAGCGGGTGGGGCCATCAGGTCGGGCGGCGTGCGGAGCACCACGTCACGCCAGAGCCGCACATGGTCCGCTGCGGTGCTCCGGGTCAGCTCCGCCCACGCCACGTCGCGGACCTCGATGCTCTCCAGCGCGACCAGCAGCCGACCGGTGTCGTCGCTGTCCATCCGGGCACCATCGGACGCGTGGCGCCGGATGCGCTCACGCACCCAGCGGCCCTCCGCCACCTCATGGTCGCGGCCCTGCTGCGGGGCGGGCGGGCCCAGCGGGTGCCGGCGAACGTTGTCGAGTCGCCGTTGCGCACGGTCCGCGGCTCGTCTCACCGCGGCGATAGCCTCGGCGTCGGTGCCGACCAGCGAGTCGGCGAGCTCACGTCGACTGCCGAGCACGACCTGGCCGTCGAGCACCGCCTGCACGGTGAACGGATGCGACGACACGTCGTACGGCGTCCCCGCGGACGCGCTGTCTGATCCGTCGTCTCCGTCGGCGAGGAGGTAGTAGGCACCCGCGGTTGCACGGACGGCGATCTCCACCCGGGCGCCGTGCCGCTCGAGCCGATCGTGCAGAGCGCCCACGACGGCGGCGCAGAGCCGATGGTCCTCGCCGTAGGTGACCACGGCAACACTGGCGATCCCGTGTCGGCGCACCGTCTCGCTGAGCATGGCGACCACGTCCTCCACATCCTGCGCGTCCGTCGGGAGGTCGACCCGCGCGTGGAAGGACTCGCCGGCCTCGCCGAGGCAGACGAGGACCAGGGAGTCCTCCGGGTGGAAGCCGAGCAGGCAGGGCACGATCGCGAGGAGGTCCTCAGGGGTTCTGAGGCGTTGGGTGCGTGCTCTCGTCATGCCCCCACGTTCGTGCAGGGCCCGGGTCGACGCGCTTGTCGTCGCGAAGGCTGTGGGCAACTACTGCGCACGGCGATCCTGGGGAGGGAACCTGGCCGGGGCGGAGCAGGGGCAGAGGTGGTTGGCTGCAGAATGGGAGCGTGCGTGCCGACCCGACGATCCTGCACGTCGACCTGGACGCCTTCTTCGCCGCCGTGGAGCAGCGGGACAAGCCCTCCCTGCGTGGCAAGCCGGTCATCGTCGGCGGGGTGGGTGGTCGCGGCGTGGTGGCGACCGCGTCGTACGAGGCCCGGCGCTTCGGCGTCCATTCGGCGATGTCGACAGCCGAGGCGCGCTCACGCTGCCCGCACGGCGCCTTCCTCTCCGGTCGCTTCCATGCCTACCGCGAGACCTCGCAGGCCGTCATGGGCCTGTTACGCGAGATCTCCCCGCTCGTGGAGCCGCTGTCGATGGACGAGGCGTACGTCGACCTGGCACCCATGCAGCTCGCAGGCGAGCTCGAGCGAGACCAGACCGGGCGGGTCAGCGTCGAGGCGGTCACCGAGCTGTCGCGCACGTTGAAAGCACGCGTCCGCGAGGTCACCGGGGGGATCTGCGGCTCGGTCGGGGTCGCGACGTCGAAGCTCGTCGCCAAGATCGCCAGCGACCTGCGCAAGCCCGACGGGTTGGTCGTCGTACCTCCCGGGTCCGAGCGCGACCTGCTCAGGCCGATGCGGGTCACCGTGATCCCCGGCGTCGGGCCGGCCACCACCGAGCGGCTGCGCCGGGTCGGTGTGCGCAACGTGGCCGAGCTCGAAGCCGTCTCCGAGGACGAGCTGATCCGGCTGGTGGGGCAGGCACACGGCACGGTGCTCTACCGGCTCGCCCGCGCCGACGATGACCGGGCGGTGGTCGCCGCGCGCGAGACCAAGTCGATCAGTGTCGAGGACACCTACGAGAGCGACCTCGTCGACCGTCGGCTGCTCGTCGGGCTGCTGGACCGGCAGGCGGCGAAGGTGGCGGCGCGCCTGCGCACGGCCCGGATGTCGGGCCGGACGGTGACGCTCAAGGTCCGCCTGCATGACTTCTCCACGCACTCACGCTCGGTCACCCTGCCCGCTCCGACAGATCGCGAACAGGTGCTGGCCCGGATGGCCCGCAGGCTCCTCGACGAGGTCGACACCTCCGGCGGTGTGCGCCTGCTCGGTGTCGGGGTCTCCGGTCTCGCGGACTGGATCCAGGAGGAGCTCTTCGGTGCGTACGACGCCGTCGCCGCATCGGTCGCAGAAGTCCCCGCCACCGAAGACCCAGTGAGCGAGGAGACTCTCGCGGCCGACGCAGTGGAGCGGATCGTGCGGGGCAGGAGATGGGCGCCGGGGATGGACGTCGTGCACGCCGACCACGGGCCCGGCTGGGTGTGGGGCTCGGGCCGGGGAAGGGTGACGGTGCGGTTCGAGACGGCCCACACGGGACCGGGACCGGTCCGGACGTTCCGCTCAGACGACCCCGACCTGCAACGAGCTATGCCGACCCCGTCGGCGGCTGAGGACGCAGCACCACCTCGTCCCCCGGACGCAGCTGTGCACACCGCGGCAGGTCCTCGGGAGCCACCACGCCCACCACCGGATAGCCTCCCGTCGTCGGATGGTCGTTGAGGAAGACCAGCGGCATCCCCGACGCCGGCACCTGGATCGCGCCGAGCACGATCCCCTCGCTCTCCAGCTCCTCGGTCCTGCTCCGTTCGAGCGGAGGTCCCTCCAGCCGCAGCCCGACCCGGTTCGAGTCGGCCGAGACGGTGTACGTCGACCCGGTGAGCGTCTCGACCGCGGCTGCGGTGAACCAGTCCTCTCGCGGACCGAGGATGAACCGCAGCGCGACCGGCGACAACGGGCGTCGTACGAGGCTCACGTCGAGCGCTCGTGGTCGACCCGTCGGGACACCCACCGACAGCCGGTCGTCGCGCGCGAGCGGCCCCGGTCCGAGACCGGACAGGGTGTCGGTGGACCGCGACCCCAGGACCGCGGGCACGTCGAGTCCCCCGGACAGCGCGACATAGCACCGCAGGCCCCACTGCAGCGGACCGACGCGCACCGACTCCCCCGAGCCCACGGAGACCGGCTCCGCGTTGGCCCGCGGCCGCCCGTCGACGGCGACGTCACAGGGCGCTCCGGTGACCGCGATGGTCAGGGCCGACGACGAGGTGAACTCGAGCCCGCCGACCATTGTCTCGAGCACCGCCGCATCGTCGTCGTTGCCGACCAGCCGGTTCGCCAGGTCCGCCGCGGCCGGGTCCAGCGCACCCGACCGCGGCACGCCGAGATGTGCGTGCCCCGGACGGCCCCTGTCCTGGATCGTCGTCAACGATCCGGGGTCATGCACGATGATCTGCCGGTCCGTCACCGCGAGACCTCGACGAAGCGGACCCGCGTCCCCGGTGACAGCGTCGCCGGCTCGTCCCGGGACTCGTCCCACAGCGACAGGTCGGTGCGGCCGATCAGCTGCCATCCTCCGGGCGAGGCACTCGGGTAGACGCCGGTGAAGTCACCGGCGAGCCCGACCGACCCCGCCGGCACCCGGGACCGGGGCGAGCCACGCCGCGGCACGCTGAGCCCGGAGGGGAGACCGGTGCAGTAGGCGAACCCCGGCGCGAACCCGCAGAACGCGACGACCATCTCGCACGACGTGTGCGTCTCGACGACCTCGCGCTCGGTCATGTCCCAGCGCCGCGCGACCTCGGCCAGGTCCTCACCGTCGTACGTCGTCGGCACCTCGACCTCGCGGTCCACGCTGGACGACGCGGCCTTGTCGACCGGCCAGGCAGTGACCTCGCCGGCAAGCGCCCTCACGTCGGGCACCCCGTCGAACAGGACGGTGCGTGCCGCAGGGACCACATCGACCGCGTCGACGCCGCGCGATCGTGCCTGCTCGGACAACGCGATCGCCTCGGCCACGTCGGCCAACTCGACGAGCAGGGCGTGACGTCCGACCGGGACACATCTCACGGCGAGCCTCCGCTGATGAACGCGCGCAGCACGAACCCAGCACGCTCGAGCGCTCGGCGCACCTCAGCGGCGTTGCGCACGGCGTCCGCAGAGTCACCGTGCACGCACACCGATGCGATGTTGCCGGAGCAGGCCAGGCGTACGGCGTTGCCCGCGATCGTCTTCGCGTCCTCGACCAGCGCGCCGGGCTCGTCTCGGGGCAGCAGGATCCCCTCTGTCGTGTAGCCGCGGTCGGGAAACCCCTCGCGGTAAGTGATCCGGCCAGCCCGCTCGGCCAGCCGCAGGAACACCGAGGGCGGCAGTCCGAGCACGGGCAGGTCACCGGACCCCGCGAGCACCGCGCTGGCCTGCTGCTCGTCGTGCACGACCGTGTTGTAGAGCGCGCCATGCGGCTTCACGTAGGTCACCGACGTGCCGGCCGCCGCCGCGATCCGAGACAGCATTCCCACCTGGTCCTCGACCTGGCCGCGCAGCGTGTCGAAGTCCACGTCGACCGCTACCCGGCCGAAGTTCTCCCGGTCGTCGTAGGACACCTGCGCTCCCACCGCCACACCGCGCCGGGCGGCGTACTCGCACACGGCCCGCATCGTCGTCTCGTCGCCGGCGTGGTAGCCGCACGCGACGTTCGCGCTGGTGACGACCTCGAGCAGACCGGCGTCGTCGGTCACGCCCTCGCCGAGGTCCGCGTTCAGGTCGATGGTCGGCACGACTCTCATCCTGCACGAGGTGCTTGCCGGTGGACCGCCGACGCCTCTCGGCCTAACCTTCGGAGACACGCAAGGGGACCAGATGCGGGAGCATGAAACAGGGGCGGACCCTCGCGGGGCCATCGGCAATCGACTGATGCTGGTCGGGTCGATCCTCTACCTGCTGGAGTGGGTGGCGATCATCCCGTTTGCGACCGGCGTCCTGGATACGAAGGGGCTGAGCCCGGACGAGATCGTCGCGGCCTACGCGGACAACGCGGACGGTGCGGCGATCATGGCGGGCTGGTTCAGCGTCGTGCTGCTCGGCCGGATCGCAATCGCGGCGGGGCTGCGGGGGGCGCTGAGGAACTCCCCGCGGCAGCTGCACCTGATGGACTTCGCCATCGGGGCGATGGTGGTCAGCGTCGCGCTGGAGGTGGCCGGCTTCGGGTTGGGTGCGGCGGCGGGGTGGCTGGCGCGTGAGGGCGGCGACCCGTCGGCGATCGTGGCTCTCGACGCGGGTGGCGCGTTCCTCTACCAGATCCTGGTCGGTCCGCTCGCGGTGTTCCTCCTCGTCAGTGGACTCGCGATGCTGCGCTCCGGGTTCTTCCCCGCCTGGATGAGCTGGCTCGGCATCGCCGCGGGAGTCGTCGGCATCCCGGCCGGTGTCATCGCGGCCGCTGCGTTCGACGGCGGCACGTTGAGGTCCGTCTTCGACGCCGCGTTCTCGGTCCTGGGACTCGGCTTCTGGGTGTGGATGCTGGCCACCGGCATCTTCCTGTCCCGGCGGGCAGGTCGCCACGAAGAGCACGAGGTGCTCGCCGGATAGTCTCCTCCGCATGGCCCAGCATGACTCCGCGCACTCCGCCGTACCGCCCACCGCGCAGAAGAAGCCGCGCGAGCGCACCCACCACGGGGACACCTTCGTCGACGACTACGAGTGGCTGCGCGACAAGGAGTCGCCGGAGACGATCACCTACCTCGAGGCCGAGAACGCGTACACGACCGCGCAGACGGCGCACCTCGTCGACCTGCGCGAGAGCATCTTCGAGGAGATCAAGGCGCGGACGAAGGAGACCGACCTGTCGGTGCCCTCCCGCAAGGGCGCGTCCTGGTACTACTGGCGCTCGGTCGAGGGCAAGCAGTACGGCATCGGCGCTCGCTGCCCGCTCGACTCACCCGACGACTGGACCCCGCCCGAGCTGGACGCCGACACCGACATCGCGGGCGAGGAGGTGCTGCTCGACTGCAACGACCTCGCGGAGGGGCACGAGTTCTTCGCCCTCGGCGCCTACTCGGTCAGCCCCGACGGGAACCTCCTCGCGTTCAGCACCGACACGGTCGGCAACGAGCGCTTCCTGCTCCAGATCAAGGACCTTCGCACCGGCGAGCTGCTTCCCGACCAGGTCCCCAACACGGCGTACGGCGCCACCTGGGACCTCGACGCGACCATGCTCTTCTACACGACGGTCGACGACTCCTGGCGCCCCGACAAGGTGTGGCGGCATCGCCTCGGTGAGCACGCCGGCAGCGACCCGGTCGTCTTCCACGAGCCGGACGAGAGGTTCTGGGTGTCGGTCGGTCGCACCCGCAGCGACCGCTACCTGATGATCGGCGCGGGGTCCAAGGTCACCAGCGAGTACCGCGTCCTGGAGGCAGCCGACCCGACCGGCGACTTCCGGGTGGTGGCCGAGCGCCGCCAAGACGTGGAGTATGCCGTCGAGCACGCGGTGGTGGGCGGGGAGGACTGCTTCCTGGTCCTGCACAACGACGGGGCGGCGAACTTCACGCTTGCCAAGGCACCGGTCGACGCGACCTCGCACGAGCAGTGGCAGCCGCTGCTGCCGCACGACCCGGCCGTCCGGCTCGAGGACGTCGACGCCTTCGCCGGGCATCTCGTCGTCAGCCAGCGCAGCGACGGCCTGACCCAGCTGCGGATCATCGAGCTCTCCGA
>Ga0136622_10001114_pt1 | contig 11152 bp, 11 predicted proteins | sample AntDrymUQ4482106_2_FD_104803 | JGI IMG/M metagenome (GOLD analysis project Ga0136622, IMG submission 104803) | Polar desert sand microbial communities from Dry Valleys, Antarctica - metaG UQ448 (21.06) | ecosystem: Environmental > Terrestrial > Soil > Desert | place: Antarctica: Dry Valley...
GGCCACGTCGCCAGGCTAGGCCCAGGCCCGGCCGGCCGGGTCGGCTCGGCCGCCTCGGCCGGTGCGGTCAGGCTGGTTAGGCTGGTTAGGCTGCCCGCGTGATCGATCCACGGCTGCTCCGCGACGACCCCGAGCGGGTCAGGGCGGCGCAGCGCCGCCGCGGCCAGTCCGACGCGATCGTCGACGAGCTGCGCGCCGCCGACGAGATCCGGCGCACGGCGATCTCCGAGTACGAGCGGCTGCGGGCCGAGCAGAAGTCGTTGGGCCGGCAGGTCGCCGGTGCCAGCGGGGACGAGCGGGCCAACCTGCTGGCACGCACCAAGCAGCTTGCCGGAGCGGTCCGCACTGCGGAGGCGACGCAGAACGCTGCCGAGACGGCCTTCACAACGCTGATGTCGGCTCTGCCGAACGTGGCCGACGAACGGGCACCCGCGGGCGGCGAGGACGACTTCGTCGTGCTGGAGGAGCACGGTGCGGTGCGGGACTTTGCCGCCGAGGGCTGGGCCCCGCGTGACCACTTGGAGCTGGGCACCCTGCTCAAGGCGATCGACGTGGAGCGCGGCGCCAAGGTGTCGGGCTCGCGGTTCTACTTCTTGACCGGGGTCGGCGCCATGCTCGAGCTCGCGCTGGTGCAGATGGCGATGGAGCGGGCCGAGTCGTGGGGGTTCACCCCGGTCGTCCCGCCCGCACTGGTCAAGCCGCGGGCGATGGAGGGCACGGGCTTCCTCGGCCAGGCGGCCGACGACGTGTACCACCTGGAGAGGGACGACCTGTACCTGGTGGGCACGTCCGAGGTGCCGCTCGCGGCCTACCACAGCGACGAGATCCTGGAGGCGGCGGCGCTGCCGCGACGCTACGCCGCGTTCAGCCCGTGCTTTCGCCGCGAGGCCGGCTCTTACGGCAAGGACACCCACGGCATCATCCGGGTGCACTGGTTCGACAAGGTGGAGATGTTCGCCTACACCACGGTGGAGGAGTCGTACGCCGAGCACGAGCGCCTGCTGTCGTACGAGCGTGACTTCCTCACCGCGCTGGAGTTGCCGTTCCGGGTGATCGACGTGGCCGCCGGAGACCTGGGACTGTCGGCGATCCGCAAGTTCGACTGCGAGGCATGGATTCCCACCCAGGGTTGTTACCGCGAGCTGACCTCGACGTCGAACTGCACCCAGTTCCAGGCCAGGCGCCTCGACGTCAGGGTGCGCGGAGCCAGCGGTGGCTCCGGCACTGAGCCGGCCGCGACGCTGAACGGCACGCTGTGCGCCGTGCCGCGCACGATCGTGGCGATCCTGGAGAACCACCAGCAGGCCGACGGGTCGGTGCGCGTGCCGCTGGCGCTGCGGCCGTACCTGCAGGGGCGCGACACGCTGAAGCCGCCCGGGTCCGGCGAGTGAGCGGTCGAACTGACGGCTGGTCTCCCCGCATGGTCGCCCTCGATGTTGACGGCACCGTGCTGGACTGGGTGGACGGCTACGAGGTGATGTCCGCCGCGGTCGTCGAGGCGGTAGGCCGGATACGGGAGGCAGGGGCGTACGCGGTGATCTCCACCGGGCGCTCGGTGCCGGGCGTGCTGGCCGCGGCCGACCTGCTGGGACTTGAGGGCGGGCTGGCGGTGGCCAGCAACGGGGCGGTCATCTTCGACCACCCACCTGTTGAGCTCGTGCACACGGTGACCTTCGATGCGACCGAGGTGGTCGCCGAGCTGCTCGAGTACGTCCCGGACGCCGCGGTGGCGGTGGAGGAGATCGGTGTCGGGTACCGGATCAACAAGGCCTTCCCGGAGGGCGAGATCCAGGGCGAGATGGTGTTGCAGACCGTCAACGAGCTGGTCGCCGAACCGGTGACCAGGGTGATCATCCGCAGCCCGGATGCGTCGGCGGAGGAGTTCGCCGAGCTGGCCGAGCGGCTCGGCCTGCACGGGATCAACTACTACGTGGGCTACACCGCCTGGCTCGACCTGGCACCGCACGGGGTGTCGAAGGCGTCTGGGCTCGAGGTGGTGGCCGACCGCTTGGGTGTCGAGAGGGCCGATGTGCTCGCGATCGGGGACGGCGACAACGATGTGGAGATGCTGCGCTGGGCCGGGCGCGGGGTCGCGATGGGGCAGGCGGCGCTGCACGTGCAGGAGGCCGCCGACGACGTCACCGACACCGTCGAGCGCGACGGCGTCGTGCACGAGCTGGCCCGCTGGTTCTGACCGCGGGCGAGTCAGCCGAGGCCGGTGCCGACCGCCAGTCCGAGCAGGTAAGTGACCGCCGCGGCGCCGTACCCGATCGCAAGCTGCCGCAGCGCCCGCCCCAGCGGAGGACCACCCGACAGCAGGCCGACGACGGTGCCGGTGCTGAGCAGAGCGATGCCCACCAGCACCGCCGCGGTCACCAGCGCCGACACACGGTCCAGGCCGAACAGGTACGGAAGCACCGGGACGAGCGCGCCGCAGGCGAAGAACGCGAAGCTGGACAGGGCCGCCCCGCGCCCGGTCCCGACCAGCTCGTGCTGGCCGCGCTGGGTCTGCTCGGCTCCGGACTCGGGCGCGGACAGGTCCCTGTCGCGCAGCACCGCGGCTGCTCGGGACTCGGCTTCGCCGATCGGCATCCCGCGCGCCCGGTAGACGAGCGTGAGCTCGTTGGCGTTCACGTCCAGGTGCGACAGCGCCGCACCGGCATGCGGGTCCGGTGTCGAGGCGTCGAGCAGCTCGCGCTGCGAGCGCACCGACACGTACTCGCCGGCGCCCATTGACAGCGCACCGGCGAGCACCCCCGCCAACCCGGCCGTCAACACCGTCTGGGTCGACGCGCCGCTCGCCGAGATGCCGAGGACGAGTGCCAGGTTGCTGACCAACCCGTCGTTGGCGCCGAAGACGGCCGCACGGAACGTGCCGGACACCCGGCTGCGGCCCCGCTGCGCGAGTGCGCGCACGACCTCGCCGTGGATACGCTCATCAGCGGCCATCGCCTCGGTGGCGTGCGCGTCGCGGTCGTACGGGGACCGGGCCTCGGCGCGCTGCATCAGGGCCAGGACGAAGACCCACCCGAACTTCCGGGCCAGCAACCCGAGCAGCCAGGTCCGTGGGTCGCCGTGACCAGGCGTGCCCACCCGGTCGCCGAGCAGCGCCCGCCAGTGAGCCTCGTGCCTGCCCTCCGCCCCGGCCAGGGCGAGCAGGATCTCTTGTTCGTCACCCGTACGGCGAGACGCCAGGTCGCGGTACACCGCGGCCTCGGCTCGCTCGTCGGCAAGGAAGTGCCGCCACCGGCGGACGTCTGCGCGTGTCGGCTCCACTGCCCCTCCACGCTAGACCAACGCTGGCTGTGACCGGCTCCAGTGCCGGCGTACGCAGCCCAACAACGCTGCGGCTACAGGTACATGCCACCCGGGCCGGGAGCCTCGCCGTCAGGCGGCTGCTGGCCGGGTCGCATCCCCGGCATCGGCGTATGACCGCCGGGGCCGGGGAGCGCCTTGCGCATCTGCTCCAGCTGGGCACGCGCGGCCATCTGCTGGGCGTAGATGGCGGTCTGGATGCCGTGGAACAACCCCTCCAGCCAGCCGACCAGCTGCGCCTGGGTTATCCGCAGCTCCCCCTCCGACGGCGTGTCCGAGCTGAACGGCAGGGTGAGCCGCTCCAGCTCCTCGACCAGCTCGGGGGCAAGACCCGCCTCGAGCTCCTTGATCGACGACGCGTGGATGTCGCGCAGCCGCACCCGGCTGGCCTCGTCCAGGGGAGCGGCCCGCACCTCGTCGAGCAGCTGGCGGATCATGCTGCCGATCCGCATCACCTTGGCCGGCTGCTCGACCAGCTCGGTGACCGATCGCTCGGCGTCGTCGTTTCCACCCTCGCCATGCCCGGCCGGCTCCGCCACGGCCGTACCGTCGGGCCCAACCACGATGTAGCGCGCATCGGTCCGCTCCGGACCGTCGTCGGTGCCGTCATCGCCGGTGCTGTCCGCGGCCGGTTCCCCTCGCTCTTCGCTCATGCTGGCTACCCTACGGACGTCTGCGGCGTGCCGCGTCGCAGCGCGGTCATTTGACGGTGAGCAGCACCTTGCCCACCACCTCGCCGCTGTCCAGCAGGCGGTGCGCTTCGGCCGCCTGGTCCAGCGGCAGTCGCCGGTGCACCACCGGCCGCACCGTGCCGGCCTCCACCAGCGGCCATACGTGCTCGGCCACAGCGGCCATGATCGCCGCCTTCTCGGCGGCGGGACGGGCCCGCAGCGTGGTCGCCAGCAGGGCGGCCCGCTTGCCCAGCAACCGGCTGAGGTCGATCTCGGCGCTCGTGCCCCCCTGCAGCCCGATCACGACCAGCCGACCGGACGTGGCCAGCACCTCGACGTTGCGTGCCAGGTACGACGCGCCGAGCATGTCGAGCACCACGTCGGCGCCGTGGCCGTCGGTCGCCGTTCGTACCTCCTCGACGAAGTCCTGCTCGCGGTGGTTGACCAGAATGTCCGCGCCGTACGCCGCGCATCGCTCGAGCCGTTCGGACGAGCCGGCGGTCACCGCGACGCGCGCGCCGACGGCGGCCCCCAGCTGGATGGCCATCGTGCCGATGCCGCTGGCACCGCCGTGCACCAGCAGCACCTCGCCGGGCTGCAGACCCGCGAGCATGAAGACGTTGGACCATACGGTCGCCGCCACCTCGACCAGCGCGGCGGCGTCGACCAGGTCGATGCCTGCGGGCGGGCGCACGACCTGGCCCGCGGGCACCGCCACCTGCTCCGCGTATCCGCCGCCGGCAAGCAGCGCGCACGCCGCCTCGCCGACCTGCCATCCGCTCACGTCGGACCCGACGCCGGTGACGAGCCCCGAGCACTCGAGCCCGATGACGTCGGACACCCCGGGCGGTGGCGGATAGCGGCCCTCCCGCTGCATCACGTCGGCCCGGTTCACCCCGGCCGCCCGTACCCGCAGGAGCAGGTCGCCGGGGCCCGGCTCGGGGTCCGGCACCTCACCGAGCGCCAGCACCTCCGGGCCGCCGGCGCCGCTGCACACCACTGCGCGCATCAGGCCACTCCATCCGGGTCGGGGTCCGGCTCGGGCATCAACGCCAGCACCCGGTCCGCGAGGGGACGCAGGTCGGTGCCTTGGCCACCGCGGCCAACGGCCACGCCGATCATGTACGCGGTGACGGGTGCCGCCGGGCGCGCCACCCGGTGCGCCGACTCGCGGGCCACCTCCAGCACCAGCTTCACGTCGACGTCCTCGCTGATCCCCAGGTCGGCCGCCAGGCGCCGTATCCAGGCGTTCAGGGGGGCGGGCTCGCTCACGGTGTCTCCTCGGTGCGCTCGGGGCGGAGGCGGTTGCCGCGCCACAGTCTGACCCCACCGCTGTGGCAGCGCTCCCGCCGGGCGGGCACCATGGCCGCATGAGTGACTCGGCCGGCGGCGGCGCCGGGGTGAGCGTCGCGTTGGTCCAGACCGCCGCAAGCACCGACTCCCGCCAGCAACGCGACGCCGTGACCGCCTGGTGTGACCGGCTGGTCGCGGCCGGCGCGGTCCCCGACCTGGTCGTCTTCCCGGAGGCGGTGATGCACGACTTCGGCGCCACCGACCACGACCTGGCACCGGTCGCCGAACCTCTCGATGGACCGTTCGTCGAGCTGCTGGCAGCCCAGTCCCGCCGCCTGGGGGCGGTCGTGGTGGCCGGCATGTTCGAGCGCAGCGACGACCCCCGGCGCCCGTACAACAGCCTCGTCGCGGTGGGAGCCGACGCCACCCTGCTCGGGGTGTCGCGCAAGGTGCACCTGTACGACGCGTTCGGCTACCGCGAGTCGGACCGGCTGCTGGCGGGTCCGGTCGAGCCGCTGGCGGTGCCGGTGGGTCCGCTGCGGCTGGGTCTGATGACGTGTTACGACCTGCGCTTCCCCGAGTACGCCCGGGTGCTCGTCGACGCCGGCGCCGACACCCTGTGCGTGCCCGCCGCCTGGGTACGCGGTCCGTTGAAGGAGGACCACTGGATGACGCTGCTCCGGGCCCGGGCGATCGAGAACACCACCTACGTGCTCGGCGCGGCGCAGGGGGGTCCGACCTACTGCGGACGGTCGTCGGTCGTGGACCCGCTCGGCATCGTGGTCGCGGCGGCCGGCGACCAGGAGACCGTGGTCGAGGCTCGGCTGCTTCCCAGCCGGATCGCCGAGGCACGCGACCGCAACCCGGCGTTGAGCCAGCGCAGGCTGGGGGTCGGCTGACCGGCGAGGTGTAGCGTCGAGCCGCCGTACGGGTTCCCCGTCGGCGCCGGCCCTCATGTCGACAGGGAGCGGGAGCGCGCGGTGGCCACCGAGATCGTCGCCGAGATGGTCGCCAACGTCTGGAAGGTGGTAGCGGCCGCGGGTGCCAACGTCACGCCCGGCGACACCGTCGTGATCCTGGAGTCGATGAAGATGGAGATACCAGTACTCGCCGAGTCGACCGGGACGGTGCTCGAGCTCCGGGTCGACGAGGGCGACGTCGTGCAGGAGGGCGACGTGCTCGCCGTCGTCGGCTGAGACGCCGAGCGCGACCAGCGAACATGCCCGGATGTAACGATCGAAACCCTTGGAGGGGTGCCGGAGTGGCCTATCGGAACCGCCTTGAAAGCGGTCGCTGGCAGTGATGTCAGCCGCGGGTTCGAATCCCGCCCCCTCTGCCGCTGACCCGGATCAGGCGTCCTCGCGTACGGACTTCCACCTGACCCGCGGGCTCGCGGTCGCCGCGCTCGGACGCGTCGCGCCGCTGGCCGGGGTAGGGGTGCTCGCGGTGATGGTTGTCTCCGCGCTGGTCGGTGACGCCAGCGGCACCGGCGCCGCCGTCGCGCTCGTGCTCGCCTGGTCAGTGGCCGTGCTCGGGGGTGTCCTGACCCTGGTAGCGGCCGTACGCACGATCCGACCGCCCGTGCTGGCGCGGCTCAGCGCGGACGGGGTGCGGGTGCGGGTGCTGCGGGGGGGTGGTCCGCGAACCGTGTCCTGGGCGGACGTACGGACGGTGCGGCGGGAGTCGCTGCGTGCCGGGCCGTGCGTGGTCATCGAACTTGCGGACGGGCGCCGGTCGGTGCTGCCGGAGCGCCTTGTGGATGAGGGGGGCGCGGCGCTGGACGCGGCGCTGCGAGCTCGACTGGACACAGCTCACGGGCAGCGCCGGTTGGCACCGGGCGACGTCAGCGGAGGTGGCGGGATTTGAACCCGCGAGAGGGGTTGAACCCTCAACCCGCTTAGCAGGCGGGCGCCATAAGCCGGACTAGGCGACACCTCCGTGTCGCGCGCCTGGCGCACGACGAGGCGTCAGGCTACCGGTGCGACTGACCGGCCAGCAAAGGCGCCATCATCCGCCGAACGGATGATCGACTCGGGCCGGACGGATGATTGTGCGCCTCGGTTCGACCAGGTGAGGCGCCCCACCCGGTCTCGGGCTCCTAGCCTCGACAGGTGAAGCCCAGATCCGCTCGTGCGACTCGCGGCGCGACCGCGCTGGGGCTCGTCGTCGGCCTTGCTCTGGTCAGCCTCACCACCGGTTCTCCCGCGGCCGCCGGGGCCAGTTGCCAGTCCGAGGTGGTTGCCCCCCGGGCCGGTGGCTCTGATACGCACCGGCGCACGTCCGCCGAGGACGTGCCCTCCGCAGCGCCTTCGACCGCGATGCCGACCGCGATGCCGACCGCGATGCCGACGGCGATGCCGACCGAGGCGCCGACCGAGGCGGAGCGCGTCGAGGTGCAGCAGGATGCGTCGGGGCCCGACCCGAGCGCGGATACGACCGGGCCGGCCGAGCCGGCCGAGGAGACCACCGGGCCGGCCGAGCAGGCCGAGGAGACCACCGAGCCGGCCGACCTGTCGATCGAGGCATCCACCTCACCCCAGGTCGTGGAGCAGGACGAGGTGGTCACCTTGACGATCACCATTTACAACGCCGGCCCCGGTGACGAGCCGGCGGTCACCGTGACCGATTCGATCCCCGGCGGCGCGGTCCTGGCCGAACCCGTTCCCGGACTGGACGCGAGCACCGGGCTGCTCGACCTCGGCAGCCTCGCCGCAGGCGAGTCGATAACGATCACGATCCCGCTGTTGCTGCCGGAGCGGACGGGCAGCGTCGAGACGGCCCCCGTGGTGCACGGTGTGACGTCTGACGCGTACCCGATCGATGACCAGACCTGCACCGTGGTGACGGTCTCGCCGACGCCCGACCCCCCGTCCCAGCCGTCGCCACCACCGATCACGGACGGCGGCAACCAGAACCCGGCCGATCCGTCCGCCACCGACGGCAGCGAAGGCACCGAAGGCGGGACCGGACAGCAGGCTGACGGCGGGGCGGAGACCGGGTCGGCACCGGGACCTGAGATGGCGGCCGGTCCCGGTCCGACCGCCGAGCCGCGGTCCCCCACGGGCATCGACCCGCCGTCGGGTCTACCGGGAGCCGGTGGCCCGCCGACCCATGGCAATTCGTCGACGGGCGACTCCACCTCGACAGCGCCCGGCTCAGGTGGGCCTGGCGGGCCCGATGGCGGCGGTGGCCCGAGCGGTTCCGGTGCGGTCGACGGTAGCGCCGGGACCGACAGCCGCATCGTCACCGAACCGGCCGGCGCCGGGTCGGCCCTGGGCGCTACCGCAGCGCTCGACCTGGCGGGGTGGCTGTTGCTTCTGGCCGGTGTGACCTTCGTGGTCATGGGCGGCTTGCGGCACAGCCGGCTCTGGCACTGAACCGCACCGGGTCAGCCGTCGAGGCGCGCCTTCAGGCCATCCAGCTCGGTCCACAGCACGGCCGGCAGCTTTTCGCCCAGCTTGTCGAACCACTCGGAGATCATCGGTAGCTCGGCGCGCCACTCCTCGTCATCGACCCGGATCGCGCGGCGTACCGCCGTCTCGTCGGCATCCAGCCCGTCGAGGTCGAGGCTGTCGTATGTCGGGATGAAGCCGATCGCCGTCTCCTCCGCGTCTGCGGTGCCCTCGATCCGCTCGATGGCCCACTTGAGGACCCGGCTGTTCTCGCGGAAGCCGGGCCACAGGAACCCGCCGTCCTCGTCGCGCCGGAACCAGTTGACGTAGAAGATCTTGGGCAGCTTGTCGGCGTCGTGGGTCTTGCCGGTCTCGAGCCAGTGATCGAGGTACTCACCGGCGTTGTAACCGATGAAGGGCAGCATGGCCATCGGATCGCGGCGCACCACACCGACCTCGCCAGTGGCGGCTGCGGTTGTCTCCGACGACAACGTGGCGCCCATGAAGGTGCCATGCACCCAGTCACGCGCTTGGGTGACCAGTGGGATCGTGGTCTTGCGCCGGCCGCCGAAGAAGATCGCTGAGATCGGTACCCCCTGTGGGTCCTCGTACTCCGGGGCGAGGATGGGAACCTGGCGGATCGGGGTGCAGAAGCGGCTGTTGGGATGGGCTGCCGGCTCGCCGCCGTCCGGTGTCCAGTCGCGGCCCTTCCAGTCGGTGAGGTGGTCGGGCGGCTCGTCGGTCATGCCTTCCCACCAGATGTCGCCGTCGTCGGTGAGCCCGACGTTGGTGAAGACGGAGTTGCCCTCCTCCACGGTGCGCATCGCCGTGGGGTTGGTGGTCCAGCCGGTGCCCGGCGCGACACCGAACAGGCCGAACTCGGGGTTGATCGCGTACAGCCGGCCGTCATCGCCGAACCGCATCCACGCGATGTCGTCGCCGACGGTCTCGGCCTTCCAGCCGTCCAGCGTCGGGTCGAGCATGGCGAGGTTCGTCTTGCCGCACGCGCTCGGGAAACACGCCGCGATGTGGTGGACCTTGCCCTCGGGCGAGGTGAGCTTGAGCAGCAGCATGTGCTCGGCCAGCCATCCCTCGTCGCGGGCGATGGCCGACGCGATCCGCAGCGAGTAGCACTTCTTGCCCAGCAGGGAGTTGCCGCCGTACCCGGACCCGTAGCTCCAGATGGCGCGCTCCGCAGGGAAGTGCGAGATGTACTTGGTCTCGCTGCACGGCCATGCCATGTCGTCCTGTCCGGGCTCGAGCGGAGCGCCCACCGAGTGCAGGCATGGCACGTACGGCGCGTCGAGCTCGCCCATCCGGTCGAGGACCTTGCGGCCCATCCGGGTCATCACCCGCATGCTCACCACGACGTAGGCGGAGTCGGTGATCTCGACTCCGAACTTCGGCTCATTGGCCTCGAGGTGACCCATCACGAATGGGATGACGTACATGACCCGTCCACGCATCGAGCCCCGATAGAGCTCGGTCATGGTCGCCTTCATCTCGGCCGGGTCCATCCAGTTGTTCGTAGGACCGGCGTCAGCCTCGCTCGGGCTGCAGACGAAGGTGCGGTCCTCGACCCTGGCCACGTCCGCGGGGTCGGTGCGCGCCCAGAAGGAGTTGGGCTTCTTCTTCTCGTCTAGGCGCACGATCGCGCCTGTCTCCACCAGCTCGTCGGTGAGGCTCACCAGCTCCTCGTCGGAGCCGTCGCACCAGTGCACCCGGTCGGGTTGGGTGAGCGCCGCGACCTCGTCGACCCACGCCTGCAGACCGGAGTGGCAGCTGCGGTACGAGGCCGCCGGCGAGCCGGGCCGGCCGTCCGGCTCAGCGTCCTGGTCACCCGTTCCGGTGGCGGTCGAGGCGGTCATCTCGCGGTCCCCTTCGTGGCCCCCGGGGCGTGCTGGTTGGTCTGGACACCGTAGACCCATGCTCGCGGGCGGGCCAACGGCTGCCGGACCGACGGGGCCCGCCGGCGCGCTGGACTCCCCGGTCGGCCGGACGGCTCGCGCTCGTAGCTCAACGGATAGAGCATCTGACGACGGAGCAGAGCGGCGAGAAGCGAATGCTAGGGCTCCGATCACGCGGGCCCACCCCATGCGGATGTGGACGAGTTAGATGCTCTGCCGTGCCCGGCGAGACGCACAGCCGCTGAGGTCGGTCGCCTGGACCCCTACTAGCGCAAGGACCTGCTTGTATGGGGACGCCGAATGCCCCCCGTTCGCTGTGTTGGTCAGCTTCATTAACCCGGCCTGGGACCAGACCTCACGCCATCGACGGCGGGTGGGGTGCGCTTCGGCGTTTCACCAAACCTCGTCAGCATCGACGCCCGCTGCCCGCTGCCCGGTGCTGTGCGTCGCCGCAGCCCCGCTGCGGCCGGTGACGCCGCCGGATCGACCTTGGTGCACTGGCCGGCGTGCACGAGGGTCTTGTCGGCGAACGCACCGATCCCCAGCGCGGGTGACAGCGGGGTGCCGTCGGCCA
>Ga0136622_10001115_pt1 | contig 11142 bp, 13 predicted proteins | sample AntDrymUQ4482106_2_FD_104803 | JGI IMG/M metagenome (GOLD analysis project Ga0136622, IMG submission 104803) | Polar desert sand microbial communities from Dry Valleys, Antarctica - metaG UQ448 (21.06) | ecosystem: Environmental > Terrestrial > Soil > Desert | place: Antarctica: Dry Valley...
CACTGCCGCGCACCTGATCAGCCAGGTCGCGGACGGCCTGTCGGTGGCTCATGAGGCCGGGATCGTGCACCGCGACGTCAAGCCGGCTAACTTCATCGTGACGCCAGCCGGACGCGTCAAGGTCACCGACTTCGGAATCGCCCGCGCCCGAGGCGCTGCATCGGTCACCGACACCGGAACCATCATGGGTACGCCGCACTATGTGGCCCCCGAGGTCGCTGAGGGTCGCGAGGCCACGCCCGCCAGCGACATCTACTCGCTCGGAGTGGTGCTCTACGAGTGCCTGGCGGGCAGTCGACCCTTCACCGGCGACACCCCGATCGCCTTGGTCATGGCACACCTGCGCGATACGCCTCCGGCGTTGCCCGCCTCCGTGCCACCCGCCCTGGCCGCCCTGGTCATGGCCTCGATGGACAAGGATCCGAGCCGGCGGCCCACGAGTGCGGCGGCATTCGCCGCCGCCGCCCGCGCCTCCGTCGACCCGTCGAGCTCCGACGCACCAACGGTGGTGGCAGCAGGCGCTCCACCGGCGACGCAGGTGCTCCCGACCGCGGCCTCACCAGCCGGTGTCAGCGGCGCAGGAGGCTCGTCTACCCCGAGACGTCGCAGCACCGGGTGGATCCCGATCGCTGCGGTCGCAGTTGCCGTCCTGCTCATCGTCGGTATCGCCTCCGCGCTGCTCAACGACCCAGCAGGCAGGTCACCGGTGGCTGACCTGCCTGACACGACTGACATGACTGACATGACTGACACGCCGACCGGCAACCAGTCAGTGCGCTCCTCGCCTCCCGCGACCACGGGCGAACCGTCGGAGCAGACGTCGAGCCCAGCGCCGTCGACCCCAGCGCCGTCGACGGGAGTAGCCACGACAAGCGCAGCTCAGACTCCGCCCGGAGTGCTCGTCGACCCCGCTGACTACATCGGTGCGGAATCCAAGAACGCGAAGAAGACGCTTGAGGGTCTTGGCCTTTCAGTTGCGGAAGAAGAGGTCGACGGCGACAAGGACATCGTCGCCGACGTGAGCCCCAGCGGTGAGGTGCCGCCCGACAGTGAGGTTACCCTCTTCGTCTCCCGTGGAGAGGAAGGCAACGAGGACGAGGGGCGCGGCGACGAGGAGCCTGGCAAGGGCAAGAAGAAGGGCAAGGACTGATCCGTGGACGCAGAAAGGCGGACGATCGGCAAGGGCCGCTACGAGATGTCGGGGCTGCTCGGTCGCGGTGGGATGGCGGAGGTGCGTCGGGCGGAAGACCTCCGCCTCGGTCGAACCGTCGCCATCAAGTGGCTGCACGCCGACCTCGCCCGCGACCCCACCTTCCAGGCACGGTTCAGCCGAGAGGCACAGTCTGCCGCGTCGTTGAACCACCCGACAATCGTCGCGGTCTACGACACGGGCGCGGAGGTGTCGCGCGACGGATCAGACGTCCCTCAGCCCTACATCGTCATGGAGTATGTCGAGGGGCGCACGCTGCGCGACATCCTCCGTGAAGGCCGCAGGATCCTTCCCGAGCGAGCGCTCGAGATCACCGCATCGGTGCTCGGCGCACTCGACTACAGCCACCGAGCCGGCATCATCCACCGCGACATCAAGCCGGCGAACGTCATGCTCACCCCGTCGGGCGACGTCAAGGTCATGGACTTCGGGATCGCTCGCGCCATCGCCGACACCTCATCGTCGATGACCCAGACCGCCGCCGTGGTCGGTACGGCGCAGTACCTGTCTCCTGAGCAAGCCCGCGGCGAGCAGGTAGATGCGCGAAGTGACCTGTACTCAGCGGGTTGCCTCCTGTTCGAGCTGCTCACCGGACGCCCTCCCTTCGTCGGGGACTCCCCGGTCTCGGTGGCCTACCAACATGTGCGTGAGGAGCCGGTCTCTCCGTCTGCCCTCGACCCCGAGGTACCGCCCGCCATCGACGCGATCACCTTGAAGGCGCTCGCCAAGAGTGTCGACGAGCGCTACCAGAGCGCAACCGAGATGCGCGACGACATCGATCGGGCACTCGAGGGCCGTGCCGTCACCGCTCCTGCTGTTGGCGCCTCAGCCGAGGCCGAGCACTTCTTTGCTCCTCCTGGCGACGACGACGCCGACTCCACCACGGTCAGCCGGGCTGTCACAGAGGACGACGACGATGCTCCCCGACGGCGCACGCGCTTGCTTGCACTGCTGCTGCTCTTGCTGGCAGCTCTCGTCCTCGCGGCGCTCATCGTCGTACCGCAGCTCCTGGGCGACGAGGACACACCACAGGCGAGGGTGCCTGACCTGCAGGGGATGACTGTTGCGCGGGCGAGGGCAGAACTCGACGATGTTGGGCTCGAGCTCGGGGAGGAGACGCCCGTGGCCTCCGACACGGCGAAGACGGGGCTGGTGGTGAACCAGGAGCCCAACCCGCTCCAGCTTGTCGACGAAGGCGCCTCAGTCGCCGTCGAGGTCTCCGTCGGCGCCGACCCGGTGACCGTGCCGGACGTCAGCGACAGGACCCTCGCTGATGCCACGACAGAGCTCGAAAGGCTCGATCTCGAGGTGCTACCCGTGCCGGATCTGGAAAGCACCGAGCGCCGCAACCAGGTCACCGGGACAGATCCGCGGCCCGGCACCGAGGTGGCGGTCGGCGACGAGGTCGAGGTCATGTACTCCACCGGCTTCGTCGAAGTCGCCACAGTCGTGGGCGAGACGCAGGCGGTGGCCACCCAGATCCTCGAGGACCAGGGCTTCAGCGTCGTGCCCTCGCAGGTCGAGTCCGATCGGCCCAACGGGGACGTGGTCGACCAGGAACCGGTTGGGGGGACCAGGCAGCCGTTCGGCAGCCCCATCGTCATCGATGTCTCTCTCGGGCCATCACCAACTCCCACGACGCCCACCACACCTCCGACCACGTCGGAGCCAACCACCCCGACCACACCCACGTCCACGGCGTAGCCCACCACCCGGACCACACCCACCGCCACGTCGGAGCCCACCACCCCGACCACACCCACCGCCACGTCGGAGCCCACCACCCCGACCACACCCACCGCCACGTCGGAGCCCACCACCCCGACCACGCCGACCACACCTCCGACGACACCGACGACACCGACGACGTCGGCTCCCTGAGGGCGGCCCGCTTCAGTCCGCGGGTCGGGCGAACGACAGCTGCGAGAGGGCCCCGAAGGCTGGCAGGTCAAGCCGGGTGTGCTGCTGCAATGACCATCCGACGTTATAGGGCGGGTCACTGTACTGCCGATAGCCCGCCACCTCGGGTGAGGCGGCCAGAGCGTCGTACATCTGTCCCGTCGGCCCGATCGCCTCGATGCGATAGGGCGGGGAGTACGGCACCCCTTCAAGGACCACGGTGCTCCCCACGCACTTGATGCCAGTCGTGGAGACAAGCCGCTGACCTTGCAAGGCCATCGCCTCGGCTCCCCCGGCCCACAGCGCGTTCACCACCGCCTGGATGTCCTGTTGGTGGACAATGAGCCAGTTGGGGTCGGTGCCCTCGGGGATCTCTTGGTCACGAGGCGCGTCGTCGAGCATGACGACGAGCCCGGGTCCGGTCACCGCGCTGAGACCAGCCGGACCGGTCAGCGCGTCTACCTCGCGTTGCAGCCCCTCGATCCGGCTCCCCTCGACCAGTGCGGTGAGGTCGTCGATCTGCTCCTGGACGATGGAGGCGTCTTGGCGCAGTTGCTCGACCTTGTCGCTTTGAGCACTCACAACCTCAACCAGATCGCTGTGTCGGCCTCCGCGCAGGTCGGTGCCTCGGGCGTTCACCATGCTCGTCGTCGCCAGCAGTCCGGCGGCGGCACACGCCACCGGAAGGCTGATCCGCCACGCCAATGAGCGTCGTTGAGGCGAAGGCTGCCAGCCTCGTCGACGAGCGAGGCGATGGGGCTGCTTGACCACAGGATCTCCGAACGGCTGTCGAGTCTTTCAGGGACAGCTGGAACTCATGCGTGCGGGTTCGCGACGCGGCCGTCACCGGTTACGCTAGCCGATGAGCACCGTTCGTCGACAGGAGTAGTCGTGCCCGAGTCCCGTTCCCGTAAGAAGCCCGAGTACACCGCCCCGCCCACGTCTCGCAAGCCGGCGGGGGTCGGCGGCAAGCGCTGGGTCGCGCCCACGATGATCGCGTGCTGGGTGATCGGTCTTGCCTGGATCGTCGTGTACTACCTCGTCCCCGACCTCAAGTACGTGCGTGAGCTCGGCAACTGGAACCTCGCGGTGGGGATGGCGTTCATCGCCGTCGGGTTCGCGATCTCGACGAAGTGGGAGTAGGCAGTTCTCCGGTCGTTCACATGGCCGTCACCCGCCGTACTTACACAAGTGTAGTTCTCCACAGCAGTTATCCCCATTGTGGACAACCGCCAGTGGTGGGGTGCGGGCGACGGTGGTCAGGCAGCCAGCTGCGCGGTCCGCACCAGCACTGCGGCGACACAGAGGGCGATCAGCAGCGCCAACGTGCCAGCATGGATCAACAGCCGCTGGCCACGGGGCGCATAGGCGTACGCCGCTCCGATCCCGAGACCGGCCACGAGACCACCAAGGTGAGCCTGCCACGAGATATTGGGGATGGCGAACGTCAGCGCGAGGTTCAGCCCGAGCAGCACGAGCAGCTGGGTGACGTCGCGTCGCTGCCGACGCAGCAGCACGAGTGCGGCGCCGAAGAGGCCGAACACAGCCCCTGACGCGCCGAGAGTCTGCGTTGCTTGAGGTGCCAGCCAATAGACAGCGGTCGAGCCGACAAGACCCGTCGCAACGTACAGCCCGAGGAACCGCCACCGGCCGAGCGCGGACTCGAGGTAGGACCCGAAGATCCACAAGCCGATCATGTTCATGGCGATGTGGAGGATCTCGTAGTGCAGGAAGATGTTCGAGAAGAGCCGCCACACCTCACCCTCGGCGACCTGGTCGGGGATCAGGAGGCTGTCATACAAGAACCGGTTCGACGAGCGAGCCCCGAGGAAGAAGCCGACGTTGACCGCGATGAGCACCACGGTCACGAGGGACGACCCGTCGGTGACCTTGCCGCCGAACGCCGTTCGCATGTGCGGTGTCGTCGACGCTGCTTGCTTCACGCACTCGGGACAGTGGAAGCCAACGGCCGCGTCCCGCATGCAGTCGGGGCAGATGGGGCGTCCACACCGCTGACACGAGATGTAGGTCTCCCGGTCGGGGTGGCGGTAACAGCGCGGGATCGTCTCCGCGCCGTGCGTCGTCGGGTCTCCCGCACTCATGAGCAGGGGCTCTCAGGGTTCACCGGCGTTCGATGTCGAGGCGCTCGATCTGCACCGGCTCCGTGGGCCTGCTCTGACGGTCGGTCGAGGTGGTACCGATCGTGTCGACGACGTCGCGGCTGGCCTGGTCGGCCACCTCACCGAAGATCGTGTGCTTCTGGTTGAGGTGCGGGGTCGGTCCGACCGTGATGAAGAACTGTGACCCGTTCGTGCTTGGACCTGAGTTCGCCATCGCCAGCAGGTACGGCTTGGTGAAGGCGAGCTCGGGGTGGAACTCGTCCTTGAACGTGTAGCCCGGGCCGCCGGTGCCATTGCCGAGCGGGCAACCGCCCTGGATCATGAAGCCGTCGATGACACGGTGGAAGCCCAACCCGTCATAGAACCGCTCGTTCGACGGCTGCCTCGACCGAGGATCGGTCCACTCCTTGGTTCCCTCAGCGAGTCCGACGAAGTTCTCGACCGTCTTCGGCGCGTGGTTGGGGAACAGCTGGACCACGACGTCACCGCGGCTCGTCTTGAACGTGGCATAAAGGTTGTCGGCCACCAGGTCACCTTCTCTTCTCGGCATCACCTTAAGAAACCGTCCGTCCTGCCTTCGCGAGGCACGGACACCGTGCCCATCCTTACACGCGGCCCAAGGCAACCGGCTGACCGAGCCCCCGGCTGTGGTGCAACGAGCGGTGATGGGGAAGAGTAGGGGGATGCAGGCAGCTGCCTGTCCCGACTCGACGTTCATGTCCATGACACAGGAGGACCCCGCTGTGGCCCGGAAATCAGCCCGTAAGAAGATCAGCTCAGCCGCTGACGACGCTCGTAGCAGCGTGCAGCCGGTCGCCGAGTCAGCAATCGACAGGATCGGTACGGCGACTGGGCAGGTCATCTCCTCGGTCGCGGCTTCGGCGGACGACGCGCGTCACCGGCTCGGCCCGGCTGTCGAGGATGCCCGCGACAAGATGGCCCCGGTCGTCGCGGGAGCGGTGGCCACCGGTCGCAGGAAGGGCCGCGAGGCGGCTGTGCGCGCAGGCATCGTCGAGGAGAAGAAGGAGACTCACAAGTTTCGTAACTTCTTGCTGGTGCTCGGGCTCGGTGGAGTCGCCGCCTTCGTCTACACCAAGATGACCGGCAAGAACGCGGACCCCGCCTGGACGGCCAGCCGAGACTCGGCTGCCAGCATGCCACGGAGCCACGCTGACACTCCGCCACCGGCGTCCGCGGCTGCCGGCCCCGTCGACGGGTCCGACACCGCCCCCACGGCTCCGCTCGCGTCTGAGGAGACCGTCGAGTCTCCCGACCCGACGACACCAGACGCACCGTTGGAGAAGAAGAACGTCTGAGGTTCCGACCCGTTCGTCCGACCGGGAGCGCGGGTTCGCGTCGTGTCGGGTCGGACGAGCCCTCGAATCGGTCAGCCGGCGCGCTCGTGCCGCGCTTGTGCCGTCGCCCGCCGCTCGCCGTAGAAGCTGAGGAACGGCACGGTGCCGAGCACGAGCACGAGCACGGTGAAGCCGAGCGAGAAGCGGGCACTCCTCGCCAGCAGCGCGGCCATCACCAGGAAGATCATGTAGAGCCAGCCGTGGGCGATGCCGAGGTATGTCGTGATCCACTCTCCCAGCTGCTGCGGGTCCGTCCCCTCCGCGGTGAGGTACTTGAGCGGCACGCCGATGCAGATCAAGACGATGAGCAAGACGCCGACGACGTAGGCCATCACGCGATATCGCAGCAGGGCGGCGGTCACGGGGTGGGACGCTATCCCACCGGCCCCGACCCGGCTGCAGCGGTGTCGGGGTCGTCCCCCACCACCCGCCACCACATGAAGGCGACGAAGCCCGCGAACAGCCACCACTGGAACGCGTACAGCAGGTTGCGGATCCCCGCCCAGCGCGACGGGTCCGGCGTGGGTGCCACGGCTGGCGTCAGTCCCGCGGTGGCGGCACCCTCGGACGCGACGACGTAACCGCCGTAAAGGTCCCGGCGCACAGCCTCGACAAGCGCCGACACCCGCAGGCCATCGGTGACCCGAGCGTCGTCGACGGGCCCGCCGTCGGCCGTGGGTGGCTGGAGCGACCCCCTCACCTCGATGTCACCCGTGGGTACGTCGGCCGAGGCCTCCCCGGAGGATCCCCTGACCACCAGGACTGCCGCGCCGTTGTCCGTCAGCAGCGGCGTCACGACGGCATACCTCCCCTGCGACCCAGGCAGCCCCTCGACGTACAGCTGCTCGGCGGCGAGGAACTCGCCGGTCACCGTCACCGGCCGTCCGACGCCGTCGCTCGGAAAGCCGTCGTCTGGTCCCATCACGTCGTCGAGCGGGACAGGTCGACGCCCGGCCTGGGAGGCGGCGTCGCTGGCCTGCCGATCGTCATACGCTCCGAGCTGCCACAGCCCCAGCGTCACCATCGCCGCCATCAGGACCACTGCGACCAGCCCGAGCGCGAGCGCTCGCGAGCTCAGATAGCGACTCACCGTGTCGTCCAGTCGTCCCCATGGCTGATCACCCAGTCAGTCTGTCAAGAACGAGCTGGCCGAGCGTGGGCACACCGTCGTGGTCACGCGCGGGGGCAGGCGGATCGCGACCATCGGCCCAGCCGGTGCCGGCAACGGGGTCGAGGTCGTCGCGCTGCTCGCCTCGGCAAGCACCGACGACAAGTTCTCGGCCGATGTCCGTGCTGCCCGTGACGCCGTGGCGCTCGAAGGGCCGGCGTGGCCCGCCGACTGATCCTCGACACGGGCGTGCTGATCGCGTCCGGGCGAGGCCGCGCAGCACGCGCGGACATCATCGCCGAGGATGACGACATCGCCATCGCCGCGATCACGGTCGCCGAGTTGCGAACCGGTGTCGAGCTAGCGACCGAGCGGCATCGTGCGGCGCGCAGCGAGTTCCTCGTCAAGATTCTCGAAACGCTGCCGGTCGAGCCGTACGACGTGGAGACGGCTGAAGCACATGGGCGACTCCTTGCGCATGTCCATCGCAGCGGGACGAAACGCGGGGCGCACGATCTCGTGATCGCAGCGACTGCCGTCGCCACCAAACGCACCATCCTCACCACGGATCTCAGCGCGTGCTTCGGGCACTTGCCCGAAGTGAACTGCTTGACCGTGAGCTGACACCGTCCTCACGGCGCCTTGTCGACCTGGTCAGCCAGGTCCACGACCGCATCGGTGAGCACCTCACCGTCGAGAAGAGCCGGTGAGTTGTGGTCGGCGCCAGCGACCTCGACGAGCCGCCACAGTCGTGGTGCCGCCTCAGCCACGGCACGGCTTTGCGTCGACGGCACTATCGAGTCGTCGCTGCCGTACACGACCGTGACTGGGACCTTCACTTCCGCGAGATGCCGGGTCAGTCGGTAGCGATCCCTCAGCAGGGTTCTGACCGGCAAGAAGGGGTAGTGGACGTGACCGACCGACGCGAGGTCGACGAATGGTGAGCGCAGCACCAGACCGGCGGGTGGATGCTCAGCTGCGAGCTCGGTCACCACCGCGGCGCCGAGACTCTCGCCGTAGTACAGGATCCGGTCCGCCGGGACGCCGACCTCCCCCACCAGGAACCGGTACGCCGCCCGGGCGTCGCGGGCGAGCCCCGCTTCGCTGGGCCTGCCTGGATTCCCGCCGTAGCCGCGGTAGTCGAACAGCAGCACCGCCATCCCCTTCGCCGCCAACGCCTGCGCCAGTGGCGCGCGAAGGGATCGGTCGCCGGCGTTGCCGCTCGCCACCAGCACGGTGATGCCTCTGCCGGGTTCCTTGGCCGGGACGAGCCACGCGCCCAGGACGAGACCGTCACTGGTGTGCAGCTCCACGTCGCGGGCTCCTGGGATCACTGTGCCCGCCGACGGTACCGGTGCCGTCGTCGGCAGGTAGATGAGACGCCGCTGGAATCCCCACACAAGGGCGAGCAGCAGCACAGCAACCCCCGAGACGACAACGACCGCTCTTACCACCCCTTCAGTCTCTCTCGCCGCTGCGTGCTGGGCCGGACCCAGCAGGGTGGAAGCCACGAGGGGGCCCTGGACTCTTCAGCGTCAGGGTTTTCCGTCGTGATCGGCGAGCACCGCTTGGAGCTCTGTCTCCGGGGCATTTCGTCGCCGACTGGGATCAGCGACCACAAGCAGGGTGAATGCCGCGACTGCCAGCGCAGTTCGAACGACGTGGCCGGCGAGCCACCGATCGCGGAGCTGTTGCCAGTCGGCGGGCGGCGCGAGCGGCTGCCACGTCGCGATCTCGGCGTTGATCGGGAAGTGCACGACCACGGTGACGATGAGGCCGACGAGCAGGCATCCCACCGCAGCGAGGATGAGGTGATGGGCGTGCGAGTTCCGCGGCGCCAGGGCCAACGCCGCGAGCGCTCCGATCAGCCCGAGTCCGCCGATCGGCGGCAGGGCGTAGGTGTAGGCGGCCGTGATGGCCTGGTGGTACCTGATCCAAAGCTCCGTGGAACTACCGAGCGACGTTTCAGTCAGCCATGTCGCCACGATTGCGCCGGCGAGAACGCCGGTCATGATGATCGCCGCCTGATGCGCAGCGGCGAGGAGCGCCGGAACCGCACGGCGGTCGGCCGACCCGGATCGGATGTAAGCATTCATCACGGCATCCTCCTCAGCGGTCAGCGGGGATAGGCGGGCCGACGACCTGGATCCCGTACCGGGGGCCGATCTCGTTCCAGCGCGGTATCTCCTCCTCGATCGTTCGGCCGTCTGGTCCGGGCAGTCTGCGTTCGCGCGCCGGCATCCCGACCTCGTCGTACAGGTCCATCAGCCCGGCTGGCGCGTCCAGACTGAGAAATCGCGCGGGCGCGGTTCCGGTGATGCGGAACGCGTGCGGCACACCCTGTGGGAGGTAGATGAAGGACCCGGCAGCCAGGTGGTGGAAGTCCTCGCCGGCCCGGTAGACCATCGTTCCCTCGAGTACGTAGAAGGCTTCCGCCTCATGTGCGTGGACGTGCAGCGGTGGCGCGATCCCCGGAGGCTGGGTGGCCAGAGTCAGATCGAATGCCCCCCGGGTTTCCCTGCCCGACACCAGCCGTTCGAACAACGATCCCATCGCCCAGGTGGCCTGGCCTTGGTCGGGACCTCGCACGACGACACCTGTTGGCTGCCGAGTCTCCATCTCCTTCTCCTCGCTTCCAGTTTTCATCCGAATATACTTCGGACCAATACTGTTACCATAGGATGCATGCCCGAGTCCGTCAAGAGCCGTAGCTACCGATCACCACTGCGCGATGAACAGGCCCGGCAGACCCGCAACGGCATCCTGGCGGCGGCCCGTCGGCTCTTCACCGAGCACGGCTACACGGCGACGACCGTCGCTGAGATCGCCGCGGCGGCCGGAGTCGCCGTGGATACCGTGTACGCCGCAGTCGGCGCGAAGTCGGTGATCTTCCGACTTCTGTTGGAGACCGCGATATCGGGCCAGGACGAAGCAGTCCCTGCCGAGGAGCGCGACTACGTCCGGCGTATCAAGGCTCAACCCCGGGCGCGGCAGAAGATCGCGACGTACGCCGCCGCCGTGCGCGCCATCGGTGAGCGGCAAGGCCCACTGCACCTCGTGCTACGCGACGCGGCGGCCCATGCCCCGGAACTCGCCCGAGCTCGAGACGACATCGTCTCGCGGCGAGCCAAGAACATGCGTCTGCTCGCGCAAGATCTCCTCGCCACCGGGGATCTGCGACCAGATCTCGACAGCGACCAGATCGCCGACGTCGTCTGGACGATGAACTCGGCCGAGTTCTACCACCTCCTCGTCCACGAATGCGGCTGGTCCCCAACGAGGTTCGAGCAGTGGCTCGCCGACACGTGGTGCCGCCTCTTCCTCGCTGGCTAGAAGGTCGCATGAATTCTGACGCTTTCGACGCGAACTTAGCGTGGTCGGCGCTGGCCGCCCGTGTAGGTGTTCACGTTCGAGGAACCGGCTGTGCCGTCTGGATCGGCCGCTCGGTTC
>Ga0136622_10001116_pt1 | contig 11140 bp, 10 predicted proteins | sample AntDrymUQ4482106_2_FD_104803 | JGI IMG/M metagenome (GOLD analysis project Ga0136622, IMG submission 104803) | Polar desert sand microbial communities from Dry Valleys, Antarctica - metaG UQ448 (21.06) | ecosystem: Environmental > Terrestrial > Soil > Desert | place: Antarctica: Dry Valley...
ATTCTCGTAATTTGTCCCATAGCGTGTCGTGCTCGTGCTTGTGAGGACGAATTACGTTTTGAGGTTTCGCCACAGGACAAATTACCGCGCGGTCGAGCTGGAGTTGCCTTTCTTAGCCGATCCGATCGTTAGGACTGGCCGGCGGCGCCGAGAACTTGATCGGTGATCGAGTTCCGAAGCCAAGCCACCGTTCCTTCGGTGAGCTCGTTTTGGACCGAGATCGTCGGGAAACCTTCAATGCGTTTGGGGAGGAGCAGCGAACCCGTCCCTGGCCCGGCCGACTCGAGAATCGCCCGAAGTCCCTTGTCGAGCGCCTCTTCGTAGTCGCCTCGAAACCCATCGTCTCCGTAGCAAAAAAGCATCGGAACGCCTGCTTTGACCAGGGACTCGACCTTGCGGGCGAAGAAGTTGGTATTGGTGCCCCCCACTCCGGTAATCGCCGAGGCTCTGGCTTTTGCGAGCTTGGCGTACCTCTGGCGGCGATTGCGATTCATCAGTCTTCGCCAGGTCAGGTGTCGCAGGCGATCAGTCCACCACCTCCATCCGGCTTCCTCGGCTCGAATCTCCTTGTGGTCGCGGCGGATCGGGCAGTTGTAGGCGACCAATCCCGCCAGGTCTGGCAGCTGATTGAGGGCGTGCAGAGTCGACCAGGCGCCGAAGCAGTTGGCGATGATCACCGGTCGGACCAAACCCTGGGATGAGAGCCATTCGTAAACGGCGACGATCTCCTTAGAGAAAGGCTGTTCCAACACCGGAGTGCGATAGTGGCCGTCGGCTTCTCCAACTCCGGGATAGTCGAACCGGAACGAGTGATAGCCGAGTTGAGCGATCTCTCTGGCCAATCGAGTCCGGAATTGATTACGGGCAGATGAGGGAAACACGCCTGCTCCCCACGCCACGATCGCGGTTCTCCCGATCGGGTTGGACGGGATAGTCAAGACCCCCGCGAGGGTGTTCTCGCCAAAGGGGAAGAAGACGAGCTCTTCTCGAAGCGTCGGGTCGATCTGGTTCATCGCTTTTCCAATCTTCCGACAAGCCAGTCAGCGGTGACCGCGATGAGGTCGGCCACGTTGAGCATTGAACCGCTCCCGAGCCACGACGACTCAGGCTTTTGGAAGTGGCTGATGCTCACGTCGTTGCCGCGTGCCCTCAAGTCCTCGGCGAGGGAGTCGAGCTTGGTCCGGCGGCTTCCCAAGCCGGCAATCAACACCGGCCGCACTTCGTCGCCGAGGAGCCCCGATATGTCGAGATTTTCAAGGCTTTGGACCAGAGGCGCCCACAAGTCGTGTCCGAGGAGGTCGATTCGCCCATCGCGGTCGAGGTCGGCCCGCCACTGGGAGAGATCGGCAGTGCCCGAGCGCTCGAGAAAGGTGATCTTGCTCGCCAAGCGAGCATCGTTGACGAAGCTCAGCGGTTCGACGGCTGGCTCCCAGAGGACCAAAGGGGCGCTAGGGGTTCTGGCTGCGATTGCGGCTGCCACCAAGGCTCCGAGTTGGGTGCCCATGATGGCGACCGTTTCGAAGCCCAGCGAAACCGCCTTTTGGAGTGCTACTGCGGCGTCGTCGCACATTGACTCAAAAGACACATGCCTGCGGTCGCCGAAGCTGTTCCCCTCGCCGGCATAGTGAAAACGGACGACGCCCAAGCTACGGGACAACAGCTCCAGGGAAAAGTTTCGCTCTCGGTGGTAGTTGGAGGCAAACTCTCCCAGAACCGAGCTGCAAATCAATATCCCGGAGGTCGTTTCGGGACGGCGGGCACTCCATGCATAGAGCAAGCCGTTAGGCCCCTCCAAGTGCTCGAGGGTCTCCTCGGCACCAGTTTTATCATCAAGCTTGAGTGCCATCCTCCGCCCCTCGTCCCGGTTTCGATAGCAACGCTACTAGGAGCCCTCTTCCGCTCCTATGGGTCTATGGCCGCTAACGGACTGGATCCCAAGTGAGGACCGCCGATGTCGCTCCGCGGTGGACTTCGATTGTCGAGAATCGCTTGAACCCCATGCGTTCGTAGGCGCGAATGGCGCCTAAATTATCCGACCCCACCACCACTTTGACGGGAGCCTCCATCTCCTTGAGCAAAGCCACGCCTAGGTCGGTGCCAAGCCCCTGACCGCGAAATTCGGGGCGGACGGCCATTGCCAGCAACTCCGCTGAGGGGGTGTCGACGCCTTCCTCCTCGTCGTTGTATTTGAGAGTCTCCCAGGCTTTGCGAGCCTGCGACGGACGCCACAGCCGGGGCAGAGCGGCCCATCCGGCCGAAAGCCCGCGCCGGCGGAGAAAGTGCTTGTAGAACTCGGCGGTGTCCTTGACGCCGGCGACGAACCCAACCGGGACCGACCCGGCTTCGGCCACGAGCACCACCGCGTGCGGCCAGGCGATAAGCGACTGGTAGATGAGATCGATGAAGCCCACGCCCAATGTCGAGAGGAAGCCGGTCGCAATGCTGTCACTGTGCATCTGAGCGATGAGCCTCGTTTCGTGAGGCAAGGCCGGACGCAGGGTAGGGGCACCCCGGTCGCCTAGCGAGCTTGCCAGTAGACCGAGTCCCTTGCGGACTGCCACGTCCCGATAGGTTGCTAGGACCCTGGCAACGACAACCGTCTCGTCGAAGAGACGACGGGCGCGATCAATGCCGGCTGCGCCCATCTTGCGCCTCAACTCCGGATCTGATCCCAGTCGCTCGATTGCTTCGGCTAGCCGCTGAGGATTGCGCAGCGGGACCAAAATCCCGTTCACGTCGGCCTCAACCACCTCCCGGCAACCGCGAATGTCGGTCGCAACCACTGGCAGACCGCTTGCGGCGGCTTCCATGGCTGCTCGCGGGAAACCCTCGCGGTGTGACGGGAGGACGAAGAGGTCGAGGGCCCGATAGATGAGATCGATGTCGGTCCTCATTCCGAGAAAGCGCACTCCGTCAGCACGTGCTTGCTCGATCAGGGCCGGGCCCAGGGCATCGGCCTTGTCGGCGTCGTCGGGACCTATGGCAAATATGACGTAGTTTTCGGGAAGCTGTGGGACGGCCTCGAATAGCTCGGGAAAACCCTTTTCGGCCACGAGGCGGCCGACCGCGCCGACCGCGATCTGATTCGGATCCAGACCGAGGCCTGCCCTGATCTGCTCTCTTTCGGCATCCTCGACAGGGGGACGAAATTTGCTCAAGTCGATGCCGTTTCCCAGGAGATCGACTCGCGATCGAGGGGCGATCCGCCATTTCTTGATCAAGGCCAGGTCCTCCGAGCTTTGCACCAGTTCGGCATCGGAGAACCGTGCGGCCAGGGCCTCGAGGAGGTAGACCAGCGCGCGTTTGCCGGCCGGGGAATCGGGAGAGGCGTAGAGACCATGGACGGTGTTGATCACAACCGGGGTGCCGGAGAGACGGCCGATTATTCGCCCGTAGAACCCTGGTTTGGGATTGTGAGTATGGAGGATGTCGGGCTTCTCGCGCCGCAGGACCCGCCAAAGCTCGACCGCCGCCCTGAGGTCGTCGGTGAGCGCCATTCCTCGGGTCGACGAGTGGAGCGGGATGTGTCGAATACCGGCGGCTTCGATCTCGTCTACCCATGGGCCCGGGGAGCTGATGCCAAGCGCCTCCCCACCGGCGTCGAGCACGGCCAGCATCTGCGGAAACACGAGATAGCGCAGGCTCAAGTCGACCGTGGTGAGGTGCGCAACCTTCATGGCGGGGACGTCAGGCTGGTCAGGGCCGCGTCAAATGTGCGGGCCGCGGCTTCGATTGTGAAACGAGCGGCAACCATCTCCCGTCCGGCGGCTCCGGCTCGCCGGGCTTCGGCCGGGTATTCCGAGTATCGAGCAAGGGCCGCGACCAACCCCTCAGCATCGCCTGGCGCGATCAGACGCCCAGTAACGTCGTCGATAACGGCTTCTCCCACCCCGCCGACATCGTACGCGACCACCGGGCGTGAGGCAGCCGCCGCTTCCAAGACCACAGCCGGCAGCCCCTCGGTTTGCGACGTCAAGAGGAGGGCGTTGGACCATTCGAGATGCGGCTCGATCCGGTCGACCGAGCCAGCCAGCTCGACGCGAGGCTTGAGCCCTAGGGCGGCGATCTCGGTTCGCAACGAGCTCTCCAACGGACCGGCGCCGAGTATTCGCAGACGAGCGTTCGAGCTCAGCTTGGCGAAGGCCCGGAGTGCGGTCATCGGGTCTTTTTCGGTCGAAAGGCTCCCGATAAATAGGACCCGAAACTCATGCTGCTGATCCATCGGGGGAATTTCGAGCAACGAAGCCGGCACCCCGGTCGGAGTGACTCTCAGCTTCTGAGCCGGGACGCCGAGGGCTTGGCCCAATTGGCTGCTCATCCGCGCCGACACCGAGAGGACCAGGTCCACTTGGGTCAAGAGCGCCCGATAGCTGGCTCGCTGATGAGCTCGGCGAGCCCAATAGAGCGGCTCACCGATGCTGGCGTAGGCCAAACGCGGACGGTGTTGGAGAAGGCGAGTTGCCAGCACCCCGTATTTCAGGGTCGACGAGCCAAAGGCGAGGAGCACCGACGGTCTTCGCCGCCGGAGATGGGTGCGCAACGCCCGCACCGTCGGCAGGTCGAGCTTTCCAAGCGCGCGGCCAGCGGAGAGGGGCTGGGCTCGAACTGAGGCACCGTCTGCCTGAGCAAGGGCGACCAGCTCCGTGTCCCACTCTTCCTGGCGCAGGGCATCGCTCAACAGCTCGCAAAAGACTTCGGCGCCGCGTCGTTGGGTGCTTGCCACCAGGATCGTTAGCGATTTTCCCGGAGCCACAGGCGGAGCAGGCTAGGCGGGATGGCAGAATGCACCAGGAATGAGCCGGTTCCTCACCGTTGCGGCCGCGCAGATGGGTCCCGTCGGTCGAGAAGAACGCCGCGAAGCTGTCGTCGATCGTCTGTTGCCCTTGTTGCGCGAGGCCCGCGAGCGCGGGGCGGAATTGGTGGTGTTCCCCGAGCTCGCGCTCACCACGTTCTTCCCGCGCTGGTTTCTCGACGACGAGGTCGAAATCGACACCTGGTTCGAAACCGAGATGCCGGGGCCGGCCACGAAGCCGCTTTTCGAGGAGGCTGCGCGTCTCGGTATTGGCTTCTCACTGGGTTTTGCCGAGAAGTCAGTGGACGAAGGCGGAGAGTCTCATCGATTCAATACCCAAATCCTCGTGGCAGGGGACGGAGCAGTGGTCGGCAAATACCGGAAGGTGCACATTCCCGGCCACGACCAGAACGAGGAGTGGCGGCCGTTCCAGCACGCTGAGCGGCACTTCTTCGAGCCGGGCCGGGAGTTTCCGGTGTGGCGGGCGTTCGGCGGCATCGTCGGCATGGCGATTTGCAACGATCGCCGCTGGCCCGAAACCTATCGGGTGCTGGGCCTGCAGGGCGCCGAGCTGATCCTGATCGGATACAACACGCCGCTTTACTACGCGCCTGATCCGCAGCAGAACGCCTTGCAAGGTTTTCACAACCATCTGGTGATGCAGTCCGGCGCCTATCAGAACGGTGCATTCGTCGTCGGAGTTGCCAAAGGCGGAGTTGAGGAGGGCGTCGATTCGCTGGCCCAATCGGTGATCGTGGCCCCCTCCGGCCAGATCATCGCCCAGAGCATCACCACTGGCGACGAAGTGGTCTTGGCCAAGATCGACCTCGACTTCTGCGACCTCTACAAGAAGACCCTGTTTGACTTTGATCGCTATCGGGTCCCCGAGGCCTACCGGCTGATTACCGAACGCCGTGGCGCGGTGCGACCCTCATGACCACCGTGGCCCGCGGCGTGGCTTTCCGGCTGAACGGATCGGAGGTATCGGCCTCTGCCGAGCATCCGCATTTGCTGGCCGCGCTGCGCGATGAGCTAGGTATCGCTTCGGCCAAGGACGGCTGTGCCCCTTCGGGTCAATGCGGCTGCTGCACGGTGCTTGTCGACGGCAAGGCGACGATCTCTTGTCAGATGTCAATGGCGAAGGCGGCGGGTCGCGAGGTAGTCACCCTGGAGGGTTTCGACCTGGCCGAGCGTGATCGATTCGCGCGCGCGTTTGCGTCGACTGGCGCGCTGCAGTGCGGCTTCTGCACGCCGGGGATCGTGGTGAGGACTAAGTCGCTGCTCGCCCAAAAGGGCAACGACCTGGACCGGGCGACCATCCAGAGCCGGCTCGGTGCCCACCTCTGCCGCTGTACCGGCTACACGAAGATCGTCGAAGCGATTGAATTGCTGGCGAGCGGCGATCCCATCCCTGAGCCCGCCCTTCCAGGCGGGATTGGGAAAGACGGAGCCAAGTACGAAGGGCTCAAGCTGGCGCTAGGCGATCGCGGATTCATCGACGATTTTCGGATTGAAGGCTTGCTCCATGGGGCCCTTCGGCTGACCGATCACGCCCGAGCCGACGTCCTCGACATCGATTCAAGCAAAGCCCTGGCCGTGCCGGGAGTGGTTGCCGTGTTCACCGCTCAGGACGTTCCTGGCGAGTTGAAGGTCGGTCTTATCCACAAGGACTGGCCGATTTTCATCCCGGTAGGGGGGCGCACCTCCTATACCGGCGACGTGCTGGCGATGGTTGTGGCAGAGGACGTTCGCATTGCGCAAAAGGCCGCGGCGATGGTCGAAGTCGAATACAAAGTGTTGCCGGCGATCAGCGATCCGGTCGCTGCCCTGGAATCCGAGGAAGACGCGGTCTGGGGGCTGACGGGCAACCGTCTCTCCACCAGCGCCTATAAGAGAGGTGACTTCGAAGCCTCGTTCGCAGCCTCCGCGTTCACCCTGCACGAAGTCTTCGAAACCCAACGGGTCGAGCACGCTTTTCTCGAACCGGAGTCGACCTTGGCGATCCCCTACGGCGACGCCGAGCTCTACGTCTATTCGGGCGGCCAAGGGGTATGGGACGACCGCGACCAGATTGCCGCTGCCCTCGGGATCGAGAAAGTCCGGGTGACAGTCGAGCTTGTCTCCAACGGTGGAGCATTCGGCGGAAAGGAGGACCTCGCCAATCAAGCCCAGACCGCGCTCGCCGCGTTCCTCCTCGACCGACCGGTGAAATGCACTCTCACCCGCGAGCAGTCTTTCCATGTCCACGCCAAACGCCATCCGATCCGGATGGAGATCTGGGCAGGCTGTGCCCGAGACGGCATGCTGACCGCGTTCAAAGCCAGGATGATCGGCGACTCCGGGCCCTACGCGTCAGTGGGGATGAAGGTTCTCGAGCGGGCCGCAGGTCACGCGACAGGCCCCTATCAAGTTCCAGCCGTCGACGTGGAGTCGATCGCGGTTCGCACCAACAACTCGGTCGGCGGGGCTTTTCGCGGGTTCGGGGCCAACCAGGCGCAATTTGCCATGGAGGGCGTAATTGATCGGCTGGCCGAGAAAGCCGGGATCGATCCCTGGCAGATGCGACTCCGCAACGTCATCATCCCGGGGTCGATCTGGGGTCCGGGCCAGATAATGGACGATGGCTGCCTGGGGGCGGGCTTGTGTCTGGAGGCCATCAAGCCGCATTACGACAAGGCTCTCGCCGATGGAAAAGCGGTCGGCCTTGGTCTCGGTCTCAAGAACGCGGGACTGGGGAATGGCTTCAAGGAGTGGGCGAAAGCCGTCGTGCGTTTCGAAGCCGACGGCACAGTCGAAGTCCGCCACTGTTGGACCGAGATGGGACAGGGCATCCACACCGTCGCCCTCCAGGTCGCGGTCGAAGAACTCGGGATCGATCCCAACCAGGTAAAGGTCGCAGTCGACACGTCCCGCGAGCTAGGAACTGGTCAAACGACTGGTTCCCGGGGGACACTGATGGGAGCGGGAGCCGTGGCGGATGCTTGCCGGGTGGCCAAGGAGGACGGCTGCCAGGTAGGGATCGACTACATGGGCGAGTATCGAGTCGATTGGACCAACAGCCTGTCAGAAGGTCTCGAGAACCCGGTTATCCATTCGACGTTCTCATACGCCGCTCAATTGGTCATCGCCAATCGGGAAACGGGATTGATTGAAAAGGTGGTCGCGGCTCACGATGTCGGCCGGGCCGTTAATCCGATCCTTTGCGAAGGCCAAATCGAAGGGTCGGTCCACATGGGTCTGGGGTACGCACTCTCGGAGGACTTTCCCTGTGATAAAGAAGGCCGGCCCACCAACATGACGTTGCGGTCCCTTGAGATCATCCGTCCCAAAGACATGCCCCCAGTCGAGGTGATTCTAATCGAGTCGCCCCAGCCCAATGCCCCGTACGGCATCAAGGGGGTCGGAGAGATCGGTCTCGTTCCCACCGCGGGCGCCGTCGCCTCTGCCTATCACTCCCTCGACGGGATCTGGCGCAACCGCCTTCCCATCAACAAGCACCAGCCTCTCTCGCGCTGACCAAGGGGGGTGCGCACGTTTCGGCGAACGTCGAATCGGGTATCGCGCGCTCACTCAACCGTACGGAGGAAATGGATAGTTTTCGACAAGGCTTGGAGGATGCATGGGCCCGCATCGCGGTGTTCCTGCCCAAGCTGGCAGGTTTCCTGCTCATCCTGATCATCGGATATTTCATCGCCAAGTTACTTGGAACGGCCTTCGACAAGGTCCTGGAGCGAGTCGGCTTTGACAGGGCCGTTGAGCGAGGCGGGGTGAAGCGAGCACTCGCTCGAACCAAGTACGACGCCAGCGATCTGGTCGGAAAGCTCGTCTTTTACGTGCTCTTCCTGTTCGTGCTGCAACTGGCATTTGGCGTTTTCGGTCCCAATCCGATCAGCGACCTGATCCAGGGAATCATCGCCTATCTGCCCAAAGTGGTGGTGGCGATCCTGATCATCGTGATTGCCTCGGCTATCGCTGCGGCGGTCAGGGAGCTCACGGACGCCGCTCTCGGCGGTCTCAGCTATGGACGGATTCTCTCCAACATCGCGGGAGGAGCCATCCTCACTGTGGGAGTGTTCGCTGCAATCTCCCAGCTGGAAATAGCCCCCGACATCGTCAATGCCCTCTTCTATGCGATTCTCGTCCTCTTGGTCGGAACCCTGGTCGTGGCGATCGGCGGCGGCGGGATCCAGCCGATGAGAGAGCGTTGGAACCGGGCGCTCACGAGGCTGGATGAAGAACTCCCGAAGGCTCGTCAAGAACTCGAGGGAGCAGACGATCGGGTGGAAGATCGCATCAAGCAGGCCAAGGACAAAGTGCTCACTGAGCCGGATCGGATAGCCGGTCGTACCGCGCCCCAGAAGTAGCACGCCCGAAAAGTTGCAATCGCGCATCGAACGCAAGCCTCGCTTGCGTTCGATGCGCGAGAACGGGTGATCTTCAAGCGTTGATACGGGCGAGAAGCTCCGTGAAGCGGTCGTGGCTCTCATTGAGGCCACCTTCCATGCCGGACATGAGCATGCCGTCGCGGTCTTCGACGCTGTCGAAGCGAGACACTCCCCGTATCCGGGTGGTGTTCTCGTCGATCGCTTCGAAGTAGGCCGTCTCCACGATGACGTGGCCGGGCATCCCGTCCCATTCGAACGTCTGGACGACCGAGTCGGGAGGGTTGATCTCGCGGAACTCGCCCGAGAACCCGCTCTCGTTGCTATCTCCATCGATCTGAACGAAGCGCCAGGCGCCGCCGGGTCGCACATCCATTGCATCGACTCTGGTGGTGTTCGACCGAAGGCCCCACCATTCGGGGATCAACTTCGGGTCTATGAACGTGTCCCAAACCAGCTGCCGAGGTGCGTTGAAGATTTGCTCGGTGTGAATTTCCTTGTCGCCCACGGGGGTGACGGTGGTCGTGGTAGTCATTTGTTCTCTCCTTTTCTCCTGTCGATCAGCTCGCCCAGACGATCGAGGCGTTGATCGAGTAGTTGTCGGTAGTTCTCGATCCAGGCGAGCTCGTCCTCGAGACGCCGGGGGCCAAGCCGGCAGAAACGAGTTCTTCCCACCTTTTCAGTCGTCACCAGACCCGCCGCTTCCAGGACCTGCACGTGCTTCTTGGTCCCGGTGAGGGTGATGTCCAACAGCTCCGCCAGCTCGCTGATCGTCGCTGCTCCTCGCCCCAACCGTTCGACAATGGCCCGACGACTCGGGTCGGCCAATGCCCCGAAGGTTGCATCGAGAGCAGGTGAATACTGAACCATCGAGTTCACTATATGCCAGGACCCTAATGGTTGTCAAGAGGCTTGGTCGGCTAGATCCCGACTTTGAGCTGGGCGATGTGGCTGTCGTCGTGGCTGGCGAGAATGCCAGTGAAACCGTCGAAATCCACCCGGCCAAATGCCGGATGGATCGCACCTCGCACCCACTGCGCATCGGTCAGGGCGCCAAGAAAGGCTAAGACCTGGCCCCGGTTCTGGGCAAAGGCTTCCAGAGCAAGGATGGGATCGTTGCGGGCGTACTGGCGCTGATCGACGAGACGCACTTGGTCGAACAGGGCCGCACCTTCCTCCAACAAACCCCACCGCTCGCGATCAGTGGGAGCGGTGGCTGAAGGAACCATGGGTTCGTCCATCTGGATCATCATCCGGAAACGGAGCAGGCTGAGGTCCTCTACGTCACGCAAATGGCAGATCACTTCCACTGGCGACCATTCCTCATCGTCCGGTCTCATGGCCAACTGCTCAGGAGCCTTTCCCTTGATGACCGCCGCCAACTCCTCGGGAGTCTTGGTCAGACGGGCGAGCCGCTCCGCGCGCGACCGGTCGATCCATTCTTGAACCCGCGGCGGAGGAATGCTTTCCGTCGGCCGACTGTACAGAATGCGAGGTCCCGTGTCTTCAGTCACTCCCGGCCTGGTCTGCGCCCATCACCACCTTTACTCAACTCTGGCGCGGGGGATGCCGGCACCGGCCTCTGCTCCGGCGAGCTTTGGTCAGATCCTCGAACAGGTGTGGTGGCGAATTGATCAGGCTCTCGACCTCGAGATGCTCGAATGGTCGGCGAAGCTCGGGGCGCTCGAGGCGCTCGAAGCGGGAACTACCACCATCATCGATCACAACGAATCGCCGAATGCGATTGAGGGTTCGCTCTCGGTGATCGCCGATGCATGCGCCGAGGTCGGTGTCCGCGTGGTCGCGAGCTATGGGGTCAGCGACCGCCACGGAACCGACGGCGCCCGCCGAGGGCTGGAAGAGAACCGACGATTCCTGACCAGCAGCGGACGCGGTCTGGTCGGAATCCACGCGGCCTTCACGTGTAGCGACGAAGCTCTGGCCGCGGCTACCGCCCTCGCCGAGG
>Ga0136622_10001117_pt1 | contig 11138 bp, 9 predicted proteins | sample AntDrymUQ4482106_2_FD_104803 | JGI IMG/M metagenome (GOLD analysis project Ga0136622, IMG submission 104803) | Polar desert sand microbial communities from Dry Valleys, Antarctica - metaG UQ448 (21.06) | ecosystem: Environmental > Terrestrial > Soil > Desert | place: Antarctica: Dry Valley...
AGCGCGAGGTCGTCGTCCGCCGGACCAAGCACGAGCTGCGCCGCGCCGAGGCGCGGGCGCACATCCTCGATGGGCTGCTGATCGCGCTGTCGGACCTCGACGCGGTGATCGAGTTGATCCGCTCCTCGCGCGACCCGGATGCCGCACGCGAGGGCCTGATCGAAAGCTTCGAGCTCTCGCGCGAGCAGGCGCAGGCGGTCCTCGATCTCCGCCTTCAGCGCCTCACCGCGCTCGAGGCGGACAAGATCCGCAAGGAGCATGCGGACCTCGTCGAGCGAATCAAGGAGCTGCGCGAGATCCTGGGCGACGAGGCGCGCGTCCTCGGCCTGATCAAGGAGGAGCTCCAGGAGGTCAGGGAGAGCTACGGCGACGAGCGGCGAACCGAGATCACCCACTCGGAGGACGAGCTCGACATCGAGGACCTGATCGCCGACCAGCAGATGGTCATCTCGATCACTCGCTCGGGCTACATCAAGTCGCTGCCGCTCGCGACCTACCGCCAACAGAAGCGCGGCGGCGTCGGCGTGCTCGGGATGGACATGAAGGACGAGGACTACATCGAGCACCTGTTCGTGAGCTCGACGCACGACTACCTCCTGTTCTTCACGAACCGCGGGAAGATCTACCGGCAGAAGGTCTACGACCTGCCGGAGGCGTCGCGCACCTCGAAGGGCCGCGCGCTTGTCAACGTTCTTCCGCTGCGCGAGGGCGAGTACGTCCGGGCCGTTCTCGCGACGCGCGACTTCTCGGAGGGAAGGTACCTCGTCTTCGCCACCCGGCAGGGGATCGTCAAGAAGACCGAGTTCGCGGACTACAACACGCCGATCAAGGCTGACGGGATCATCGCGATCAAGATCCGCGCCGACGACGAGCTCGTCGCGGTCAGACGGACGAGCGGCGAGGACGACATCATCATGGTCTCCCACTCGGGCCACGCATCGCGCTTCAACGAATCGCAGGCACGCGCGATGGGCCGCGACACGAGCGGCGTTCGCGGGATGAACGTCTCCCGGGGGGGCAACCACGTGCTGGCGATGGGCATCGCGCGCGACGACACCGAGCTCCTCGTGGTCACCGACAACGGCTACGGCAAGCGAACCGCGATCTCGGAGTACCCGGTGAAGGGGCGTGGGACGATGGGCGTCCAGACGATCAAGCTCACCGAGAAGAAGGGTGGCCTGGCTGGCGCGCTGATCGTGCGTGAGCACCAGGAGCTCGTTTTCATCTCGCGCGAGGGGATGGTCCAGCGCACCGGCGTCAGGGGCATCTCGCGCTACGGGCGGGCCTCGCAGGGCGTCCGCGTCATGAACCTCCGTGAGGGCGACGCCGTGAGCGCGGTCGCGCTCGTGGTCGAATCGACCGACACGGCGGCGCAGGTGAGGGCCGCTGCGGAGGAGGAGCCGGTCGAAGGCGAGCCGGCCATGGAGGAGCCGGTCGCGGACGAGGACGAGCGGGACGAGCCCGAGGCGCCGGACGCCTGATCCGCCGGCGCGCCGATCCGCTCACCATGGCCGCGCCGTCTGCTTACATACGGCTCACCAGGGAAAGGAGGTGGTCCTAGCTTGATTCACAGATTTGTCGGGACCCTGGAGGTGTCCGGCCGCTAGGTCGGAGCTGGGCCCGCTTGGCGGAGTCCATTCCGGGCACCGTCGGCGAGACAGGCCGGGAGTCGTCCCTCCGGCCCCACGCGAGCGCGTGGCAGAGCGTCTTGTCGGCCGAGTCCAGCAGTTCAAACTGCGAAGGGCGCCTGAGGGCGCCCTTCGTCGTTCTCCGACCTCGAGTGGGGCAGCGTCCTCGCGGGTCTAGGCCGCCAGCGGCAGGTACTGCTCCCAGATCGGCGGTATCGCCGACGCGGCGACGTGCACGAAGATCGTCGGGCCGGGAGGCTTCGGATGGTTCCGCGGATGCATCTCTGCCTGACGCGGGAGCCGGTCGCCCTTGCGGCGGTTGCAGGGCGCGCAGCAGGTCACGATGTTGTCCCAGGCAGACGAGCCGCCCTTCGAGCGCGGGATCACATGATCGACCGTGAGCTTCCCTCGCTCGCGCCCGCAGTACTGGCACGTCCAGCGGTCGCGCGCGAAGATCGCCCGGCGCGTGATCTTGCGGCTGTGCGCGTCGCGCGGGATCCGTACGTAGGTCACGAGGCGGATCACCACCGGTCGCGGGATGGTCAGGCTCTCGGCGTGAAGGCGCCAGCCGCCCTCTTCGAGTATCTCGGCGCGCCGCTTCAGGAGAAGCACGGTGGCGCGCCTGACCGTGCAGACGTTGATCGGCTCGTACGAGGCGTTCAGGACCAGCACCCGGCCGCTCGTCCCGCCGCGCCGCCGCTCGGATGCCCCGGGCGGCACGGCGCCGGCTGGGACTGGGTCCCGGCCCTCCAACGCCTCCAGAGTGACGGTCGCGGCCACGGCTGCGCGCCAGTGTAGCGGCGCGCCATGCGGCTCTAGATGGCTGATTCCACGACCCCCAGACCCACGCGGCCGTGGGATCGGCCATCTAACCAGCGGGATACGAGCCGAGCACGCGAAGCGTCTCGACCCGGCGCCGGAGTGCTTCGAGGGCGTCTCGGACCGGGCCGTCCGAGGCCGCCCCGTCGAGGTCGGCGAAGAACATGTAGTGGCCAAGCCGCACGCGGCGGGGGCGGCTCTCGATCTTCGTGAGGTTGACGCCGCGCTGCGCAAGCTCGGACAGGACGCCGACGAGCGCACCGGGCGAGTCGTCGTCGAAGCCCCAGAACACGACCGATGTCTTGGTGGGCGCGTCGATCGGAGCGAGCGGGGACTCGTCGCCGGGACCGAGCGGAGCCAGCCAGACGAAGCGGGTGAGGTTGTCGGGCCGGTCCTCGACGTTCTCGGCGAGGATTTTGCAGCCGTAGCGCTCCGCCGACAGGCGCGAGCCGATCGCCGCCCACTGCTCGTCCGCCGCGGACACGAGCCGGACCGCCTCGGCGGTCGAGGCGGCGGCCGCGCGCTCAGCGCGCGGGAGTCGCTCCCTGAGGAACCGCCGGCACTGAGAGATCGCGTGGGGGTGGGACACGACGCGGGTCAGCGCGTCCAGCGCGACGCTCGGTGGGGCGATCAGACAGTGGTGGATCGGGTGCGTGACCTGCGCCTCGATCCGCACATCGGGCGCATCGCCCGCCAGCGTGTCGAGCGTGGCTCGCACCGAGCCCTCGAGCGCATTCTCGATCGGGACCACGGCCCTGCCGACGTCACCCGTCTGTACCGCCATGACCGCCTCGCGGACGGTCGCCACGGGAAGCTGCTCCGCTTCGCCCCGGATCGACGCCTGCAGCGCCTCTTCGGTGAAGGTTCCGGGCGGGCCGAGGAACGCGACTCTCACGATCGAGAGCGAGCCGGACCGGGGGCAGCTCAGGCGCTCTGGCGGGCGTCGTGCGCCCGTACGACGCCGGCGTCCGTCGCGCCGCGAGGGTGTGAGGCGAGCGCGGCCGCGACCGCCTCGTTCTCCTCGGGCGAGAGCTGCACCTCCGACTCACCTTCGTGCACCTGCTTGACGTATATGCGCGCCTGGTCGCGATGGGAGATCGAGGAGATGACGACGCCCGAGCGGTGCGAGTCGAGCAGAGCGAGGGAGCTCGACTGTTGGCCGGACATCTCGCCGTAGGCGTCGTAGCGGATCACCGCCCGATGCGCCACGCATCCGGCGATGCGCGCGTCCTGGGCGATCGACCGCTGGTCGAGGCCGCTGAGCGAGTCCTCGACCCAGTCGCGCAGCTCGACGAACCCGTTCTCGAGTCGCTCCGCGTGCGCCACGAGATCGCGGCGCTCGTGCCCGCCGAGCACCATCGACTGCGCGGCGCGCAAGCGGCGGACCCTGATGGAGACGACCACCGCCAGGACGAGCGCGACGAGCGCGACGGCGGCCGCGGCGAGGGCCACGACGCCGACCGTGGTGGTGAGCTCGTCGAGCGGCACGTGCTCAGCCTAGATGACCGATCCGCGGTCGAACAGTACGCTCGTCGTCGCGGGCGTGGTCGTGGGCCCAGTCATCTGGATTTGGATCATTTTCGCGGAGCCCGGCCACCGCTACTCGGTGAACAGGACGGTGAATGCGCCCTCGTTGTTGTCGGCGACCTCCTCCCCGGGCACGGGCTCGATGCTCACGGTGAGATCGAGCTCTTCCCCGGTCGGAGGGGCCTCCTCGAGCGGCAGGCTGACCGTCTCGGTCGCGCCCGCGGCGATCGAGTCGAGCGACCCTTCGAGGTCGATCGGGGCGCCGCTCCCCTCGATCGTGGCGGTCACGGCCACGTCGGACTCGTCGTTGTCGCCCTGGTTCTGCACCTGGACATCGAAAGCAAGATCCTGCCCGAGGGCGACTTCGGTCGGCGCGCCTTCCACGAGTGCCTCACCGGAGGGCTGAACGGTGACCTCACCCAGCCCGGTGCCGTGCAAGCCGGGGCTCGCCTTCTGGTCCTCGTCGGCGCCTTCGGTGCGGATCTGGTCCACTGCGTCGCTCACGGTGGCGGGCTCGAGCAAGTCGATCTCCGGAAGGAACTGGCTGTCGGGCGGTTCGTCGACCTCGGCCTCGAGCTCCTGCTCGGCGAGCGCCTCCTCGATGCGCGGCTTCGCCTGCTGCGAGTAGATGACGTCGCTCGCCAGGAAGCTCTGCATGTCGGCGGCGATCGCCTCGATCGCCTCGTCCTGCTGCTCGTCGCCGAGCGCGCCGGGTATCCCCTCCGCGATGCCGCTCAGCCCGTCGCGCCGGAGCTCGAGGGTCTGGACGACCAGGTCCTGCGTGTCGGTGAGCTGGTCGGGCGGGTCCGCTGACTCGGCGCGCTCGACGAGCCGCTGCGCGTCCACGCCGAGGCCGTTGAGGGTGTTCTGTACGTCGACGGCGCTCAGGTCGCCCGGGTCCTGGAGCAGCTCGAACAGCGCCTCGCTCTCCTGGCCCGACTCGGCGATCACCGACGAGACCTCCTGGACGTAGTCCTCGAACCCGCGCTCCTCGCGAGCATCCAGGCAACCGCGCACCAGGAGGGCGGCGAGGATCACGACCACAACCCCGCCGCCGATCCCGATCGCGCGCCTGCGGGCGACGGTCTGGCGGTCGGTGCCCGGACCGCCTCCAGGCCGCCGCGGCGGAGGCCGCCTAGAGCCGCTTCCGGGCTCCGCCGGCGAGCCGCCGCGCGCCGGGCGCTCGTGCCCGTCAGCCGCGCCCGATGGATTGTCGCGTTCGTCGAAGAAGGACACGCGTCGGTCCGGCGGGGTCCGAGGCCACCTGTCCGCGGGACCCCGACAACCTAGCGGCAGGCCCGGCGGCGGAGATCGCTCGCTGCCATCATCGACCGTTGCAGCGCGGCGCCCGGGCGGCAGGGAGCGGACGCCGCGAGCCGAACCCGAGATCTATCAGCACGCCAGTCATCGACTCCCACAGCCCCACCGAGCGTCGCTCTCGCGAGGCGCCCGCCGCAGCGGTCGGCGCCGAGGACCGCGTCCTCGACCGCTATCGGCTCGTGCGGCGGTTGGGGCGCGGCGGCCACGGGACCGTCTGGGAGGCGCTCGACGAGCGCCTCGAGCGCCTCGTCGCGGTGAAGGTGATCGCCCACGGCGACGGCAGCCTCGGCCCGCGCGCCGAGCGTGAGGGCCGGGTGGCGGCGCGGCTCTCCCACCCCGGGATCGTCGGCCTGTACGAGCTCGGCTCGGACGACGAGGCCGTGTACCTCGTCTCGGAGCTCGTTCGCGGCCGCACGATGGCCGAGCTGGCCGCGGCGGGCGGGCTTTCCGACCGCGACGTGTGTGGGATCGGGATCGCGCTCTGCTCCGCGCTCGGGCACGCCCACGCCCAGGGAGTGATCCACCGCGACGTGAAGCCCCAGAACGTGATCGTGGTCGCCGAGCCGGCGGCCGGCGCCGGCTTCGCGAAGCTGACCGACTTCGGCGTCGCCCACGTTGCGGGCGAGGAGACGCTGACGCGGACCGGGGACGTCGTGGGTACGTTCGCCTACATGGCGCCAGAGCAGGCCGAGGGCAGGCGCGTCTCGACCGCGGCAGACGTCTACTCGCTGGCGCTCACGCTCCACGAGGGGTGGAGCGGCACGGGCGCCGCCGGCTCACCGGCGGCACGGCTGGGGGGGCGTCCGATCGCCTCGCTCGAGCGCCTGCGCCGTGACCTTCCGCCCGAGCTCTGCCGCGCGGTCGACGCCGCGCTCGACCCCCGCCCCGAGCTCCGGCCGTCGCTCGGCCGGCTCGAGGCCGAGCTTCACGCCGCTGACCGGGCGCTGTCCGAGGAGGGTGGCCTCGTCGAGCCGGCCACGCGACGGCGTGTCGGGATCCCGAGCGCGGCGGTGTTCGGGCGTCCACGGCCGAGGCGCGCTCGTGGCTGGCTGCAGCGCGCCGGCGCCGGGCTCGCCGCGGCCGTCCTCATTGCCGCCGCGCTCCAGTTGCTCGGAGCACCGCGCTTTCCGATCCCGGCTCTGGGAGTCGCGGGCGGGGCGGCGGCGCTGGTGGCGCTCCTGCCGCGCATCGGGTGGATGCTGACCGCCGGGGCCGTCGTGCTCTGGCTCGCCTCGCCGATGGCGGGCCTACAGGGCACCGCGCTGGTCCTTGCGGTCGCGCTCGCGCCGGTCCCGCTCCTGCTCCCGCGCGCCGGGCTCCTATGGTCGGTTCCCGCGCTGGCGCCGCTGCTCGGGGCGCTCGGGCTCGCGCCGATGTTCGTGGCCGTCGCCGGGCTCGCGGCGACCGCGTGGCGCCGGGCCGCGCTCGCCGCGCTCGGGCTCGCGTGGCTGGCGGCGGCCGAGGTCCTGACCGGACGGGCGCTGCTCTTCGGCGCCGTCGAGGAGACTGCGCGCGCTGCGGCCTGGGAGGACTCTGCGCTGACCGCCGCGCGGGACGCCATCTACCCGACGCTCGTCTCGCCGCTGGCGGCGGTGGCGGGCGTCTGGGCCGCGCTGGCCGTGGGCCTCGGCCTCGTCGTGCGCGGGCGCGCCGTGCCGCTCGATCTCGTTGGCGCCATCGCGTGGGCGATTGCGCTCGTCGCGGCGCACGAGTGGCTCGGCCGGCTCCTGGCGGGCGACCTGGCCCGCTCGGACGCGCGCGGGCTTGCCGCCGGGGCCGTCGTGGGTGCCGCGGCGGCGGTCGCAGCCGCCGCCGGCGGCGCGCGCCGACACGCGTGGGAACGGCCCTCCTTTCCGTAGGATGCCCACGAGGCCAACTTCGAAGTGAGCATGCTGAGAAACCTCGAGGCGAAGATCGCCGGAGCGGTCGAGGGCGCGTTCGGGCGCGCCTTCAAGTCGCGCGTCCAGCCGGTCGAGCTGGCGCGCAAGCTCGCGAAGGAGATGGACGACAACAAGACCGTCTCGGTCTCCCACACCTACGTCCCCAACGAGTACGCCGTCTACCTCTCGGCGGCCGATCGGGAGCAGTTCACGAATTACGAGGGCGCGCTCCAAAAAGAGCTGTCGGACTACCTCCTCGAGCACGCCCGCCGGGAGGGCCTCGCGCTCGTGACGCGACCGCGTGTGGCGCTCGAGACCGACGAGCGCCTGCGGACCGGCGAGTTCGGGATCGGTGCCTGGATGTCGGACGCGGCCGCCGACGAGGCGGCAGGCGCGGGGACGCCCGAAGCATCCGCGGCGGCGGACCACGGGCACACGATGGTCTACTCGCCGGATCGTGCCCCGCGCATGCTCGAGACGCCGATGCCACAGCAGGTGGCGGCGCAACGCGCGGTCCTCGTGGGCGACGGAAAGCGCACGATCGTCTCGGGCGACCGGATGGTCGTGGGGCGCAGCCGCGACTGCGACTTGATGCTCGAGGACCCGAACGTCTCGCGCCGGCACATGGAGCTGCGCCGAGACAGCGCCGGCTGGGTCGCCGTGGACCTCGGCTCGACCAACGGCGTGAAGGTCAACGGGCGGAGGGTCGAGGAGGCGCCGCTCGAGCCCGGGGACGAGATCGCGGTCGGCGTCTCGCGTTTCACCTTCGAGCTCGGGTAGACGACATGACCGATCCAGTCGCCCTCCTGCTCAAGTTCGGCTTCCTCGTGGTGCTGTACCTGTTCCTGTTCTGGGTCGCGCGCAGCGCGCTGCGCGACATGTCGCGCCACAGCTCGGACGACGCCCCGCGCGCGGCCGCCGGCGGCCTCCCGGAGGACCGTGAGCGCCGCCGCGAGCCCGGCATGGACCTCCGCGACGGGATCGAGCCCCGGCTGGTCGTCGTGGCCGCCATGGGGCACGAGCCGGACACTGCGTTTCGGATCGGCGACAGCGCGACGCTTGGGCGGTCGCAGTCGGCCGAGATCAAAGTCGACGATCCGTTCGCCTCCTCCGCCCACGCGCGGATCTTCCCCCGCGGCCAGTTCATGTACATCGAGGACATGGGCTCGACCAACGGGACCTACCTCAACGGGCGCCAACTGCGGCGTCCCGAGCGCCTCAAGGTCGCGGACAGCGTGCGGATCGGCGACACCGAGTACCGCTATCAGGAGTAGATAGATGGCGCTCACGATCGTCGATCAGGCAGGGCTCACGGACGTCGGCCGCCAGCGGAGCTCGAACGAGGACTCGTTCCTCGAGTCCGCGCCGGTGTTCGCGGTCGCCGACGGCATGGGCGGCGCGCGCGCCGGCGAGGTCGCCTCGCGGATCGCGGTCGAGACGCTCGCCGACGGCGATGCGGAGGACGGCGAGGCCGAGGCACAGCTCGCCGAGACGGCGCAGGCGGCCAACCGCCGCATCTACGAGCTCGCGCAGAAGGACGACTCTCGCGCCGGGATGGGGACGACCTTCACGGCGGTCCTCGTCGACGGGGGTGACGTGGTCACCGGTCACGTGGGCGACAGCCGCCTCTACCGCCTGCGTGACGAGGCGCTCGAGCGGTTGACGCGAGACCACTCTCTCGTCGAGGAGCTGGTCCGCCGCGGAGAGCTCGACCCCAAGGATGCGGAATCGCACCCCCAGCGCTCGATCATCACGCGCGCGCTCGGCCCGGAGCCGGAGGTCGAGGTCGAGACCTTCACCTGCCCGGGCCGCGCCGGCGACGTGTACCTGGTCTGCTCCGACGGGCTCACGTCGATGATCTCGGAGGAGCGTCTTCGCGATCTCCTCGGCGCGGATGGATCGCTCGACGAGGCGGCGCAGCGGCTCGTCGAGGCCGCGAACGAGGCCGGCGGCAAGGACAACATCACCGTGGTCCTGTTCCGCCTCGGCGACGGCGGAGGCGCAACCGCGGTGAGCGGCGACACGCTCTCCGGGCAGGAGACCCGCGCAGACCTCAGCGCGAGCGAGGTGCGCGCCGCCGCCGAAGCCGATAGAGGCGCGACGAGCCATACCGCCGCGGCAAGCTCCTCGAGTGCTCGCGGGCGACGCCGGATCGGCGCCGCCTTGGCGGCGCTGGTGCTCGCGGCGCTGCTGGTCGGCTTCTACTTCGGCTCGCGCGAGTTCTATTTCCTCGGGACCAACGACCAGGGCCTCGTGTCGCTCTACCGCGGGCTTCCCTACGACCTGCCGCTCGGGGTCGAGCTGTACGAGCAGCAGTACGTGAGCGGCGTGCCCGCGGCGTCGATCGAGCCGGGCCGCCGCGAAGAGATCGTCGGCCATCAGCTCCGCGAGGAGGGCGACGCGCTCGACCTGATGCGCGACCTCGAGGAGGGGCGGCTCGTGCCGTCATGAGCGTAAAAGCAGGCGCTCTGCCGCTGCGAAGGGCCTTCCGATGACCGCACGATCGCGCGAGCTCTTCGGCCTGATCCCGGTGTCGCTGCTGGTCACCGCCGGCTTCACAGCCGTGCTCGTCACCCGCGCGGACGAGGTGCAGACCGTGACGGTCACCTACGGGGCGGTGTTCCTCGGCGCGTGCGTCTTCGCGCATCTCTTCATCCGCGCGCGCCTGCGCGACGCGGACCCCTACCTGTTCCCACTGGCGGCGCTTCTGACCGCGTTCGGGCTGGTGATGATCTACCGCATCGACGAGGAGCTGGCGCGCGAGCAGGCCGTGCCGTTCGCGATCGGGCTGATCCTGTTCTGCCTCACGATCGTCTTCCTGCGCGACCACCGCGCGCTCGAGCGCTACCGCTACGTGATCGCCGCGGCGGGCATCGTGCTGCTGCTCCTCCCGCGCGTGCCGGGCATCGGCGAGCAGGCGAACGGGGCGTTCCTCGCGATCAACCTCGGCGTCACCACGTTCCAGCCGGCCGAGTTCTCGAAGCTCGCGATCGTGATCTTCCTGGCGAGCTACCTCAACGACAACCGCGAGGTGCTCACCGGCAGGACCGCGCCGCCGTCCGCGATCCAGACCGCTCGGCTGATCGGCGCGGGGGCCGCCCTGTTCGCGCTGGAGTACCTCGTGCTCGGCCTCGACCTGTTCGTGAGCGTGATGGGGGCGCTGTTCCTCGTGACGCTCGCCGCCGTGCTGCGCGAGCGGCCATCGCTCAAGCACTTCGGCCCGCTGCTCCTGGTTTGGGGGCTCGCGATGGTCCTGATCGTCTTCATCCGCGACCTCGGCGCCGGCCTGATGTTCTTCGGCGGCTTCCTGGCGCTGCTGTACGTCGCCACCCAGCGGCTCTCGTTCGTCGCCTTCGGGCTGACGCTGTTCGCCGGCGGGGCGACGCTGTTCGCGAAGAGCGTGGACCACGTGGGCCAGCGCGTCGATATCTGGCTCGACCCGTTCGCGAGAGGCGTCGTGGACGACGAGGGCTACCAGATCGCCCAGTCGCTGTTCGCCCAGGCGGACGGCGGCCTCTTCGGTCAGGGCTTCGGTGAGGCGCTGCTGATCCCGCCCGGCGGCGGCCCGCCGATCCTGCCGGCGGCGGAGACCGACCTGATCTACGCGCTGATCGTCAACGAGCTGGGGCTGTTCGGCGGGGCGGCCGTGGTGCTGGTCGCGCTGCTGTTCGCCGCGCGCGGCTTCAAGATCGCGATGCTCGCGGAGGACGGCTTCTCGAAGCTGCTCGCCGCCGGTCTCACCGCGGTGTTCGCGCTCCAGGTGTTCGTGATCATCGGCGGAGTGACGCGCGTGATCCCGCTGACCGGCGTCACGCTCCCGTTCGTCTCCTACGGCGGGGCCTCGCTGGTCGCGAACTTCGTGCTGCTCGCCCTGCTCCTGATCATCTCCGACCACGCCCGCCGCGACGCGGAGCGCCGGCAGCGGGGAGGCGTGGTTTGAACCGCCCCATCGCGCGCATCTTCG
>Ga0136622_10001119_pt1 | contig 11137 bp, 9 predicted proteins | sample AntDrymUQ4482106_2_FD_104803 | JGI IMG/M metagenome (GOLD analysis project Ga0136622, IMG submission 104803) | Polar desert sand microbial communities from Dry Valleys, Antarctica - metaG UQ448 (21.06) | ecosystem: Environmental > Terrestrial > Soil > Desert | place: Antarctica: Dry Valley...
CCCCGACCTGGGCGCCGCCCTCGACACCCTCATCGAGGATCTGACGCGCCATTGCGGAGGCTCTCTTTCCGACGACGTAGCCTTGGTGCTGCTCGCGCCCCGGCCCCCTCCGCATCCAAAAGGAGGGGCCGAGGGCTTTGAGTTGGATGGAGCGTTAAGCAGGACATCGTAGGCGCTAAGGGCTTGTTTCCTGCATTTCTACGCCGGTGCTCATAGCGCGGCCCCCTGGGGGCCGCCTATATACTGTCGCGGCCCCCGTATGGGGGCGAGTTCACGTCAGGAGGAGATCCCCTACATGTCGCAGACGCAGGACGAGGCTGCTCAAGCCTCGATACCCGAGCCCGCAAGCCGGTCGGGCTCGGAGCAGACGCTGCCGGACGGCTCCGGCGGTGTCATCACCCGAACCGCACCGTCGGTCGCCGGCGAGACTTATCACGGCGGCACGATCGTCGAAAACGACGTCGGCGATTCTCCGGAAGAGCTGATGGCGGCAATCGATGCCACGATCAAGCCATTCGACGAGGGGGACATCGTCTCCGGCGAGATCGTCAAGATCGACAAGGACGAGGTGCTGCTCGATATCGGCTACAAGTCCGAGGGCGTCATCCCGCTGCGCGAGCTCTCAATCCGCAACGATGTCGACCCGCACGACGTCGTCTCGCTGGGCGAGGCGGTCGAGGCATTGGTCACTCAGAAGGAAGACGCCGAGGGCCGGCTGATGCTGTCCAAGAAGAAGGCGCAGTACGAGCGCGCCTGGGGCCGCATCGAGGAGATCAAAAACAGAGACGGAACTGTGGAGGGGCCCGTCATCGAGGTGGTCAAGGGCGGACTCATACTCGATATCGGCCTGCGTGGTTTCCTGCCGGCCTCGCTGGTCGAGATGCGGCGAGTGCGCGACCTCCACCCCTACGTGGGCCGTGCGCTCGAGTGCCGGATCATCGAGCTCGACAAGAATCGCAACAACGTGGTGCTGTCGCGCCGCAAGTTCCTCGAGGAGTCGCAAGCCGAGCAGCGCCAGGGCTTCTTGACCTCCCTGACCAAAGGCGAGGTGAGGACCGGAACCGTATCCTCGATCGTCAACTTCGGCGCGTTCGTAGATCTCGGAGGCGTGGACGGGCTGGTGCACGTCTCGGAGCTGTCCTGGAAGCACGTGGATCATCCTTCCGAGGTGGTCGAGGTCGGTAAGGACGTCCAGGTCGAGGTTCTCGACGTCGACCTCGAGCGCGAGAGGGTGTCGCTGTCACTGAAGGCGACGCAGGAGGACCCGTGGCGACAGTTCGCTCGTCAGCGCCAGATCGGCGAGATCATCGAGGGCCGCGTTACCAAGCTTGTCCCCTTCGGTGCCTTCGTCGAGCTAGACGACGCCATCGAGGGCCTCGTGCATATCTCGGAGCTTGCCGAGCGCCACGTCGAGAAGGCCGAGGACGAAGTGAGCGTTCACGATCGCATCCCGGTCAAGATCATCGACATCGACCTCGACCGTCGCCGCATCAGCCTGTCGCGCAAGCAGGCGTTGAGGGCGGGCCTGGGTTCAGCGGACACCGAGGCGGCAGCCGAGATCGAGCTCGAGTCGGAGGGCGGCGAGGCTTCGGAACTCGCGACTGAGGACCTCACCCCCTCCCCCGAGGCGGCGGAGGTACCCGAGGACACGGCGGCGCCAGAAGTAGCCGACACGGCCGAGCTCGCCGGGCAGGCGGCGCCACCCGAGGAGCGCGAAGAGGCCGAGGCCATCCGCCTGGTGACGCCCGACTCTCCTCCCGAGGGCCGCGAAGGGGTGATCGCGGCGGAGAGCGATAAGCCCTCGACGGAGGTACGCATCTCGCAGGAGGAGCCCGAGGAGGGCGCCGTCCCGGGGACGGCGGTGGACGAGCTGGTCGCCGAGGATGCCTCCGAGCAGGCGGCCGAGAGCGTTGACGACCCATCCCCCGCGTTCGAAGAAACGGGCGAGCGAGCCGGGGATGAGTCGATCGAGTCGATCGTCGAGGACCTCAAGCGGCGCGGCGACCATTAGTGTCCCACTAATGCCTGCAGTGCCCGCGTGACGTGCTGCTTGTAGGCGTCACTGGGGGAATAGGTTCCGGCAAGTCTCTCTTCTCGGCCCTGCTGGCCGAGCGCGGAGCCCAGGTCATTGACGCCGACGCCTATGGGCGCGAGGCGTTGCGGCCGGGGCAGCCCGCGTGGCACTCCGTCGTAGCCCAGTTCGGGCAGGAGCTGTTGATCCCCCAGAGCATGGAGATCGACCGCCAGGCGTTGGCCGAGATGGTCTTCAACGACCACGACAAGCTCGCAGCGCTCAACGCAATCGTCCACCCGGTCCTGTTCTCTGCCATCGCCGACTCTGTCGAACGGTTGTCCCAGACGGACGAGATCGTCGTGATCGACGCCGCCATCCTGGTCGAGACGGGCATGGACAAGAACCTCGACACGCTAATCGTCGTTCACACGGACGAGAGCTTGCGGCGGGAACGGCTCAAGAGTCGAGGCATGTCCTCCGCCGATATCGAGGCCCGGATGAGCTCACAGGCGAGCAGCGTGAACCTCCTCGCCAAAGCCGACATTGTCGTGTGCAACAACGGCTCCCTCGACAGGCTCGTGCGTGAGGCGGAGCGCGTGTGGGGCGACCTGTCGAGCCGCTTGCTCTCGTGAGCGGCATAGACATTGTCTTCTTTGATGCGGGAGAGACCCTCCTTCATCCCCATCCCTCGTTTCCGGAGCTGTTCGCGCGCACCGTCCAGAACAAGGGCCACGACGTCTCGGTCGAAGACGCGACTGAAGTTCAGCTCCGCCTTGCCCCTCACCTGGTGGAACTCGCCGAGGACACCGGCGTGGAGAACCCGTCACTCCAGCCCGAGGACTCGCTTCGCTTCTGGAGCTTTCTCTACCGGAGGTTATTGAAGGAGCTTGGCATCGAGGACGAGGAGCTCGTCTCGGCCCTCTATGCCACCTTCTCCGACATCTCCTCCTACGCGCTGTTCGACGATGTGCTGCCCGCGCTGCAACGGCTCGAGAGCGCGGGATATCGTCTCGGTTTGATCTCGAACTTCGAAGGATGGCTCGAGGAGATGCTGGTCGAGCTCGAGATAGGCCACCTGTTCGAAGTTCGCATCGTGTCGGGGGCAGAGGGCGTCGAGAAGCCGAATCCGCGCATCTACGAGCTGGCGTTGGAGCGGGCGGGCGCAGAGGCGCAGGCGGCGGTGCACGTCGGCGACTCTCCGGCGATGGATGTCGAGCCCGCGGCCGCAGCCGGGATGAGGGCCGTCCTGCTGGACCGCCTCGGCCGCTATGGCGACCACCCTGGGACGGTGATCTCGAGCTTGGATCAGCTTGCCGGAGTGGTGGCGGACCTAGCACGGGAGCCACTCGATCCAAGTGTTCCCTCCGCCCGCCCCCGTGGCGATTCCCCCGCCCGCCCCCGTCGCCGCCGAAGGTAGCCGACTTGTCGGAGATCGTGTTCGCGTCGGCCACGCGACAGGCGCAGCTCATCAAACGAGGCGAGGTCTCGCCCGTGGAGCTGGTCACCGAATACCTCGAGCGCATCGAGCGGTTCGACGGCGACATCAACTCGTTCGTGACCGTGACCGCTGATAAGGCACTCGAGGAGGCGCGCCGGGCCCGGCGCTCACTCGGTCAAGACAACCTCCCGCCGTTCGTCGGCGTGCCCATCACGATCAAGGACCTGACCGAGGTCGAGGGGGTTGGGTTCACAGCCTCCGCCAAGCCCTTCGCCGACAAGGTGGGGGAGACCGACGCGGCCTCGGTCACGCGGATCAAGGACGCGGGTTTCATCATCCTCGGTAAGACGAACACGCCCGAGTTGGGGACGTTGTGCGTCACCGAATCCGACTTGAACGGCGCCTGCCGCAACCCGTGGGACCCATCGTTGACACCGGGGGGCTCGAGCGGGGGAGCAGCCGCCGGGGTCGCGGCCGGCTTCAGTCCCATCGCCCACGGCTCGGACGGAGGCGGCTCCATCCGCATCCCGGCGTCCTGCTGCGGGCTCTACGGGCTCAAGCCGTCACGTGGGCGCATCTCGAACGGGCCGGGCGGCGGCGACCTCGCCGGCCTTGGGGTGCAGGGACCCCTGGCCCGCACGGTGGAAGACGCGGCCGCCCTGCTCGACGTCATGGCCGGATACGAACTCGGCGACCCTTATTGGGCCCCGCCTCCCGAGCGGGCCTTCCTGCGCGAGGTCGGCGCACCCCCCGGTCGCTTGCGTATCGCGTTCACAACTGAGGCTCCCAACTTTGCGCCGGTGGCGGAGGAGGTCGTGGCCGCAACTATGGAGGCAGCCGAGACGCTCGAAGGACTCGGCCACATCGTCGAAGAGGCCGCACCCGAGTGGGCGGATCCTGAGATAACGCCCCTGTTCGTGACGCTGTGGCAGGCGCGCAGTGTGGACGGGTGCGAGCCGCAGGAGCTGGAGCCGATCAACCGCGCCCTGATCGAGAGCGGGGCGCGGACCTCGAGCCTGGAGTATGTGCACGCCCTGTCCCGCTTGCAAACAAAGGCACGCGGGATCGTGGCCTTCTGGCGTGACTTCGACCTTCTCTTGACGCCGACCCTGGCCCTCGAGCCGGTCCCCGTGGGGTGGGTGTTCGAGTCCGAACATCCCTGGGAGCAGTTCGCGAGGATGGGGCTGTTCATTCCGTTTTCCCCTCTGATCAACCTGACCGGGCAGCCCGCCTGCAGCCTGCCCCTTCACTGGACCGCGGAAGGCATACCGATCGGCGTTCAGCTGGTAGGCAGGCCGGCGGGCGAGGCGATGCTGCTCCGGGTCTCGGCACAGCTCGAGGAAGCGAGGCCGTGGGCGCAGTGTCGTCCCCCCGGATTACGGTAGTGCAGTGCCGCCGTTCAAGGTAGAAGCCGACTTCTCCCCTTCAGGAGATCAGCCCGACGCGATTCGCGGGCTTGCAGAAAGCGTGCTGGCCGGCAACCGCTTCACCACCTTGCTGGGAGCGACGGGGACCGGAAAGACCGCCACGCTGGCGTGGTCGCTGGAGCAGATACAGAAACCCACGTTGGTGATCGCGCCCAACAAGTCGCTTGCGGCCCAGCTCTGCAACGAGTTCAAGCAGTTCTTTCCCTCCAACGCAGTCGAGTACTTCGTCTCCTACTACGACTATTACCAGCCCGAGGCCTACGTGCCTTCGAGCGACACCTACATCGAAAAGGATTCGTCGGTCAACGAGGAGATCGAGCGACTGCGGCACAGCGCGACCAGTGCGCTGCAACAGCGCGACGACGTCCTCATCGTCGCCAGCGTGTCGTGCATATTCGGCCTCGGATCCCCTGAGGAGTACCTCAAGCAGGTCGTTGACGTCGCCCGGGGTGGTACTGCGGATCGCGATTTCATCCTGGCCAAGCTCGTAGACATCCAGTACGAGCGCAACGATCTGAACTTCGTGCGCGGCAAGTTCCGCGTTCGCGGCGACACCATCGAGGTCTTTCCCGCATACGAGGAGAAGGCGATTCGCATCGAGCTGTTCGGTGACGAAGTCGACCGCATCGTGCTGCTTGATACTTTAACCGGCGAGATAACCGGCGAGCTCGACCACGTCACGATCTATCCCGGCTCCCATTACGTTGCGTCGCGCGAGCGGATGGGCGCCGCCATCCAGGCAATCGAGCAGGAGCTCGCCGAGCAACTCGACATGCTGCAGCAAAAGAGCAAGCTTCTGGAGGCCCAGCGGCTTCGCATGCGCACCGAGTACGACCTCGAGATGCTCAGAGAGGTCGGCTTCTGCAACGGGATCGAGAACTATGCCCGCCACATCGAGGGCCGCCCTGTGGGAAGCAGGCCCTCGACCTTGATCGACTACTTTCCCGACGACCTCTTGATAGTGGTGGACGAGTCACACGTCGGCGTGCCGCAGCTCGGGGGCATGTATGAGGGTGACATGAGCCGCAAGCGCACGCTTGTCGAGCACGGCTTCAGGCTTCCCAGCGCGCTCGACAACCGGCCTCTGCGCTTCGACGAGTTCCTCGACAGGGTCGAGCAGGTCGTGATGATGTCCGCCACCCCGGGCCCTTTCGAGCGGCAACGCAGTGACGCCACTGTCGAGCAGATAGTGCGGCCCACCGGCCTCATCGATCCTGAGGTCCTCATACGTCCCACCAGGGGCCAGATAGACGATCTTCTGGATGAGATCAAAAAGCGCACCGACGTCTCGCAGCGGGTGCTGGTGACCACTCTGACCAAGAAGATGGCCGAGAACCTCACCGACTATCTGTTGACCTCGGGTATCAGGGTGCGATACCTGCACTCGGACATCGGCGCCGTCGAGCGAATCGAGATACTGCGCGATCTGCGCCTCGGCGAGTTCGACGTGCTCGTGGGAATCAACCTCCTGCGTGAGGGACTCGACCTTCCCGAGGTCTCGCTGGTGGCAATCCTCGATGCCGACAAAGAGGGTTATCTGCGCTCTCAGACCTCACTGATCCAGACCATCGGCAGGGCCGCCAGAAATGTCGACGGCCAGGTCATCATGTATGCCGACGAGGTCACCGACTCCATGCGCAGGGCGATCTCCGAGACCCAGAGACGGCGTCAGATCCAACTCGAGTACAACCAGGAGCACGGGATCGACCCGCAGTCGATCCGCAAAGCGGTGACCGACATCCTGATCGAGGGCATGGGCCGCAGGCGTACCGACGCGACGGTGCCGGTCGCCTCGAAGAGCCGCCGCAGCGAGCCCTTCGGGGGCAGCCCCGACGAGCTTCAGAGGCTCTTGTTGCAGCTCTCTGAGGAGATGCACCAGGCCGCCCAAGACCTGCGTTTCGAGTATGCGGCCCGGCTGCGCGACGAGATCAAGGAGCTGCGCCGGGAGCTGCGCGAGGTCGGCTGAGGTAGGCGTGGATCTCAGAAGTCCCGCTAGACGAGGCCTTTGCGGGCGCCCTCGACGCTGCGGCCGTGAACGACGCGGTCGGCGGACAAGCGCAGACCGTCGCGGCCATCGTCACCTACGACGAGCCGACCGAGCTGATCTCTCCGACGCAGTACGCGCGCTACAGCTTGACGGTCAACGGGGTGGAGCAGCCGGGGGGCTGATCGATTCGCAGGCCGGCCGAGGTTGGCCGCGCCGATCGCATCGCCGTGCCTACGACGGGTTCCCCGCCGCCTGCTTCCATGCCCAGCACTCCCCCGAGTGAGCCGCGCTATCCGCACACAAACCCGGCCCGGTCGCCATCCTGCCGATGCCGCCATCGTGGCCCTAGCGGTGCCGGCGCTGGCGGCGCTCGCAACCGATCCTCTGTACTCGGTGATCGACACGGCCTTCGTCGCCCACCTCGGCACGACCCAGCTCGGCGCGGTCGCCGTCGGCAGCGCAGCATTCAACGCGTCCTTTTGGATATTCTCCTTTCTCGCCTACGGAGTGACTCCGGCCGTCGCGCGTTCGGTGGGCGCGGGCGACGCCGGGGTCGCGGCGAAGGTGGGCGTGCAGGCCCTTCTTTTGGCGCTCACCCTCGGGGCCTTGGTGACGGCCGTGGCACTGCTGCTGTCCCACCCGATCGTCGTTGCGCTGGGTGCGGCGGGTGGCGTCACCGAGCCTGCGGGCGACTATCTCCGGATCCGCTCGCTGGGCGCGGTCCCGGTCCTCATCGCCCAGGTCGCGAACGGATGGTTCAGAGGAGTTCAGGACACTCGCACGCCCATGTACGTGACCGTCGCCGGCACGACCCTGAACCTCGTCCTGGACTACCTCTTCTTGTTCGTCCTGGGCTTCGGGGTGGCCGGTGCGGCGTGGTCGAACGTCATCGGCCAGAGCGCCGCCGCCATCGCCTTTCTGTTTCTCTTGGTACCGCGCTGGAAGGGCGCTTCAAATCGTCCCGATCGCGTGGTTCTGGCTGCGCTTCTCCGGGTCGGAGGCCACCTCGTCGTCCGCACCGGATCGCTGCTTGCGGCCCTCACATTCGCAACCGCAGCCGCCGCCAGAATGGGTCTGATCGTATTGGGATCGTGGCAGATAACCATGCAGGTCTTCATGCTTCTGGCGCTCACCCTGGACTCGGTCGCCATTGCGGGCCAGGCTCTGGTGGGCCGCCACCTCGGCGCCGGTGATCGCTGGGGAGCCGATCGGCTGGCGCGACGGCTGATGATCTGGGGCGTGTGGCTCGGCTGCGGGTTGCTCCTCATCCTGCTGGCGCTACGTTTGCCGCTGGCGGCTGTCTTCTCGAACGATAAGGCGGTCGTGGCTGCCACCTCCTCGTTGCTGCTGTGGTTGGCGTTGGTGCAGCCTCTGGCAGCCGCCGCCTTCACCCTCGACGGGATACTCATCGGCGCGTCCGACATGGCTTTTCTGGGGCGCTCGATGGCAGTCTGCTCGTTGCTGTTCATGGCGGTGACCTGGGTGGCGCTCGAGGCCGGCTGGGGAGGGGCCGGGCTGGCAGCGGGGACAACGCTGTGGCTGGGAGCGCGCAGCGCCTGGACCGGTGCTCGTTTTCGCAGCGGTCGCTGGGTGAGCGGGCCCTCAGCCCGCTAGAAGAGCGCGGGATAGCTCGTTGAAGCAGCGCTCGATGTCGTCGGGCGTATTGAAAAAGTGTGGCGAGATGCGCAGCGCATCCCCCCTGCGATCCACGACCACATTCCGTTCAAACAAAGCATGCAGAACGCGCTCGGCCCCCTGAGGACCTCCCGGCACGCGCACCCTGATGAGCCCACCGCGCCGCGCGGGCTCGCGCGGTGACAGCAGATCGAGACCGAGGTCGTCCGAGCACTCAACGACAACGGCGGTCAGCTCCATACTGCGAGCGCGGATGTCCTCGACCGAGACCTCGAGGATCAGCTCGATCCCCGCGGACGCGGTCCACGCCTGCGGTAGCGCAAACGTTCCGGTTTCGAACCGCCGGGCGTCCTTTCTGAGCAGAAGCTCGCTGCGGTCGAAGCCGAACGGGTCCCTCGTTCCGAACCAGCCAACTACCGTCGGATGCAGATCTCCGACGAGCTCCCGGCGGCAGTAGAGGAACGCCATCCCCTGGCCTCCGCACAGCCATTTGAGCGCTCCCGACAGCAGGAAGTCGATGCCGAGAGCGTGCACGTCGATCGGCACCACGCCCGAGCCGTGGAAGTCGTCGACCACCACCCAGGCTCCCTGCTCTTGCGCCCGCTCGATGATCGGCGGCAGATCCACGATGAACGAGGACTCGAAGAGGACCCGGTTCACGTTCACGATAGCGGTGCGCTCGTCGACGAGATCGAGGTAATCCTTGGTCGCCAGGCCAATCCCGTCGTGTGATGGCACCACCAGCGGGACCGCGCCCCGAGCCTCCTGAGCGCGCCACACGTAGTGGTTGGTGGGGAAGTCCATCGCCGACAGCACCACGTGCGGTCGGGGACGCCAGTCGATGCAGCCTGCGAGCGAGGAGAGCCCGGAGGAAACCGACGGCACTATCGCTATTTCGTCTGTGTCTGCGCCGATGAGCCGGGCGAACGAGCTACGGCATTGCTCGAGGCGGGGAAGACCGTGGTCGAGCCACAGCTCCTCGGGGCCGAGCCGTTCCCACAGGTCGAGGTGCTCCTCGGCCCCCGCCCTGGCGCGGCGAGACAGGGGGCCGAGCGACGCCGATATCAGATAATTGCGCCGGGCGAGGATCGGGAACTCGTCTCGGTAGGAAGAGAGATCGGCCACCGCCAAACGCTACGCCCTGGACTTGCTGGGGTCCGTCAGTCCTGGGACTTTCCTAGCTCTTCGTGCACCTGAGCTCGGATCGACTCGATCGAGAGCCCGCGCCGGACCAGTATCTGCGCGGCCAGTCCTTGCCCCTCTCTGAGCAGGCCGAGGAGAACATGCTCGGTCCCGATGTAGCGGTGGCCGAGCTGCAGCGCTTCCCGCAGCGACAGCTCCAGCACCTTCTTCGCCCGGGGCGTGAAAGGAATGTGACCGAAGCTGCCGGTTCGCGGACCCCCACGCCGGCCTCGGCGGCTCATGCCCCGCCGCCCGCACGGGGGGGATGAAAAGCTCCGGTCGAGAGCCCCGGGCCCGAACGACTCCTCGACCCGGCGACGCACGGCATCGAGGTCGATGCCGATGGCGTCGAGCGCGCTCGCATCGGGCTCCGCCGGCGCTCCCATGACGCCTCTGCCGACGATCTCTACCAGCTCGGCGCGCACGGCCTCAGACTCGACCCCGAGCCCACGCAGCACTTTTCCGGCGACGGTTTCGGGCGCGGCCAGAAGAGCCAGGAGGATGTGCTCGGTGCCGATGTAGTCGTGCTGCAATTGGCGGGCCTGGACCTGGGCTTCCACCACTGCCCCGCGGGCCGCGGCAGTGAAGCGTTCGAACATGATCAGCCTCTCTTCCTCAACAGCCGGCGTGCCTCCGCGTAGCGCTTATGAACGGCCTGCTTGCTGACGCCGAGGGCGCAGGCGATCTCTTGCCACGACCATCCGTTGGCGCGCGCGTTGCGCACCTGCAGCTCCTGGAGGTCTTCGAGCAGAAGGCGAAGCGAGGCCACTGCTCGCAGACCGACGGCCGGGTCGCGGCTGCCGGCGTCGCTCGCCAGCTGGGGGGTCGAGGTCGTTTCTTCCATGGCAGTCAACTTACATTGACCAAGGCCGGTCGTCAACATTGGTTGACCCTCTCAATGGCGAGGAGGGCGACAGCAGCCATTAATGATCACTCGGCGGGCTAGGCTCGGCAACGACCCGCGCCGGAGAGGCCCGGCGCGGTTTAGTTGTGGGAGAACGCTTGGCAATTCTGCGCATCAGGACCTTCGGTGATCCCGCTCTGCGCCAGCGCGCCCGGCCCATCGACCAGGTGACGCGCCTTCACCGAAGGCTGGTCTCGGACATGCTCGACACGATGCGGGCCGCCCCGGGGGTTGGGCTGGCGGGCCCCCAGGTCGGCGTGCTCGAACGTGTGCTCGTGTGGGAGATCGAGGAGGAGCACGGCGCCGTCATCAATCCCGTCCTGCTTGATCCCTCCGAGGAGATGCTGACGGCAGAGGAGGGCTGCCTGTCGCTGCCGGGGCTCGCCTACCCGGTCGAGCGTCATGTCCGGGTCACGGTCGAGGGCGTCGATCATCGGGGACGGCCACTGCGCATAAAGGCCGAGGACTACATGGCGCGCGTCTTTCAGCACGAGATCGACCACCTCGACGGAGTCCTGTTCATCGATCGCCTGCCCGAGGAGCTCAGGCG
>Ga0136622_10001120_pt1 | contig 11129 bp, 8 predicted proteins | sample AntDrymUQ4482106_2_FD_104803 | JGI IMG/M metagenome (GOLD analysis project Ga0136622, IMG submission 104803) | Polar desert sand microbial communities from Dry Valleys, Antarctica - metaG UQ448 (21.06) | ecosystem: Environmental > Terrestrial > Soil > Desert | place: Antarctica: Dry Valley...
CCCGTTCATCGGGATGTGGATCGACGCCAAGGACGACGACGGGGGCGGCTACCTGATACCGACCATCCCCATCCGCGGCGCCGGGAAGACCATCGCCCGCGACGATCTCCAGGTGGTGCCGGGAATCCTCTCCTCGGAGGAGGTGGAGACGGAGATCCTCCTGGTGAATCCCGTCGACGAGGCGAACGAGGTCCGTCTGGTGGCCTCGAGCGCCGACGGCCTGGTCTCGGAGGGGAGGCCGTTCGAGGTGGCTCCCTGGTCGGCCCATCACGCCGACCTCTCGAGGCGCATACCGCGCCTGCGGCGTCTCCTGGCCGCGAGCGACGGGCTCGGCAGCCTCGCCATCTACTCGACCGGACGCATTCTGCCCTACTTCGCCTTCCGGCGGCCAGGGCAGCCGATCGTGTCGATGGACCACCCTGCGCCGGTCTTCGGCTGACCGGCCTCGGGACGCCCACGGGAGGGCGGCGGGCCATCGGCCATCGGTCGCCACGGCCGGCAATCGCCATGATTGGGACATGCAGTCGCTTGTGAGCGCCGTGCGCCGGCGCCTCGCCATGCCCGGCCTGTGGCTGCGCGCCCGCGTGATCTCGGTGCGGATGCGCCTGCTGCGCCTCGGGGCGCTACGGCTCTCCCGCGTCGCGGAGCGGCTGGCGAAGCTCTCGCGCAGCGCCGACCGGCGGGCGAAGACCCTGATGCTCGCCACCAAGCCGAAGCGACGGGGGACGGGGTCGCCTAAGACCAGGCACACCGAGCGTCGCCGGGCCGCCGCCCGCGACGGCTCGCCGGCCGGCGCGTGGCACTACGTGATCTCCGGGGTGGGCAGCCGAGAGGGCCTGCGCTACCTGCTCGACGCTAACCTGTTCGGACGCTCGTTCGACCACGAGCTTCTCCGCGTGCCTCCCGGGGACCGTATCCTCGTGCTGGTCCCCCACCAGGACGACGAGGGGATCGGCGCCGCCGGGACGCTGATCCGAAGCGCCCGCGCCGGCAAGGAGATCCGGCTCGTCTACTACACCGACGGCGCCAGCGGACACGGCGAGCTGCACCGGGACGAGGTCTCCCGGCTGCGCTACGGCGAGGCCCGGCGCGCGTGGAGGGGCCTCGCCCAGCGGCTCGACTTCATCGGAGTGCCGACCGGGAGCCCCGGCGTGCCGGCCCGGGCCGTCGACCGGCTCGTGGAGATCGTCGAGGAGTTCCGCCCCACCACCGTCTTCGTGCCGACCTTCCTCGAGGAGCCCTTCGAGCACCGCATCCTCAACCGCTGGCTCCTCGAGGCCGCCGACCGGGTGCCGGTGGACGAGCTTGACGTCTGGGGCTACCAGATCACGGCCCGGGCGCCCGGCACCGCCGTGGTCGACATCACCGACGTGTGGAGGCGCAAGCGACGGCTCAACCGGGCCTGGAGCACCTCCAACACGAACTTCGACTACGGCCACCTGGCCATGGGCCAGGACATCGCCAACGCCATGTACCTCAAGGGCACGAAGGTGGTGAAGTCGACGGCCCCGCACGCGGAGGTCTTCCACCGGTTCTCGGGCCGCGAATACCTCGAGCTCTGCCGGCGCTTGTTCGCTCTGGAGGACTCGGTCGAGGAGTCGCTTCGGAACGAGACGCCACCGCCCGACTTCCTCGTCGTCGGGATGCAGAAGTCCGGAACTTACTGGCTCACCGCCCTGCTCGACGCGCACCCTCAGATCAGGTGCTTCCCCTCCCGTCCGGGCGGCGGCGACGGCACCGGGGAGGCTCACCTCTTCGACATCATGGCCCGGCTCCACGGCGATCCCGAGAGCTTCCGCAGGAGCATGAGCCGCAAGCTCGGGGGCTACTTCGCCGACCTCGTGGAGGGCCCGCTGCCCGAGGGCGAGGCCGAGCGCGCCGAGTTGCGGGTGGCCGTGTCCGCCCGCTTCGCTCGCTACTGCGACGAGCAGAGGCGACTGCACGGAAAGACGTTCGTGGGCGAGAAGACGACGGAGACCGTCCATCACCTCGACCTGGTCGAGGAGCTGCTCCCGGGCGTCCGGAAGGTGGCCATCCTGCGTGACCCGCGCGACCGCGTGGTCTCGTTCCACTACCACGAGGCCCGCAAGGGGCGACGGACCGACGGTCCGATCCGGCCGGAGGACGTCGACGCCTACGTCGAGCGGGTCCGGATCGACTATGAGGGGTTGCTCGGCGTTCGGGACCCGTATCTGGTCCTCACCTACGAGGAGCTCAGTCGCTCACCGGTGCCCACGCTCGTGCGGCTGCTCAGGTTCCTCGACGCCTACGCGTCCGAGGATCACGCCCGCGCGATGCTCGCGCAGGCCAGCTTCGAGCGCCTGGCCGAGCGCGACCGCGGGGTCGAGGACGCCGGCAGCCACTACCGCAAGGGCGTGGTGGGGGACTGGAGCGCCGAGCTCGACGAGGCCTCGGCCGAGCGCATGGTCGGGGCCCTCGAGCCGCTCACCGCACGGATCGAGGAGCGGTTCGGCCTCGACCTGTCGAGCTATAGAGCGTCGGGGGCAAGCGCGCCGGACCGCCCGCGTAGCGCGAGCAGCGCCTGAGCCGCCGGGGGCCGTCAAGGTTCGCACCCGACGCTGGGTGAGCCGTGCGCCATCATGTGCTGGATGCAGTCTGCGAAGACCGCGATCCGCCGCACGCTCGCCTGGCCGTACCTGTTGGTGCGCGCCCGCCTCACCACGCTGCGCATCAACCTGCTGCGCAGCCTCGCCCTGCGGTTGACCCGCCGGGCCGAGCGGCTCGGCGACCGCTCTCGGGCCAACAGCAGCCGGGCGCTGGCGCTCATGGGCCGGACCAAGCCGAAGCGGACGCGGACCAAGGCGCCGAAGACGGCACACAACCGCCGCCGGCGCGCCGCCCAGCGCGGCGACGGACCCGCGGGGGCCTGGCACTACGTGATCGAGGGCGTGGGCAGTCAAGAGGGCCTCCGCTACCTGCTCGACGCCGGCCTCTTCGGGCGCTCCCTGCCGCGCGAGCTGACCATGCCGCCCGGGGACCGGATCCTCGTGCTCGTGCCCCATCAGGACGACGAGGGAATCGGTGCCGGAGGCACGTTGATCCGCTCCGCGCGGGCGGGTAAGCGACTGCGGCTCGTGTACTACACCGACGGCGCCACGCACTTCGGCGACCTCCCGCGCGAGGAGGTCTCCCGCCTGCGCTACGGCGAAGCACGGCGAGCGTGGCGGCGCCTGGCCGAGCGGCTCGACTTCCTCGGGGTGCCGACCGGCACCCTGAGCGTCCCCGCCGCCGCGGTCGACCGGCTGGTCGAGATCGTCCGGGAGTTCAGGCCCGACACGATCTTCGTGCCGACCTTCCTCGAGGAGCCCTACGAGCACCGCATCCTGAACCGCTGGCTGATGGCCGCCGCCGAGCGCACGTCGCTCGAGGAGGTCGACGTGTGGGGCTACCAGATCACCGCCCGCGCGCCGGGCACCGCGGTCGTCGACATAACGGACGTGTGGAGGCGCAAGCGGCGGCTCAACCGCTCCTGGAGGTCATCGAACACGAAGTTCGACTACGGCCACCTGGCGATGGGCCAGGACATCGCCAACGCGATGCACCTCAAGGGCGGTCTCGTCATGAAGTCGACGACGCCCCACGCGGAGGTCTTCCACCGCTTCCCCGCCCGTGAGTACCTCGCGCTCACGCGACGCTTCCTCGCGCTCGCGGCGTCGGTCGAGCAGGCGCTCGAGCCCGAATCCCCGCCTCCCGACTTCTTGGTGATCGGGATGCAGAAGTCCGGCACCTACTGGCTCACCGCGCTGCTCGACGCCCATCCCCAGATCCGCTGCTTTCCCTCCCGTCCCGCCGGCGGCGACGGCTCGTCGGAGGCGCACCTCTTCGACGTCATGGCCCGGCTCGAGACCGACCCCGAGAGCTTCGCGAGGAGCATGTCCGCCAGGCTCGACGGCGCCTTCGCCGACCTCGCCGAGGGCTCGCTGCCCGAGAGCGAGACCGAGCGCGCCGAGCTCCGAGCGAAGCTGGCCACCCGCTTCGCCCGCTACTGCGACGAGCAGCGGCGCCTTCACGGAAAGCCCTTCGTCGGTGAGAAGACCACGGAGACCGTCCACCATCTCGATCTGGTCGAGGAGGCGTTCCCCGGCATCCGCAAGCTCTGCATCCTGCGCGATCCGCGTGACCGCGCGGTCTCCTTCCACTACCACCAGATGCGCAAGGGCCGCCGCCCCGATGTGCCGATCGGCGATGCGGACGTCGACGCCTACATCGAGCGGGTGCGAGCCGACTACGAGGGCCTGCTCGGGATCGAGGGCCCGTACCTAGTCCTGACCTACGAGGAGCTGAGCGCCTCGCCGGTGGCCACGCTGATGAGCGTACTCCGCTTCCTCGATGCCTACGCCTCCGAGGACCACGTGCGCGACATGCTCGCCCGCGCCAGCTTCGAGCGGCTCACCGACCGCGACCGCGGAGCCGAGGCCGCCGACAGCTACTACCGCAAGGGCGTGGTCGGCGACTGGAGCGCCAAGCTCGATCCGGCGCAGGCCGAGCGGATGGTCGAGACGCTCGAGGCGCTCACCGCGCGCGTCGAGGAGCGCTTCGGGCTCGACCTGGGCGCCTACCGAGAGGCCGCGCCCGGCGGGCTCCCCGAGGAGCCGCCGCCGACGGAGCCGCGCTCGAGCAGGAACTCCGCGAACGCCAGATCGAGCGGCGTGTCCACGTCGTAGGAGCGTTCCTCGGGTATGGGGTAGCCGCGCACGTCCTCGGCGATGAACACCCCTGCGTCGATGACCTCGCGGCGGGAGGCGTACACCGAGCCGTTGCGCACCCATAGCTCCGGCAGCTCGTGGGACGGGGTCATAGCGTCGTCCTCGATCCACGGCACGAGCCGGTCGCCCTCGAGCCGCTTCAGCTTCAGCGGGTGAAGCGCCGAGTCGACGCGTGCCACCGATACCGCCGAGCCCGCGCCGCTCGACTCGAGAAGCGCAAGCGTGCCGGCCAGGTCCTCCGGGGCCGTGAACGGCGAGGTGGCCTGAACCACGGCGACGGCCTCGAACGGCCCTCGTCCGTGTCCGGCCTCGACCGTGCCGAGGGCCTCGCGCACGACGTCGAAGGACCGTGCGGTATCCGTCGAGAGGGCGGGCGGGCGCCGCAGCGCGAGCACCTCTAGCCCCTCCGCCTCGTCGAGGATCTCCGGGTCGTCGCTCGACAGGGCCACCGTGTCGAAGCACCCGGCGGCCAGGGCCGTGTCCAGCGCCCGGCGCACCAGCGTGCGCCCTCCGAGCCGTGCCAGGTTCTTGCGCTCGACGCGCTTCGAGCCCCCGCGAGCCGGCACCAGCCCGAGCGTTCGCACGGCTATGCGGCGCGTGCCCGCAGCGCCCACGCCTGCTCGAGCAGGCGGTCCGCGCCGGCGCGCAGCTCGTCCCACGCCGGGTCGGCCGGCTCGGCCGGGGCGAGGACGAAGCCCCAGTGGCCGTCCCCGGACATCCGCTCCGAGGCCACGGCGAGCCCCGCCTGCGCGAAGAACGCGCGGGCGGTCGAGCGCGTCAGGTAGAAGGGGTGGTCGACCTTGACCGCCCCCTCAATCGATCCCCTCCGCTGCATCATGAACGACACGTCGAGCACGTCGACGAACGCGCGGCCGTCCGGGCCGAGCATGCGCCGGATGGCGTCGAGCGTGGCGCGCACGTCGAGGAGGTGGTCGATCGTCTGGCAGAGGAGCACCAGGTCCCAGGTGCGGCCGGCCGGGTCGTAGTCCTCGGCGAAGGAGGCGACGGTCTCCATGCCCTGCGCCTCCGCCACCGCCAGCTCGTCGGGGGCCGGGTCGAGCACCGTGGCGTGCGCTCCGAAGCGCTCGCACAGCGGCGCGGCCACCACCCCGGTGGAGCCCCCGATGTCCATCATCGACCGCGGCGGGACCTCCAGGGCGCGCTCGAGGTGGGCGCCCAGGTCCTCGGCGTACTCGCGTTGCTCCTGCTGGACGGTCTCGGCATCGATCCGTCGCCCGTGGTAGGCGGAGACCAGAGGCCGGTAGACGCCATCGTAGAACGCAGCGTACTCGGCCGCGGTCAGCCGGGGAGAGATGAAGCCGAGCCCGCAGCGGGCACACACCACGAACACCGCCGGGTACCCGTAGCGGTCGAGGCGCGAGACCTCCACCAGGTGCCGGCCGAGGCAGAGGTTGCAGGCGCCGACCTGCTCCTTGGGGCGGCCCTCGTACTCATAGGCGAGGGCGTCGATGCGGGCGGCGCGATCGGCGGTCAAGGGGGCCTCGTGGGCCTCCGAGGGAGTCAGGCTTGCCTTCGGCCGGCCGGGCCGGCTAGAGGCCGGCGTCCGACCGGTAGCCGCTGAGGTTGAAGCCGTGGCGGGACTCCACTTCCCGCGTCAGGTCGTCGAGACCCTCCACCAGGCGTGCGCTCAGGGACGCGTCGAGCTGACCGCGCCAGTCCCCGACCACGCCCTTGCGGTAGTAGCTCCCACGGTCCTCGTCGGAGGGACGACGCCCCGACAGCCGCTCGAAGCTCGCGCCTCGCGCCAGCTCGGGAGCCTCGTCGGTCGCGGCTCCGAGGAAGCGCAGCAGTCCCTCGACCACGGGCACGGGGTCCTCGTGGAGCTGCTCGTAAGAGAGGAGGAAGAAGGGCTTGCCGACGTCCAGCAGACCGCGATAGTCCTTGCGGAGGTAACTCTCGAGGTAGTCGTCGACGTCCTCAGCGCTGATGGGTCGCTCCTCGCGCCGGCCCTTGAGGATCTGCTGATGATGGTAGGACACCACGCGGTCGCGCGGATCGCGCAGGATGCACACCTTTTTGACCCCGGGGAAGAGCTGGTCCACCAGACCGATGTGATGGACCGTCTCGGCCGTCTTCTCGCCCACCAGCGGCTTCCCGTGGAGGGTCCTCTGCTCGTCGCAGTAGGCCGAGAAGCGGTCGCGAAGACGGAGACGCAGGTCCTGTCGCGCGGCGTCGGTGGCGGGCTCGTCCTCGGGCACGAGGTCCGCGAACGCTCCCTTGAGGATCCGGCGCATGCTCCGTCGGAAGCTCGCGTAGTCGGAGTCGAGGCGCGCTAGCACGTGGAAGAAGCGCGCGGGCGGTGAGCCGTCGCCTCCGACCTGCTGGGGCAACGAAGGGAAGCAGCGGATCTCCGAGTGGAGGTTCAGCATGGCCGTGACCCAGTGGGTGCCGGACTTCTGCATCCCGATGACCAGGAAGTCGGGCGGAGGTACGGCCACGCCGCCGGTCCCGCGGTCGTGAGCTCCGGGGATCGCCTCGACGCTCATGCTCGTGGCCGGGCGCTCGTGCTCGCTCATAGCCGCGCGAGGCTAGCACCGGAGAATCGCCGGTTCCTCCGGCTCCCGGCCGCACCCGCCGCACTCCGTGCGCCGGCCACTAGCCTGCTTCGCGGAGTCCTCGACCATGCGCTTCCTGCTCGCCATGAACTACTTCGGCACGTACTTCCGACGGTACGAGTCGGCCATCGAGGAGCTGCTCGTCCGCGGCCACGAGGTACACCTCGGCCGCGAGCACGGTGGTTGGGAGGATCGCATGGGAGGCGAGCGGAGGGCACGAGCGCTGCGCGAGCGCCACCCCGCCCTGAGCTGGAGCACCTCCCCGGTGCCGGGAGGGGACCCGAAGTGGGGACCCTACCTCCGTCGCTCCCGGGGGACCGGGGACTACCTAGACTCCTTCCTCTCGCCGATCGACCAGGACTCTGCGCTCGGGCGTCGTGCGCGCGGGCGGGTGGACCCGAAGATCATGAAGGTCCTCGATCGCCTGCCTGACCTGCATCGCCGCCGGACGGCTCTGCGGCTGGCCGTGGCCTGCCTCGACAGGACGGAGCGGGCGATCCCCCCGGACCCCGCCCTGGTCGAGTGGATCGCCGGCGTCGAGCCCGACCTCGTCCTGCTCAGCCCCCTACTGCTACCGGGCTCCCTTCAGACCGAGATCCTCCGCGCTGCGCAGTCGCTCGGGCTTCCCACCGGCCTGTGCGTCGCGAGCTGGGACAACCTCTCGAGCAAGCAGAGGGTGCGAGTGCGGCCGGACCTCGTGACCGTGTGGAACGAGACCCAGCGCCGGGAGGCGGTCGAAATACAGCGGCTTCCCGGCGAGATCGTCGAGGCCACCGGCGCCCAGGTGTACGACGAGTGGTTCACCTGGTCGCCGCGCAGCCGGGAGGAGTTCTGCGAGCGGGTCGGACTGCCGGCCGACCGCCCCTACGTCCTCTACGCCGGAGGGGCGCTGTTCGAGGCGTCGATCACCGAGGCGGAGTTCGCGGTCGGCTGGGTCGACCGCCTGCGCGCCAGCCGGCACGAGTCCCTGCGAGACGTCGACGTGCTATTCCGCCCGCACCCGAAGCGGGGCGAGGAGACGCAGCGGGCCGGCGTCGAGGAGCTCGAGGGCGTCGCCGTGTGGCCGCGCGAAGGACGGATGCCGGTGGAGGAGGAGGCCAAGGCCGACTTCTTCGACTCGCTCTACCACAGCGTGGCGGTCGTCGGGGTGAACACGAGCGCGATGATCGAGGCGGGAATCGTCGGGCGGCGCGTGCTGGCCCCGCTCGTGCCGGAGTTCGTCGATTCGCAGGGCAAGACGCTCCACTTCCGCTACCTGTCCGAGGTGGGCGGCGGGTTGCTCCAGCTCGCGGACTCGATGGACGAGCACCTCGACCAGCTTGCCGCGGCGCTCGCCGCCGGCCCGGACGACGGTGGAGCGAGCCGTGGGTTCCTCGAGGCCTTCGTGCGGCCCCATGGCCTCGACGTGCCGGCCGCGCGGGTGTTCGCCGATGTCGTGGAGCAGCTTGCCGCGCGCGGGACCCCGCACCGTCAGCCCGGCGCCGCCACCCACGCCGTCGATCGCCTGCTGCGGCGCGCGCTCGAGACCCCCAGGCAGCGCGCCGTGGAGGTCGACCGCCGCAGGACGCGCAAGCGTGATCGCCGGGGCAGGGAGGCCGCCGAGAGCGAGCGCCACGAGCGGGAGGTGCTCGCCGCCTCGACGGCCGCCGCGGGCGAGTGAGCCGGCGCCTCTAGGCCACCCGCCTCGGGACGGTCGACGCGCTGGCTTCGCGACCTGTGGCGAGCAGGGTGGCGGGGTTTCGCTGGGCGCTGTGGCGGCGAAGGTCGGCACGCAGCTCGTGCTCGTGGCGTCGCGCCAGGCGTCGCACCGCCAACCGGTCGCGCACCCTCGGGCGGCGGAGCCCGTACCCGAGCCACCTCATCCGCTTCCCGGCGTAGCGCTCGACCAGCGCGTCGAGCACGGTGGGTGCCCCTTCGAAGGAGATGATCCGCGACGGGTCGAGCTCCTCGGCGAGCCTGTGGTGAGCACCGGCGGAGTCGCCCCGGAGGATCGGGTCGCCCTCGCGCGCGCCGGCGCTCATCATCTCCCTCTCGAAGGGCACGCCGGCGAGCTCGCAGACGCGTCGGAGGATCGGCCCCGAGTCGCGGACCAGGTCCTCGTAGCGAACGTCGATCCACGACGACGGGCGAGCCCTCTCGCCGACCGCGGTCGCCACGGCCATCCAGTGGTCCCAGCGCATGGCATGGCTCGCCGCCATCGCGAGCTGCTCGTCTCCGAGGATGGCCGCCTCGGTCGGCGAGCCATCGGCGGGCGCCTCCTCGAGGCGCCCTGACTTCCTGAGGTGGGAGAGCACGACCGCCCGGCAGTCCCTGTAGACGTGGACGATGAGCGCGTCTGGGTAGCGCTCGACTATCTCGGAGGCGAAGAAGACGTTGTTGTGCGCCTTTTGGCCCCACAGCGGCGTCTCGAGGTCCGGCGGGCGCACGAGCCGCTCGTAGAGCTCCCAGAACTCGAGCGGCCGGCGTGCGGCGATAGTGTCCTCCACCACGTGCGGCGGCAGCCGGGCGAAGTGCCGCCGGCAGGAGTTGAGCTTGCGCAGCTCCCCGAAGAGGGGCCCGAGCTCCTCCCCCGGTATCGAGTCGCCCGGCCCGTAGCCGGCTCGGTGAAGGCCGAGGATCAGCTCGGGACCCTGAGTGAGGGTGATCCAGGAGTGCTGGCCGATCAGGGCACGCAGCAGGCTCGTGCCCGAACGGGGGTACCCGAACACGAAGAGGGGGTTCCTCGCCGCCGGGGGCGTGATTTTCTCCTGAGCGGTCATGCGGGTCGGGAGGGAGGGTACGAGCCGGCGCAGGCCCCGGCCGCCGCGCCATACGCGGGGCTAGCATAGATCCCCTGAAGACCCTTCCCTCATCAGACGCCCTGCGCACGCAGATCATGGAGGCCGGCCCGCGAAGCCGCGCGGTGTACGCCGGCGCACGCCGGACGCTGGTCCTTCCCTCCCACGTCCGTCGCCGCGGCGCGGTGCGCGGCCTGAACGGCGACTCGAAGTTCGCGCTTGACCCCACCAAGGGCAACAAGATCCTCGCGCCCGAAGAGGCGCCCGAGGCCCAGGCGGTGGTGGCCCGGGTGGACGAGACGGTCTCCGGCCTCGACCTCCTTCACATGGTGTTCCCCAACAAGCCGTACGTGCACACCGGTCTGCTCGACACCGAAACCCTCGAGCGTGACGACCCGCTCGTCGACTTCGCCCTCAGCCCCGAGCTGGTGGCGGCCGTGTCGCGGTACCTCGGCGTCGTGCCCGTGCTCCGGCAGGTAGGGGTCTGGGCCTCGCGCTACCACCCGAGCGTGAACAAGGGCTCTCAGCTCTTCCACTGCGACACCCTCGCCACCGCACAGGTGAAGGTGTTCGTCTACGCGACGGACGTCGGCCCGGCCGACGGCCCGCTCACGGTGATCGACGCGGACGCCTCGACGCGGGCCATGAAGACGCTCGGCTACCGCTTCCGCAGCCGCGTCACGGACCCGGAGATGGAGGCCGCCGTGCGCCCCGACCAGATCCACCCGATCACGGGGCCGCGCGGAACCGTCGCCATGGTGGACACCAGCCGGTGCTTCCACATGGGGAGCCGGCTCACCGAGGAGTCGAAGCTGCGGGTGCTAGCGATGTTCCAGTACGTCGGGCTCGTCTCCTTCCGGAGCTCCCGGCGCGAGACGTCGCCGTTCAGCCGGTTCGTCGACGCGGACACGCCGCGGGTCGAGCGCATGTTGCTCGGGGCCGGTTGAGCCTCAATCCACCGGTCGGGCCGGTGAAGGAGCCAGTGCACGGCCGTGGGTGACCGCGTAAGCGGTGCAGGCGGTCTCGAGGGCGGATGTGATCGCCTCCCG
>Ga0136622_10001121_pt1 | contig 11127 bp, 10 predicted proteins | sample AntDrymUQ4482106_2_FD_104803 | JGI IMG/M metagenome (GOLD analysis project Ga0136622, IMG submission 104803) | Polar desert sand microbial communities from Dry Valleys, Antarctica - metaG UQ448 (21.06) | ecosystem: Environmental > Terrestrial > Soil > Desert | place: Antarctica: Dry Valley...
GGCCCGCGGCCAGCCAGACGTCGCGAGAGACCAGCCCGTCCTTCTCCCACTGCTCGTGGTGGGGGACCACCTCTCGCTCGAGGAAGGCGGCGACGGTACGACGGAACGTCTCGTGGTCGTCGTCGAAGATTTCTCGTCGGCTCACGACAGCCACTCCTTGGTCTGCGCCACAAGGGCAGCCGGATCCTCTGCCACCGGCACGACCTGCAGGTTGGTGACCCCTGCCTCCGCGAACGCCGCGATCCGCTCCTTGACGTGGCTCTCGGGGCCGACCAGGTTGCACATCTCGAGCAGCTCGACCGGCACCAGCGCCTCGGCTTCCTTCTTGTCCCCGTCCAGGTAGAGAGCCTGGATCTTCTCCGCCTCCGCGGCGAAACCGATCTCGCTGACGACGTCGTTGTAGAAGTTCTTGCCCTTGGCGCCCATGCCGCCGATGTAGAGCGCGAACTGCGGGCGGGCGAACTCGAGCAGGCCCTTGACGTCCTCACCGACCGCGAGCATCCCCCCGGTGCTGATCTCCAGCGGAGCAAGCTCCTCGGGACGTTTCGCCTTGCCGGCCTCGAGCGCATCGCCCCAGATCATCGAGACCCGCTCGGGTGCGAAGAACATCGGCAACCAGCCGTCGGCGTACTCCGCCGTCGCCTCGACGTTCTTGCGGCCGAGCGCGGCGACGTAGATCGGGACGGTGTCGCGCTCCGGACGGGTCAGCATCTTCAGCGGCTTGCCGAGCCCGGTGCCTTGGTCGGGCGGGAGCGGCAGGGTGAAGATCCCGTCGCTCTCGAGCGGCTCACGTCGCAGCGCCGCGCGGACGATGTCCACCACCTCGCGGGTGCGGGCGAGAGGTTGTGAGTAGGGCAGTCCGTGCCAGCCCTCGATCACCTGAGGACCCGACGCGCCGAGGCCGAGGATCGCGCGGCCGCCGCTGACGTTGTCGAGGCCTGCCGCGGTCTGCGCGAGCAGTGCGGGGGTGCGCGAGTAGATGTTCAGGATCGCCGAGGCGATCTCGATGGTCTCGGTCCGAGCTGCCAGGTAGCCGAGCAGGGTCGGCGAGTCGAAGCCGTAGGCCTCCGCCACCCACACCGTGTCCAGGCCGGCCCTCTCGAGCGCGGCCACGGAGTCGGCCGCCTCGCGCGGGTTGCCCGAGTACATCAACGGCGTCGAGAGCTTCATCGGGATCCTCGTCTGCTGGAGGGAGGTCAGTGGCACCGTGCGCCCCGGCAGGCACTACCGTGGCGGTAACCGTGACAGTAACACTGTCAGGGTCGACGATATCGCTTCGCCGCGGCCACAGGAGGTCATGTGACGACCCACACCATCGCTGTCATCGGCGGGACCGGCCCGCAGGGCAAGGGCCTGGCCTACCGATGGGCGCTCGCCGGTCACTCGGTGGTCATCGGATCCCGCTCGGCCGATCGCGCCGAGGAGGCCGCGGCTACCCTCCGAGAGCGGCTCCCCGACGCGTCGGTGAGCGCCGCCCGCAATGCCGCCGCAGCCGCGTCAGCCGATGTGGTCGTGCTCGCGGTGCCCTACGACGGGCACCGTGACCTCGTCTCCGAGCTGGCGGGAGATCTCGCGGGGAAGCCGGTGGTCAGCTGCGTCAACCCACTCGGCTTCGACAAGCAAGGGCCTTTCGGCCTCGACCTCGAGTCGGGCAGCGCCGCCGAGGAGGCGGCGGCCCTCGTCCCAGATGCGCGAGTGACGGGCGCCTTCCACCACGTGTCCGCGGTCAACCTGTGGGAGAGCGAGGCACCCCTCGACCACGAGGACGTCCTGGTGTGTGGCGATGACCCGGAGGCCAAGCAGGTCGCCATCGAGCTCGCCCGCGCGGTGACCGGTCGTGACGGCGTCGACGCGGGGGCCTTGCGCCTCGCACGGCAGCTGGAGCCGCTGACCGCCGTGCTGATCAGCATCAACAAGCGCTACAAGGTCCGCTCCGGCATCTCCGTCTCCGGCCTCCCCGGCCGCTGAGCTAGAACTCCGGCTTGCGGCCCACAGCGCGACACCAGGCAAAGGCGGCGTAGGAGTCCGGTGACTCCGACCACTCGGTCCACGACCGTCGCATCTCGGCCACCTCCCCGCGCGTGGCCAGTCCATGGCGTTCGGCGGTGTCGACGTACCACGGGTCCGAGCAGTCCTCGGCCCGTCCGAGCCCGAACTCCCTGACCCCTTCCGCCGTTCCGTAGCTGATGCACCGTGTCTCGGCGGCTACGGAGACGAAACCGCTGCCGAGCAAGAGGCCACGGAGCCGCCGGCCCAGATACGGGTCGGCCCCCTCGAGTGCCCAGAGCCGTTCGCGCACCTCGTAGAACCGGTGGGTGCGGTCATCGTGTGGGCCGGTGAGGATGAGTCCCGCGTAGTCCACGCTGGCAAGCCCGAGGACGCCGCCCGGTTTGAGCAGACGCCTCATCTCGGCGAGGGCCGCGCCCGGCCGGTCCAGCAGCTCGAAGACAGAGTGGGCGAGAACAGCGTCAGCGCAGTCGTCCGGGAGCCCCGAAGCATAGGCGTCACCCACCCGGAAGTCGGTGTTCGTGACTCCGCAGGCGCCCGCCTCCCGCCGCGCCGCGCTGACCTCGTCGGGATCCATGTCGATCCCGGTGACTGCACCGACACGGCGGGCCAGGTCCAGCGAAAGCTCACCCGACCCGCATCCCACGTCGACAAGGTGGGTGTCCGACGCCAGATAGGGCAGCAGGAAGTCGGCGTACACCTCGGCGGTCCTCGCCATCGCCATGGCCCAGCCTCCCATGCTCCGGCGCGTCTGGAGGGTGTGGGATCAGGGGCAGGCTGCTCGCACGTCTTTCGCACGGGAGCGGCCGAGGTTCCACTCCAGCCAGTCGTCCTGTGCCGCATCGCCGGCGAGACAGACCGGCGCTTGGTCGGCGATCGGTGCCAGCGCAGGTGCTGCGTCATCGGACAGGCTGTCCAGGTAGTACCAGTCGATCTTGCCCGTCTCGGCGTACCTCTCCACGTTGCGGTCGGCGATAAACGCATCCGGGTTGAGCGCCGCAAGCGCAAGCAGAGTGCAGGCGCCGGCCAGCAGCGCGGCGCGCGGGACCCACCACCCGCGCAGCGTCATCCCCGCCACGAGCACGAGCACCACGACGAGCCCCAGCCACCCTTCGAAGGCCGAGACCAGGAGCCGCAGCCGGGTGAACCCGTAGGCCTCCTCATAGACGTGTATCCGGAACAGCGCAGAGGCCACGACGACGAGCGTCAACGCGCAGAGCGACCCCAGGACCAGCCGCAGCACCAGCCTGTCACGCGACTCGGCGCGAGCTGCCTTGCGCGATGCGATCGCGACCACGACCAGGGTGAGGGCAGTGGCGACGGTCAGCTGCGCGAACCCTTGGTGCACGTAGTCCGCATAGCTGAGTCCAGTGGTGCGACTCACGTAGTCGTGCCCACCGAACATCGCCGCGAGCTGAGCGCCGACGAACCCTGCGTAGACCACGACGACCAGGCCGACCGGCACCAGCCACTCGAAGGCGCGTGAGACGGCTGTTGCTCGCGGCAGGGCAAGGCGCTCGACGCTCGGAGGGTTCACCCCGACGTAGACCCCGGCGAGGGTCAGGCCGCCGACCGCGAGCACGATGAATGCGCGCAACGCGAGCGTGTCGAGGGTGAGGTCGGGGACGAACACCTCGACCCAGGAGGCGAAGAGGGCGTCGGCCGAGGCGAACAAGGCGACGAAGACCACGACCAGGAGGCCGGAGACGACGATGGTGCGCAGAACCGGCCACCATCGCATCGGTGCCCTGGCAGGAGTGCATGACCGACCGAGCCACGGGAGGCCGCGCACTCCGGCCAGTGGCACTGCCATGGCGCTGCCGAGCAGACCGATGACGGACCGGCCGTCGGCCAATGCGGCCGCTCCGACGGCGAATGCGGCGAGCAGGCACAGGACGACGATCCACTCGGCGTCGCGCAGGAACAGCGTCGACATCAGCGCGACACACAGACCGAGCGAGACCAGGTGGTACGGCGACCGCAGGCGGGTGTCGGCGACCGCGACCACCCCGCCGAGCACCGCGAGCACCAGGAACGTGCCGAGCCCGAGGTCGCGGAACGGCACCACGACGGAGGCGAGCAGACCGACCGCGCAGGACGCCGCGACGAGCCGAGGTCGACCCGCTGGGGCCGCCTCTGGCCAGAGTGCTCCGAACACATCGTCCATGAGGGGCTTTCGCGCAACGGCGATCGGCACGGCGTGCTGGGTCATGACCTCGTCCTCTCCGGGATCCTGGCGCGGATGGTGCAGCCCGGGCTCGCCCCTGGCCGGTCGGGTGTGTGGCCGTGCTGGGCGACCTCGATCGATCCGCCATGGAGGTCGGCGACCCATCGAGCGATGGCGAGGCCGAGCCCGGTGCCGCCATCGTCTACTCCGGGGGCAACCTCGCGTGAGGTGAACCGCTCGAAGACGTTCGTGCGCTGCGCGGCCTCGATGCCGGGGCCGTCGTCGGCCACCTCGATCACTGAGTGCCCGTCGCGCGTGCTCGCCCGTGCGACGACGGTGCCGCCGGGCGGGCTGTGCCGGCTCGCGTTGTCGAGGAGGTTGGCGACCAGCTGGTGCAGGCGAGAGGAGTCGGCGTGGACGACGAGGTCACTCGGCTCGACCTGGACGAGGAACTCCACGGGACGGCCGGTGAGTCTCGCCTCCGCGACCGCGCCCCGCAGGAAGGGTCCGGCCGCCACCGGCTCGATGTCGAGCGGTGTGCTGCCTGCGTCGACGCGCGACAGGTCGAGCAGGTCGGATACGAGACGTCCGAGTCGCTCGGTCTGCGAGAGCGCCGCCCGCAGCTGCCTCGGGTCGGGCTCGGCGACGCCATCGACGAGGTTCTCGAGGACCGCGCGCAGCGCGGAGACCGGGGTGCGCAGCTCGTGGGAGACGTTCGCTACGAGGTCACGTCGCTGCTGATCGACCGAGGCGAGCTCGGCCGCCATGGTGTTGAACGCACGAGCCAGCTCGCCCACCTCATCCTGAGACGACGCCCTCACTCGTCGGGTGTAGTCACCGGTCGCCATCGCCCTGGTCGCCGCTGTCATCTCGCGGAGCGGCGAGGTCATCCCCCGGGCGAGCAGCTGGGTGACGAGGAGCGCCAGCACGATCGCGACCAGGATGGTGAGCTCGGGCCGGACCCTGTTGTAGAGGCCGAGTACGGTCGCCCAGGAGGCCACGATCACGCTGACCGCCACCAGCGCGCCGAGCTTCAGCTTGATGGAGCCGAGCCAGTCCAGCGGGCGCATCACGGCTGCGTCACCTCCAAGGCGTAGCCCACGCCGTGCACGGTGCGCACCAGGTCGTGGCCCAGCTTGCTGCGCAAGGACTTCACGTGGCTGTCGACGGTGCGTGTCCCTGCGGCGTCGGGCCAGTCCCAGACGTCGGCGAGGAGCCGCTCGCGGGTGAGGACGGTCCCCGGCGCGAGCGCCAGGCACACCAACAGGTCGAACTCAGTCGGTGTGAGATGCACGGGCTCCCCCCGGTTGCTGACCCTGCGCTGCGCTCGGTCGAGGTGCAACGGCCCTGCGGCGATCTCAGCCGGGTGCTGGGGGGCGGCCAGCTGAGCCGCGCGGTCGACACGGCGCAGCAACGCGCGGATCCGGGCGACGAGCTCGCGCATGCTGAAGGGCTTGGTGAGGTAGTCGTCCGCACCCACGCCCAGTCCGACCAGTACGTCGGTCTCGTCATCGCGGGCGGTGAGCATGAGCACGGGGACGGGCCGTTCTGCCTGGAGCCGGCGACACACCTCGTGGCCGTCGAAGCCGGGCAGCATCACGTCGAGCACGACGACGTCCGGTTCCCAATCCTTCGCCGATGTGACCGCCCCGGGTCCGTCATAGGCCTGGCGCACCGCGAAGCCCTCGGCGAGCAGCCGATCGGTGACCGCCTGGTTGATCGTCGGTTCGTCCTCGACCACGAGCACCCGCTGATGATCAATGGAGCCGACACCGACCACGGTCATGCCGAGAAGCCTAGGAGCATCCGTGGTCGGCTCGTGCGAGCAACGTGTGAAGGTTCCGTGCAGATCGCAGATACGCCGAGCGGAGTTACCGGCCGTGCCAGGAGGACCACAGGGCGGCGTAGGAGCCTTCGCGCTCGACCAGCTCCTCGTGCGAGCCGAACTCGGTGATCTTGCCGTCCTCGACCACGGCCACCTTGTCCGCGTCGTGCGCCGAGAAGAGCCGGTGCGCGATCGCGATGACCGTGCGCCCTGCGAGGACAGCAGCGAGCGAGCGTTCCAGGTGCCTCGCGGCTCGCGGGTCGATCAGCGACGTCGCCTCGTCGAGCACGAGCGTGTGCGGGTCCGCCAGCACCAGCCGCGCCAGCGCGATCTGCTGCGCCTGCGCGGCACTCAAGGCGAGGCCGCCCGACCCCACCACGGTGTCGAGACCCTCGGGCAGCGCCTCCACCCACGCGCGTGCGTCGACGGCGTCGAGAGCCGACAGCAGCCGGTCGTCCTGTGCGCTTCCGCCGTGCTCTGACAAGTCGTCGACGGCGAGTGCGAGGTTCTCCCGCAGCGTCCCGACGAACACGTGGTGCTCCTGGGTGACCAGGGCGACGTGTCCGCGTAGATCGGTCAGCGGCAGCTCGGTCAGCCCCACCCCGCCGACGTCCACCGAACCCGTGCGGGGCGGGTGGATCCCGGCGAGCAGCCGGCCGAGTGTCGACTTCCCGGCGCCCGAGGGGCCGACCATGGCGATCCGTTCCCCCACACCCACCGACAGGTCCACCCCGTGGAGTACGTCGCGGCCGGGAAGGTAGGCGAAGCGAACGTCATCCGCGACGATCTCCTCGCTGTGTGGCTGCCGCCCCGTCGTCACCCGGTCGTCGGGCACGTGAGCCACCCCGAGCAGCCGCGCCAGTGACGCGGCGCCCACCTGCAGCTCGTCGAAGATGCCGACGATCCGGTCGACCGGGTCGATCAGCATCTGCACGTAGAGCGTCGCCGCGGTCACAGCGCCGAGGGACACCTGGCCCTGCGTGTAGAGGTAGCCGCCGAAGAGCAGGGTCCCCACCGTCGGGATCAGATAGGCGACCTCCACCGAGGGGAAGAACACCGTGCGCAGGAACAACGTGTACCGCTCGGCGGCGTACGACTCCGCGATGTCCGCGTCCACCTGGCGGATCCGGTGCCCTTCGAGACCCAGTGCCTCGACGGTGCGCGCGCCCTCCACGGTCTCGGTGAGTGAAGCGCTGATCGCGGCGTACGACGCGTTCTCGCGCAGGTAACCCGTCTTCGCGCGCCTCAGGTACCAGCGCAGCCCGACGACCAGCGGCGGGACCCCGAGCACGCACGGCAGAGCCACCCACCAGCCGACGGTGATCGCGGCGACGAACGTCAAGATCGCGGTGAGCACCGCGATGGTCCACTCCGGAAGTGCCCACCGCACCGACCAGCCGAGCTGCTCGACGTCGCGTGAGGTGCGCGTCAGCAGGTCCCCGCTCCCGGCGCTCTCCACGACACCCACGGGCAGCGCGAGCGAGCTCTCGACGAAGTCCTCGCGCAGCTCCGCGAGGATGCGCTCACCGAACGTGAACGACAGGTAGCGCGCGTAGCGGGTGAACACGGTCTGGGCCACCAGGAAGATCGCCAGCAGGGCGATGATGTTGTTCACGTGGCCGAGGGTCGTCCCCTTGTCGACCTCCTCCACGAGGCCACCGAGGAGACGCGGACCTGCAAGCGCAGCCAACGCGGCCAGCCCGTGCAGGCCCAGGGTGATCCCGATCGCCCGCGGGTGCCTGCGCAGCAGGCCGGCCGCGTAGGCACGCACCTGCGCGCCGTTTGCGACGGGCAGGATCTCGTTCGAGGGCGCGTTCATACTCTCGCCTCCTCGCTCTGCTCATCAAGCGAGGGGATCCCGAGTGAGGCGTCGGCGGGGACCTCGGTGGCTTCCTCACGCGTGACTGCGAACCGGTAGCCGGCGTGCTCGCGCAGTAGGTCGCGGTGGGTGCCGAACGCGACGACCATCCCGTCCTCGAGGAACGCCACGTTGTCGACCCGGTCGAGCAGCAGCGGGCTCGACGTGGTGACCACGGTGGTCCGGCCGACCCGGTGCTCGCGCAGCCGCTCGGCGATCCGAGCCTCGGTGTGGGCATCGACCGCGGAGGTCGGCTCGACCATCACCAGGATCTCAGGGTCCGCCGCGAGCGCCCGCGTGAGCACCAGCCGCTGGCGCTGCCCACCCGAGAACGACCGCCCGCGCTCTGCGACCCGGCTCGCGAGCCCGTCGGGAAGGGCGTCGAGGACGTCGTCGGCCAATGCGGTGTGCAGGGCAGCCTGGACCGCGTCCGCACCGCGTGCGCGGATGTCGACCTGCTCCGCGAGCTCGCCCGAGAAGAGCGTGCTCGCGCTGTCCGAGACCGCGATCCGGCGGCGCACGACCGCGCGCTCGAGCCCGCTGAGCGGGACGTCGCCCCAGCGGACCTCGCCTTCCGCGTAGCGTCCGAGCCGATCGGCCAGCCGAGCGCTGTCCTCCGGAGGCTCGGAGACGATGGCGGTGATCTCACCCGGCGGGACCCGCAGGCCGCTGCGCACGTCCACCAGCTCGGCGCCGACAGGTGGCTCGTCGTACGGCGACTCCGGGTCGGTCACCTCGGGTCGCAGGGCCAGCACCCGGACCACCCGGCCGGCGGCGACAAAGGCGCGGATCCATTTGTTCGCGAACTCGGTGGCCGTCCGCAGCGGGATCATCAGGAACGCGGCGTACCCGTAGAAGGCGACCAGCTCACCCGGGCTGATCCTGCCCTGCACGGCAAAGCGCGCGCCGAGCCAGACCACCAGGACGACGAAGATCCCGGGCAGCAGGATCTGCAGCGCGTCGAGGACGGACTGCAGCCGGCCCACCGCGACACCCGCCTTGCGGACCTCCTGCGACTCGCGGACGTAGCGGTCGTGGAAGACACGCTCGCCACCGATGCCGCGAAGCACACGCAGGCCGGCGACGATGTCGGTGGCCAGGTTGGACAGCTCGCCCATCATCTCGCGCTGGGCGAGGTTGCGCCGTTGCAGGGGCCGGAGCAACGGACCGATCGCGAGCAGGAGCAACGGGACGCCTATCAAGACCAGAAGGCCCAGGGTCACCGAGGTGTTGAGCAAGATGACCGCCACGACCACGAACGAGACGACCGCGCCGGCACCGCGGGCCAGGATGTCCATCGCGTTCCCCAGATGGGACAGGTCGTTGGTGCCGATCGCGACTACCTCGCCGGTCGCGACGCGCTTGGGCAGCGTGGCCCCGAGCTCGGTGGCCTGACGGGTGACCAGCTGCACCGACCGGTAGGCGGCGGTGAGCCAGTTGGTCACCGCGAAGCGGTGCCGGACGATGCCGGAGACCGCCTGCACGATGCCGATCCCGAGCAGCGCGAGGCTCCACTTCAGGAGGGCGCCGGTGTCCTTGCCGGCGATTCCCTGGTCAATCGCGAGGCCGATCACCGCCGGCATCACCGCCTGCGACACCATCCAGATGATCCCGAAGAGCATCCCCATCAGGAGGGTTCGCCACTCGCCGAGGATGAGCCACCACAGGAAACGTCCCGGCGACCGGTGGTCGGCCACGCCGGGGTGCTCGAGCGGTAGCTGGCGCATTCGTCCAACGGTACGGAGCCGCCCGCCACCCGCGCGAGCGGTTTTCAGGCTTCGCGGGCTCGACACCTGGCGTTTAACGAGACGTGGGCACCCGGATGCCGTGACCGGTGACCCTCGAGGACATGAGCCTGCTTCCCTCGATCGTCAGGCCCGTCCGCACCAGGCGTCAGCGTGCCTCAACCTCGACACCACGGGTGATAGCGCACCGCGGCGCCAGCGGCTACCGGCCCGAGCACACGCTCGCGTCCTACCAGCTCGCGATGGAGCAGGGTGCGGACTACGTGGAGCCCGACCTCGTCCCCACCAAGGACGGGGTGCTGGTGGCGCGCCACGAGAGCGAGATCTCCGCGACGACGGACGTCGCGCTGCACCAGAGTTTCGCGAACCGTCGCACCATCAGGGTCGTCGACGGTGTTCCCGTGTGCGGATGGTTCGTCGAGGACTTCACCCTGGACGAGCTCAAGAGCCTGCGTGCCACCGAACGAATGCCCCGGCTTCGCCCCCGCAGCAGCAGGTACGACGGGCTCTTCGACATCCCCACCCTCGACGAGGTGCTGCACCTCGTGGAACGACAGAGCCGGGTCCGCGGAGAGGTGATCGGCGTCGCCCCGGAGATCAAGCGCCCGTCGTACTTCGCCTCCATCGGACTCGCGCCGGAGGGCATGCTGACTGCCGCGCTGGAGCGGCACCACCTGAACCGACCCAACGCGCGCATCAAGGTCCAGTCCTTCGACGCAGCGAGCCTGAGCCGTCTCCGCGCCCGGCTGAAGGTGCCGCTGGTCCAGCTGATCGCCCCACGCGACCGGCACCTCGCCTCACCCGATGTCTTGGCGCAGGTGGCGACCTACGCGGACGCGATCGGTGCGGAGAAGACCCTCGTCCTGCCGCGCACGCGCGACGGCTGGACCGCAACCGCGACGGGCTTGGTCGACTCGGCTCACGCGGTGGGCCTCGAGGTCTACGTCTACACCTTGCGTGACGAGAACCGGTTCCTGCCCCGTGACTATCGTCGCGGGGTAGTGCCACGGCGCATCGGCAACCCGTCGGCGGAGTACGCCGCCTACTTCTCGGCCGGCGTGGACGCAGTGTTCACCGATCATCCGGACACCGCCGTCGCAGCGCGGGCCGCGTGGCTGGCTCAGTCCGAGGGCATCAGGACCCAGGCGACCACGTAGCCGACAATGAGCGACCCGAGGCCGAGCACGGTGCCGAGGACCACGAGCAGCCGCACCAGGTTCGCGTCCATGCCGCTGTATCTCGCCACCCCGCCGCAGACTCCGGAGAGCCACCTGTCGTCGCGGCTGCGGACCAGGCGTCGCGGAGAGGGTGGTGCGGAGACTGGGGTGGCCTGCTCGGTCATCGGTGCGCTCCCTCTGTGTCGCCTGGGTCGGCTGTTTCGCCTGGGTGGTCGGGGTCGTCGAGGGCGCCTTCTGGGCGCTCTGCTGCCAAGCCTGCTGACGGGTCTGCTGCGTGGACTGCTGGGTGGTCGCCGGGTCCCCTGATCCCTCGCGCTGCCAAGGCAACCAGGCCGATCCCCCCGGCC
>Ga0136622_10001122_pt1 | contig 11123 bp, 10 predicted proteins | sample AntDrymUQ4482106_2_FD_104803 | JGI IMG/M metagenome (GOLD analysis project Ga0136622, IMG submission 104803) | Polar desert sand microbial communities from Dry Valleys, Antarctica - metaG UQ448 (21.06) | ecosystem: Environmental > Terrestrial > Soil > Desert | place: Antarctica: Dry Valley...
GCATCGGCCGGTACGCGCGCAACCTCCTCATCGCGTTCGCGCGGCAGGCGCCGGCGGACATCGAGTGGACCCTGCTGCGGCTGCGCAACTTCCCCGCGGCGGATCCGCAGCCGCTGCCTCCGCACCGCGCCCTCGCCACGATCCGGCTGCGGCGTCCGGAGCTCTCGATGCTCGCCGCCGACCCGTTCCTGCTGACAGGCGAGCTCCCGTTCGCGCGGCCTCGCGTGTACCACGGCGTGCAGCTGTCGCTTCCCGCCGTCCGCTCTTTCGCCGCGGTGGCGACCGTCCACGACCTCGCACCGCTGCGCTGGCCCGAGCACTACCTCCGCACGCCATGGGCGAGGGCTGGCCATCGCTGGCAATACGCGCTCGCGATGAAGGCCGACGCCATCATCACGCCGTCGCGCTCGACGAAGGAGGACGTCATCGCGCGCCTGCGCGTCCCGGAAGAGCGCGTCCACGTGATCGCTGAAGCGGTCGATCACGACTTCGCTCCGCCGCCGCGTGCGGAGGGGCAGCGCATCGCGCGGGAGCGGTTCGGCACTGAGCGCTATGTCCTCTACGTGGGCCAGTTCGACCCGCGCAAGAACATGGGCGCGCTCCTCTCGGCCTTCGCGCGCGCCGCGGAGCGTGACCCGGCGCTCCGCCTCGTCATCGTCGGGCAGCTCGGGCGGCTGCGCTCGTACCTCGATGAGGCGCTCACGCAGACTCGCGCGCGGCGCGATTCGGTCATCGTCGCCGGCCACGTCGACGAGCCCACCCTTGCCGCGCTCTATGCGGGAGCCGAGTGCCTGCTGCATGCCTCCCTGCTCGAGGGGTTCGGTCTGACCCCGCTCGAATCGCTCGCCGCGGGTACGCCGGTCGTCGCGTACCGGGCCGGCGCGGTGGAGGAGGTCGTGGCCGACGCCGGGTTGCTCGTCGAGGCAGGCGATGCGACAAGCCTCGCGGATGCGCTGGTGCGATTCCTTCAGGACGAGTCGCTCGCGGCGTCGCTCCGAGCGCGCGCGAAGCCGCGTGCGGCGCTCTACTCGTGGGACCAGGCGGCCCGGGAGACGCTGGCCCTCTATCGCGCGGTCTCGTGAGGCGCGCCACGATCCCGGCGCTCGGGGTCCTCCTCCTCGTTGCGCTGCTGCTGCCCACATGCGTCGCCGTCGCGCCGCCACCCGCGCCGACGACCACCGTCGCCCCGACCGCGTCGCCGACACCGCACCCGTTCCTCGCGCTCCTCGACGAGCGCGATCGCGCCCACCTCGCTGGAGATGTCGCGCGGACGCTCGCGCTCGTCGATCCCGGTGCACCTGCACCCTTCAGCGCGCGCGAGCAGGCGCTCGCACAGGCGATCGCGAAGAGCCGCCCGACGCCCCCACGGCGGGCGCTCGTGCGAGCGCAGCCCGGCAACGACCTCGCCACGCTGGTCGTGTCGGAGCGCGACGACCAGGGGCGCGAGCGGCTCGTGCGCTACTTCCTCACGCAGCCAACGCCGCTGCTCACCGAGCCGGCCGCCGCGTACTTCGGCCAGGAGCGCCGCGCCGAGTTCCCGGGCGGCAGCGTACGGTACCGCGCGCTCGACGAGGACCAGGTGGCGGTGCTGGCCGCCGAGGCGCAGCGTGCAGTCACCGCGCTCGTCGCGCGGCTCGGGCCGGAATACGCACCGCAGGCACCGCTCGCGCTCGCGCTGTCACCGAGCGTCGTGCCGGGCCTCCCGCCGCTCGCGTCGGCCTATGTCGCCGAGGGCCAGGTGACGTTCCTCAGCTCGGCGTCGATGCTCGTGGCGACCGGCGCCGGATCGGACTGGACCCGGACCCTGGTGATGCACGAGATCGCGCATCTGCTGCTCTTCCAGCGCGGCACCGGCAGCTTCCTGCTCAGCGAGGGGATCCCCCTCTGGCTCACTGACGACCGTCGCCAGCCGGAGCTCGACCGGCTCGTCGCGGCGGACGCGCTCTGGACGCTCGAGCGCCTGATCGACGGCCCCCGCGACCCCTCCGAGTTCTTCGCCGGCTACGCGCAGGCGGCCGGGTTCGTGCGTTTCACCGCGGAGCGCTATGGCGATCGTGCGGTCATCGCGATGTGGGAGGCCGGCCGGCGGACGCCGCTCGCCGAGGCGTACCGCGAGACGACCGGCATCGACGCCGCGGTGGCCCACGCGGCGTGGCGCGTATCGCTCGGGCGCTAGCGAGGCGTCGCGAAGAGGCGCTCGGCGTTCCCGCTCGCGAGCCGCGCGGCGACCTCCGGCGGGAGCTGGGCGAGCCACGCGCGCGTCCGCTCGTGCCCGCTCACGACGTCAGTCCAGCGCGAGGGCACCCACGTATCCGTGCCGACCATGAAGCGGTCCGGGTGGCGCAGGAAGAGGTCGCGCCAGGCGGGGTCGATCGTCTGGCCCAGCATGACGTCGCCGCGGAGGGCGAGCTCGGCCACGACGTTCGGGTGGGCGTCGAGCACCGCCCGCACGGCGTCTGGAGTCGATGACAGACCCGCGTGCGCCCAGAGCACCTTCGCCTGTCGGTCGCTGCGCGCGAGCTCCGCGACCGCGTGTTCGTCGGCGTGCGCATGGAGCCACAGATCCTCACGGATCGCGAGCGCGACGAGCGCGCGAACGACCGGCGTCGCGGAGTCGCCAGGCACGATGTGGAACTCGCCGATCCCGCGGTGCACGCCGCGCCGGAACGTGCCCTGCACGTAAGCGACCACGGTCGGGTCGCGGGTCCACGCGCCGATATCGTCGCGCGAGCGGTACGGCCGCAGCATCGGCACGACGAGATCCGGCGCGACCGCGTAGAGCCGCTGCGTTCCGCTGTCCGGCGTGCTGCTGACCAGAGCCTTGCGGATGCCTGCCGCTCGCAGGATCTCCACCGCCCGCTCGGGCGAGTACTGCGGCCACGCGTCCTGCGAGTAGTGGATGTGCGCGTCGAACAGCTCCACAGCGGGTGTCACACCCGGCTGCGGCGACGGCGAAGCGCTCGCTGCGGGCCGGGCGTTGCCTGGGTCGGCCGGCTTTTCGCTCGCCGGCTCGCCGGTGCGCGCCGCGGTGGAGGCGCTCCCTGTCGACGAGCCCGGCTCGCGAAGATCCGGCGCTCCCTCGACCCCGCGCCCGCAGCTCGCGATCGGCATCGCGATCCCAGTTGCCAGCAGCGCGAGCAGCGCTCTTTTCATCCTGTTCTGACCAACGCTACGGCTCCCCATAGATAGAATCATGCGCCTGGGCCCGCATTCGCGGGCTCATTCTCGCGAGAGGGAGACCGTAGAAAGTGGCACGTCGCGCCCCACTGCCACGGTTGACGCAGCGCCAACGGCTCGCTCGCTGGCAGCGCGAGCGGCGGCAGCGGGCCGTCGTCGTGACCGCCTTCGGCGCTGTCCTGTTCTTCGTGCTCGGGCTCTCGGCGTGGGCCGCGGCGGACCGCTACTACACGCAGCACCTCAAGCCGGCGGTGTCGTACGCGGGGACCACGGTCCCGATGCGCGACTTCAAGCGCGAGCACCGCTACCAGCTCGTGAAGTTCTACATCGAGAACCAGGTCCCGAAGGAGTTCGAGAACGACTCCCGCGTGGTGCAGGAGGCGGCCAAGTACGAGGGTGTCGCGCTCGACAAGCTCATCGAGTTCGAGGCGCTCGACAGGGCCGCGCGCGAGTCGGGTGTCACGATCACGCGCGACGCTGTGGAGCAGCGGTTCGTCGCCGACTTCTCGCAGTATCGCGCGCGCCACGTGCTCATCGAGCCGGACAAGGCGGCGACCGACGACGACGCCGCCGACAAGGCCGCGCTCGCAAAGGCGCAGGAGGTCACGAAGCAGCTGCGCGCGGGTCCGATGGACCAGGAGCTCTGGAACAAGGTCGCGAAAGAGAGCTCGGCCGACCCGGGCTCGGCGGAGAGCGGCGGCGAGCTCGGATTCGTGGGCAGGGGCCAGTTCGTCAAGGAGTTCGAGGACGCCGCGACAAAGCTCGCGATCGGCGAGGTATCCGAGCCGGTGAAGTCGCAGTTCGGCTACCACGTGATCCAGGTCCAGGAGCGCAAGGGACCGGAGACCAGTGAGGTGGTGCAGCGCTATGTGAGCAGCGGGTTCTCGCTCGACGACATCAGGCAGCACGTGAGCTACGACCTCCTTCGCGACGAGTTCGCGAAGCGCGCTGAGGAGGCGGCGCAGAAGTCGCCGACCGAGCAGATCCACCTCGCGAAGATCACGATCGACACGCCTCCGCCCAGCGGCCGCGACCCGGCTTCGTTCACGGAGGGCCTTCGCAAGATCTCGGAGGTGACCTCCGGGCTCGAGAAGGGTGACGACTTCGGTGAGCTCGCGAAGAAGCACTCGTCCGATCCGAGCGCGGAAAAGGGCGGCGACGCCGGCTGGTTCGCGCGCGGGATGCTCACGGACGTCCGCGCGGAGGACGAGCTTTTCGCGCTTGCGCCCGGCACGAACAGCCGCCAGTTCTCGACGACACGCATGACCGTCTTCTACCGAGTCATCGAGAAGGACCCCGCGCGCGAGATCAGCGAGGAGCAGAAGACGACGATCAAGGGCACGGCGTACACCAACTGGCTCGAGCGGGAGAAGCGCACGCACGACGCGAAGCGGCTCGTGCCCGGTTTTGAGTTCGACTGACGATCGTCTCCTCGGGCGGGTCCGGGCCGCGTGGCCGGCGGACGTCGGAGGCTCGGTCGAGCTGCTGGCGGAGATCGCCGAACGGCTTCGCGGCACCGACGGCTGCCCATGGGACCGGGAGCAGACGCACGCTTCACTGCGGCCGCTGCTGCTCGAAGAGACGTACGAGGTGATCGCGGCGCTGGACAGCGGGGACCTTTCGCACCTGCGCGAGGAGCTCGGCGACTTGCTCTTTCACGTCGTGCTCCACGCGCAGCTCGCGCATGAGGAGGGCGCCTTCCACCTCGGCGACGTGGCGCGAGTCGCGAGCGAGAAGCTCGTCCGGCGCCATCCACATGTGTTCGCAGGCGCGGAGATCGCCGGCGACCTCCTCGGGCAGTGGGAGCGCATCAAGCGCGAGGAGCGCGCCACCGCGGGAAAGCCCGAGGCGTCGATCCTCGACGGCCTGCCGAAGGACCTCCCGTCGCTCTACGCCGCGGAGCGCGCGCTCGAGCGCGCGGCGCGCGTAGGCATCGTGCCGGCTCGCGTGGATCTCCCGCTTGACGTCGACGACGCCGAGTCCCTCGGCGCCCTGCTGTTCGACCTCGCCGCGCTCGCGCGTGAGCAGGATCTCGACGCGGAGGGCGCGCTGCGTCAGGCGAACGCCCGCTTCGGCGCGCGCGTCCGGCTGCTCGAGGATCGGGCGCGCAGCGAGGGCCGCGACCTCGGCTCGTACTCTCGCGACGAGCTGAACGTGATGTGGGACGCGACCGCGTGAGCGAACACGTGGAGCGCCCGGGAGGCCGCTCTGCGACGGCGCTGCGGCCCGTCACGATCGAGATCGGCGTGTCGAAGTTCGCCGAAGGGTCCGCGCGGATCTCCTTCGGCGACACCGTGGTGTTGTGCCTCGCGACCGTGGAGGAGAAGCTGCCCCGCTGGATACAGGACCGCGACCAGGGCTGGGTGACGGCGGAGTACGCGATGCTGCCGCGCTCCACGCCCGAGCGCAGCCAGCGCGAGAGCATCGCGGGGCGTCCCGGGGGCCGCACGTTCGAGATCCAGCGCCTGGTCGGCCGCGCGCTGCGTACGGCGGTCGACCTGAAGAAGCTCGGTCCGCGCAGCGTGCAGATCGACTGCGAGGTCCTCCAGGCTGACGGTGGCACGCGGACCGCCGCGATCACCGGCGGATACGTCGCGCTCGCCCACGCGCTGCGCCGGCTCACCCCGACGCCACTGCGGCGCCAGGTCGCGGCGATCTCAGCCGGATTCGTGAAGGGGCAGCTGCTGCTCGATCTCGAGTACGCGGAAGATTCGATCGCCGACGCTGACGTGAACGTGGTCGCCACGTCGGAGGGCCAGCTGGTGGAGGTGCAGGGCACCGCCGAGGCGCGACCGTTCACCGTGGCCGACTTCGATCGGATCCTTGAGCTCTCGATGACCGGCATCGAGCAGCTCTTCGAGAAGCAGCGGCAGGCGCTCAGCGCGATCCGGTGACCCTGCGTCTCCTCATCGGCACGGCGAACGCCGGGAAGGCGGCGGAGTACCGGCGGATCCTCGCGGGACTCGATCTCGACCTCATCAGCCTGGACGAGCTCGAGGACCCGCCCCGCGAGCCCCCGGAGGATGCGCCGACGTACGCGGAGAACGCCATCGGCAAGGCGCGCGCGTACCTCGACGCGACGGGGATCGCCACGATCGCCGACGACTCCGGGCTCGAGGTCGATGCCCTGGGCGGCGCACCGGGCGTGCGGAGCCGCCGCTACTTCGGTGAGGACGTGACCACCGAGCAGCGGAACCGGATGCTGCTGGGGCTGCTGGACGGCGCCCGGGATCGCGGCGCGACGTTCGCCTGCGTCGCGGCGCTCGCGCTGCCCGGCGGCACGGTGGAGACCTTCACCGGCGAGGTACGCGGCGAGATCGCCGAGGGCACATCCGGCGCGGCCGGGTTCGGCTACGACCCGGTCTTCGTCATCGTCGGCGATGGGCGAACCATGGCCGAGCTCCCGAACGAGGAGAAGGACCGGGTCTCGCACCGCGGGCTCGCCGGAGCGAAGCTCCGCGCGCGACTTTCAGGCGAGCCGCGCTAGCAGGAGCTCGCGCCCGGCGGCGAGCGTTCCTTTCGACACCTCACATGTCACGGAACAGCACCGGTTCGCCTTTGTCATAGATGAGCAGGCCGTCGTTCGTGACTCGCGCCAGATCCCAGAGTCTGTGAGGTTGGGCGGGCCTGCCGGGTGCGGCGAGGTGGCGCACGTCCCAGCCGTCGGCGGTCAGGCGGTCGGCGAGGATCCGGCGATGGCACTTCCACCACAGCGACTCCGAGCACATGAACGCGGCGCTGTGACCCTCGGCGAGCGAACGGAGCATCGCGTAGTCCCGCGCGAAGTCAGACGACGCGAGGTGGTCGGCGTAGCCGCGGAACCCGGGCTCCTTCAGCGCGGCGTGCGGCGAGCTGGGCGGCGCTGTACGCCAGCCACCGAGGCCTTTCAAGTGCAGGTACGCGACGCTGCCCAAGCGCACGGCATCGGCGAGGGCTGCGCCGGTGAAGTGCGGATGCTTCCGCGAGTACGGCGCCGTCCGGATGTCGACGAGGACCTCGATCGCGCCGGCACGGAGCAGCGCAAGGAACTCGTCAAGCGTGCGGGCGCCGTGGCCGACGGAGTGGATCAGCATGGGCCGCCACCAGTTTGGTCGTTCACTCGGCAGATGGAGCTCGTCTGCGCGTTAGGCGATCGGGCCCACGAGGACGCCAGGGGTCGGGGTGGCGGGATTCGAACCCGCGGCTTCCGCCTCCCAAAGGCGGCGCGCTACCGGCCTGCGCCACACCCCGTGCTGATCATTCTCGCAGCAGCTCGATGCCGCGATCAGTCCCTTCACGCCGAGCTCGAATCGACTCGTTCGAGCTCGCACCCCAGGGTAGGGGGTCGAGGATGCAGCGCCTACGCTGTGGAGCAGCCACCGTGGTGAGGCGTCCCGACGCTGGCTGGGAAAGAGGAACGGGATGTTCGCGGCCTGGGGTCACATGGTGTATCGGCGGCGCTGGCTGACGCTCGTCGTTTCCGGCGTCTTCCTGGCGCTCTCGGTCGTCGCGCTGCTGCAGGGCGGCGACCTGACCAGCGGCGGCATCATCCAGAAGTCGGAATCCGGCCGTGCGTTGAAGCTCCTGGGGGACGAGCTGCCGCGGGCCAGCGGCTCCTCCTTCAGTGTCATCTTCGCGAGCGACACGCTCCGTGTCGCCGATCCCGCCTTCCGCAGCGAGCTCGACGCCGCGCTCGCCGATGTCTCCCGCGATCCGCGGGTCTTGAACGTGCGCACGCCATACGAGACGACACCAGCTGTGCCGAACCTCGTTTCGAGCGATGGGCGAAAGGCTCTCGCTGTGATCGCGCTGAAGGACGACATCGCGGGGTCCGGCAAGTACTACGACGAGCTTCGCGCGCGGATCCACTCGGAGACGCTGTCCATCACGGCGACAGGCACTCTTGCGATCACGCAGGACTTCAACCACACCCTCGAGGCGGACCTCCAGCGCGCCGAGATCGTCTCCCTGCCGCTCGCCCTCCTGCTCCTCGTGCTGGTGTTCGGTACCGTCGTCGCGGCGCTGATCCCGCTCGGGGTCGGCATCCTCGCCGTGGTCGGCGGCATCGCGGGCACGCTGCTGCTGACGCGCGTGACGGACGTGTCGCAGTACGCGCTGAATATCGTCACGCTCATCGGGCTCGGCGTCGCGATCGACTACTCGCTGTTCATCGTCAACCGGTTCCGCGAGGAGCTGCGCCGCGGCGCGACCGTGGATCTCGCGCTGCAGACGGCGATGTCGACGGCGGGCCGGGCGATCACGTTCTCCGGCATCACTGTCGCGATCGGCCTCTCCGGGATGCTCTTCTACCAGGGCACGTTCCTCTCGTCGATGGGACTCGCCGGCTCGATCGTGGTCGCGCTCGCCGTCCTGTACGGGCTGACGTTCCTTCCCGCGCTGCTCGCGGTGCTCGGTCCCCGTGTCGATGCGTGGCGTCTTCCCCTGCCGAAGGGGCGGGGCGGACCCGGAATGTGGCATTCGATCGCCACCGCGGTCATGAAGCGGCCGATCGCCGTGCTCGTTCCGGTGTTGCTGCTCATCGCGGTGACCGCGGCGCCCTTCCTTGGCATCCGCATGGCGAACGGCGACGTGACGATGCTTCCGCCGTCCGTGGAGTCGCGGCGCGGGTACGACACGCTCGTCCGAGAATTCCCGGGGCAGGACAAGAACCAGCTGAGCGTGGTCGTGCGCTACGCGGAGGAAGCCGCGCTCTCTCGTGACCGCATCGCCGACCTCGTCGCCCTGGTCAGCCGCGTCGAGGCGCTGCCGGACGTGCTGCGCGTCGAGAGCCTCTTTAACGTCGATCCCCAGCTCACCGGAGGCCGTGCTCTGGGCGCCGCGGAGTACCAGGCGATGTACACCGGGCCGCGCGAGGCGTTGCCGCCGGCCCTCCAGCGATCGCTGCAGCAGACCACCAGCGAGCGGGTGGTGGTGTTCTCGGTCCTCACCGCCCGGGAGAAGTCGAGCCTCGAGGCGCAGGCCCTCGTGAAGGCGATCCGCGACGAGCCGGATCCACGGGGCTCCGAGCTCCTGGTCACCGGCCTCACCGCGTTCGACATCGACGTCGTCGCGTTCATCCTCGATCGCACCCCGATCGCGGTCGCGTGGATCGTGGTCGCGACGTACGTCGTGCTGTTCCTGCTCCTCGGCTCGGTCGTGCTGCCGCTGAAGGCCGTCGTGATGAATCTGCTGTCGATCGCAACCTCGTTCGGCGCGATGGTCTGGGTCTTCCAGCAAGGGAACCTCGCCCAGTATCTCGGCGGGTTCACGCCCGCACCGCTCGACCCGACGCTGCCCGTGATCATGTTCTGCATCATCTTCGGGCTCTCGATGGACTACGAGGTGCTGCTGCTGAGCCGTATCCAGGAGGAGTACCTGCGAACGCGCGACAACCGCCGTGCGGTCGCCGAAGGGCTCGAGCGAAGCGGCCGTCTCATCACCGGCGCAGCCGGGATCATGTTCGTCGTCTTCGGCGCGTTCGCGCTCGCGGACGTCCTGATCATCAAGGCCATCGGCCTCGGGTTGGCACTCGCCGTGGCGATCGACGCGACCCTCGTGCGCGCGCTGGTCGTGCCGGCGACGATGCGCCTCCTGGGCGATCTCAACTGGTGGGCGCCGCCGCCGCTCGCACGGCTCTACCAGCGGCTCGGACTCGGCGAAGCGGGGTCAAGCCGGCCCGAACGCCTCGCGGGATCGGAGGCAGACTAAGTACCTCGTTCCATAAATACGTTCACATAATCTGAGGATATGCTCTCCATCCGAGAGGAGGGCCAGATGCCCAGAACAAGCCCATTCCGTGTCGCGTTACGCCCGAAGGAGCGCGTCGCGCTCGAGGCCCAGGCGCGGAAGTATACGTTATCGTATCGGGACGTCGTGCGGGCCAGGATCGTGCTCCTGGCTGCCGCCGGCCTCCCCAACGACGAGATCGCGCGACGGCTCGATACCCGGCGCGAGGTGGTGAGCAAGTGGCGCAAGCGCTTCTTCGAGGAGCGCCTGGCGGGCCTGGAGGAGCGACCGCGCCGGGGACGACCGGCGGTCTTTTCCCCCTGAGCTGGTCGTGGCAGTGCAGGCGCTCGCCTGCGCGCGGCCGCGCCAGCTGCGCCTGCCGCTCTCGCGCCTGCAGGTGCCCGACATCCGCGCCGAGGCGATCCGCCAGGGCCTGGTCGCGGAGATCTCCGGCACGACGATCTGGCGCTGGCTGTCCGAGGACGCCCTGCGCCCCTGGGCCCACCGCAGTTGGATCTTCCCGCGCGACCCGGACTTCGAGCTCAAGGCCGCGGTCGTGCTCGACCTCTACGCCCGCCGCTACCGGGGCCGCCGCCTCGGCCTGGACGAATACGTGCTCTGCGCCGATGAGAAGACCGGGATCCAGGCCAGGGTCCGCCGGCACGAGAGCGCGCCGGCGGGTCCGGGGCGAGCGGTGCGCGTGGAGCATGAGTACCGCCGGGGCGGGGCGCTGGCGTACCTCGCCGCCTGGGACGTGCACCGGGCCAAGCTCTTCGGCCGGCTCGAGCCGACCACCGGGATCGCGCCGTTTGGCCGCTTGGTCGATCAGGTCATGGCGCGCGAGCCGTACCGCTCGGCGCGGCGGGTCTTCCTCATCGTCGACAACGGCTCTTCCCACCGCGGCGCGGCGGCGGTGCGCCGGCTCGCCGAGCGCTACCCGAACCTCGTGCTCATCCATCTGCCGGTGCACGCGAGCTGGCTCGATCAGATCGAGATCTACTTCTCCATCCTGCAGCGCAAGGTGCTCACGCCCAACGACTCCGTCTCGCTCAACGAGCTGGGACGGCGGATCCTCGACTTCCAGGACCGCTACGAGGAGAGCGCGACGCCCTTCGAATGGAGGTTCACGCGGCGCGACCTTGCCGCGCTGATGGGACGGATCGCCCGGCGCGAGCAGCTCCGAGCCGCCGCATGACGTCACCGGAATACGTGCTCGAACTTCCGTGCCAGAGCACTAAGCC
>Ga0136622_10001123_pt1 | contig 11121 bp, 8 predicted proteins | sample AntDrymUQ4482106_2_FD_104803 | JGI IMG/M metagenome (GOLD analysis project Ga0136622, IMG submission 104803) | Polar desert sand microbial communities from Dry Valleys, Antarctica - metaG UQ448 (21.06) | ecosystem: Environmental > Terrestrial > Soil > Desert | place: Antarctica: Dry Valley...
CGGAACATGGTCACGGTGAAGGAGCTCTCTCCCGACAGCGAGTTTCCCCCGTTCCTGCGGTGGTTGCGCACGCAGGATGCCGGCAGCACGGTCGCGATCGTCGGGCACGAGCCGCATCTCTCCACTCTCACGAGCTGGCTGTTGACTGGGCGCAAGCCGTCGTTCATCTCCCTCAAGAAGGGTGCAGCGTGCCTACTGGAGTTCCGGGAGCAGCCGAAAGCCTGCGGAGCGAAGCTCGTATGGGCACTCGCCCCGTCCCAGCTTCGGCAACTCGGAGGGTAGGACGGTGGATCTCCCCGGTGACCTGCTCGAGCGCTCGGCCCTCACACCGACATACGCGCCAACACGAGAGGCAGATGAGGCGATTCAAATCACCCGGACAAGCCCAACGATTCCTGTCTGTTCACAGCCAAGTCCACAACCTGTTTCGCGTCGGCCGTCATCTTTTAAGGGTGTGTCATTACCGCCTTTTCCGTGAGCGCTCGTTTTCGACTTGGCAAGAGGTGACTTGCGCCTGCTGAATCGGTAGCTGAACCTAAACCGCAACCGAAAATAAGCTACGTTCGATAACTTGTCAAAGCCGCTGGAAGGCACCTGCCCTCTTGTTCCTGCCAGTCGCTGCACCTCGACTGGCACAGCCGCACCGTGTCTAGGCACCGGATACGGATACTGACCGCAGAGCTCACCCGTGAGCCCTGCGATCCCACCGCGGCCTGCGAAGTAAGTGCTTCCCGACCCGGCGCGGACCCCGCCCAATCACTCCCCCTGCCCGCACCGAGAAGACACCACGCTTGCGAACCGCGTTGAATTTCTATCCTTTAGAGTGCAAGCCCAAGTCTTACAACACGGTGACGCACGTTCACGAATAGGCGATGACCGCCTTCGATCGAAGAACTAGCGAGCTCATCGTCGACAGCGGTAAAGATTACCGTCGCCAATGTAAATTTTACAGCCCGCGTTGAGCATACCTCGCCGCCCACCACCCGCGCTTGCTATCGACTGGATCGTTTCAAGGCAAATAGTTTATTGATCCCTGTCCTCGGCCGTAGACGGCGCATGCCCTGGCTGCACCGCGGCGGGCGGGTCGCTCGCCGGGTCTCCTCCAGCCCTTCATCCAGGATCTCATCTTTGTGCTCAAGCTCGACCGCCTGTGGTGTGATGATGCTGTGCTGTACGTCAACGCAACAGAAGGAGGAACGGTGTATGGGCAGTGTGCAACGTTCGGAGGCCAGAGGGAAGGCGAAGCGTTTGAGGTGGAGACGGTTGGATAGGGCGAGCTACCAGGTGGGCCTCGACCCGCTGGGTCTGATGCATGTGCAGGAGCTTTTGGATGAGGAGGTACGGCTTATGCAGCCAAGTCGCAGCTTGCCGTTGCACCGGTCTGCGTTCGAACAAGCGGCACGTTATCAACATTCAATTTAAAAAAAGGAGGACTTTCTACATGGCCACCCGTAAGCCCCCTCGATCTACCGATCAGCGGAAGCCCGCTTCCGCCGGTAACCCCGACGCCGGTAGCCCCGGTGCATCGTCGTCCAGGTCGAGCGCGCGCTCGACGGTGAGCGGTCCGGCGCGATCCGATTTCCCGGACGCTTCGAAAGCTATCGACGCCAACACCGCGAAAACGGATGCGACCCAGTCGCTCGCGGCGGCGATGCCCTATAACGTCAATAAAGTAGGCGAGTACGGCGATCTTGCGCGCCATACGCCCACCGGGATCGCCGCGGAGCCCTCCGATCCGTCCGCGACAGGAAGCACGCTCACCGAGCTGAACGCTACAGACAAGGTGGGCGGAGGGATTCCGCCGTCGGGCATCAATCCGGCCAACGGGCCGCTCGACCGCGTGCGCGTGGACTCGGGCGGCCGGGTCCTGACGACGAATCAGGGAGTTCCAGTCGGGGACAACCAGCACTCGCTCAAGGCCGGTTTGCGTGGGCCCGCCCTGCTCGAAGACTTCATCCTCCGCGAGAAGATCACCCATTTCGATCACGAGCGCATTCCCGAGCGCGTGGTGCACGCGCGAGGCTCGGGCGCGCATGGCTATTTCCAATGCTACACGCCGCTTTCGAAGGTGACACGCGCCTCGCTGTTCGCGGAAGCCGGCAAGCGCACGCCGGTATTCGTACGCTTCTCAACCGTGGTAGGCGAGCGCGGCTCCGCCGATCTGGCCCGCGACATCCGTGGCTTCGCGGTCAAGTTCTACACCGACGAAGGCAACTTCGACCTGGTGGGCAACAACATCCCGGTGTTCTTCATCCAGGACGCGATGAAGTTCCCCGACTTGATCCACGCCGCGAAGCCCGAGCCGCACTTCCAGATGCCGCAGGCGGCCACCGCGCACGACACGTTCTGGGACTTCATCTCGCTTACGCCGGAATCGACCCACGTGATCATGTGGGCGATGTCAGATCGCGCGATTCCGCGAAGCTTCCGGATGATGCAGGGCTTCGGCGTTCACACGTTCCGGCTGGTGAATGCCGCTGGCGAGTCGCGGTTCGTGAAATTCCATTGGTCGCCCGTCGCCGGCACGCATTCCGTGGACTGGGACGAGGCGGTCAAGATCTCGGGTGCCGATCCCGACTTCCATCGCCGGGACCTGTGGGAAGCGATCGAAGCGGGCGCCTACCCCGAATGGGAGCTCGGCCTGCAGATCTTCACCGAGGAGGAGGCTGAGGGATTCAGCTTCGACGTGCTCGACGCGACCAAGATTGTGCCCGAGGAATTGGTGGCGGTGACGCCGGTCGGCCGGATGGTGCTCAACCGCAACCCGGACAACTTCTTCGCTGAGACCGAACAGGTCGCGTTCTGCGCTGCGCACATCGTGCCGGGCATCGACTTTTCCAACGACCCGCTGCTCGCCGGGCGCATCCACTCCTATGTCGATACGCAGATCTCTCGGCTCGGCGGTCCCAACTTCCACGAGATCCCGGTCAATGCGCCGCTGGCGCAGGTGCACAACAACCAGCGCGACGGCATGCATCGCCAGGCGATCCCCCGCGGCCGGGTGGCCTATGAGCCGAACTCGCTGGCCGGCGGGTGCCCGTTCCAGGCGGGCATGAAGGGCTTCACCTCGTTTCCCGAGCCGGTGCAAGAGGACAAGGTACGGGGCAAGCCGAAAAAGTTCGCGGATCACTATTCGCAGGCGGCCCTGTTCTGGAACAGCCAGACGGGCGTGGAAAAGGCGCACATCGTCCGCGCTTTCCGCTTCGAGCTGACCAAGGTGCAGGTGCCCGCGGTGCGCGAGCGCGTCGTGGCTATGATCGCGAACGTTGCCGACGAGCTTGCCGAAGCCGTTGCGGCCGGGCTGGGCATGGAAAAGGTGCCTCCACCCCTGCCGCTTGCGCTCGACGAGCTGCCGCAGCCAGAAGTGAAAGTCTCACCGGCGCTATCGCTGTTCGCGCGACCGGGCGACGGCAGCATTCGCACTCGCCACGTCGCGATCTTGGTGGCGCACGGCGTCGACAGTGCGGACGCAAAAGCAATCCACGCGGGATTGAACGAGCTCGGCGCTGTCGCGCGCTACGTCGGCGCGCGGCTTGGCCGCGTCCAGAGCGAAGACGGCGACACGCTAGACGTCGACGTGACGATGGAAACGATGCCGTCCGTACTGTTCGACGCCGTCGTGGTTCCGGGAGGTGATGGCGCAGCCAAGGCCCTCGGCCGTCTCGGTCACGCCGCTGAATTCATCGTGAGTGCGTATCGCCATTGTAAGCCGATCCTGGCCCTCGGCGCCGGGCGCCAGTTCGTCGAGAACGTCGGCGTGCCGGCGACGTTGTCTTCGGGCGAACCCGACCCGGGCCTGCTGCTGTTCGACGACGCGAAGGCACAACGTGCGCTGCCAGCGTTCGTCGAGGCCATCGCGAAGCATCGCCACAACGCGCGGGAAATGGATCCGCCGCCGGTTTGACCGGCGGTCTATCTCCCGCCATCACCAGCGCAATCCAGGAGAAATGAAATGGCAAGCAAGGACTAAGTCAACGTGCTGCTCTACCAGGCCCCAGAAACCGAGATCGGCGGCGTCCAGATCTAATCAGACCGCTGTGCGCTGCGCGGTCAACGAGGACTGAGAAAGGAGTGGACCAGTACCTGGAGCAGACCCAGGTTCACGAGCGCGTCCGGCGCGAGGCGTTCGACGCACTGGGCCTCGACCAGGAAGCGGATTCGCCCGCCCGGCAGGTCGGTCAGTCGCTGGTGGTCGGCGATGACAGTCAACCCTTGGTACAATGGCCTACGGATCATCTGAACTGCCACGCAAACGACTTTAATCGGAGCAATGGCAATGCAACATGAGAGCAGCTTGGGACAGACAAAACACGAGCCCGTTATCGGCTATGCACACGACCGACCGCCTGAAGGGGACGGCGCCGTGGGGCGGCGCGAGCCTTGGCGCCGTCTTCTGGCCGACGCAGCACCGCGCGATCACATCGTGCAGATCTACCAGGATCAACACTTTCTCAATCGCGCCGTCTGTCGCTTCGCGGCTGCCGCGCTCGCCAACGGCGAGGCGGTCATCCTGGTCCCGACGCTGGCCCACTGGAATGCTTTTCGCCCGCGCCTGGAAGCCGAAGGCGTGGATGTGGAGGCCGTGCAGAGCTGTGGGCAGCTAACCGTCGTTGACGCCGATGAGCTCCTGCCCCGCTTCATGCGTGACGCCATGCCGGATGCGCCCGTGTTCCTCGGCTTGGCCGCGGACGTTATCGCACAGAGCCGCGCCGCGGGCCGCTACTCGAAGGTGCGCTGGTGGGGCGAGATGGTCAACGTCCTTTGGAGCGCGGGGACGTGGCCGCCAGCATGAACCTCGAAGATCTGTTCGACCAGCTCGCGCACGAGCACGACATCGCGATCTTCTGCTCGTTTTTGATGGATAACTTCAACGGCGAGGTGCACGCTCGGACGCTGCCAAGGCTCGGGGAGAACCACTCGCACCTGATCCCCGTGGAAGATTACGCCCGCCTGGAGCGTGCCGTGGCCGACGCGCTCCGCGAGACCGTCGGCTCTGTCGAGGCCCGTGTCCTTGAAGGGCGGCTCCTTGCGGACTATCCGACGAAGTTCCATATGCCGCGACCTCAGGCGCTACTGTTGGCATTGCGCCAGGTTCTCCCGCTGGTAGCGGACGCCGTGCTGCAACGGAGCCGTACTCTGTACACTGCCTCGGAGTAGCCAGACCGATGACGAAGCCCTCGACGGCAACGGATGGCTGGTCCAGCGATATCTCCGGGGCGCATGGCGATGCCGCGAGGTCGGACTCGGTCCGCGCCGACCTCATCGGCATCCTCGACACGGTCGATCTTCCCATTATCGTGGTTGGCCGCGATTTCACTGTCGCCCGTTTCAACCGGGCTGCGACAGCGGCGCTTTGCCTCACGCCATCTAATATTGGCCAACCCCCCCGCGACATCAGAGTGCTCGCGGACCTGATGGATCTCGAGAAACTGTGCGCGCAGGTGATCGCCGACGGGGTACCATGCCGGCGCGAAGTTCGGCATGGGGACGGGTGGTTTCTGCTTCGGATTGCCCCGTACACAAGACGCGATCATCAGATCGGCGGAATTGTGCTCACGTTGACGAACGTGACCGCTTTCCGCGCAAGTATCGAGCAAGCAATTTACGAACGTGAGTACACGAAGGCGATCCTCAATACGGTGATCGAGCCCTTGGTGGTCCTCGACGCCGACCTACGGGTGCAGACGGCCAATCGAGCCTTCTACGCGATGTTCCGGGTCTCGCGTGACGAAACGCAAGGTGTTCCGCTCTACAATCTGAAGAACCACGACTGGGACACTCCCCGGTTATGGACGCTGCTAAAAGCGACCCTTTCCGACAATAATGAGTTCCAGACCCTCGAGGTCGAGCACAACTTGCCGGCGATCGGACGTCGGACGCTCCTGCTCTACGCACGCCGGTTATCTCGAGAAGGTAATCCCGGGCACATGATTCTCCTGGCTTTCCAGGATATTAGCGAGCGTAAGCAAGCCGAAGAAGTGCTCCGAGAGGCCGACCGCCGTAAGGACGAGTTCTTGGCGACCTTGGCCCACGAACTGCGAGGCCCGCTCGCCCCGCTCCGCAACATGCTGGAGATCATGAAGCGAGCGGACGCCCACGGCGACTTGATCCAGCAGGCCCGCTCCACGATGGACCGGCAGTTGGGCCAGATGACCCGGCTCATTGACGACTTACTCGACGTGAGCCGCATTAGCCGGGGCAGGATCGAACTAAAGCGGGAGCGGGTCGAACTGGCATCGGTGGTTTATCAAGCCGTCGAAGCGTGCCGCCCGCTGGCCGAGTGTCACAATCATGAAGTGAACGTGACGCTACCGCCAGAACCGATCCATCTGCACGCCGACCCGGTGCGGCTGGCACAGGTTTTCGGCAACCTCCTCAACAACGGCTGCAAGTACACCCAACCGGGCGGCCGCATCTGGCTGAGCGCCGAATTGGCGAGACCCCCTGAGGTCGTGGTGAAAGTCAAAGATACCGGCATGGGCATCCCGCCCGATAAACTTGACAGCATCTTTGGGATGTTCACCCAGGTTGATCGGACGCTGGAGCGGTCGCAAGGTGGACTCGGCATTGGCTTAACGCTGGTGGAGCGCCTGGTCGAGATGCACGGCGGATCGGTCGAAGCGTTCAGTGAAGGGGAAGGCCGGGGCAGTGAGTTCGTGGTGCGTCTGCCGGTTCTGATCGACAAGCTCCAGGGGCAGCAACCGTCCGAGCCGACCGGGAACGAGCAGACGGCGACGACAACCCGCCGCATTCTTGTCGTCGATGACAATCGGGACGGCGCGACGTCTCTTGCCATGTTGTTGAAGCTGGCCGGCAACGAGACATACACCGCCCATGACGGCCTTGAGGCGGTGGAAGCGGCAGAGAGGTTCCGTCCCGACGTGGTGCTGCTCGACATCGGGCTGCCCAAGTTGAATGGCCGTGACGCCGCTCGACACATTCGTCAACAACCGTGGGGGAAGAACATGGTGCTCGTGGCTCTGACCGGATGGGGGCAGGAGGAAGACCGACGCAAGTCGAAAGACGCCGGGTTTGATGCTCACATGGTCAAGCCGGTGGACTACGCCGCCCTCAACAAGCTACTTGTTTCTCTGTCCTCGGAGCAGGGAGGCCAGCTAATCGGGTAACCGGGGGGTGTTTAGCCCCCAACCCCACACCACCACGGCATGCGGGTCCGCACCGGTCGGTTCACGAAATGGAGCACCGATGGCGCCGCACAGCGAGAAACCGCTGTGTCTATCCCGCTGGTTTGAATCCGCGCATCTGCCGAGTTGGTCAAGACCCAGCAGGTGCTCAATCGCAACCTTGGCTGGTGCGAGCGCACCATGGAACCGAATGAGATGCAGCACTTGAATCCAAATTGCCGCCGTCGAGCGTTTCAACGGGCCGGTGTCTCGGACACTTCGGTGTGCGACTCGCGCACCTCAGTCAGCAGATCCCGGCACGGACTGTCATTAGCGAGCACCATATCCATCGGCGGCAACAAGCCGATGATCGCCGACAACGTTGTGCTCACGATTTGCTTGAGCCTGTCGCCCGGGCCCAATTTCGCGGCGTCCGGGAACACGTTCCGATCGGCGAGCTTGCCGCCGACGCGAATCGGGGAACGCAACGTGAACGGGCTGAAGTCCTTGGAATAGGGCGTGATCAGCACGTTGATCTTTTCCGACGCGAGGTCCACCTCACCCTTGCCGGTGATCTTGGTATCGGTCGTGTCCATGACCAGCGGATCGACCTTCACGCGTCCGTTTTCGGCCTCGAGCTTGGCGAGCGCGCAACGAATCTCGATCGGCTCGTCGCCGCTGATCGCGACGCCGATCGATTCGAATACGTCGAGCCCGATTAGCTCCATCAACAAGTGGCTGATTTTGCCGCGCGACATCGCGACGAAAGCCTCGCCGTCGGCGTGAGCCGCCATCTCACGCACCGAGCCACCCTCGGAGCCGAGATGCAATCGCCCGTCGATCACACCGCTGCTCTCGTCTTGGAACGCCGTGCTCTTGAACAGAGCCCATAGCGGGACGTTGCGAAGGACTCCCTCGACCTCGGCGCGCACCGGCTTGCTATCGGCGTGCAGGGTCACTGCAAGGTCGATCGCTCCTTCGCCGAGCTTGAAGCGAGCCGGCTTGGCCTGCAGCACGCCGTCTTCGACCACGATCGCGAGCGATACGTTGTCGATGGGGATCCGCTTCGTGATCACGTGCTTCGCGTCCAGTTTTGCGTGTATGTCCATGGCGTGCAGGCGCTCGAGCTCGATCGCCGTCGCGGGAATGATTCGCTCCTCGGCTTCCTGCTGCTTCGCCTCCGCCTTCTGCTCGGCTGATGCGGTCTCTCCTTCTCCAGTTGAGGGCGGCGCGCCTACCAAGCCCGCGAGATCGTCGAAGTCGAGCTTGTCGGAAACGAAGCGTGCGTCCATGCGCGGTGGATCGGCAGCGGAGCGAATGGCGAGGTCTCCCGCTAGATCGCTGTCGCCCATACGACCCTGAAAGTCGTCGAACCTCCACTCGTCGCCTTTGTTACCGAGCATGCCCGTCAACGAGTACGGCGGCGTCTTGGGAAGCACGACGCCCGCGAGTGGATAGAGCTGAGCCATGTCGGAGCCTTCGACCGTGAGCTTCAAGCCGAAGCGGCCCTCCTCGAAAGCGTTGGTAAGCGTACCCTTCGCGTGCGCCGCGAACCTCTCCTTGGGTGTGTCAGGGGGGGCGCCGGTCTCGAGCTTGATCTCGATCGGATAAGGCCGGTCCGCAGCCCACAGTCGCCCGACGGAGTCTCCATCGACTCGCAGCTGCGACGGCCGCTCCTGATATTTCCCCTGCGCTTGGAGCACAACCCCCCTGTTGTCGCTGTGACCGGTTGCCTTGTCGATCTGCACGTCCCTCAGCGTCTTGCCGGCGACACGATACACGACGCGCGCATCCCGCACGCTGAGCTCGCCGATGGCGGGGAAATCTGTACGGCCCTCGGGCAGGATCGTCTCGGCCGCGGCCTCTGCCGGCGATGCGCCGGTGAACTGCCAGTTGGCCTGGCCCTCCGTGCCTTTCTCGAGGTTCACTCGCAGTCCCTCGATCTTCAGATAGGGCATCACCACGCGGCCGTGAAGCAATTCGAGCAGCTTGATGCGGAAGCGAAGCTTCTCGATCACCACGAACTCCGGATCCTTCGCCCACTTTGCGTTCTCGAACCGGATGTCAAAGGTCTCCACACTCGGGGTCAGTGACTTGCGAACGTTGAGATCGCCGCCGATCTCGAGTTGGCGTCCCGAAAAGTTCGCCACTCGCGCCGTGATGAGCGGTTTGAGCCGGTTGAAGTCGAAAACTGCGACGACGACCACCAGCGTCGCAACGGCGCCGGCGAAGAGGATGGCTACAGCGATTGCGACCTTGCGAAACATGTAATCCCCCGGGCCCCGGCAAGCACAAAAAACGGGAAGTGTGAAAATATGTGGGTTCCCGTCAACCCATCATAGACCTGCCGCGAGAGGCGATCGATCGATGTCTGCGAGCAACGCGGCCGGATCGTCGTAGATCGCCACCGCGCCCGCGAGCGCTGCATCGTCCCACCAGCCGCCACAGCGTAGCGCAATCGTCAGCACGCCGGCGCGTGCCGCCGCCTCAATGTCGTAAGGCGTGTCTCCGAGCATGACTGCCCCCTGCGGCCGGAGCTTTCCCTTCTTCAGCGCCGCTTGAATGATGTCCGGGTCGGGTTTGGAACTTTCACCATCGCTGGAGCTGGTTGCCTGCTCGATCAGGTCATCGACCCGCGCCTGGCGAAGGAGCTGGTTCAGCTCATCGTCGCTGGAGGAGGTCGCTACCACGACACGGGAGCCGTCGTCGCGCAGCCGCTTTACGAGATCTCTCGCTCCATTCGTCGGACGCAGCGACGGAAGGTAGTCCCGCAGGAACAGTTGCTTGCGCTCCTCCGTCAGTTGCTTTCCTTTGCCTGCTTCGGAATCGAGCCCGGTGAGCTCAGGCAGGAGCTTGTCGCTGCCCTTGCCGATCAACGGCCTCAGGCGTCCGAAGGGAACGTCGTAGCCGTAGCGGCAGAAGATCTCGACCCATGACTGCGCGTGCGCATCGTTGCTGTCGAGCAGCGTGCCGTCGATGTCGAGGAGCACGCCGGTCACACGCCGGGAGGTAACGCTCATCCGGGCGGATTGAATCGGGTCGATTCCATGACCCCATGGACTCCAGGCGGCGTCTGCAGTTCCTCGACGCAGCGTACTGACATCTGTCAGGGCGTCTCAGATAGCCCAGATGAAGCGTCCCAGACAAGGCGTTCCTGGAAATGCTCGTCTCAAGATCCTTCCTACCCCGGCTGCGCGGAAACATGCGAGCTAGACGCCGACGATGACCTTGAGACCGCCCCAGAACATGCGCTTGGCGTCGAAGGGCATTGCCTTCGAGTTCCTCATCTTCGCGATTCGCGGGTCCTATCATTACCTTGGCGTTGACGCGGTCGCGTGCGCGCGGGACTTGTACACGATGTAGGCGAACACGACCGTCTCGCCGCGTTTCAGCTTGACGCTTTGCGGGAACGCAAAAAAAGCGCACAAGAGTCAAGTGCCGGTGATTTATGCCAACAACAACTTTGGTCATTGGCGCAGCGACTTCAGGCAAGCGGTTGAGCATTGTTTACACGGCGGCGGACGCGGGGCTAAGCTCGCGGAAACGTTGCTTCCCGACGCCGAAGATTACTTTATCCTGAAACCAAAAAATTCCGCATTCTACGCGACCCCGCTAGCGGAGTTGCTGCAGTTCCTGGACCTAAAGACGCTCGTTCTGACCGGCATTGCTACCGATAGCTGCGTTCTTTTCACTGCCAAGGACGCTCATTTGCGCAACTACTCCGTTGTTGTACCGGCCGATTGCGTGGCGGCGATCAATCGAGAAGACGGAAGACACGCGCTCGGCTACATGCAGCGGGCGTTGAATGCACGGGTCGTGGAATCGGCTTCGATCGACTTCGAAGCGTTCAAGTCAGGTAAGGGTTAACGCCTTGAGCGCTGAGAGGCTGTGAATCAATTGTCATTTGACGGTAGTTCAGACACTGATATGACCCTGGGTCGACGCGTTGAGGTAGGTTTCGCATCAGAGCGGTATGTGTCGGAGGCGGCAACGATAG
>Ga0136622_10001124_pt1 | contig 11120 bp, 9 predicted proteins | sample AntDrymUQ4482106_2_FD_104803 | JGI IMG/M metagenome (GOLD analysis project Ga0136622, IMG submission 104803) | Polar desert sand microbial communities from Dry Valleys, Antarctica - metaG UQ448 (21.06) | ecosystem: Environmental > Terrestrial > Soil > Desert | place: Antarctica: Dry Valley...
CGGCAAGGGCTCGGGCTCCTCGGTGATGGGCAGCCGGTCTGCGAGGAGGTAGTTCCAGGGATAGTCCACGAACTGGTCGCCCACGGCTAGGATGCACTTTCCGTCGACCTCCACCTGGATGGCCACGGCGTAGAGGGTGTGACCAGGCAGTGGGTGGAGCGTCAGCTCGTACTCCTCCCATGCGACGGCCTGCTCGAGCGGTAGCGACCGATCTACGGGGATGGGCTCGTACCACAGGCAGGGCAGATCCTGAGCCTCCGGGCGCTCCAGCACGTCGACCATGTTCTGGCCGGCCCAGACCTCTGTTCCCTCGACCTTGCGCAGCAGGTTGAAGGCAGCGACGTGGTCATCGTGGTAGTGGGTGGGGATGATCACATCCACCGATGTGACCCCGAACTGTTCCTTGAGCCGGGGCAGGGAATAGAGCCACGGCCGGCGTGCGGAACGGTCCGTGGATGAGGCAAGACCCGGATTGAAGTCGTAGCCGTAGTCGATCATCAAACACTTGCCGGTCTTGGACAACAGGACGAAGGAGTAGGAGTGCGCCGTCCGGTTGTGAAGGAAGTGCCGCGTCACTGGCAGGAACGGATCGGCCATGTAGTTGCGCAGGGCGGCATGCTCGCCGCGCAGCTCCAGCAGCTCCAAGAGGTTCCCGCGCAGCAGTTGGATGGCTCCGGGCGGATCCTCCATCGGAGCGCCGTGTGACGGCAGAAGGACGTCTGGCCGGCGCGTCAGCAGGTCGCGGGCGGAGAGCAGCGTGGCCACCACACCCTCCGCGCCGTTGTAGGTCCATTGGGTGGCCGCCAGGGACCAGACCTTGCCGGGCGCGGCGATGAGGTCGCCCGTGAAACAGAGCCGCCGGCCGTCCATGTCGATCAGGATGGAGACGGAGCCGACGGTGTGGCCAGGCGTAGGGATGACGGTCAACGTCCGCCCCTCGAACTCCTGGGGCAGATACTCCTGCAGGACACCTGTCACCGGCACTGGTTCCAGGAGCGAAAAGCGGTCCTGGCGATTGTCATAGTCGTTCACCAGCCTGCGACTTTGCCAGTGGTGCTCGATGTCCTCGAAGAGGCCGCGCTCCGGTTCCGGCACCCAGATGCGGATCCCCGCCGCTACCGCGCGAGGGAGCCCCTGGGCCTGATCGCGGTGGTGGTGGGTCATCAGGATGTCCGTGACCCGCTCGACACCGATCCCAGCCAGGTGATCGAGGATGGCGCCGGTCCCGAAGTCGATCAGGACCGCCTGGGCCCCGTTGCGGATGAGGTAGACGTTGCAGCTGTCGCGAAAACGAAAGACGTCGGCTGAGATGGGCTCCATGAAGGGGTGATGGTAGTCGCCGGTTCGAGCGAAGAGAGTCACTTCTCGGCAGGGCGGAGCCGGCGCGGATAATCAGGGGATGAGCACTGACACCGTGGATGTCATCTGCATCGGGCTGGCTACCCGAGACACCATCGCGCAGGTGCCGGAGCATCCCCCCGCCGATGGGCGTGTGGTGGCCATGGACCTGCAGCGGGCCGGCGGGGGACCCGCCGCGACAGCTGCCGTCGCTTTGGCGCGGCTGGGTCACCGCGTGGCGTTCGTGGGCGCGGTCGGTGACGATGCGGCCGGCGACGAGATCCGTGCCTCACTGACGGAGGAGGGCGTGAGTGTCACGGACATCACGGTCGTGACCGGGGCGCGCTCGCCGGAGAGTCTCATCCTGGTGGCGAGCGTGGCGGCGACGCGCTCCATCACGGCCTACCCGGGCACGGCCGGCCCCCCGCGCCTCTCAGTCTCCTCCATCGCTCGCTGTGCAGCCGCCCGCTGGGTGCATGTCGACCACGTCGGCTACGGCGTGATGAAAGTGCTGGTGCCCTCGATCATGGGCACTGGGGTTCGGCTCTCGGTGGACGGAGGGAATCCGATCGACGACCTGGAACTGCGCGGCGTGACCCTGTACGCCCCGACCGAGGATGCGCTTAGAGCGCGCTACGAAGGGGCATCGCTGGACGCTTCCATCAAAGCCGCGCTGGCGGAGGGCGCCTCGACCGTGGTGGCAACGCTGGGCGGGCATGGGTCTTGTGCGGCCACCCGCGACCGAGGGGCCTTCAGGGTGCCGGCGTACGAAACAGCCTTGACCAGTACGCTCGGAGCCGGCGATGTGTACCACGGAGCGCTGCTGGCTGGGTTGTTGGAGGATCGGAGCCTGGAGGAGGCGATGGAACGGGCCAATGTTGCCGCAGCGCTGTCATGCCGCAACCTGGACGGGCGCTCGGCGATCCCTGCGCGCGCGGAGCTGGACGAAGCCTGCGAGTCCCTGGCATGAGTGGGGCTGAGCCAAACGCGGCCGAGATGGGACTGGGTCGCATCGCGCGGCCGTCGGGCGCATTCGCGATGGTCGCCACAGACCAGCGTGAGTCGCTGCGCACCATCTACCAGGAAGCCACTGGCGCGCTAGTGGGAGACGAGGTCCTGCGAGCCTTCAAGGTCTCGGCGGCACGGATCTTGACACCTCACGCCTCGGCCATCCTGGTCGACCGCGACCACGGCCTCGAGCCGATCCTGGCAGCAGGTGCCCTGGACGCCTCGTGTGGTCTCATCGTGGCGGCCGATGCGCTGGTCCAGGAGGCGGGCGGCCCCGTGACCGATTCGGCCCTTGACACCCGCGTGGTCCCCGAGGCGGTCCGTGCGCAGGGCGCAGTGGCGCTGAAGCTGCTCGTCATCTGGCGCGACGATGATCACCGCGAGCGCCGCCACCGGCTGGCGGGGTCATTCATCTCTATGTGCCGGGGCGCCGGGCTGCTGTCCGTGGTGGAGGTCATCGTTCGGGCACCCGTCGGCCGCGACGCCGGCTGGGACCGGGAGACGGATGCGCTCGAGGCAGCGCGCGAGATAGGCGCTCTTCGGCCAGACCTGTACAAGGCGGAGATGCCTTGTCTCGGTCAGACAGAGCCGGCGCGGATGGAGGAAGGCAGCCGTGCCCTGACCGAGGCGGCGGCCCGGCCCTGGGTGGTCCTCTCAGCCGGCGTGCCGTTGGAGCGCTTCGAGCCTGCCGTCGAAGCTGCCTGTCGGGGTGGCGCGTCCGGGTTCCTGGCGGGGCGAGCCATCTGGTCGGACGCCATCGCGCTCGACGGGCTGGAGGCAAACCTTCAGCGGATCTCGGCGCCGCGCCTCCAGGGCCTGGGCGAGCTCGTGGATGAAGTGGCACGTCCTTGGTGGGACGCTTCCGGCTGATCGAACCGGCGCGTCGCGCTTGTAAGCACTTCGGCAGGGAAGGCGACGGTGCCGCGCACGGGGCGCAATGGCCGTCGGCCTTTCATCGCTGCATGGCACAGTCCTCACTCATCGCGGCCCCCGGCCAGGGCCTGGGCACGCCGGAGTGGCTGGACGTCCACTTCGAGGCCTGCCGGCCAGAGTACGAAGCCATGCTGCGCATGGTGGGCGTGCAGTCCGGCTGGCGCGTCCTGGACGCGGGCTGCGGCAGCGGAAGCTTCCTGCCACTTCTCGCTGAGCTCGTCGGGCCGAACGGCGGTCTCGTGGCCTTGGACACAGCCCCCGCCAACATCGCTGCGCTCGAGCGACGCCTGGAGGTCTCGCCGCTGGGGTGCTCCGTCGCTCTCGAGGTGGGATCGCTGGAGGGGATGCCGTTCGCGGACGCTACCTTCGATGCCGTCTGGTGTGCCAACGTCGTGCAGTACTTTCCTGACGCGGCCGTGCCCTCCCTCCTCGGCGAGCTGCGTCGTGTGGTGCGTCCGGGTGGCTTGGTGGCCGTCAAGGACGTCGATATGACGCTCTTCCGCGTCGAGCCCACGCCCCCTTTCCTCATCGACCATCTCTCGGAGGCGAGCCTCGGAGACGAAGAGTTCGGGGCGTGGTCCCAAGGCTCGCTTCGTGGTCGGACTCTGCGGCGGCACCTCGAGGCTGCCGGCCTGAGGGGGGTGTGGCAGAGCACGCTCCTCATCGAGCGCTGGGCGCCGTTGCTCCCCGTGGAGGAGCGGCTCTGGACAGACTGGCTGCGCTTCCTGGCGCAGGCGGCTCTGCAGCGCGACATCCCGGCGGATGAGCACGAGGTGTGGCGTCCGATGCTCGATGCCGACGACCCACGCAACCCCATCAACGACCCGACCTTCTACGCCTCTGAGGGTCAGTGCGTGGCGGTCGGGCGCGTGCCCTCGGCAACGACGTGAGTGCCCCCGTGGCGCGCCTCGAGGCGACGTACATCCTGCCCCTGCGCGTGGACGGAGAGAGCTCACCGGAGTGGCTGGACGACCTGAGCGAGTACCTGACCTGGCTCGCAGACCGACTCGAGGTCCTGGTCGTGGACGGCTCTCCGGCGGGTGCTTTCGCGCAGCATCACGCACGGTGGGCAGGTCGCGTCGGGCACGTGCCGCCCGATGCTGATCAGCTGACGCTGAACGGCAAGGTCGGCGGCGTCCTCACGGGCGTGCGGCTGGCCCACAGCGAACGGCTGGTCATCGCTGATGAAGACGTCCGCTACGACGATGGCTCGCTGCGCCGCCTGATAGGGCGGTTGGCCGAGGCGGAAGTGGTGCGGCCACAGAACCACTTCGTGCCGATGCCCTGGCACGCCCGCTGGGACACGCCCCGGATCCTCATCAACCGCATGACGGGCGGCGACTGGCCGGGCACGCTGGGGGTCCGCCGCTCCTTGTTGGTGGCCGCCGGCGGCTATGACGGGGCGGTCCTCTTCGAGAACCTGGAGCTGGTCAGGACCATCAGGGCGCTGGGTGGACGAGAGCTCGTGGCCTTCGACCTGTACGTCAGCCGCCGTCCCCCGGAGGCGGGGCACTTCTGGAGCCAGCGGGTCCGGCAGGCCTATGACGAGCTCGCCCGACCACTCCGCCTGGCGGCCTGGCTCGCACTCCTGCCCGGCGGCATCCTCCTCACAGCGCGGCGATGGTGGGCGGCAGCCCTGGCCGTCTTGTTCGCGGCCACGGCCCTCGCCGAAGCGGGTCGTCGCCGCGCTGGAGGCCGCGCGGTATTCTCGGTCAGCGCCTCCCTGATGACGCCGCTCTGGCTCATTGAACGGAGCATCGCCGCGTGGCTGGCGGTGGGCGCGCGTCTTTTCCTGGGAGGCATGCCGTATCGCGGCGGGATCCTTTCCCGGGCAGCGACGCCGAGTCGGGTCCTGGAACTTCGACACGCGGCGATGCGTGCGGAGGCACGGTGGACCAGCGCATGATCGCCGAACCGGTCGTCGGCGATAATGGCCCGGCGAGTGCCTTTGCTTCCCCGCCGACGGTGCTGGCGCGTTCCATCCACGACGCCTTCCGGAGGCGGGTGCTGGAGCCGCACTTCTCCTGCCTGGGGGCGCGTTCCGCGGTGAGCGGTGGCGGCTACCGGTTCGGGCTCTATGGAGCGCTGGGCGAGGAGGACGGCACGCACCGGCTCGCTCGCGATCTGGCTCGATTCGCGGCTCGACGGCAGTCCGCCGACGCGGCGCACTTCGGCACCTTCGTGGCTGCCTTCACGGGGCCTCTCCTCATCCCTGAAGCACGTTTCGAGACGCTTCTGTGGCAGCAGCTCCAGGACCTGCACGAGATCGATGCGCGGGACCACGCTTGGGACACGAGCGTGAGCGGCGATCCCGGCGAACCCACGTTTGCCCTGAGCTTCGGCGGTAGGGCGTTCTTCGTGGTGGGCCTACACGGACGAGCCTCCCGCTTGACGCGCCGATTCGAGTGGCCCACGCTGGTCTTCAACCCGCATGACCAGTTCAGGCGGTTGCGCGCGACAGGCCACTTCCAGCGCATGCAGGACATGATCCGCCAGCGCGAGGTCGCGCTCCAGGGGTCGATCAATCCCATGCTGAGCGACTTCGGCACCCGATCAGAAGCCCGACAGTACGCCGGCCGCGAAGTCGACGAGGAGTGGCGTTGTCCCTTCACCAAACGCGAGCACGGATGACCGAGATCCTGGAGCGCCACCATCTGGAACCCCAGACCGGCCTGGGCCTGGAGCTGCGTCGCGGTCAGATCCTGCGCGTCATCGACCCGCAGGGCGAACAAGTCGCGGATCTGCTCGCATTCAACGCCGCCGACCGGCGCGAGTGGCTGTCATCGGGCCGCTCGATCGACTACAACGACACGATCTACCTGACGGCGGGCCACGTGCTTTACTCCAATCGCAGCAGCCCCATGCTGACCATCGTCGAAGATCGCGTCGGCCGCCACGATTTCCTGCTCACCCCGTGCAGCCCCGAGATGTTCCGGATCCTGTACCGGCATGTGGGCCACCATCCCAGTTGCTTCGAGAACCTGGCCACGAGTCTGGCTCCCTACGGCATCTCGTCTGACGCCCTGCCCACGACCTTCAACATCTTCATGGATGTCGCCGTGGCGGCCGACGGTGCAGTCAGCATCGGACCGCCGCGTTCGCGCGCGGGCGACTTCATCGACTTGCGGGCCGAGATGGACCTCGTGGTGGGCGTCACGGCGTGCTCGGCGGAGAAGTCGAACAACGGCAGCTTCAAGCCCATCGACCTGGAGGTCCGGGCGGCGCCCATCAGATCTTGATGATCGCCCCTTCGTCGGCACCGAGTTCGAAAGCCGCCAGATCCACCTCGCCATGGTGCTGCCGCTCGGGCGCCGTGAAAAGCTGGAGCGTCCCCTGACGGGGGAGCCGGCCGCGTGCCGCGGCGAAAAGGTCGTGGCGTCCAGCCCGGCCGCTGCACTCGATGGCCACCAACAGGCGTTCAACAGCTGACTCGCGCACGAAGGCAAAGACGCCGCTGTCTGGGAGCGTGTCCAGCCCGCGGTAGCTGCCACCGGCCAGTGCCGGACTGGCGGCCCGCTCTGCGATGAGGCGCCGGTAGAGGGAGAAGAGCGAAGCCGGATCGTCTGCCTGGTCCGTGACGTTGACGCGCGAGTAGTCCCCGAGGCGCAACCAGGGCTCTCCGGTCGTGAAGCCGGCACCCGGCTCGTCCCGCCACTGCATGGGCGTTCGTGCCGCATCGCGCCCCGCACGGTCGAGCGCCTGAGACTGGGGGGCCGGCACGTCCTCCATGCCGATCTCCTCGCCCATGTAGAGGACCGGTGTACCGCGCAGGGTGAGAGACAGCATGGCCGCCGCCCGCAGGGACCGTTGCCCGAAGCGCGTGGCGTGGCGCGGGTTGTCGTGATTGGACAGTGCCCGACAGGGCCAGCCCGACGGCGGGAAATGCGCCTCAGCGGCCTCCACGGCGTTGCGCAGCGCTCCCGCCTCCCACTCCGAGCTCAGGAAGGGGAAGTCGAAGACGAGATCGAAAGCGTCGCCGGGGTGGTCTCCCAGGTAGCGCGCCAGCCGCTCGATGGGGATGTAGCTCTCGCCCAGCAGCAGACTGCCCGGCTTTGCTCGCTCCGCCGCGCGCCGGATGGAGCGCACCACGTCCAGCGCCTCCGGTCGATCCTTGTTCCAGAGGTGGTACTGGCCGCGGAAGAAGTCGAAGCGGCGAGGCGTGGCTGTGGCCGGCGGGTTCTCTCGCAGCAGCGGATCCTTCATGGAGCGATCGATGGCATCGACCCGGAACCCATCCACGCCGCGCTGGAGCCAGAAGCCGATGACCTCGCCCATCCGCTCGTGGACCGCCGGCTCATGCCAGTCCAGGTCGGGCTGCTCCGGGTAGAACGAGTGCAGGTAGTACTGACCCGAGCCCTCGTCCCACTCCCAGGCGGACCCACCGAACGTCGAGGTCCAGCCGTTCGGGGCACCGCCGTCGGGCGCCGGATCGGCCCAGATGTAGAGCCGACGGTGGGGGTCGCTCCGGGACGACCGAGCCGCCTGGAACCAGGGGTGCTCGACCGAGGTGTGGCCGGGGATGAGGTCGAGCAGCACCCGCAGGCCGCGCTCATGCGCTGCCGTCAGGAGTCGGCCGAAGGCGGCCAGGTCGCCGTAGACGGGGTCGATGTCGGTGTAGCTGGAGACGTCGTAACCGAAGTCGGCGCCCGGCGAGCGAAAGAAGGGCGAGATCCACACGGCGTCCACGCCCAGCGATCCGGGCTTCCCGCGCAGGTGATCCAGATGAGCGGTGATCCCGTCCAGGTCGCCGACGCCGTCGCCGTTCGAGTCGGCGAACGAGCGCGGGTAGATCTGATAGAGGACGCCCGGCTGCCACCAGGTCACGAAGGCGGGCCGGCATCGCGCGACTGCCAGCCCGTCCCGGCCAGCGCATCGGGGTCGGGTGGCAGGCAGAACAGGACCTCCAGCGCCTCGTCCGCCTGAAGGTTGGCGTCCGTGGCTGCCGCAGCAGGCAACGCGAACGACTCGCCGGCGCGGAGGCGAAGCGTTCCGCCCGTAGAGGTCACGCTTCCTGAGCCGCTGGTCACGATGCCCACCACGAACGTGTCCGGCCAGGGGAGGGGCCGCGTAGTCCCGTGGCCGCTCAGCGTCATGCGCTCGGCGCGGAAGTATGGATCCGCGTCCGCGCCAAGCAGGCGAACGTGCTCGACCTCGGCCGCGCTCGGGACCGCTTCCGGGTTCTGGCGCAGCGCCTCCAGCTCGTCGTCCGACAGGCCACCACGGTGGAAGGCATCGATCATCACGTCCCAGCCCATGCCCAGATGGGCAGCATCGGCGGCTATGGGGAAGCCCGCCGTCTCGGCCACGATGGAGAAGTCGGTCGGCTCGGAGAGCTTCGCCAGGAAGACGCCAGCGCCAACGGTGTGGGGCACGCCCGCCGGAGCCAGCCAGGCATCACCTGGCACCACCGTACGGTGGTGCATCGCCTCCAGGAGGGCGCCTACCTCCTGGTCCTCTATCCAGCGGCGCAGCTCCTGTCGTTCCACGTCGCGACGGAAGCCGAGGTGGATGGAAGGTGGCTCTTCTCCAGCGATCTGACGCGTGCCGAGGACCAGCCACGCTTCGGTCTTGCCCCAGCGACTGCCCAGGAAGCGCTCTGCGAATGGCCGCGTGGGGTGGCAATGGACCGGTAGCCGCTGAGCCGTGTCAAGGAGCTTGACGACGAAGCCGGTGGTCGGACCAGCGACCCGGACCAGCGCGTTGCCGCCCACGGCGACCGGGTCGCGTCGCTGGACAAGGTCGCGCAGGGTCAGCTCCTCGTCACTGACGGTCACCACGCTCAGCCCCTCGTCGCTGAGGGCCTTGCCGACGGGTGTCCAGGCACGCAGCATGGATGCCACCCAGTCCTCTGGGCGGTCACCGTCCGCTGCCGTGTCGGCAACGCGATCCGTCGCTTCGTCCGTCAGGCCGCTCGTCCCGCTGGCGCGGAAGCGATCCAGCAGCGCGCCACCGCGGTAGGAGCGCGCAACGCGGTTCGGAGGCAGCGCCAGGGGAGCGGTCAGCGCGGGCCGGGTTCGAGCATCGAAAGTCACCGTCGGGAGTCTACTTGGGAGGCCGTCGAACCCGGCGCGGCCGCCAGGCGGCGTCGGACGAAAGCCTCGAACGGGCCATCGGAGACGCGATGCGGCGTGGCCAGGGCCCTCTCCAGGAGCGCCATGGTGTCTGATGCGTCCGAAGCGCCAAGCGCGCTGCGCGCGGTCTCGACCCACGCATCCAGCTTGCGGGCCCACGGTTCCATCTCTCGGGGAAGCGGCCGCTCAGCCGAGGCGGCGATGAGGTGAGCGGCGGCTTGGCCAGTCCGTCGGAGGCGCGGCTCCAGCTCAGTGATCGCAATACACGCTTCCAGCCAGGGCACGGGCGGTTCACCACCGGGCTCGATGGGCGAGCGACGGGTCAGCTCGCCCAGGACTCGCAGCGCGACGGCGTCGGCAGCGTGGCCTGCTACGGCCTCCAGGGCCGGTCCCCAAGCCGCTTCCGGGTCATAGCCCACAGGGTCGCGCCAGTACGCGGCGAGCGTGTGCAGGGCGATCTTCGTCGCTTCTGGTTCGATGGCGCCGTTGGCCACGATGCCGCTGCAGGCCGCCGGCAGGTCCGGGGCACGGCCGCGAAGGGGGCGGATGTGCGGGTCCCAGCGCATCTCGCCGTCGTTGACCGGGTAGTTGTCCCAGATGAGCGGCAGACGGCGCAGATCCCTGGCGATGGGCGCCAGATCATTCCGCGTGATGGTCGCGGAGCAGACCTGCCGCCCGGTCCAGAAGACTTCGATGCTCGCCTCCAGCGTCTCGCCGAGAGTGCGGCGATAGGGCGTCTCCCCGCGTCCGCAGTACTCCGTGGGGCAGAACAGGAACCGGCCTCGGGACCCCGCCGCGCGGACGGCATCCAGCATCGCGTTGGCCACTGTGGCCTGCCAGCGAGCGGCCTCCGTGCGCTCCGCCCGTCCCGGGGGCAGGTCCTCCGGCAGGTCGTCGAAGAGAAGGCAGAACGAGTCGATACCCCTCGCCTGGAGCTGGAGGGTCTTGCCGATCAACGCCTCGACGGCGCTCTGGTCACCTTGTGCCATGTCGATGGGGCTCAGGCCATAGCTGAGCTCTACGCCAGCGTCTGCCGCGTGGCGGGCCAGTCGCTCGAATCGAGCTAGCTCCTCTTCCGGCAATGGGTCACGCCAGCGCGCTCGATGCAGGGGATCGTCCTTGGGTGCGTAGACGTACAGGTCGAAGCCGTGGGCCGCCAGGAAGTCGATCATCCGGTCGCGCGCGTCCCAACTCCAGGGCGGGCCGTAGAACCCCTCGATGAGACCGAGCAACGGACGGGCGGGAGTCGCGGTTGCGGGCTTTCCGTCGCCGTTCAACGCCGACCTCCATGACATACGCGCGCCATGGAAGCGTTAACCGGTTCCTCCGCAGCGGCTCCCTGCCACCCGCGCATGACAGCCGACATCTGTCCACCGCGAGGGCTCATCGCAGGTGCGAACCGGGCACGGGAGAAGCGCATGGGTTTCAAGGGCCAGTCGGCGCGCTGGCTAACGATGCTGAGGTGCGCGCATGACAGGGAAGGCGGGGCACGGACGGCCGACGCCGCTACGACCGCCGTCACGGCAGCGCCAGGACCGCGCCCGCGCCCCTGAGTCGGTCCTGAAGCGTGCCGATGTCCACCTCGTGCACCTCGCCCCGCTCGCGCGCAGCCAGCGCCGCCGCGAGCCCCGCCGCCTGGCCGGCGATCATGAACTGCGGCTCCAGCCGGAACGAGTTCAGAGCCACGTGCGAGGCGGAGACACAGCACGACACCAGAAGGTTCGAGCATTCCTCGCGGCGCGGCAGTAGCGCCCGGTACGGGATCTGGTA